>Ga0207773_100060_pt1 | contig 115010 bp, 105 predicted proteins | sample TtaePargueraPR_2_FD_187281 | JGI IMG/M metagenome (GOLD analysis project Ga0207773, IMG submission 187281) | Aerobic enrichment media microbial communities from Bioluminiscent Bay, La Parguera, Puerto Rico - Tt and M1 (3) (SPAdes) | ecosystem: Environmental > Aquatic > Marine > Unclassified ... | reverse complement strand
AGGTCGACGGCAAGCCCCTGCCGGAGAAGGAGGCGACGCGGGTCTGGCGCTACCACAAGCCGGCCGGCAGGGTGACGACGCACAAGGATCCGGAGGGTCGGCCGACGATCTTCGACGACCTGCCGCCCGGCCTGCCCCGCGTCATCACCGTCGGCCGCCTCGACCTCAATTCCGAGGGCCTGCTGCTGCTGACCAATGACGGCGAGCTGGCCCGCCATCTCGAACTGCCGTCCACCGGCTGGACGCGGCGCTACCGGGTGCGCGCCCATGGCCGCGCCGACGAGACCCGGCTGAAGGCGCTGTCGCGCGGCGTCACCATCGACGGCGTCGCCTACGGACCGGTGCAGGCGGATTTCGAGAAGCAACAGGGCGCGAATGTCTGGCTGACCGTCGGCTTGCGCGAGGGCAAGAACCGCGAGGTACGCAAGGTGATGGAGAGCGTCGGGCTGGAGGTCAACCGGCTGATCCGCCTCTCCTACGGACCCTTCCAGCTCGGCAAGCTGGCGCGCGGCGCGGTGGAGGAGGTGTCGCGGCGTATCCTCAAGGACCAGCTGAAGTCCTTCCTGGTCAGAAAGGGCTGAGCGGCCGTGCCGGCGACGGCATCGGGCGGCACGGCGCGCGGCGGCCTGCGGATCGTCGGCGGCCGTCACCGCGGCCGCCGCATCGAGGTCCCGCCCGGCGAGGGCGTGCGCCCGACCAGCGACCGCATCCGCGAGGCGCTGTTCAACGTCCTGATGCACCAGGGCTGGGGGCCGGAGGGCGCCAACCCGGTGCTCGCAGCCACCGTGCTCGACGTCTTCGCCGGCTCCGGCGCCCTGGCCCTGGAGGCACTGTCACGGGGCGCCGCCCGCGCCTTCGCCTTCGAACAGGACCGGATCGCGGCGCGGCAGGTACAGGCCAACGCCCGCGGCCTCGGCGAGGCCGGCCGTCTCACCCTTATCGAAGCCGACGCCCTCGACCCGCCGCCGGCCCGCGCACCAGCGAACCTCATCTTCCTCGACCCGCCCTATGGCCGCGACCTGGTGGCACCGGCCCTGGCGGCGCTGCGCCGCCGGGGCTGGATCGCCCCCGGCGCTGTCCTGGTGGTCGAGACCGACAAGGCCGAGCGCCTGCCACCGCTCGCCGGGGCGGAGCGCCTGGCGGAGAAGACCTACGGCAAGACCAGGCTGGTCTTCCTGCGCGGCTGAGGCCGGGACCGGAGAGGACGGGCGGCCGGTCCCGGGTCTGCGAAGCGGCACTTCGCGCCGCGTCGCGCCCAGGACGACAGGCTTGTTCTCCACGCAACTTTTTCGTCGTCCCGTGCGCTGCGCAGCACGAAGTGATGCGCTGCAGACCCGGGACCGGCCGCCCGTCTTCTCCTGCCCCTCAGCGCCGGCCGAACAGCTTCTCGATATCCGCCAGCGAGAGCTCGACATAGGTCGGACGGCCGTGATTGCACTGGCCGGCCCGGGGCGTGGCCTCCATCTGGCGCAGCAGCGCGTTCATCTCAGCCACGCTCAGGCGCCGTCCGGCGCGTACGCTGCCGTGGCAGGCCATGGTCGAGGCGACGCGGTCGAGCCGGTCGCGCAGCGCCGTGGCCTGGTCGAGTTCGGCGAGCTGGTCGGCGAGATCGGCGAGCAGGCCGGCGATGTCCGCCTGGCCCATCAGGGCCGGCACGGCGCGCACGATGACGGCGCCGACGCCGAAGGCCTCGATCTCGAGGCCGAGCTCGGCGAGTTCGCCGGCGCGGGCGGCGAGACGGCCGGCATCGGCCTCGCCCAGTTCGACCACTTCGGGCAGCAGCAGGCCCTGGGAAGGCACGCCGCCGTCGATCAGGGCCTGCTTCAGCCGCTCGTAGACGAGGCGCTCATGGGCCGCGTGCTGGTCGACGACGACCAGTCCGGTCTCGGTCTGGGCGATGACATAGGTACCGTGAAGCTGGGCCCGCGCGGCGCCGAGGGGGAAGGACAGCAGGGCGGCATCGTCTCCCGGATCCTCCGCCCGCGCGCCGGGCGCGAAAGCGTCACCCTCCGCGGGCCGGACCGGCGGCGACCACGGCTCGGCCATCTCGCGAACGGCACCCGGGGACTGAAAGGCGAAGGCGTTGCCGAGTGCCGCGCGGGACGCCGGCGCCGGAGTCCGCGCCTGGAAATGGTATTGCAAGTCCGCCCGGTTGCCCTGTGAGTGGGCCTGCGTCTCGGCGCGCATGGACCCCAGCGCCGTCCCGGCCAGCGTGGTGGAGGCGCGGTGTCCGGCGGCATCGAGCGCGTGGCGGATCGAGCCGACGATCAGGCCGCGCACCACGCCCGGATCGCGGAAACGCACCTCGGCCTTGGCCGGGTGGACGTTGACGTCGACCTGCTCGGCGTCGAGCGAGATGAACAGGGCCGCCATCGCATGACGGTCGCGCGGCAGCACGTCGCCATAGGCGCCCTTCAAGGCACCGAGCAGGGAGCGGTCGCGTACCGGGCGGCCGTTGACGAAGAGGAACTGGGCGCGGGCATTGGCCTTGTTGAGGGTCGGCAGGCCGGCATAGCCGGTCAGGCGGATGCCCTCGCGCTCGGCATCGATCGGCATGGCGTTGTCGGCGAATTCCCGCCCCATGATGCGGGCCAGCCGGTCGAGCCGGGCGGCGAACAGGTCTCCCTGGGCCGGGTCGAGGCGCAGCGAGTTCCTGGAACCGTCGCCCAGCGTGAAGGCGATGGCCGGGTGCGCCATGGCCAGTTGCTGCAGGCATTCCAGCGCCGCCTGGTATTCGGTGCGCTCGGTCTTCATGAATTTCAGGCGCGCCGGCGTGGCGTAGAACAGGTCGTTGACCGCGACCCTGGTGCCCGGCGCCTGTGCCGCCGGCTGGGGCGTACCGACGATGCCGCCCTCGACCGCCAGGCTCCAGCCGCTGTCCGCGCCGGCGGTGCGGCTGGCGATGGTCATGCGGCTGACCGCGCCGATCGAGGGCAGCGCCTCGCCCCGGAAGCCGAGCGTGGCGATATGCACAAGATCGTCGTCGGGCAGCTTGGAGGTGGCGTGCCGTTCGACCGCGACCAACAGGTCGTCGCGGCCCATGCCGCAGCCGTCGTCGGTGACCACGATGGCGGTCCGCCCGCCATTGCGCAGAAGGACGTCGATGCGCCGCGCGCCGGCGTCGATGGCGTTCTCCACCAGCTCCTTCACCACCGCCGCCGGCCGCTCGACCACCTCGCCGGCGGCGATCTGGTTGACCAGCACGCCCGGCAGGCGCCTGATGCGGGGAAGGGAAGATATTGCGGTTTCGTGCATGTCCGGCATCTAGATATGGTAGCGGCTGTCACCCTTTCTGTCACCGGGGGTTCGTCGCCACGGGCTTGCCTTTTTCGCCGTGCCCGCTAAGAGGGACCGAACCGAACGCCGTTGCCGGAGTCCTCGCCCATGCGGGCCCTGATCATCGCCTTTCTGCAGGTCATCGCCTATCTCGGAATTCTCGCCGGGATCGCCGTCGGCGCGCTGGTCGGCAGGGGCCTGGCGATGACCCCCGAATTCGAGGGGATGCTGGGCGACCCGCTGATCGGCCTGGTGGCCGGCGCGGTGCTTGGTCTGGCAGCGGGTGTCGCCGTCTTCGGCCCGGTCATCCTGCTGGCCGACATCCGCGAGCAGGGCCGCAATACAGCCGAGGCGCTGGAGCGCCTGGCCCGGCGGCCGCGCCCCGAGACCGGCTATCGCGGCCGGCGCGAGGCACCGCTCGGTCCCGAACCGCCGGCGATGGGCCCGAGGCCGCCCGAGCCGCCGCCATTGAGCCCCCAGCCGCCCGAACCGCCGCGTCCGCGCCCCACGCTTCGCCCTTAATTGCCGGCCGCCATCCGCTTCCAGGCGTTGATCAGCCCGCTGGTCGAGGCATCGAAGCGGTCCACCGGCCGCGCGTCGGCCAGGGCCGGCAGGATGCCCTTCGCCAGCTGCTTGCCGAGTTCGACGCCCCACTGATCGAAGCTGTAGATGCCCCAGATCACGCCCTGCACGAAGATCTTGTGCTCGTAGAGGGCGATCAGCATGCCGAGCCGGCGCGGATCGAGCCGCTCGAGCAGGATCGTGTTGCTCGGCCGGTTGCCCGGGAACAGCTTGTGCGGCAACAGGTCGGCGATCGCCGTGTCGTCCAGCCCCTGCCCCTCCAGCTCCGCGCGCACCTCCTCCGCGGTCTTGCCCTGCATCAGCGCCTGGGCCTGCGCGAAGACGTTGGAGAGCAGCAGGCGGTGATGCTCCCCCAGCGGGTTCTGGCTGACCGCCGGTGCGATGAAGTCGCAGGGGATCAGGTGGGTGCCCTGGTGGATCAGCTGGTAGAAGGCGTGCTGGCCGTTGGTGCCGGGCTCGCCGAACAGCACCGGGCCGGTCCGGTGCATGACCGGCAGGCCGTCGCGGCCCGTCGACTTGCCGTTCGATTCCATGTCCGCCTGCTGCAGATAGGCAGGGAAGCGCGCCAGATACTGGTCGTAGGGCAGCACGGCATGGGCGCTGGCGCCGAAGAAGTTGACGTACCAGACGCCGAGCAGCGCCAGCACCACCGGCATGTTGGCGGCCAGCGGGGCGTCGCGGAAGTGCCGGTCCATGGCGTGACCGCCGTCGAGCAGCGCCTCGAAGTTCTCGTACCCGATGGCGATGGCGAGCGACAGGCCGATCGCCGACCAGAGCGAGTAGCGTCCGCCGACCCAGTCCCAGAAGACGAGCATGTTGGCCGGATCGATGCCGAAGTCGCGCACCGCCGCCTCGTTCGTCGACAGGGCCACGAAGTGCCGGGCAATGGCCGCCTCCGGCGCACCGGACCCAAGGAACCAGGCCCGCGCCGTGTGCGCGTTGGCCAGCGTCTCCTGGGTCGTGAAGGTCTTCGACGCGATGATGAAGAGCGTCTCGTCCGGCGTCACCCGCCGCAGGGTCTCGGCGATGTGCGTGCCATCGACATTGGAGACGAAATGCACCGCGATGTCGCGGTCGCCATAGGGACGCAACGCCTCCACCGCCATGGCGGGGCCGAGGTCGGATCCGCCGATGCCGATATTGACCACGTGGCGGATCGGCTTGCCGGTATGGCCACGCCAGCGGCCCTCACGGATCGCGGCGGAAACGTCGCGCATCCGGGCCAGCACCTGGCGGATGCCCGGCATCACGTCATGGCCGTCGACCGTCACGGGCTGGCCGCCGGTGTTGCGCAGCGCCGTGTGCAGCACCGCCCGTCCCTCCGTGCGGTTGATCTTCTCGCCGGCGAACATGGCGTCGCGCCAGCGCTCCACGCCGGCGGTGCGCGCCAGGTCGACCAGCAGATCCATGGTCTCTGGCGTGATGCGGTTCTTCGAGTAGTCCAGCAGCAACCCGTCGAGCGAGAGCGAGAACCGGTCGAAGCGCCCCGGATCGTCGGCGAACAGGCGCCGCATATGGGTGTCGCGCAAGGTGACGTAGTGCGCTTCCAGACGCCGCCACGCCTCGGTTTCGCTGATCGGGGGCATCACGGCCTCGCAACGCTGGCTTCGGTGGAGGGCACCCCGAGGGTCCAGGGCGCCCGGCTGATCCGGGGTGCCGAGACTAGACAGGATCACGGTGTGATGGAACCGATTTCGGCTCCATCAAACCGTGTGAATCCCGTCTATGATCAATCTGTTAGCGCGGATTCACATCCCATGACGGAACGCTCGCGCGATTCCCGTCATGGAAAGATCCGCGCTAGCTGCCCCGGATCAGTTTGTCGCCAGTTCCTCCGCCGCCAGCGCCGCGGCATCGAGGACCGCATCCGGGCGGAGATCGGCCCTGTTGGGATCGCCGACAACGACCACGGTGAGCTGGTCGGGCCGCAGATAGGCGGCGGCCGCCGCGCGGGCGTCCTCCAGCGTCACCGCGCGGATATGGTCGTTGCGGCGGTCGAGATAGTCGATGCCGAGCGACTCCACCTGCATGGCGACCAGCAGATCGGCGATGCTCTCGGTGGAGGTGAGCGAGAGCGGGAAGGAGCCGGTGAGGTAGGTCACCGCGTCCTCCAACTCCTCGGCCGTCGGTCCGTCGAACGCCATGTCGCGCCAGATGCCGCGCAGCACGACCAGCGCCTCCTGCACATTGGCGTTGGAGAGGTCCGAACTGGCCAGCAGCGCGCCGCCATGCTCGTAGGTGATCAGCGAGGAGGAGACGCCATAGGTGAGCCCCCGGGCGGTGCGGATCTGGTCGGTGAGGCGTGAGCCGAAGCCGCCGCCACCAAGGATGTGGTTGACCACGAAGAGCGGGTAGTAGTCCGGATCGTCGCGCGTCAGTGCCGGCTGGGAGACCCAGACCGTGCTCTGCGCGCCGTCACGGCGGACCAGCGTGGTGGTGGCGCCGGCGTCGATGGTGATGTCGGGCACCGGGCGCAGGTCGGCGGTCGCCGGCAGGTCCTGGAACACCGCGTCGAGCTGGGTAGCCAGCTCCTCCGCGGTGATGGCGCCGGCGACGCCGATCACCAGATTGTCGCGCGCGAAAGTGTCGGCCATGTAGGCGCGCAGATCCTCGACGGTGATCGCCTGGAGACTCGCCATCGTGCCGCGGGACGAGCGGCCGTAGGGGTGGTCAGCGAACACCATGTCGGACCAGGCCCGCGCCGCCAGCCATTCCGGCGTGCCGACCTGGCGGCGGATGTCGCTGGCGACGGCGGCACGCATGCGCTCGATCGCGTCGGCCTCGAACCGCGGCTCCGTCAGCGCCAGGTGCAGGAGGTCGAAGGCGCGATCGGCGTGCTCGACGGTGGTGTAGATCTGGCCGTAGAACTCGTCCCGGCCATCGTCGAAGGAGAGGTAGATGGCGTAGCGGTTGAGCTGGTCCTGGAAGGCGGCCGAATCGAGCTCGCCGGCGCCCTCGTCCAGCAGCAGCGAGAGCAGGTTGGCGGTGCCCTCCCGGCCCTCGGAGTCCTGGCTGTTGCCGCCGCGGAAGGCGAAGGAGACCGCGACCACCGGCACCTCGTGGGATTCGACGAGCCAGGCTTCGACACCGCCAGGGCTGACGACCCGCTGCACCTCCGTGGCCGCGGCAGCGGCGGGAAGGTGGACCAGGATCAGGGCGATGAGCAGGGTGAGCGGGCGTGACATCAGGGTATGGTCCAGTCAGCTGGCGTTGTCGTCGGCGGCTTCGGGCAGCAGCGTGCCGGTGACCGACCGGTCGGCCGACAGGATGTCGCGCAGGGCGGCACTGGCCGCCTCGGCATCCACCGCGGCGATGCGCTCCGGCCAGGCTTCCAGCTGCTCCACCGTACCGCCGGTGATCAGCGTGCTGCCGACCACACGGGCGGGATAGTAGACGCTGTCGCGGGCATAGGTGGCGGCGAGGATCAGCTGCTCGCGGGCGCGCGCCACGTCGTCCTCGCCCAGCCCGGTCTCCAGCGTCGCGGCGACCAGATCCTCGATCGCCTGCTCCAGATCCTGCGGATCGACGTCCGGCCGGGGCGTGGCATAGAGGATGACGTTGCCGCCGTCCCTGCCGTCGCTGCTGTAATAGGCCCCGGCTGAGGTGGCCAGTTGCCGGTCGACGACCAGGTCGCGGTACATGCGGCTGGAGCTGTCGCCGCCGAAGGCCTGGACGGCGACGTCGAGCGCCGGGGCGATGGCCGCCGGATCGGTGACATAGGACGGCGCCATATACCAGCGGCGCCACTGCACCTGGTGCACGCCGGGGTCGCTGACGGAGACCCGGAAGTGGCCGGCGATATCAGGCTCCTGCAGAACCACACGCTCCGGCAGCGGCTCCGACGGGATGTCGCCATAGGCCGCCTCGACCAGCGGCCGGGCGGCGGCGGCGTCGATGTCGCCGGAAATAACCACCACCGCGTTGTTGGGCGCGTACCAGGTCTCGTAGAAGGCCTCGAGATCGGCCGGTTCCAGGGCGCCGATCTCGTGCTCCCAGCCGATGATCGGCGTGCCGTAGGGGTGGTTCATGTAAAGCGCCGTGGTCATCAACTCGGTCAGCCGGGCCGAGGGGTCGTTGTCGATGCGCTGGCGGCGCTCCTCGACCACCACGTCGCGTTCGGTCAGGAACTCGGCCTCGTCGAGCTGGAGGTCGGTCATCCGCTCCGCCTCCATCGCCATCACCTCCGGCAGCCGGTCGACGGCGATGGACTGGAAGTAGACGGTGTAGTCCCAGTGGGTCTGCGCGTTGTCGTTGCCGCCGAGTCGGGAGACCTCGGTGCCGAAGTCGAGGTCCGGGTTATCGATCGTGCCCTTGAACATCATGTGTTCCAGCACGTGGGCGAGCCCGGACAGCCCCGGCGGCTCGTCCGTCGCCCCGACGCCGTACCAGATCATGTGCGTCACCACCGGCGACAGCCGGTTGGTCACCACGGCGACCCTGAGGCCGTTGTCCAGCGTGAAGAGCTCCGGGTTGAAAACGCCCGTCTGCGCCGGGACGGGCGTCGTCAGGCCCATTCCGATGGTGATCCCAGCCAGGATCGCGGTTGGCTTCATCGCGGTCGATCTCCTCTGCCGCCGCCGGACGGCATGCCGGCGCGCGCTGCTTCGCGGCAGATGACTTGGTGCAGGCGATTGACGGAAAAAAGGCAGACGGCCGGGAGGACTTGCTTTCGCGCAGTCAGGGCCCTCGACCCGGGCGAACTGCCCGCGCCGGCGATGCCCTGCCGCGAGAAGGCCGACGGGGGCCCCTAAAGCTCGAAGATGGTGTCGAACAGGCCGGCCAGCGGCCCTTCCTCGGACGGCTCGATGATCGGCACCTCGCCCTGGTTAAGCGGCGTGCCGGCGGCCTGGGCCGCGGCGATCCGACGCGCCTCGGCCTCCGGGTCCACCAGGGGATCGGGTGACTGCACCGGTCCGGTCAGCACGCCGGTGAGGATCGTCTCACGCTCGATGATCAGCTGCCGTGTCTCCTGCTCGACGATCTGGCGGATTCCGGGCTCGGCCGCCCCGGCGCCGGCGGAGGTGAGCAGGGCCTGCTCGCCGCTGGAGACGACCGCCGATCCGGTGCCGGCGGAGGAGCCGAAGATCGCCTGCTGGGCCTGGGTCGAGGTCGCCACCTGCTGCGGCCGCTGCGCGCCCGGCGTCGGCGGCGGCAGGGAGACGCCCTGCGGCACCTCCAGCCCCGCGCTGGGCACGACGTTGAACTCGTCGGGCGTGCCACGCTCGAAGCCCAGGGACTCGCGGACGTTGGAACAGCCGCCGAGCGCGATGGACGCGCCCACGAACGACAGGACGATGACCGAACGCGCGGTTTTCACGATACTTCTCCGTCATTCCCGGCCTTGCGGGCTTCCCCGCCTTCCGCCTGCGGATGTACGAGGAAACTGTCGACCAAAATAAGGCAGACCCCGATGGTGATCGCGGAGTCGGCGATGTTGAACGCCCAAAAATGATAACCGTAGGCGTGGAAGTCCAGAAAATCCGCAACCGCGCCGAAGATGACCCGGTCGATCACGTTGCCGACCGCCCCGCCGATGATCAGGGCGAAGGCCAGCGTCGGCAGGCGCCTTGTGAGGCGTGCCATCCAAACCAGCAGGCCCCCGGCGATGGCGAGGGAGAGCGCCACCAAGAGCCAGCGCGCGCCGCTCTCCCCGAAGAGTCCGAAGCTGACCCCGTAATTCCACACCATGACGAGATTGAAGAACGGGGTGACCTCGATCGGCACGGCGCCCATGCCGGCGCGGACCGGCATGGGAAGCTCGAAGAGGCCGGTCAAGACCCACCACTTCACCGCCTGGTCGAGGGCGATGACGGCGAGGATGACGACCAGGCCGAGGCGCCAGCGGGATCGCGCCACCACGCCTACTCCGCGGCCGCGCGCAGATCGCCGACCACCTCCGCGCAGCGCTGGCAGAGGTCGGGGAAGGCCGGGGTCTCGCCGACCTCCGGCAGCACCTTCCAGCAGCGCTGACACTTGTCGCCCTCCGCCAGGCTCAGCGTCACCGCGACATCGGGGACGTCGGGGAGCCTGAAGGCTTCCGCCGGGCCCTCGCCGACCTGGATGGTCACGGCGGAGGTGATGGCGATGTCGGCCATCTCGGCGGAGCCGAGGAGATCAGCCAGCGCCTGGCTGCAATGGATCGTCGGATGCGCCTGCAGGGAGGCGCCGATCTGCTTCTCCGCGCGGGCCTTCTCCAGGGCGCCGGTGACCACACGGCGCACCCGCCGGATCGCCGCCCAGCGCTGGGCCAGGCCGGCATCCTTCCAGGCGTCGTCGATGGTCGGGAACAGCTGCTCATGGACCGAGCCCGCGTCGCGGCCGTGCCGGGTGAGCCAGGCCTCCTCCGCGGTGAAGGCGATGACCGGCGCCAGCCACTTCATCAGGCAGTCGAGCGCGGTGTTCATCACCGTGCGCGCCGCCAGCCGCCGCGGCGAGCGCGGGTGGTCGCAGTAGAGGCTGTCCTTGCGGATATCCAGGTAGAAGGCCGACAGTTCCTCGTTGCAGAAGGCGTGGACGGCCAGGAACATCGCGTTGAAGTCGAATTCCTCGAGCGTGCGCCGCACCGTGTCGTCGAGTTCCGAGAGGCGGTGCAGCACCCAGCGCTCGAGCTCCGGCATATCGGCCGCCGGGACCGCCTCCGCCGGGTCGAAATCGCCCACCGCACCCAGGAGGTAGCGCAGCGTGTTGCGCAGGCGGCGATAGGTGTCGACCGTGGTCTTCAGGATCTCCGGCCCGATGCGCTGGTCCTCAGCGTACTCCACCGAGGCGACCCAGACGCGCAGGATGTCGGCACCCGACTGGGCGATCACGTCCTGCGGCGCCACCTGATTGCCCAGCGACTTGGACATCTTGCGGCCCTTCTCGTCCAGCGTGAAGCCGTGCGTCAGGATCGAGTCGTAGGGCGCGCGCCCGCGGGTGCCGCAGCTCTCCAGCAGCGAGGAGTGGAACCAGCCGCGATGCTGGTCGGAGCCCTCCAGGTACATCGAGGCGGGCCATTTCAGGTCGGCGCGCTTCTCCAGCACGAAGGCATGGGTGCTGCCGGATTCGAACCAGACCTCGACGATGTCGGTGACCGGTCGCCACAGCTCGGCATCGTACGCATTGCCCAGGAAGTCGGCCGGATCGCGCGCGAACCAGGCGTCCGAGCCCTCCGCCTCGAAGATCGCGGCGATGCGGTCGAAGACGGCCGCGTCGGTCAGCACCTCGCCGGTGTCCCGGTGCACGAAGATGGCGATCGGCACGCCCCAGCTGCGCTGGCGGCTGATGCACCAGTCCGGCCGGCCGGCGATCATCGAGGACAGCCGGTTGTAGCCCGCCTTCGGGTAGAAGGCGGTTTCCTTCAGGGCCCGCATCGCCTTGCCGCGCAGGTCGTTCGCCTCCATGGAGATGAACCATTGCGAGGTGGCGCGGAAGATCAGCGGCGCCTTGGAGCGCCAGGAATGCGGATACTGGTGCTCCAGCCGGCCGACCGCGACGAGGTTGCCGTTGGCCGCGATCGCCTCGATCACCGTCTTGTTGGCGTCGCCCGGGCGGCCGTGCTGGTCGTAGATCACCCGGCCGGCGAACAGCGGCACGCTCGGCATGTAGCGGCCGTCCTCGGATACCGTCTCGGCGACCTCCAGGCCGTGCTCGAGGCCCAAATCGTAGTCGTCGGCGCCGTGGCCGGGGGCGATGTGGACGATGCCCGTGCCCTGCTCGACCGTCACGAAATCGGCCGGCAGCAACGGCACGTCGTGATCGTAGCCGCCACCGGCCTCGGAATGGCCGGCCAGCGGATGCCGGGCGATCGTGCCGGCGAGATCGCGGCCCTTCAGCAGCACCTCGCGCTCGGCGGCGGCGATACCGGCCTCCTTGGCGAAGCCCTCGTAGAGCGCCGTGGCGACCAGGAGACGGCTGCCGACGGCGACATGTCCGCCCTCCGCGACCTCGGTCACCCGGTAGATGCCGTAGTCCAGATCCTCGCCATAGGCCAGCGCCCGGTTCCCCGGCATGGTCCAGGGCGTCGTCGTCCAGGCCACGGCCGAGACGCCGTCCAGCGCCGGATTGGCGGCCTTGCGGACCGGGAAGGTCACGTGGATGGTGGTGGAGACGTGGTCGTGATATTCGACCTCCGCATCGGCCAGGGCGGTCTTCTCGACCACCGACCAGAGCACCGGCTTGAGGCCGCGATAGAGGCCGCCATTCGCCGCGAAGCGGTGGATCTCGCGGACGATCTGCGCCTCGGCGTCCCTGGTCATGGTCAGGTAGGGGGCCCGCCAGTCGCCGACCACGCCGAGGCGCTGGAACTCCTCGCTCTGCACGTCGACCCAGTGCTGGGCGAACTCGCGGCACTCCTGGCGGAACTGCAGGATGGGCACCTCGTCCTTGTCGTGGCCCTTCTCGCGGTACTGTTCCTCGATCTTCCACTCGATCGGCAGGCCATGGCAGTCCCAGCCCGGCACGTAATTGGCATCGAAGCCCATCATCTGCCGGGTGCGCACCACGAAATCCTTGAGGATCTTGTTCAGCGCGTGGCCGATATGGAGATGGCCGTTGGCGTAAGGCGGGCCGTCATGCAGCACGTATTTCTCTCGCCCGGCCGAGAGCCGGCGCAGCCGCGCATAAAGGTCGGTCTCGCGCCAGAAGTCGAGGATCTCCGGCTCCTTCTGCGGCAGCCCGGCGCGCATGGGGAAGTCGGTGCGGGGAAGAAAGACCGTCTCCTTGTAGTCCGTCTTCGCGCTCTGTTCGCTCATCTCGTTTCCTTAAAGCCGCCGCCGGCACCGTCGTCGCCGGCGCGGCGCTCAATCGTGGAACCTGGTCGGGGAAGCGCGCCGCACACGTTGGGCGGCGCCTGTGGCATGATCGACATCCCGGCCTCCGCCAGACCAATCAGGTCAGGAGACCGGGTCGGTAATTCGCAGCCCGCTGCCGATGTCGATGAGCGCTGTCATGGCGCCGGAACATAGCCGACGGCCAGATCACGTCAAGCGGCCGCACGGCAGGGCTGGGTCAACGGCTCGTCAGGATTGCCCGGGCCTGCAGCGCATCGGCATTCATCTGGCGCACCAGGGCGTCGACGCCGTCGAAGGCCATCTCCGGCCGCAGGAAGGCGATCAGCCGGACCTCGACGTGACGGTCGTAGATGTCCTGGTCGAAGTCGAACAGGAAGACCTCCAGGAGCGGCTCCTCGGTGCGCCACATGGGCCGGATGCCGATGCTGGCCACCCCGCCGATGCTCCGCGCGTCGCCCTCGATCAGCGCCTCGACCGCGTAGATGCCGAAGGCCGGATGCTGATACTCCCCGAGCGCGACATTGACGGTCGGAAAGCCCAGCGTTCGGCCGCGCCGGTCGCCGCGCTGGACCCTCCCCTCGATCGACCAGGGACGGCCGAGGATCTCCGCCGCCGCCGACATCTCCCCGTCCCGCAGCAGCTGGCGCACGCGGGAGGAGGAGTAGACATGCCCGGTCTCGTCCCCCGCCCGGGTGACGATGGTGACGCCGAAACCCTTCTCCCGACCCAGCGCCGCCAGCACCTCGGGGGAACCGGCGCGCTTGTGCCCGAAATGGAAATCGTAGCCGACCACCGCGTGACGCGCCCGCAAGCCCTCGACGAGGTGGCGGTCGACGAAGGCGTCCGGCGAGAGCCGGGAGAAGGGCGCGTCGAAGGTCAGGACCAGGTGGAAGTCGATGCCCGCCTGCTCGAGCAGCTGCGCCCGTCGCCGGAAGGGCGTCAGGCGAAAGGGCGGCGCGTCGGGCTGGAAGAAGCGGCGGGGATGCGGCTCGAAGCTGAGGACGCCGAGCGGCACCTCCGCGGCAGCGGCCACCGCGCGCGCCTCCTCCAGCACCATCAGGTGTCCCTTGTGGACGCCGTCGAAATTGCCGATCGCGATCACGCTGCCGAGGCAGGCTTGGCTGACGTCGTCGATGTGTCGGAAGATCTGCATCGCTGTTGGCGTGACCGGGCGCGTTCTGGAGTCGCCGTTCGCGCCGGGGCGGCGGCGTTCTGCGGGTGGACTATAGGGGCAGCTTCGGGTGCGGGCCAGTGCGGGCGGCCGACCGGGACGGCCAATTTCCCTGCTGGCGGCGGTGTCAGGCCGTGCGACTCATCCGCGAAGGCAGCATGACCGTGGCGTCGCCGTCGATCACCGTCTTGTCGCCGACCATCACCATGGTCTGCATGATCGCCCGGTGCTTCTCCGGAATGATCTCGCGCACCTCGACCCGCGCGGTCACCGTGTCGCCAGGCCGCACCGGCGCCTTGAAGCGCAGGTTCTGCCCGATATAGACGGCACCCGGCCCCGGCAGCTTCGTGCCCAGCACGGTGGAGATGTAGGCCGCCCCCAGCATGCCGTGCGCGATGCGGCCCTTGAAGAAGCTGCGCTTGGCGTATTCCTCGTTGATGTGCACGGGGTTGGTGTCGCCCGAGACGCCGGCGAAGAGCACGATGTCCGCCTCGGTCACGGTCCGCTGAAAGCTCGCCGACATGCCGACGACGAGATCCTCGATGAAATGGCCGACGATCTCGTCCTCGGCCGCCGTGACGCTGTCCATCGCTATCGCATCCTCATGCGTTGTTGCAGCGCAATATATGGGGACGGACCGGCGTCGACAAGCACGCGCTTGGCGGCCCTATTGGACACTGGGACGGACGCGGGGGTCGATCGGTCGGGCGAGCGCCACGCCGAACACCTCCTCCATCAGCCGGGCGGCGGCGAGCAGGCGCGCCTCGCGATGCGGCGGGGCGACGACCTGCAGGCCGATGGGCAGGCCGTTCTCGGTGAAGCCGCAGGGGATGGAGATCGTCGGGCAGCCCGTCAGCGTGATGGCGAAGGTGATGGCGATCCAGTCGATATAGGTCTCGAAGCGATGGCCGTTGACCTCCGAGATAGACGTCGTGCCGACGTCGAAGGGCGGCACGATGGCGGTCGGCGCCAGCAGGAAGTCGTGCTCGGCGAAATAGGCCATCATCGCGTTGTGGATGCGGCCACGCTCCCGCTCGGCCCAGGCGACCCGTTCGCCGGTCAGCGTCAGGCCGGCCTCGATGTTCCAGACGACGTCGGGCTTCAGCAGGTCGCGATGCGTGGTCAGCTTCTCGCCATGGGCGGCGGCGAAACCGACGGCGCGCAGGACCTGGAAGACCTCGCGGGCGGTCGAGAAGTCCGGACAGTCCGTGGTGACCGCGAGGCCGAGCTTCTCCAGCCCACCGGCCGCCGCGTCGGTCACCCGGGTTACCGCGGGATCGACCGGCACGATGCCGAGATCGGCCGAATAGCCCACCCGTCTGCGGGCGAAGGCCGTGCCGATTTCGGCGTTGTTGACCGCCTCCAGATAGTCGAAGGCGCCCGGCGGCGATGCGGTCATGGCGTCGAGGAAGAGCGCGACATCGGCAACCGTGCGGCCCATCGGCCCCTCGACCGACAGGGTGTTGAAGGGCAGTGGCGACGGACCGTGCGGCACCAGCCCGATGCTGGGCCGCAGACCCACCACCCCGCAGAAGCCGGCCGGCGTGCGCAGCGAGCCGCCGAGGTCGGAACCCTGGGCCAGCCAGGCCATGCCGGTGGCAAGCGCCACCGCCGCCCCGCCGGAGGACCCGCCGCAGGTCTTGCTGGTGTCCCAGGGATTGAGCGTGCGGCCGAAGACCTCGTTGAAGGTCTGCGCTCCGGCGCCGAATTCCGGCGTGTTCGACTTGGCGATGACGATGCCGCCCCGCCCCTCGATGCGCTCGACCATGGTGTCTGAGCGCGCCGGCACGTGCTCGGCGAAGATCGGCGAGCCGAAGGTGGTGCGCACGCCCGCGACTTCGGTCAGGTCCTTGATCGCCAGCGGCAGGCCGGCCAGCCAGGGCAGCGCCTGTTCCGCCTCGATGCGGGCGGCATGGGCCAGCGCCCGGTCGATGCAAAGGGTCGGCAGGGCGTTCACCACTGGATCCACCGCACCGATGCGCGCCGCCGCCGCCTCCACCAGTTCGGTCGGGCGCACCTCTCCCCGCGTCAGCGCCGCGACCGCTTCGACTGCGGACAGTTCGGTCAACGTATGATCGGCCAAATCTCTTCTCCCGACCCCAGATCCAGGCTCAGCGGCGTTTCCCGCTGTTGCATGAGATAGAGCGTCGGCCCCGGTGCGTTGTGGGTGATGACGAAGCGGAATGTCGCCCACTCGCCCGGGGCGACGAGTCCCTGCTCGAATAGCAGGCCGTCGGCCGGTTCGTCGACGATTCGGATATCGGCATAGCGGTCAGCCTCGAAGACACGCTGGGGGTCGCGCTCCTGACCGAAGGACAGGCCGTCATTGTAGTCCGACGGCCGGTCGAGCTCCTCGCGCAGCTCCATGCGGAAGCTCTGCCAGTCGTCGTCGGTGGCGTTTACCACCCGCTTGACCACGACGAAGCTGGCGAAGTGGTTGGAGCGAGCGCGGTTGCCGAAGCCCGGGACCACGCCCTCGATCACCAGCACCGCCGGCGCGCTGCCGGTGATCCGCTCGGTGATGACGAAGGGGTCCTCCCGTGTGCCGCTGCCGGTGACGCTCAGCAACTCGAACCCGCCCTCCCGGTCGGAGAAGACGAGGCCGCCGACGGCGATGTCGTCGGCCAGCGCCCGAGGCGCCGCCAGGGCGAGCAGCGCCGCCAGCAGGACGCGGACGCCGGTCGGGCGCCTAGGCGGCGAGATCCTCACGCCGCACCAGATCGTCGACCGATCCAAGCGCCTCGCTCAGGGCCCGGATCGAGCGACCGTCGATCGGATGCACCCAGTCGCCGGCGATGTCGCTGGCTGGGATCAGCACGAAGGCCCGCTCGGTCATCCGCTCGTGCGGGATGGTCAGGTCGTCGGTCGTGATCGCCTCGCCGCCATACATCACGATGTCGAGATCGATGACCCGCGGGCCATAACGGCGGCCAGTGACGCGGCCGAGCCGGGCCTCCAGCGCCTTGAGAGCGCGCAGCAGGTCGTGGGGGCGCAGCGCGGTCTCCGCCGTCACCGCGACGTTCAGGAAGGCCGGCTGGTCGGTCACGTACATCGGCGCGGTGTCGTAGAGCGGCGAGACGGCGGTGACGTGCATGAAGCGCCCGAGACCGGCGATGGCGGCGCGCAGATTGGCCGCGCGATCGCCCAGATTGCTGCCCAGGCTGAGAAGGATGGGGGTGGTGGCCACGGCGCGGCGTGTTCCTCTGGCGTCCTGTCGTCGGTTCGAGCCCGGCCCGCGTGTTCGATCGGCATGACCGGCGGCTCCTTGCATCGGTGCGCGCCGGGACCCTGGCCCCGACGTCCGAGAGAGCTAGCACATAGCAAGCCTGCGGGCGATTCAAGGCTGAAGTGCGGCGGGTCCCCGTCCAGCCGGGTTGTCCGGCGGCGCCGGCTGGTCTAAGCAGACGCCCGCCTGCCTGCCTCATCACCGGGAGATCGCGCGATCGTGCCGAGCCACCCTCCGGACCAGCCGAGCGCCGCGCCGATCAAGGGCGCTCCCCTCGCCGCGGAACTCAAGGCCAGCATCGCCGCCCGGGCCGAACGCCTGACCGCCGCCGGGCATCAGCCGGTCCTGGTCGCCGTGATCGGCTCCAGCGACGGCGCGGTGCGTTCCTATGCGGAGTCGAAGGCGCGCGCCGCGGCGAAGCTCGGCATCGAGCTACGCCTCGTGGAGATGGAGGACGGCACCGACCAGGCCGCCCTGGAACATGTCCTAACAGGCCTCTCCGAGGACCCGGCGATCCACGGCATCATGCTCGAGCTGCCGCTTGACGCCCGCTTCGACGAGAACCGCGCGATCGCCTGCATCGATCCGGCCAAGGACGTGGACGGCCTGACGCCTGTCAATCTTGGGCTGATCGCCGCCGGGCGGGAAGCCGAGGCGCTTGCCCCCGCCACCCCGCTCGCCTGCATCCGCCTGGCCGAGACCGAAGGATCGCTGCGCGGCCGGCCGGTGGTGCTCATCGGCCGCGGCCGCACCGTGGGCAGGGCCCTGATCCCGATGCTGGTCAACCGCGATGCCACGGTGACCGTCTGCCATACCAGAACCCGCGACCTCGCCGCGGCGATCGCGCCGGCGGAGATCATCTTCGTGGCGGCCGGGCGACCGGGTCTGCTGACCCCGGACCTTGTACTGCCGGGCCAGATCGTCATCGACGCCGGCATCAACCCGACCGAGACCGGCATCGTCGGCGACGCCGATCCCGCCATCGCGACGGTGGTGAGGGCTTATACGCCGGTGCCGGGCGGCGTGGGTCCGCTGACCAGCACGCTGATCTTCGACAACCTCCTCAGGGCCATGGCCCTGCAGGGCCTGCCGGGAGCCGCCCCATGAGTCTCTGGCATCTGGGTCTTGCCGATTTCCGCGACCGGACGGCCAGCGACCAGCCGACACCCGGCGGCGGCTCGGTGGCCATGGTCAGCGCCAGCCTCGGCCTCGGGCTGGTGCTGATGGCGCTGCGGGTCTCCGCCCGGCGCGCCGAGGACACAGGCGCCTTCGACGCGCTGATCCTCAAGGGCGACCGCCTGCTCGACGAGATCTCCCGCCACGCCGACGCCGATGTCGATGTGTTCGAGGCCTACATGGCGGCGATGCGCATGCCCAAAGAGAGCGAGGAGGACAAGACGGCACGCCGCGATGCCATGCGTCAGGCCGCCATCGCGGCCACCGAGGTGCCGCTGAACGGCGCCCAGTCGGCGCTGGAGGGTCTGGACCTGGCCCGCCAGGCGGTCGATGTCTGCGATCGCACCATCGTTTCCGATGTCGGGGCCGGGGCGGCCCTGCTCGCCGGCGCGATCGAGGCGGTGCTGCTGAACGTCGACATCAATCTCGGCAGTATCAAGGAAGCCGCCCGCGCCGCCGACTACCGCAAGAGCCGCGAGCACCTCGCCGCCAGTGCCGAGCAGCGCCACGGCACGGTCCGTCGCGCCGTGGCCGCCCGTCTCGCCGCCTGACAGGCAGCCATACCCGACGTCAGACCGGCCACCCGACTCGACGACGCACTTTCGGCACCCCAAAAAGAAGAACGGGGCGCCGAAGCGCCCCGTTCCTGACCCCGCAAAATACTTAAAAGGCCACGGTACCTTACGGCATCAGGACCTGGTCGATGACGTGGATCACGCCGTTGTCCGCCTCGATGTCGGCGGTCACGACGCGGGCCGAGCCACCGATGTCGCCGAGGCGCACGCCGGACTGGGTGGTCCAGACGTTGAGGTGACCGAAATTCATCATGTAGAGGCTGTGAACCTCGCGGTTGCGCAGCGCCGAGGAGGGGATCTCGCGCAGCACCACGTGGTACATCAGCACCTCGCGCAGGGCCTCCGGATCAGCCAGCAGCGCGTCAATGGCGTCCTGGCCGAGGGCCGCGAAGGCCTCGTCGGTGGGCGCGAAGAGCGTCATCGGGGCGCTGGCGCCGCCCGCGAAGAAGTCCGCCATGCCGGCAGCCTGGGCGGCGGCGAGCAGGGTGTTGAACGTGCCGGCCTCGGAGGCGACGGTCACGATGTCCGCTGACTGGGCCGGCGCGCTGGCAAAGGCCGCGGCGACGGCGAACAGGCTGGCGGAGATAAGATTGCGAGTCTTCGACATCAGTCACTCCTTCCTGACTTTTTTCACGCAGCGCCTGCAGGCGTCACGCAGCTGTAACTTGTCCCTCGAACGAAGCGACCCAATTTGCGACGGAAATACAGCCAATTGACTCCGCCGCGACCGCAGTCGCGCTACAACCACTTTATTCTATGAATCGGGTCTTGCAAGCAACGGCTTTTTTACAGAATCGCACGATTTTCCGCCGCTTGAGGGCGGTGCTTGGCACGGCGTCTCGTCTGTCGGGCAACCTCCGCGCGGGCCGCTTGCATCCCTTCCGGGGCTGATCTAAACACCAACGACTCTTCCGTATTCGGATATTTTGCATGAGCGCCACGACCTATCGGGCCCTGCGCGACGCCGAGATGGCGCGCCACATCGCGCTGCTGATGTTCACCTTCGGCAGTCCGGACACCTACCAGGCGGGCTGGCGCCGAGCCGTGGGCGACGCCAATCATCGCGGCCTGTTCGCCGGCGACGATCTGCTTGCCTCCCTGTCCTGGATCGCCTCGGCCCACCATCTGCACGGCCGACCGGTGCCGACCGGCTGCCTGACCGGCGTCGCCGTCGCCGCCGAGGCCCGAGGCGTGGGCGTCGGCCGGCGGCTGATCGCCGAGGGCATCCGCGAGGCCGCCGCCAAGCGCTGGGGTCTGGTCTCGCTGTTCGCCTCCAGCCCCGCCTTCTACCGCCGCAACGGCTTCGCCAATGCCGGCCAGTTCACCGTCTACCAGGCCGATGTTCTGCCGCTCGACGCCGTTCCCAGGGCCGAGGGCTGGCGGGTCGAGGCGCTGGAAATCCCCGAGGACGCCGCCGCCCTCGCCGCCCTGCACGCCCGCTGCGAGGCCGTCCGCGCCCGCTGGCAGGCGCAGGGCCAGGGCCTGCTGGACCGCGCGCCCTTCCTGCGCTGGCGCCAGTGGAACCGGAACGAGGGCCACCGCCGGCTGTTCTTCCTCACCGGGCCCGACGGCGAGGCGGCCTATGCCGTGCTCACCCGCAGCCGCAACACGTTGATGCTGGTCGATCACTGCGTCCCCGGAGCCGGCGGACCGGCGGCCGTCCTGTCGCTGCTGGCAGGTCACCGCACCATGGCCAGGGAGGTCACCTGGTGCGGCGCCCCTGTCGATCCGCTGATCGAGGCGCTGCCCGACGCCCAATGGCGGGTCAAGGAGACGGAGCCGTTCATGTCGCGGGTGACCGACATCGAGGTCGCGCTGACCGCGCGCGGCTATCCCGCCGGCGTGCGCGGCAGCCTGCTGCTGCGCTACGACGACCCGCTGCTGACCGGCCAGACCGGCAGCTACCGGCTCGTGGTCGAGGACGGCCAGGCCATGCTGGAGCGGCTGGGCCGCGAGAACCCGGCTGACACCGACATGTCGGAGGCCCTGCACCTGCCGGTCGCGGCCGCGGCGCCGCTCCTCACCGGCTATCTCGGCGCCGGACGGCTGGCCGCCATGGGCCGGCTGTCGGGTGCGCCGGCGGCGATCGCCATGGCGGAGCGGCTGTTCGCCGGCCCCTCTCCCTGGATCGAGGAATTCTTCTGAGCCGGGTGCCGGGCGATCGGCGTCACGCGGCGTGCTGCTCCTTGGTCTTGAGGAACCTCAGCGCCTTCCAATGACTCTCGGCGTCATCGAGGTGCCAGGCATTGCGGGCCAGGAAGACCGGCGTGCCGTCGTGATCGTAGGCGATCGCGCTCTGATTGCCGTCGATGAAGCGCTTCAGTTCGCGCGCGTCGTCGGCGACGATCCAGCGCGCGGTGTAGAGCGTCGTCGGCTCGAAGCGCACCGGCACCTGGTATTCCGTGCGGATGCGGTCGGCCAGCACGTCGAACTGCAGCTGTCCGACCACACCGACCACCCAGCTCGAATCGAGGATCGGCTTGAAGACCCGGGCCACGCCCTCCTCGGCCAGCTGCTCCAGGGCGCGGCCCAGATGCTTGGCCTTCATCGGGTCCTCGGCGCGCACCCGCTGCAACATCTCCGGCGCGAAGGAGGGGATGCCGGTGAAGCGGATATCCTCGCCCTCGGTCAGCGCGTCGCCGATCCTCAGCGCCCCGTGATTGGGCAGGCCGATGATGTCGCCGGCCCAGGCGTCCTCCGCCACCTCCCGGTCCTGGGCCAGGAACAGCAGCGGAGCGGAGGTGTTGACCGGCTTGCCCGAGCGCACATGCTTCAGCTTCATGCCGCGGGCGAAATGGCCCGAGGCCAGGCGCACGAAGGCGATGCGGTCGCGGTGCTTGGGGTCCATGTTCGCCTGGATCTTGAAGACGAAGCCGGAGACCTTCTTCTCGTCGGGCTGCACCTGCCGTTCGGCGGCCGGCTGCGGCCGCGGTGGCGGGGCGATGCGGGCCAGGCCCTGCAACAGCTCGCGGACGCCGAAATTGTTCACCGCCGAGCCGAAGAAGACCGGCGACAGATGTCCCTCGCGATAGCTCTTCAGGTCGAAGGGCGGCAGCAGGCCGCGCGCCATCTCAACCTGCTCACGCAGCTCGGCGACGGCGTAGTCGGGCAGCAGGGCGTCGAGCTTCGGGTCGTCCAGCCCCTCGCAGGGCGTGCCCTCGCCCGGGCTCTCCTTCTCGCCCTTGGGCATCAGCACCAGGCGGTCGTCAAGCAGGTTGTAGACGCCGAGAAACCCCTTGCCGGAGCCGATCGGCCAGGAGGCCGGGGTGACGTCCAGGGCCAGTTCCTGCTCGATCTGGTCCAGCAGGTCGAAACTGTCGCGGGCGTCGCGATCCATCTTGTTGATGAAGGTGATGATCGGCACGTCGCGCAGGCGGCAGACCTCGAACAGCTTGCGGGTCTGCGCCTCGATGCCCTTGGCGGCGTCGATCACCATGACCGCGCTGTCGACCGCGGTCAGCGTGCGGTAGGTGTCCTCGGAGAAGTCCTCGTGGCCGGGCGTGTCCAGCAGGTTGAAGATGCGCCCGCCGAAATCGAAGGTCATGACCGAGGTGCCGACGGAGATGCCGCGCTCCTTCTCGACCTTTAGCCAGTCCGACTTGGCGCGCCTGGCGTCGCCCTTCGCCTTCACCGCACCGGCCAGCTGGATGGCGCCGCCGAACAGCAGCAGCTTCTCCGTCAAGGTGGTCTTGCCGGCATCCGGGTGGGCGATGATGGCGAAGGTCCGCCGGGCGTCGATCGGCCCCAGCGCCTCCTTCTCGAGCGTGGCGGTCAGCGTGTCTGGCATGGCGCGGCAAATGGCCCCTCAGCCCACCCCATGTCAATCGCCGCCCGCAAGGGTCGGGGATTGCATGGCGTGCAGGGCGGTGATCGCGTCCAGGGCCCGGCGACGCCGAAAACATGAACATTTCTTATCATTCCTTAACATTCCACCACTCCGTCACGCCTGGTGATAGGTATAATAACCTATTGCCTGTACCCAATCCAGCAGCCGGCGAAGACGCCCCGGAGATCCCGGGTCTCCCTCCGGTCGCCCGGGATGACGGCCATTTATTCAAAGACGCTTTCCATCGTCATCCCGGCCGGAGCGAAGCGGAGAGCCGGGATCTTTCAGCCGCCTTTGCAATCATCTAGGGTTGTATTCACGAGCCACTTTATCCTGACGCCCATGCACCGCCAGTTCCACGTCTACGTCCTGACAAACCGGCCACGGGGCACACTCTACACCGGCGTCACCGGGGACCTGCCGGCCCGCATGATGGCGCACCGCGCCGCCGATCCGCGCAGCTTCACTGCCCGCTACAACCTGCACTGCCTCGTCCTCGCTCTGCCCTTCGACGACAGCGCCGCGGCCATCGGCTTCGAGAAACGCTTCAAGCGTTGGGCGCGGGATTGGAAGATCGAGTTGATCGAGAAGCACAATCCACGCTGGGACGACCTGTTCGAGGAATTGAATGCGTGAGTGGGAGAAGTCGCCGAAGAGATCCCGGGTCTCCCTCTGGTCGCCCGGGATGACGGCCTTGTATTCTGATGACCACCTAGTCTTCTACGGAAGATTTCCACCGCCGTTCCACACGCAGCGCAGCGGAGAGCCGGCACCCCGCGCCCGTCCTCGTCGCGCCCCTACCCCTCCATCAGCCGCCCTTCGAAGGGGTACCAGCCGTCGCGGTGCTCGATCTCGATGACCCACAGGTCGGGGTCGCGGGATGTGGCGCGGTCGATATAGGCGCGGGCGTCGGCCTCCGGCATGGCGCCACCCTTGCCGGCCGGCATCCAGACGACGTGGCCGTCTAGGTCGCGGCCCTGGACCAGCAGGCGCGATGTCCCATCCAGCAGGTCGAGCTTGAGCAGGACCAGCCCGCCCATCGCCTCGCCGCGCTTGACCACATAGGCAGGCACGACCTCGGCGTTGCAGCGCGCCAGGCCGGCGGAGACCACCAGATGGGTCGGCAGGCGGGGATCGGGGTCGGTCATGGCGCGGCGTCGGGCGCGCTGGCCACGGGGCTACCCTCCACCGGACCGGGACGGAATACTGCCGCGTATTGGGGGTCGGATCGAATCGCGAGGGGGAAATCGCACATGAAGATCATCATTGCATCGGCGCGCGGCTTTTTCACGGCCGCCGCGTTGTCGGGCGTCCAGTTCGCTTCCACCGCGTTAGCGCAGACGACCGACGACGTTACCGCCGCCTGTTCGGCCGGCACCAACCTGCCCGCCCCGGTCTGCGACTGCATGGGCGAGCGCTCGGCCGAGTTCAGCGACCGGCAGCGCGAATTCATGGCGGCCGCGCTCCTCGGCGACTCCGATCTGGCCAACCAACTTCGCGCGGGAATTCCCGTCGCCGATCTCGTCGCCGCCACCAATTTCATCGCCAGCGCCCCGCAGGAATGCCTGCAGGGCGGCTGACCCGCCCGCACGCGGCGGGCTCTCCGCCTCGTCCGGCCAGTACCCACGCCATCCTTTCGGCGACAGGTCGATGTCCCATCCCTCTTTTTGGGCGATGACGGCTGGAGACCGGAATACCGGCAACGGACAGCACGCCTGAGGCGCACGGCTTCCGATTTCATGTACTAAGGTATATGATGTCCCTTGTCGGGTTCGAGGCGGCGAGGCGACGCATCGTCGTCACCGATATTCAGGTGGAGGAGTGTTGCCATGAAGCGCTTCATAGGCTCTGTGATCATTGCGTTGGTGTCGGTCACGGGCGCCCAGGCGCAGTCGATCGACCAGGACCGGACCTCGATCGCGCCGGCTCAATCCATCTGCGATGAATGCCAGGATTTGGCACCGGAGCCCGTCTCGATGAGGGAAGTGATTTCCATCCATGTGATCCAGCCTTCCCCGCCCTGATCGGGATCACGCTCCCGTCTAGCCGCACCGCGGTTCCATGCGTTCAGCGTGAATCCGGTCCGCTCGCGCTTTCTGCCGGCACCCGGGCCAGCACCCGGGCCACCTGGCGGGCGATCGCTGGGCCGGTGTCGATCCAGGTGAGGCGCCCGGCGCCCAGCGACATCGCCGCCCCCTGCAGCTCGCGCAGCAGCAGCGGGTAGTGGGTGCAGCCCAGCACCACGGTATCCACCGTCGGGCCTTCCCGTTCGAACAGAGGCGCGATCTCGCCCACAACCGCCGCCCGGTCGACCGCCGCGCCTGCCAGCTTCGCCTCGGCGATCGCCGCCAGCTTGCGGCTCGCCACCGGCACCACGGTGACAGGAGCGGCGAAGCGGGCGATCAGGTCGGTGGTGTAGGCGCGCCCGATGGTGCCGTCCGTCGCCAACAGGCCGATCACGCCCGTCCGCGTCGCCGCCACCGCCGGCTTGATGCCCGGCACGGTGCCGATGAAGGGGACCCGATAGGCCGCGCGCAGGGCGTCGAGCGCCGCCGTGGTCGCGGTGTTGCAGGCGATCACCACGGCGTCGGCCGGAATGCGGTCCAGCGCCTCGCCGATCACCCGGACGACGCGGTCCCGGAGCGCCGCCACCTCCCAGGCGCCGTAGGGAAACCCATCCGGATCGGTGACGAATTCGATCGCCACCTCCGGCAGATGCCGGGCGATGGCGTGGGCGACGCTGCGCCCGCCCACGCCGCTGTCGAAGACGATGAGGCTGGCCATGGCGATACGCCGGCCGGGCGCTACTTCCGCCGCAGCGTCGGAAAGGCGATCACGTCGCGGATCGAGGGGGAGTCGGTCATCAGCATCACCAGCCGGTCGATGCCCACGCCCAGCCCGCCGGCCGGCGGCAGGCCGTATTCCAGGGCCGTGACGTAGTCGCGGTCCATCATCTGCGCCTCGTCGTCGCCGGCCTCGCGCGCCCGGACCTGGGCCAGGAAGCGCTCGTACTGGTCCTGCGGGTCGTTGAGCTCGGAGAACGCGTTGGCGATCTCCCAGGCGTTGCAGAAGGTCTCGAAGCGCTCGGTCAGGCGCGGGTCGTCGCGATGCGCCTTGGCGAGCGGCGAGATCTCGCGCGGGAAGTCGGTGACATGGGTCGGCTGGATCAGCATCGGCTCGACGAAATGCTCGAAGGCGAGCTCGATCACCTGGCCCCAGTTCTCCTTGCCGGTCAGCGGCAGTTCCAGCTCCCTTCCCTTGGCGCGCGCCTTCTCCGCGTCGGGGACGAGGAGGAAGTCGACGCCCGTCTGCTCCTGCACCAGGTCGGTCATGCGGGCCCGGCGATAGGGGCCGGCGAACTCGATGGTGTGCTCCCCGAAGGCGACCGTCGTGGCGCCGTGCAGCGCCATCGCGCAGGCCCCGAACAGGTCCTCCACCATGGCCATCATGTCGGTGTAGTCGGCATAGGCCTGGTAGAGTTCCATCATGGTGAACTCGGGGTTGTGCCGGGTCGAGATGCCCTCGTTGCGAAAGTTCCGGTTGATCTCGAACACCCGCTCGAAGCCGCCCACGGTGAGGCGCTTCAGGTAGAGTTCCGGCGCGATGCGCAGGTAGAGCGGCATGTCGAGCGCGTTGTGGTGCGTCTCGAACGGCTTGGCCGAGGCGCCGCCGAGGATCGGGTGCAGCATCGGCGTCTCGACCTCGAGAAAGCCCTTGTCCTCCAGCACGTGGCGGATGGTGGAGACCAGCTTCGAGCGCTGGCGGAAGACCCGGCGGCTCTCCTCGTTCATGATCAGGTCGAGATAGCGCTGGCGGTAGCGCTGCTCGATGTCGGAGAGGCCGTGATACTTCTCCGGCAGCGGCAGGATCGTCTTCGACAGCAGCTCGATCGTGGCGGTGTTGACGGTGAGCTCGCCGCGCTTGGTGCGGCGCACCGTGCCCTCGACGCCGACGATGTCGCCTATGTCGAGCAGCGCCAGCTTCTCCCGCTCCGCCTCGGTCATGTAGTCCTTGTGGCTGAAGATCTGGATCTTGCCGGTCTCGTCGTGCAGGTCGATGAACATGCCGGAATTGCGCATCGCCCGGATGCGCCCGGCCACCCGCACGGTCTCTCCGGTTTCCGTATCGGCCGCGAGATCGGCGTGGCGCGCCTGCAGCTCGCCCGCCCTGGCCGTCACCTCGAAGCGGTAGGGATAGGGATTGATCCCGGCCTCCCGCGCCGCCTTCAGTTTTTCGAGCCGCGGCGCCTTGAGCGGGTTGTCGCGGGTGTCGTGCGGCGCGACGAAAATCGGGTCGGCGGGGGCGTGGTCGGTCATGATGCGAGGGGCCGGTGGCGCAGGGGGTGGGCGTGTCGGTCGCCCGATTTAGGCCCCTCGGCGGCCGAGGGCAATGGCCGTCTGGGGCGGCGCTGGTCGGTGATGCAGCATTCGCATGGGCGACGCCGCCGGGCCACTGGCTAGGATGCCGGCCATGCTCGCCCTGCCGGAAGCCGATCTGCGCCTCGCCATCGCCCTGCTCGCCGCCTTCGTCGGCGGCTGCGTGCGCGGCTTCACCGGCTTCGGCACGGCGATGATCATGGTGCCGTCGCTGAGCGTGCTCTACTCCCCGGTCTTCGCCATTCCGGTGGTCTCGCTGGTCGACTCGATCGGCACCCTGCCCCTGGTGCCAGCGGCCGTGCGCCGGGCGGCCTGGCGCGAGGTGCTGCCGCTCGCCATCGCCGCCAGCCTGGCCGTGCCGCTGGGCGTGTGGATCCTGCTGGTGGTCGACGAGACGACGATGACCCGGGCCATCGCCCTGTCGGTGATCGCGATGACCGCCATCCTCCTGACCGGCTGGCGCTATCGTGGCGCCCCGGTATTGCCGGTGACGATCTCCGCCGGGGCGGCGAGCGGGCTGATGAACGGCTCGGTCGGCATGGGAGGCCCGCCCGTGCTGCTGTTCTGGCTCGCCGGCCAGGCGGCGAGCCCGACCGTCCGGGCCAACGCCATCACCTTCTTCTTCCTGGCCACCCTGGCCAGCTGGATCACCTTCACCGCCAACGCCCTGTTCACCGCCGAGGTCGTCGGCCTGGCGGCACTCTGCCTGCCGGTCTTCGGCATCGGGCTGTTCCTGGGCAGCCACGGATTCCGCCGGGGCGGGGAGCGGCACTACCGGGTGGCCGCGTTGACGCTGATCGGGCTGATCGGCGTCGCCGCGCTGATCACCGGCTGACGGCGCCGGGCGCGCAAGGCATTCTCCGCCCCGTGATCGATTTCCCGCCCGCCGATCTGGACCTTTTCCTGGCCCTCGCCGCCTGCCTCGCGGCCGGCATGGTGCGCGGCTTCGCCGGCTTCGGCACCTCGCTGATCCTGATGTCGGCGGTCTCCGCGCTCTACACGCCGGCGCTGGCCCTGCCGCTGATGATCCTGACCGACGCGGTGGGCACCGTGCCGCTGCTGCCGCGCGCCTTCCGCCGCGCCAACTGGGGCGAGGTGGTGCCCATGGTGCTTATGGCCGGTGTCTGCCTGCCGATTGGCGTCTGGGTGCTCGTGTCCGTCGACCAGGATGTCATGGCCGACGTCATCGCCGTCCTGGTGCTGGTCGCCACGCTGCTGCTGGCCAGCGGCTGGCGCTATCGCGGGTCGCCCCGCCTTCCCGTCACGCTGTCGGTCGGTGCCTTCTCCGGCTTCATCAACGGCACGGCCGGCCTCGGCGCGCCACCGATCACCCTGTTCTGGCTGGCCGGCCAGTCGGCGGTGGAGACGGTGCGGGCCAACATGTTCACCTTCTTCGCCCTGCTGAACATCGTCTCCATCCCGACCATGGCGCTGAACGGCCTGCTGACCCCACTGGTCTTCGGCATGACGCTGGCCGCCATCCCGCTCTACGCGCTCGGCCTGCAGATCGGCCAGGCGCTGTTCGACCGCTCGAGCGAGCTGTTCTTCCGGCGCATCGCCTTCACCGTCATCCTCGCCATCGCCCTGGTCAGCTTTCTCGCCTGACCCTGCACGGGTGGCGGACGGCCCCGGCCGGGCGATAGGATCGCCGACATGGTCCAGTTCGCCGCCCCCGAATCGATCCGCATCCCGGATGCCGACATGATCGTCGCCAACGCCGCCTCGGCGACCCTGGTGACCACGGCAGGCGAGACGGAGACGCTGGGGCGCGGTACGCTCGCCCACCGTCTCGACGGCCCGCCGGTGCTGACCTGCCACGCCCGGGCCCTGGCGCGACGCGCCGGGAAGGACTGGGTCCGCGCCCTCGACGTGCTGGAGCTCTTCGCCTTCGTCCATCCCGCCCAGTGGTGCCTGCCGACGCCGCGCGGCCTCGCCCAGATCCTCGGCCTCGCCGTGCCGCAGGGCAGCGAGGCGGAGGCGCTGGCCCTGCGCGACATCGCCGCCCGCCTGCTGGCCGACCTGGCGACGCGCGGGCGGGAAGCCTCCGACCCGGTCGCCATCGCCTTCCTGATGGGCCGGGCTGGCTGGCCCTGGGCGCCATTCGTGCTGGCCGCTCTCGGCAAGCCGGACGGGCCCGATCACGTGGCCGCGGAACGGGCGCTGAAGGTCTGGCGCCAACTGCCCGAATGGCGTGGCGAGGCGCCGCCGCCCCCGCCCGGATCGAAGCCGGTCACCGTGGAGGAGGCGCGCGAGCGGCTGGTCCAGCTGCGCGGCGAGGCGGCGGAGGACCGCCAGGAGCAGGACGCCTATACCAGCGCCGTCGCCCACGGCTTCGCCCCGCGCAACCGCGCCGACGGGCCGGTCAGCGTGGTGGCGGAGGCGGGAACGGGCGTGGGCAAGACGCTGGGCTATCTCGCCCCGGCGACGGTGTGGGCCGAGAAGAACGCCGCGCCGGTCTGGATCTCGACCTACACCCGCAACCTGCAGAACCAGATCGACCGGGAACTGGACCGCCTCTACCCGATCGCCGAGGACAAGGCGGCCCATGTCGTCGTCCGCAAGGGGCGGGAAAACTATCTCTGCCTGCTGAACTTCGAGGAGGCGGCGCGGCTTCTGCCCACCCAGCCGGGCTACGCCACGGCCCTCGGCCTGATGGCGCGCTGGATCGCCGCCACGCGCGACGGCGACCTGACCGGCGGCGATCTGCCGGGCTGGCTGGTCGACCTGATCGGCCGTGGCCGCAGCCTCGGCCTCGCCGACCGGCGCGGCGAGTGCATCTACTCCGCCTGCGACCACTACCAGCGCTGCTTCATCGAGCGCTCGGTCCGGCGCGCAAGGCGGGCCCGCATCGTCGTCGCCAACCATGCCCTGGTGCTGATCCAGGCGGCGCTGGGCACCGTCGACGATCCGGTCCTGCCGGGCCGCGTCGTCTTCGACGAGGGCCACCACCTGTTCGACGCCGCCGACAGCACCTTCGCCGGCCACCTGACCGCGCGCGAGGGGGCGGAACTGAGGCGCTGGCTGGTCGGCGCGGACACCGGCCGGCGGTCGCGCGCGCGGGGCCTGCGCCGGCGGGTGCAGGACCTCGTCGCCGGCGACGCCGATGCCGACGCCGATCTCGACGAGATCGACCGCGCCGCCCGCGCCCTGCCGGCCGAGGGCTGGCAGACCCGCCTGCGCGAGGCAACGGCGCCGCCGGCCGAGGGGCTCGACCTGCCCGACCCGGGCGATGGCCTGCGGACCGCCGAGCGCTTCCTCGCCCTGGTCCGCACCCAGGTCTACGCCCGGGCCACGGGGCGGGACGGCCCCTACGATCTGGAGATCGCGCCCGATGATCCCGTTCCCGGCCTGCTGGAGGCCGCCCGGGCGCTGAAACAGGCGCTCACCCGGCTGAAGACGCCGATGCAGCGCCTCGCCCGGCGCCTGCACAAGCGGCTCGACGACGAGGCGGGGGAGCTCGACACCAATACCGTCATGCGCATCGACGCCGTCACGCGCGGGCTGGAGCGCCGGGCCCAGGCGGAGATCCAGGGCTGGATCGCCATGCTGGCCGCACTGGACGGCGAGCCGACACCCGACGTCGTCGACTGGTTCGGCGTCGAACGGCTGGACGGCCGCGACGTCGACATCGGCTACTACCGCCACCACCTCGACCCCACCCTGCCGCTCGCAGCCGCGCTCGCCCGCCATGTCCAGGGCATGGTGGTCACCTCCGCCACGCTGACCGACGGCACCGAGGACGAGGCGGAGAACTGGCGCGTCGCGGAGGCCCGCACCGGCACCATCCACTTCCCCGAACCGGCCTACCGGGTGCGCGTCGCCTCCCCCTTCGACTATGCCCGCCAGACCCGCGTCCTCGTCGTGCGCGACGTGCGCAAGGACGATCTCGACCAGGTGGCCGCCGCCTACCGCGCGCTGTTCATGGCCTCGGGCGGCGGCGCGCTCGGCCTGTTCACCGCGATCAGCCGGCTGCGCGCGGTGCACAAGCGCATCGCCGAGCCGATGGAGGCGGCCGGCCTGCCGCTGCTCGCCCAGCATGTCGACGGCATGGACACCGGCACGCTGATCGACATCTTCCGCGGCGTGGAGGATGCCTGCCTCCTGGGCACCGACGCGGTCCGCGACGGCGTCGACGTGCCCGGACGCGCGCTCCGGCTGATCGTCTTCGACCGGGTGCCCTGGCCCCGCCCCTCGCTGCTGCAGCAGGCCCGGGCCGAGTTCTTCGGCAAGAAGCGCTACACCGACATGCTAACCCGGCTCCGCCTGAAGCAGGCCTTCGGCCGGCTGGTGCGGCGGGCCGACGACCACGGCGTCTTCGTGCTACTCGACCCGATGATGCCCTCGCGTCTCGCCGGCGCCTTTCCCGAAGGTGTCGCCATCGAGCGCATCGGCCTCGCCGAGGCGGTGGCGATCACGCGCGAATTTCTTCAGCCGGACGCGAGGGCCGCCGAGTAGAGCTCCCGATACGCCGCCGCCGCCCGGTCCCAGGAGAAGTCCTGCGCCATGGCGGCCGCCTGGATGCGCTGCCACACCGCCCGGTCGCGCCACATGTCGCAGACCCAGCCCAGCGTGCCGGCCAGGGCCGGTGCGGTGGCGTCGTGGAAAACGAAGCCGGTCGCCCGCCCCTCGTCCACCGCCGCCGCCTCGGCGTTGACCACAGTGTCCGCCAGGCCGCCGGTGGCCCGCACCAGCGGCAGGGTGCCGTATTTCAGGCCGTAGAGCTGGGTCAGGCCGCAGGGTTCCGACCGGCTCGGCACCAGGATCACGTCGGCGCCGCCGATGATGCGGTGGGCCAGCGCCTCGTCATAGCCGAGCCTGACCGCCACCTGGCCCGGGTGCCGGACGGCGAGGTCCTGGAAGGCCGCCTCCAGCCCCTTCTCGCCGCTGCCCAGCAGCGCGATCTGCGCGCCGCGGGACAGCACCGCCTCGGCCGCGCCGGCCAGGAGGTCGAGCCCCTTGTGCCAGGTGAGCCTGGAGACCACGCCGAAGAGCGGCACCTCGCTGACCGATTCCAGGCCCAGCTCGCGACGCAGCACCGTCTTGACCAGCGCCTTGCCGGCCATGGCGCCGGGCCGGTAGCCGCAGGGCAGGTAGGGGTCGTGCTCCGGGCTCCAGACCGCGTAGTCGACGCCGTTGACGATGCCGGTGAGGTCGGCCGAACGGGCGCGCAACACGCCGTCGAGGCCGCAGCCCTGCTCCGGCCCCTGGATCTCGGCGGCATAGGTGCGGCTGACCGTGCTCAGCTTGCCCGCCGTCATCAGCCCGGCCTTGAGATAGGAGAGCTGGCCCCAGTACTCCGCCCCCTCCGGCCCCCAGAAGGCCGCCGGCAGGCCGAGAGAGGCATAGCGCTCCGCCGGGAACAGGCCCTGATAGGCGAGATTGTGCACCGTCAGCACGCTGGATGGCGACGCCGACCCGTGGGCGAGGAAGGCCGGCGCCAGCGCGGCCTGCCAGTCATGCGCGTGCAGCAGGTCCGGCCGCCATGCCGGGTCGGCGCCCGCCGCCAGGTCCGCCGCCGCGCGCGCGAAGGCGGCGAAGCGCGCCCAGTTGTCCGGCCAGTCGGTGCCGTCCGGACCGAGATAGGGGTTGCCCTCCCGGTCGAAGAAATCGGGAATGTCGACCACATAGGCCGGGACCGCCAGCCCCGCCAACCGCCCCTTCAGCAGCCGCCCGGCGGCGCCGAAGCGCTCGGCGATGGGCGCGATTTCCGCCAGCCCGTCGCCCGCCGCCAGCACCCGGGGATAGCCCGGCACCACCACCATGACGTCGTCGCCGGCGGCCGCCTGCGCGGCCGGCAGGGCGCCGAGCACGTCGGCCAGCCCGCCGGTCTTGACCAGCGGAAAGATCTCCGAGGCGGCGTGGAGCAGGCGCATGGCGGGGCCGGGTGTCGTTGGCGGCAAGGGGGTGATCCGCGAATGAAGCACGGGACCGCCGCCCCTGCCAATCGCTCATGCGGGCGGAGCCGGCGATTCACCGCGCAGTCGCGAGGACGACCGGCCGGTCCCGGCTCTCCGCTGCGCTGCGGCCGGGACGACACAGAAAAATCTATTATTCAGAATCTTTTCGTCGTCCCGTGCGCGGTGCGGCACGCAGTGCTGCGCCGCAGACCCGGGACCGGCCGCCAATTGGCGAGACCCGACCGGCACCAACACCACGCCTGCGAGGACGACCGGCCGGTCCCGGCTCTCCGCTGCGCTGCGGCCGGGACGACGGGGTTGTTTCTTCTAATTCTGGGTCGTCCCGTGCGCGGCGCGGCACGCAGTGCTGCGCCGCAGACCCGGGACCGGCCGCCATTTGGCGAAGCCCCTACCCCAGCGCCTCGATCATCGGCTTGGTGATCAGCACGATGCCCTTCTGGGTGCGGTAGAAGCGGCGGGCGTCCTCCTCGGCGTCCTCGCCGACCACGAGGCCCTCGGGGATGCGCACGCGGCTGTCGATGACGACGTTGGAGAGCCTGGCATGGCGGCCGATGTCGACATCATCCAGCACCACCGCGCCGCGCAGCTTGGCGTAGGAATTCACCCGCACGCCGCTGAACAGCAGCGACTGGGTCACCGCGCCGCCGGAGATCACGCAGCCGCCGGAGACCAGGGAGTTGGTGGCCCGGCCGATGCGGTCGCCCTGGTCGTGTACGAACTTGGCCGGCGGCAGTTGGCGCTGATAGGTGAAGATCGGCCAGAAATCGTCGTAGAGGTCGAGCTGCGGCGTCACCGAGGTGAGGTCGAGATTGGCCTCCCAATAGGCGTCGATGGTGCCGACGTCGCGCCAGTAGGCGTCCGGCTGCCCCTCAGTGTAGATGGCGCTGACCTGCAGGCGATGGGCCTTCACGTCGGCCTTGCCGCCGACCAGTTCCGGGATGATGTCCTTGCCGAAATCGTGGCTCGTGGTCTCGCGCGTCGCCTCGCGGCGCAGCACCCGGTAGAGGAACTTGGCGTTGAACAGGTAGATGCCCATCGAGGCCAGCGCCACCTCCGGCTTGCCCGGCATGGCCGGCGGATCTGCCGGCTTCTCCACGAAGCTCGTCACCCGCTCGCGCGCGTCCACAGCCAGCACGCCGAAGCCCGTCGCCTCCATGCGCGGCACCTCGACGCAGCCCAGCGTCACGTCGGCGCCGCTGGCGATGTGGTCGGCCAGCATCTGGCCGTAATCCTGCTTGTAGATGTGGTCGCCGGCCAGGATCAGGACGTATTCCGGCCCCTCGGCCTCGAGGATGTCGACGTTCTGGAACACCGCGTCGGCGGTGCCGCGATACCACATCGCCTCGTCGACCCGCTGCTGGGCCGGCAGCAGGTCGACGAACTCCCCGAACTCGCCCTTCAGATAGCCCCAGCCGCGCTGCAGGTGGCGCAGCAGGCTGTGCGATTTGTACTGGGTGAGCACGTAGATGCGCCGGATGCCCGAATTGATGCAGTTCGACAGCGCGAAATCGATGATCCGGTACTTGCCGCCAAAGGGCACCGCGGGTTTCGCCCGCCGGTCGGTCAGCTGCATCAGGCGGCTGCCGCGCCCACCGGCCAGGACCAGCGAGACCATGCGCTTCGATATCTGGGAGGGGCTCAGCTCCGCTGCCATTTCCAACGTCCTTCCCTGTCGTGTTGGCGCCAGTCTACTTGCCGGATCACCAGCCAATCATATCACCGGCCAACTATAACGTGCGCTGGTGACAGGTACACGGGCGAAGGGCCGCCGGCGGTCGATGCGTCACCCGAATTGCGGCTGATAGATCGCCAGCAGCACCGACAGGAGCGGCACCGAGGCGACGGTGGAGACCAGGATGATCGCCGAGGTGCGCTGGACGTAGACGTTGTAGTTCTGCGCCACCACGAAGGTCAGCGCCCCGGTCGGCAGGGCCGCCAGGATGATGGCGCTGGCCAGCCAGAACGGGTCCATGGGGAAGAAGGCGACGGCCAGGAACCAGCAAATCAACGGTTGCCAGAACAGCTTGACGATGCTGATCCAGCTGACCTCCAGCAGATCGCGGCGCACCGCCTGGCCGGCCATGAACAGACCGATCGCGAACAGCGCGCAGGGGCTGGCCGCGGCGCCGAGCAGCTGGAAGAGGGTCTCGATCGGCAACGGCACCTGCCAGTGCATGGCGGAGACGAGGATACCCAGCGCCGAGGAGACGACGAGCGGGTTGCGGACCAGCGCCAGGCCGACATCCCGAAACGCCCGCAGCACGCCCTTGCTGCCGGTGCCGAACAGCTCCAGCGAGATGACGGCGATGGCGATCGACACCGCGCCGGTCATCACCGTGGCGAGCGAGGCCGGCGGCAGCCCCGCCTCCCCGAAGGCAGCGACGAAGAGCGGAATGCCCATGTAGCCGGTGTTGGAGAAGCTGGCGTTCATGCCCTGCATGGTCATCTCGCCGGCGCTCGACCGGTGCACGATGCCGCCCAGGATGGCGGTCATGATCCAGACGATGACGATCGAGCCGAGATAGACCTTGATGAACGGCCAGTAGGCGATCTCCTCGATCGGCGAGCGCGCCATGACGAGGAACAGGAGCGGCGGCAGGGCGATCCAGTAGACGAACTTGTTGAGTGCCTCCGACGAGGCGGCGCCGAGCAGCCGCACCTTGCCGGCGACGAAGCCGATCAGGATGATGGCGAAGACGGGAAGGGCGACGTTGATGACGGCGGACATGGCCGCGCGTGATGCCACGCCGCGCGGCGGCTGTCGAGGCACGGCGGCGGAATGCCGATCGTGCGTCGGCGCGGACCCCGCGGCGGTTTGGCGCGCGCTCTTCCTTGACGCGGCCGCCCCGCCACCCTCATATCGGCGCAGATCCAAGCCCGGCTGCCGGCGCCGCCCGGCGAGCCCTTCCCCTCCGTCGCGTTGAGAGAGAAACGATGTCAGATGCGCAAGCCGCGTTGATCCAGACCATGGTCCTCGCGGCCTCCTCGGATGGCGAGCTGTCCGACAACGAGTTCGACCGGATCGGCGACATGGTCCGCATCCTGCCCGTCTTCCGGGGCTTCGATATCGCCCGCTTCGCCGACGTGGCCAAGGAATGCGTCTCCTGGCTGCAGGCCGAGGACGGGCTGGACAAGGCGCTGGTGCAGATCCGCGATGCCCTGCCCGACTTCCTGCGCGAGACCGCCTACGCCGTGGCCTGCGACGTGGTTGCGGCCGACGGCGAGGCGAGCCAGGAAGAGCTGCGCCTGCTCGAGCTGTTGCGCCACAAGATCGGCGTCGACCGCCTGGCGGCCGCGGCGATCGAGCGCGGCGCCCGGGCCCGCCACATGACGCTCTGAGCGGCGGCACGCCCATGTCCGGGACCCGTCGGGACAGCACGCCGCCCGTCATCGCCTTCATCGGCATCGGCCTGATGGGCCGGCCGATGGCGCGGCACCTGTTGGCGGCCGGCTACCCCGTCCGGGCCCAGAACCGCACCGCCGCCAAGGCCGAGGCGCTGGTGGCCGACGGGGCGGTCTTCGCCGCGACCCCGGCCGCAGCCGCCGAGGGCACGGACATCGTCATCGTCATGGTCAGCGACACGCCGTCGGTCGAGGCGGCGCTGTTCGGCCCGGACGGCGTGACGCGGAGCCTCGCCGACGGCGCGCTCGTCATCGACATGGGAACCACGGCCGTCATGGCGACGCGCGAGTTCGCCCGCCGCATCGCCGAGCGGGGAGGCCGCTATGTCGACGCCCCGGTTTCCGGCGGCCAGGTCGGTGCTGAGGAGAAGACGCTGTCCATCATGGTCGGCGGCGCCGAGGCCGACGTCGCCGAGGCCATGCCGCTGTTCCAGGCGATGGGAAGGCGCGTCACCCATGTCGGCCCGGTCGGCGCCGGCCAGGTCGCCAAGACCGCCAACCAGATGGTGGTCGGCCTGACCATCGGCGCCGTGGCGGAAGCCCTGACGCTGGCCGAGGCGGCCGGGGTCTCCTCGGCCAAGGTCCGCGAGGCGCTGATGGGCGGTTTCGCCGACAGCCGCATCCTCGAACTGCACGGCAAGCGCATGGTCGAGCGGGCCTTCACGCCGGGCGGCAAGGTGACGACACAGGCCAAGGACATGCACCAGGCCGCCGACCTCGCCCAAGCCCTCGGCCTCGACCTGCCCGCCCTGGCGCTCAACCGCGATCTCTACGACCGCCTGATCGCCCAGGGCGACGGCGCCCTCGACCACTCGGCCCTGATCCGGCTGTTCGTCCGGCAGGACTGAACGAGGAGAGCAGCCGTCGAGACGGCTGAGGTTGCCTTGAGTGTGACTCAGTCACCGCCGTTCCGCACGCAGCAGAGCGGAGATGCGGAACCTCGCGCCCGTCTTTTCGCAGGTCACAGCCCGGCCCATCGAGGTTCCGGCTCTCCCTGCGGTCGGCCGGAACGACGGGAATGGGTTAAGTGAAAATACTACCGTCGTTCCGCACGAAGCGGAGCGGAGATGCGGAACCTCGCGCCCGTCTTCGCGCAAGTCCCAGCCCGGCCGCGCGGGGTCCCGGCTCTCGCTTCGCTTGGCCGGAACGACGGCTTCGGGTTGGGTGATAGCCTCACCGTCATTCAGCGCCCAGCGCCGCCAAAGTGGCGTCGAAGGGTAGCAGGGCGGCCTCGTGGCGGGCCTTGAACTCGCGCACGCCCTTGAAGTGGTCGAAATCGGGCCAGCCTTCCGGTGCCGTGTCGGTGCGGCCGGCAAGAATGTCAGCCAGCGCCGACCGGGCCGCCGTCACGGCGCCGATGTCGAGCCCCACCGCCTTCTCCGCCAACACCGTGGCGGCCGCCTGGCCGATGGCGCAGGCCCGGACCCGGTGGCCGAAGCGGGCGATGCGGCCGGCCTCGACGTCCAGCGTGACCGTGATGTCGCTGCCGCAGGTCTGGCTGTCCCGGGTGGCGGTCAGGCGCGCGTCCGCCAGTGCGGGGTGGTCGCCCGAGGCGGCTGCCAGGCGCAGCACCGCCAGCGGATAGGGCAGCGCCGTCACGCCGCGATCGCTCCCCGGTCGGCCTGCGTCTCGGCCATGGCGAACACCGCCTTCAGCATGGCGTTGAGGCCGTTCGACCGGGTCGGGCTGAGATGCGAATCGAGGCCGATGGCGGCGATGAAACCGGGCGGCGTCGCCTTGATCTCCTCGGCGGTGCGGTGATTGTAGATGCGCATGACGATGGCGATCAGGCCGGAGACGATGGCCGCGTCGCTGATCGCCGCCATGTGCAGCCGGCCATCTTCCCAGCGGCCGACGAGCCAGACCTGGCTCTGGCAGCCCTGCAGCTTGTTCTCCTCCACCTTCCAGCCCTCGGGCAGGTCGTCGAGCGTGCGGCCGAGCTCGATGATGTGCTGGTAGCGGTCCATCCAGTCGTCGAAGAAGGCGAACTCGTCCACGACCTCCGCCTCGGCCTCGTCGATCGGCCGCTCGGGCGCGCGGATCAGGGTTTCCGGTGTCATCGGCATTGTCGAAGTGTCACTCCTCTCGACCCTCCATGTGGCATGCCGGGCCGGGTCGGTCCAGGGGTCGGCCGCCTCAGGCCAGCGCCAGGCGGGCCATCAGCGGATAGTGGTCGGAGGCCTGCCGGGTCTCCTCGGTGCGGATGACCTTCTGGTCGACCAGCCGGAAATGCGGGCTGGCGCAGATGCGGTCGAACGGCGCGATGGGCATCCGGGTCGGCCAGGTCTCGCTCTGCACCACCAGCGGCAGGAGCCGGGAGAGCTTGTCCATGCTGTCCGATCCCGGCCGCCAGTGGTTGAAGTCGCCCATGACCACCGTCGGCGTATCGGGATCGCGCTCCAGCTCATCGATCACCCGGTGGATCTGTACCCGCCGTTCCCAGGGCGTGAGGCCGAGATGCAGGTTCACCACGCGGATGCGCTCGCCGCGCACGTCGACATCCACCTCGACGGCGCCGCGCGGGGTGTGGTTGCTCATGGTCAGGTCGATCAGCCTGGTCGCCAGCGGTGGCGCGCGGGTCAGCGTGGCATTGCCGAAATGGGCGTCGACCCGCTGCTTGACCGGCCCCTCCGTGACGTGGAAGCCGGAATGCTCGGCGAAGTACTGGAACTGGTCGAAGAACTTGCGGCCGCGCAGATGCCAGCCGACCTCCTGCAGCGCCACCACGTCGGCCCGGAAACCGTGGATCAGGTTGGCGATCCGCGACGGCAGCCACTGCTGGTCCACCCCGAGGCAGGAGTGGATATTGTAGGTGACGAAGGCGATGGCCATGTGACAGTCGATCGGGGCGCGGCCAGCGGGAAACGGCGGCCGGACGGCCGCGGACGGGGAACCTGTTCCGCGATCCTAGCGCTCCGGCGGCGGAATTCCACCGCCCGTCTTTCATTATCGGCAAGGGAGACCACCATGAAGGCGCCCACCACCTGGATCCTCATCGCGGATGGCGGTCGCGCCAAGGTCATGCGGCATACCGCCGCCGGGCAGGGGTTGAGCCCGGTGGCCGGACTCGAGTTCGAGAACGACAACCCGCCGGATCGCGAGCAGGGTACGGACCGGCCGGGCCGCTTCGACGACGCCGGCGTGGGGCGCAGCGCGGTGCAGGAGACCGACTGGCACGAAATCGCCAAGACCCGGTTCGCCGCCGAGGTGGCCAAGACGATGGAGAAACACGCGCAGCGCAAGAGCTTCGATCGGCTGGTGGTCATCGCCCCGCCCAAGGTGCTGGGCGATCTGCGCCGGCAGTTCAGCCACCTGGTCACCGAACGGCTGGTCGCCGACATCCCCAAGGACCTGACCAAGAGCGGCGACGACGTCATCGCCAAGGCCGTCGACGGCGTGCTCTACGTGTGACCGCCGGCCCGGCCCCAGGCGGGATCGCCGCCGTCATCCTCGCCGGCGGCGCCGCGCGGCGGCTTGGCGGACAGGTGAAGGCGGAACTGGAAATCGGCGGCCGGCGACTGATCGACCGGGTGCGCGCTGCCGCTACGGGGGCGGCACCGATCCTGCTCAACGCCCCGCCGGAACTGGCGTGGCTGGCGCCCGATCTTGCCTGCGTGCCGGACCGCCAGCCCGGCCGGCCGGGACCGACGGCCGGACTCGACGCCGCCTTCGCCTGGCTGGACGACCGGGCGCTGCCCCATGCCACGCTCGCCAGCCTGCCCTGCGACACGCCATTCCTGCCGGCCGATCTCATCGACCAGCTGGACGCCGCGCTCACGGGCGGCGCGGAGGTTGCCGTGGTGGTGAGCGGCGGTCGGCGCCACCCGGTCTGCGCCCTCTGGCGCCGGCAGGCCGCCCCGACGATCGCCCGCTTCCTCGCCGTGCGACCCGGCGGCTCCATGACCGATCTGCTCTTGTCATTCCGCGTCGCCGAGGCGACGGTCGTCGGAGACCCCGATCCCTTGTTCAACGTCAACACGCCCGATGACCTCGCGCACGCCAGACGGATCGCCCCACGCTAGGGCCAGCATGCGGCGCTGGACGCCCACCGCCGGAACGGACGGCGCCGAGACCCGGCCGCTGGCCGAGGAGGCGCCGGTCGCGCTGGTGATGAACGGCCAGGTGCACGCGGTGATGCTGGCCACGCCCCGCGACCTCGCGGACTTCGCGCTCGGTTTCGCCCTGACCGAGGGCATCGTCGACTCCCCCGGCGAACTGCTCGACCTCGCGGTGGAACAGGCGGGCGACGCCTGGCTCTGCCGGCTGGCGATACCGCAATCCCGCGCCCATCGCCTGGCGGGCCGCGAGCGGGCGACGGCCGGCTATGGGGGCTGTGGCCTCTGCGGCGTGCGCGAGATCGCGGCGGTGACCACCCCGCCGGCACTGGTGGGCGAGGGCCCGGGGCCTTCCCTGGTGGCGCTGCATGCCGCCGCGCTCGACCTGCCGCGCCACCAGCGGCTCAACCGCGAGAGCCACGCCGTGCATGCCGCCGCCTTCGTCGATGGCAACGGCGCCGTCCAGGCGGTGCGCGAGGATGTCGGACGGCACAACGCGCTCGACAAGCTGATCGGCCACATCGTTCGCCAAGGCGGCGACCCCGCGCGGGGCGCGGTCCTGATGACCAGCCGCTGCTCGGTGGAACTGGTCAACAAGGCGGCGCGCATCGGCTGCCCGGTGCTGGCGACGGTGTCGCTGCCCACCGATCTGGCGGTGCGCAATGCGCGGCTGGCCGGCATCAGCCTCGCCTGCCTGGTGCGTGACGACGGCCTCCTGGTGGTGGAGGATCGGCTGGGCCGGCTCGGCTGAACGCTATCGGTCGGTGCCGCCGGCCGCGATTCACCCGCTCGATTGTGGCCTTGGCCACTGACGACGGTAGTGGCGGCCCGGCATTTCTCGCCGCTGATGCCATAGCACTTTGGTCGGCCTCTCGCCGCCAGGCGTCCTGGCGTATGGTGGCGCCGGCCGACCAGCCCCTGACGCCAAGCGACGCCAAGCGATGCCAAGCGGCGCCAGGCTAAGCCAGCCACCCCCACGATGGAGCGACACCATGAGACCTCACGGTATTCCCACGCACCATCCCCTCACCCGCCGGCTCCTTCTCGGCACGGTCCCTGCTCTCGCCCTGACCCCGCTGCTCGCCTGGCCGCCGCGCACCGCCCGGGCGGAGGAGGCGGTGGTCGCCCGCATCCAGTCGATGGACGGCAGTGCGACGATCATCCGGGGCGAGCTCAGGATCGACGCGGTGCCGGGCCTGCCGCTCACCCTGCTCGACATCGTCATCACCGCCGGCGCCTCCCGGCTGGAGCTGCTCTTCGTCGATGGCTCGACGGTGATCGTGGGGCCGGAAGCGCGGCTCTCGCTCGACGCCTTCGAGGTGGATGGCGGCGGCCTCAGGGAAAACGGCGCCATCACCATCATGAACGGCGCCGTGCGCGCCTTCGTGCAACCGGGGGCCGGCGAGAACTTCACGATCCGCGGCCAGTCGGCCGTCGCCTCGGTGCGCGGCACCGAGTATGCCGTCATCGAGGAGGAGAGCCGCACCAGCGTTCTGGTGCTCGAGGGCGCGGTGGCGGTCTCCGCCCCGGCTGCCGACTGGACCGTGGCGCTCGGACCCGGCGAGGGCATCGACGTGCCGCACGACGCGCCGATGGGCGAGGTGCCGGAGCCGCCACCCGTCAACCGCTGGGGCCAGGGGCGAATCGACCAGGTCCTGGCGCTGACCAGGCCGCCGATCGACTGAGCGGGAGGGCGGATCGACGCCGCGCCGGCAGATGCTGCACAAACCGGCCGTGGACGTGTAAAAGGCAGGGCTGAAGGCAACTGTCGGACGGCATGGTCCGGCCTTGCGTCCTCCACAGCCGAGCCGTTGCATGATCGTCCGCCCCCTGATTGTCCGCTCCCTGGCCGTCCGACCCATTACCCCGGCGGCTCTTCTCCGACCGATGGGCCTTCTGCTGGCGGCGGGCTGGCTCGCCACCCTGCTCGCCACACAATTCGCAGGCGCGACGGCGCGGGCCCAGGATGCCGGCGAGGTGGCCCGGATCGAGGCGCTGACCGGTTCCGCCACGGTCGCCCGCGAGGCCGGCGACGTCCAGGCCTCGCCCGGCCTTCACCTGCTGGCCGGCGATTCCATCGAGACGGCGGCCGGCAGCCGGGTCGAGCTTCTCTTCGCCGACGGCAGCACGCTCGTCATCGGGCCGGACGCGGAGATCAAGATCGAGGACTATCTGCTGGCCGCCGATGGCAGCCGCGAGAGCGGCGCCCTCACCCTGGTGGACGGTGTGGTGCGCGCCGTCGTGGCGCCCGGACCGGCGGACAGCTTCGCCATCCAGGGCCAGGCGGCCGTCGCCTCGGTGCGCGGCACCGAACTGCTGGTGGTCGAGGAGAACGGCACGACCTCCGTCTTCGTGGTCGAGGGGCATGTGATCATGCAGGGCCCGGTCGGCATCTGGCTGGTCAAGCTGGCGCCCGGCGAGGGCGCCGACGCCAGGCTCGAGCCGGGCATGGCCGAGGGCGCGGCCGAGAGCTTGGACGATGACACGGCTTCCACCGGCGCGACGGCGGACGCCGGACGACCCAGCGACAGCGCGACCGGCGGCGGTGCCGCTCCGGACATCGTCATCACCGCGCCGATGCCGGCGCCCGTGGCGGTGCCGGCGCCCGCCACCGACCGGAGCCCCGATCCGGAAACCGACCGGAGCACGCCGCCCGTCCTCCTGCCGCGGGCGAGCACCAACGTGGTGTCCGGTCCACGCCCGGAGGTCGCCGCCTGGTCCAGCGAGCGCGTCGGCGCGCTGATGGCGTTGACGTCCCTGCCGTGAGACGCCTGGTCGGCCCTCTCTTCACCCTCGGCCTGGTCCTGCTCGCCGTTCTCCCCGCCCTGTTCTCGGGCTGGGAGCGGCTGATCCCGGCGGCGGAGCGCTGGACTCTCGACCAGCGCTATGCCTGGCGCGGCGCCATCGAGCCTGGCGGCGAGGTGGTGCTGGTCACCGTCGACGACGCCACCCTGGCGCAGGAGGGGGCTTGGCCGTTGCCGCGTGCCCGGCTCGGCGACGCGCTGCTGGCGCTGCGCGACCTCGATGCGCGGGTCGTGGCCATCGACCTGCTGCTGACCGAGCCGCGCGAGGGCGACAGCGCCCTGACCATGGCGCTGGCCAGCGGCGCCCCCTCGCTGATCGCCTACGCCTTCGACCTGGCGGGGGAGTTCGGCGGCGAGACGACCGGCCGGTCAGAGGATCTGATGGCCTTCGCCCTGCCCGTGGTCCGGATCAGCGGCAATGTCGCGGCGGTGGCTGCCCGCGGCGTGCTGATGCCGACCCCGGCCATCGCCCAGGCGGCGGGGGCGCTGGGCCACGTCTCGCTGGTCATCGATACCGACGGCCGGGTGCGCGAGCATCTCGCTGCCATCGCCTATGACGGGCTCTACTACCCGTCGCTGCCGGTTCTGGCCGCGGCCATGCTGGAGGGTCACGACCGTGGCGACATCGCGCTGGACGTCGGCCGCGGCCTGACCATCGGCGACCGCCGCATCGACATCCACCAGGGCGCCTCGGTGCTGGTCAACCACTATGGCCGGAACGGCACGATCGAGACCCTGTCCATGGCGGACCTGCTGGCCGGCCGCCTGGCGCGCGGCGCGATCGCCGGCCGCCTCGTCTTTCTCGGCGTCTCGGCCACCGGGCTCGGCGACCGCTTCGCCACGCCGCTGGCCCCGTCGCTGCCGGGGGTGGAGCATCTGGCGACGGTGGCCGACAACATCCTGACCGACCGGCTGCTGGCCCGGCCGCCCTGGCTGATCGGCGCGGAGGCCGGGATCACCGTCCTCCTGATGCTCGCCATCGCCGCCACCCGGCGGCGCGGCCCCTTGCTGGTGATCCTCGCCACGTTGGTTGCGATCGCCGCCATCGCGGGGGCGGCGCAGTACCTGTTCGCAACCGCGCACATGGTGACGGCGATGGCGCTGCCCACCCTCCTCATCATCGCGGCAGGGCTGGTGAGCGCCGTCGTCGCCGCCACCGGCATGGAGCGGCGGCGGCGCCAGGCCAGCGACACGGCCGCCGCACTGTCCGCCTACGTCCCCCGCTTCGCCCGCGCCGGCAACAAGGGCCAGCCGGTGGAGAACCGCACCGCCATGGTCGGCGTGCTGTTCGTCGACCTGGTCGGCTTCACCAGCGCCAGCGAGCGCCAGGCGCCCGACGTCATGGAGAACCATCTGCGCCGCTTCCACCGCGCCATCGAGGCGGCGGCGGAGGCCCATGGCGGCGCCATCGACAAATATGTCGGCGACGGCGCCATGGCGGTCTTCGGTCTGGAGCGGGACGCGGCCGACGTCGCCATCTCGGCCCTCGCCGCGGCACGCGACATGACCCGGGACGCGGCGGCGGCCGACATGCTGCCGCCGGAGACCGAGATCGCGGTCGGCGTGCATTGCGGCTACGCCCGCATCGGCGTGCTGGGTGGCGAGACGCTGCGCCAGGTCTCGCTGACCGGCGACACGGTCAACACGGCGAGCCGGCTGGAAAGCCTGACCCGCAGCTTCGCCACGCGCCTCATCGTCTCCCAGGCGGTGGTCGAGGCGGCCCGCGCCTTCGCCCGCGAGGACCTGCTCGAGGGCCTCGAGTCCATCGGCGAGCAGCCGATCCGCGGCCGGGCCCAGAAGATGACGCTGTGGCGCCTGCGCCGCACGGGGGAGGCGGAGAGCCGGACGGAGGAGGAGAGCGGTTAGGCCATCCAGGCCGGAACCGGCAGGCCTTTCTCGCGCAGGAAGACCGGATTGAAGATCTTCGACTGGTAGCGCGTGCCGACGTCGCAGAGGATGGTCACGATGGTGTGGCCGGGCCCGAGTTCCCTCGCGATCTTCACCGCGCCGACGACGTTGATACCGCTGGAGCCGCCGAGCACCAGGCCCTCCTCCTTCACCAGGCGGAAGATGGCGTCGAGCGCCTCGGCGTCCGTCACCTGCTGGGCGGCGTCGATCGGCGCGCCTTCCAGGTTCTTCGTCACCCGGCCCTGGCCGATGCCCTCGGTGATCGAGCTGCCCTCGGCCTTCAGCTCACCATGGGCGTAGTGGTTGTAGAGCGCCGAGCCGAGCGGGTCGGACAGGCGGATGTGGATGTCGGGATTGCGCTCCTTCAGCGCCATCCCCACCCCGGCCAGCGTGCCGCCGGTGCCCACCGCGCAGGTGAAGGCGTCGATCCGTCCGTCGGTCTGCTCCCAGATCTCGCGTCCGGTGGTCTGGCGGTGGCCCTCCCGGTTGGCGACATTGTCGAACTGGTTGGCCCAGATCGCGCCGTTCGGTTCCTGCTCGGCGATCTCCGCGGCCAGCCGCTCGGAATAGCGAACATAGTTGCCGGGATCCTTGTAGGGCACGGCCTTGACCAGGCGGAGGTCGGCGCCGCACAGCCGCAGCATGTCCTTCTTCTCCTGGCTCTGCGTCTCGGGCATCACGATCACCGTGCGGTAGCCGAGCGCGTTGCCCACCAGCGCCAGGCCGATGCCGGTATTGCCGGCCGTGCCCTCGACGATCACCCCGCCGGGCCGCAGCAGGCCCTGGCGTTCGGCGCTGCGCACGATGGCCAGCGCCGCCCGGTCCTTCACCGAGCCGCCGGGGTTGAGGAACTCCGCCTTGCCGAGGATCTCGCAGCCCGTCTCGTCCGACAGGCGGTTCAGGCGGATCAACGGCGTGCCGCCGACCGCGCCGATGAAGCCGTCCGTGATCCCTGCCGCGCGCTCGTTCATGTCGTCCTCGTTGCCAGGCGATCGCCTGCTTTCACAGTGCGGAATGCGTATTTTCGGACATTGTCCTCCTGGCCTAGGTAGAACCGGCCGACAGGATCGGCAAGGGGCAATCGGTCATCCCTGACGCCAACGCCCGGCGCGACCGGCGTCGTACGCCGGCCGTGAAGGTGCCGCCGCCCGCGCCGGCCTCAGCCGCCGAACATCTTGCGCAGATTGTCGAGACCGGACTGATAGATGTTCTGCATCGTCGCCATGGCGTCCGACTGCGGCACGCCCGCGGCCTCGAAATCGCTCGCCCACTCCACGGTGCAACCCTCGCCGTCCGGGTTCGGGTGGACCCGGATGGTGGCGGAATAATTGGCCACCGGCAGGGGCGAGGAGACGATGGTGTAGGAATAGGCGTGGCCGTTGTCGTCGAGCTGCTCCAGCTTCTCCTCGATCGTGCCGCCCCCCACCAGCTTGAGCGTGCGCACCGAGCCCTTGCCCTTGCCCTTCACCTCCGACTTCTCGATCGCGGGGTGCCAGTCCGGCAGCGCGTTGAAATGACCGATCAACTGCCAGACCTGCTCGGCACTCGCCGGCAGCGGCACGGACATGGAAACCTTCGGCATGGCGGTCCTCCTCCCGAATGCGCGGCCCGGGCGCCCCCTTGCCATGGGACGCCCGGGTCCGATGATAGCACAGTCGGAAGGTGCCGATCAGCGCGGTTCGGCTGCCAGCCCCTTGAACAGGGAGTAGCAGGCGAGCAGCAGGACGATGGCGAACGGGAAGCCCGTCGAGACCGCCATGGCCTGCAGCGCCACCAGGCCGCCGCCGAGCAGCAGCGCGATCGCCACCAGTCCCTCGAAGGTGCACCAGAAGACGCGCTGGGAGACCGGTGCGTCGACCTTGCCGCCGGCGGTGATGGTGTCGATCACCAGCGAGCCGGAGTCCGACGAGGTGACGAAGAAGACGATCACCAGCACCACGCCGACGAAGGACATGATCGAGGCCAGCGGCAGTTCCGACAGCATGCCGAACAGGGAGAGTTCGGGGCTGTAGGAGGTGATGACGTATTCGCGCACCGCGCTCGCCTCGTTGACGATGACCTGCTCGATGGCGGTGCCGCCGAACGCGGTCATCCAGATGACCGAGACGAGGGTCGGGATGATCAGCACGCAGGTGATGAACTCGCGCACCGTGCGGCCCCGGCTGACCCGGGCGATGAACATGCCGACGAAGGGCGACCAGGAGATCCACCAGGCCCAGTAGAACGAGGTCCAGCCCTGGCGGAAGCCGTCGTCCTCGCGGCCGACCGGGTTGGACAGTGGCACGACATCCGCCAGATAGGCCCAGATGTATTCGAAGAAGCCGGACACCAGACCCAGGGTCGGGCCGGCGAAGATCACGAACAGCAGCAGCAGCAGCGCCAGCACCATGTTGATTTCCGACAGCCGCTTGACGCCGCCGTCGAGGCCGCGCAGCACCGAGATCAGGGCGACCGCGGTGATGCCGATGATCAGGATGACCTGCGCCTCGACGCTGTTGGGCACGCCGAAGACGAAGTCGAGTCCGGCATTGGCCTGCTGCGCCCCGATGCCCAGCGAGGTGGCGAGGCCGAACAGGGTGGCGAACACCGCCAGGATGTCGATGACATGGCCGGGCCAGCCCCAGACCCGCTCGCCGAAGATCGGGTAGAAGATCGAGCGCACGGTCAGCGGCAGGCCCTTGTTGAAGGTGAACAGGGCCAGCGCCAGCGCCACGATGGCGTAGATCGCCCAGGGGTGGAGCCCCCAGTGGTAGATGGTCGCCGCCATGCCCATGGCACGGGCCGCGTCCAGGTTCTCCGGGATGATGTTGCCCTCGGCGTCGAAGGGCGACGGCACACCGAGCGGCTCGGAGATGGCCATGTGGTAGACCGGCTCCAGCACGCCGAAGAACATCAGGCCGATGCCCATGCCGGCGGCGAACAGCATCGCGAACCAGCCGAAGTAGTTGTATTCCGGCCGTGCATCCTTGCCGCCGAGGCGCACCCTGCCGAGCGGGCTGACGATCAGCACCAGGCAGACGATCACGAAGATGTTGCCGGCGATCAGGAAGAACCAGTCCAGGTTAGAGGTGAGGAAGCCCCTGAGGTCGCCGAAGAACGGCCCGATGCTCGACTGGAAGGCCATGGTGATCAGCACGAAGGCGATGATCACCAGCCCGGATACCGCGAAGACCGGGTTGTGGATGTCGAGCCCGAAGGGCCCGATCTTCGGCTGAATGTTGTCCTGGCCGATCTCGTACTCTGTTTCGATGAGATCGACCTCGCCTTCCGGCGCCGGTGTGCCTGTATCGCTCATCCTGGAAATCCTTCTTGTTCTCTCGTCCTCGGCCGGCGGACCGCGCCTGGCGGCGGGGTGCCGGCGCGCCTCAGCGGATCAGGAAGACCGAGGCGTCGGAATGGGCGGCAAGGTGGGCGCCATAGCCGGCGAAGATGTAGTCGGATGCGCCCGGCGCGTGGCTGGCCATGACCACCAGATCGGCGCCGAGTTCGTCCGCCGTCTCCATCAGCGTCTCGTGCAGGTCGACGGTGGGGTCGGGCACGGTGATCGACTTCGCGCTGGCGTCGAGGCCGTTCTTGTCCGCCTGCTCCTTGGCGAAGGCGTCGAGCTTGCGCGCGAACTCGTCCGGCGTGTGCGCCACCGGGCCCGGCGTGCTCGCCGTCACCCCGACATAGACCACGGCCGCGTTCTGGCTCCTGGCGATGTCGGCGGCGACCGAGAGCGCCTTGCCGAGGCGTTCGGTGTGCGCCAGGTCGACCGGCACCATTATCTTGCTGAACATGGCGGCGCTCCCCTTGTTGTTCGTTCGCCCCGGCCCTCCGGCCGATTGTCCGATCGCCGCCACAAGCGCGGACGGGGCCCCCTGGCTTGACGGGATTGTCGGGCTGACGCAGGCGCGCCGGTCCACCATCAAGTATTTCGTGGCAGCGTCCGAAGTATCATTGACGCGTCGCCAGCCTTCACTCACCCGCCGATGTATAGATCACCTATTTAAATCATGATCGCCGGGGATAGTCAAACCGCGCAGACGACGAGATCAAGCCGTGCGATCTTGATAAGCTCTATTATGAGACGAGCCAATCGTTAATGGCGGCGCTGGCGATCATCGGCACAATGCACTATGCACGCATATGGCGCTGGCCGCCCGTCCCGTGATAATTCTTTGAAGTCAGGCGACTAGCGCCGGGATGCAACCGCGTCCTCGCGGATCATCTCCGCCCCCTTCTCGGCGATCATCACGGTCGGCGAGTTGGTGTTGCCCGAGGTGATGGTCGGCATGATCGAGGCGTCGACCACGCGCAGGCCGGCGATACCATGCACCCTGAGCCGGCTGTCGACGACCGCCTGCGAATCGCCGCCCATCCGGCAGGTACCGACCGGGTGGAAGATGGTCGAGGCGATGTCGCCCGCCGCCCGTGCCAGCTGGGCGTCGCCGTCGATCTCCGGGCCGGGCTTGAACTCGACCGGGTGGAAGCGCTGCAGGGCGGGCTGGGCGACGATGCGCCGCGTCACCCGGATGGCCTGGGCGGCGACCCGGCGGTCGGCCTCCTCCGCCAGATAGCAGGGCCGGATGGCCGGCGCCTGCCGTGGATCCGGGCCCTTGAGGCGGACATGGCCACGGCTCACCGGCCGGAGATTGCACACCGAGGCGGTGAAGGCCGGGAACGGGTGCAGCGGATCGCCCAGCTTCTCGGTGGAGAGCGGCTGCACGTGATACTCCATGTTCGGCGTCGCCAGCGCCGGGTCGGATTTCACGAAGCCGCCCAGCTGGCTCGGCGCCATGGTCAGCGGTCCGCGCTTCAGAAGGAAGTACTGCAGGCCCATGCCCAGCCGGCTGAGAAAGCGGCCCGCCCGCTCGTTCAGCGTCTTCGTGCCGGTGACCCGGAAGGCCATGCGGATCTGCAGATGGTCCTGCAGATTGCCGCCGACGCCCGGCAGGTCGTGCACCACCTCGATGCCGTTGTCGCGCAGCACCTCGCCGGGGCCGATGCCGGACAGCTGCAACAGGTGGGGAGAGCCGATCGCGCCGGCGGCGAGGATGACCTCCCGCCGCGCCCGGACGGTGCGCTGCTCGCCGCCCTGCCGGTACACCAGGCCAGCCGCCCGGCCCGCCTCGATCAGCAGGCGTTCCGCCTGGGCCTCGGTGGTGACGGTCAGGTTGGGCCGGTCCTTCACCGGCTTCAGGAAGGCCTTGGAGGTGTTCCAGCGCACGCCGCGCCGCTGGTTCACCTGGAAATAGCCAAAGCCCTCGTTGTCGCCGCGGTTGAAGTCGTCGGTCTTGCGGTAGCCCGCCTGCTCTGCCGCGTCGCGGAAGGCGTCCAGGATCTCCCAGGACAGGCGCATCTCCTCGACCCGCCACTCGCCGCCGGCGCCGTGGAAGTCGTCGGCGCCGCGCACATTGTCCTCCGAGCGGATGAAATAGGGCAGCACGTCAGACCAGCCCCAGCCGGCATTGCCCAGCTGCCGCCAGTGGTCGTAGTCCGCCGCCTGTCCGCGCATGTAGATCATGCCGTTGATGGAGGAGCAGCCACCGAGCACCCGGCCGCGCGGGTAGTTCAGCTGACGGCCGTTCAGCCCCGGCTCCGCCTCGGTCATGAAGCACCAGTCGGTGCGCGGGTTGTTCATGGTGTAGAGGTAGCCGACCGGGATGTGGATCCAGGCGTAGTCGTCCTTGCCGCCGGCCTCCAGCAGCAGGACTTCGGTGTCGAGGTCGGCGGAGAGACGGTTGGCCAGCACGCAGCCGGCCGATCCGGCGCCGATGATCACATAGTCCACCTCGCCGATCTCGCTGCCTGTCGCTCGGGGCATTGGTTGGCCTCATCGGTTTGCGTGCCGGTCCGGCCACTGGGGACCGGCCCGGCCATGCTCGGGTCGCTGCGACATGGGTACCCGGTTGCGCCCGGCTTGTCATCGTCCGCGCCCGGGGCGGCGATCCGGCTGCCGGGGCGATGCATGCCGCCCGTCACTTTGCGGACAGAAAATGCGCCAGAAATGGACAGGGAATGCGCCGGAACCGATCAATTTGGGGGTGTGTTGTCGCAGTCGATCGCTCTGGTCGGCGAGGCCATCCAACACCTTGTCGGCCGGGACGACGCCACCCTGAACCAGGACCACAACGGAAGCTTGTCCCCATGTCCCTGAGAAACCGCCTCATGTCCGGTCTTGCCGTCGCCAGCGTCGCCGGTGCCCTGATGCTCGCCCCCGCCGCCGGCTTCGCCCAGGACCAGGGCCCGCAGCCCGCCACGCCGCAGGACCAGACGGAGATGCAGGCCTTCGTCTCGGCCTTCGAGGAGATCCAGTCGATCCAGACCGAGGCCCAGGCGGAGATCAACGCCGCCCAGAACGACGAGGCCGCCCAGGCCATCCAGATGGCCGCGACCGAGGAGATGGTCTCCGCCGTCGAGGCCCAGGGCCTGACCGTCGAGCGCTTCAACCGGCTGGTCGCCGGGCTTCAGACGGATGCTGAGTTCCGCGACGAGTTCGCCACGGAGATGCAGCAGTAGGCGCCACCGCTTCGGTGCCGACGAAGGAAGGCCCGCCGGGCGCCACCCGGCGGGCCTTTGCCTTTCGGCGGCGGCTGGCCTCAGCCGCCGTAGATCTCCGCCTCGCAGTCCGCGACGGCGCTGTCGAGGCGGTCGAGCCATTCCTGGCCGCCGTCGACATTGTTGACGAACCACTCGCGCACCGGTCCGGCCGCGGCCCGGAACGCCTCCATCTGGTCCGGCGTCGGCACGTAGATCTCGCCGCCGGCCTCGCGGAAGGTGTTGTAGGCCTCGATCTGCCGGCGCTGCGGCATCACGATGGTGGTCCAGCGCAGGCGGTCGAAACCGTCATCGACGACCCGCTGCAGATCCTCCGGCATCGATTCGTAGACGTCGTTGTTCATCCACCACAGCGCGCCCATATAGGCGTGCCCGTCCAGGGTCATGTACTGGATGTGGTCGTGGAAGGACATGCCGACGATGTCGGTGATGCCGTTCTTGGAGCCCTCAACCACACCGGTCGCGAAGGCGGTGTAGAGTTCCGGCCAGGCGACCGGCGTCGGCGTGCCGCCCATGGCCCGCACCAGCTCCTGCTGGATCTCCGAGGAGATGGTGCGGATGCGCAGGCCCTCGACATCGGCCGGCGACTGGATCTGCGTGCCCACGGTGGCGAAGTTGCGCCAGCCGCCGGTGTTGCCGATGGTCATCAGGCGCATGTTGCCGGTCTCCTCCAGCACGCCCTCGCCGAGAGCCTGGAAGAACGGGCTGTCGTTGCCCAGCGCGCATTCGGCGATGCGGTCGTTGGGGAACATGTAGGGCACGTCCATCACCTGGGCGGGCGGATAGACGTTGGACAGACCGCCGATGGTGGTGATGAAGACGTCGAGTACGCCCGACTGCAGGCCCTCGATGCATTCCGCCGGGTTGCCGCAGAGCTGGCCGCCGGGGAAGATCTCGACGGCGATCTGGCCGTTGGAGCGGGACTCCACCCAGTCCTCGAAAACCAGCGAGCCGTCGTAGTCCTCGTCGTTCTCGTTGGCCAGGAAGACGATGTTGATCGTGTAGTCCTGCGCCTGGGCGCCGGTCAGTCCCGCGCCGGCGGCGATCAGCACGCCCATCGCCGTGCCGAGCAGTCCCTTGGTCAGTGAACGGAGTGTCATGGTTGGGTTACCTCCCTCGTTTTGGATTTCGGCCCTGGTCCGGGATCGTGTCGCATCACGCCGCCCGCCGCCTCAGGCGAAGCCGAAGAGACGCGGCAGCGTCATGGTCAGGGCCGGGATGTAGGTGATCAGGAAGATCACCACGACTTGCACCGCCAGGAACGGCAGCGTCTCCAGGGCGATGCGCTCCACCCTTTCGTGCGAGATGCTGGCCGCCACGAAGAGCACCAGGCCCATCGGCGGTGTCGCCAACCCCACCGTCACGTTCACGCACATGACGATGGCGAAGTGCAGGGGCTCGACGCCCATCTCGATGGCCACGGGACCGAGGATCGGCCCGAGGATCAGGATCGCCGGCCCGGCGTCGAGGAACATGCCGACGATGAACAGCAGGATGTTGATGATGAACAGCATCAGCAGCGGGTTGTCGGTCAGCCCGGTGATGAAGCCGCCCAGCGTCTCCGCCGTGCGGAAGGGCGGCGGCGCCAGCACCGCGGCGAAGACCACGGCGGCGGCTACCAGCATCAGGATGACGCCCGAGGACAGGGCCGAGGACCAGAGGATCGACGGCACTTCCCGGAACTTGACCGAGCGCAGGATGAAGACCGAGACGGCGAAGGCGTAGACCACGGCCACCGCCGCCGCCTCGGTCGGCGTGAAGAAGCCCGTCAGGATACCGCCCAGCAGGATCACCGGTGCCAGCAGCGGCCAGACCGCCTCCTGCGTGGCCTTGCCCCGTTCGCGCCAGGTCGCCCGGCGGTTGGCGACCGGGAAGTTCTTCCGTTTGGCCTGCCACCAGGTCATCACCATCAGGCCGATGCCGACCATCAGGCCCGGGATCAGCCCGGCGGCGAACAGGCCGCCGACCGAGACGTTCATGATGAAGGCGTAGAGCACCATGATGCCCGAGGGCGGGATGATCGGCCCGATGACCGAGCTGGAGGCGGTGATCGCGGCGGCGAAGCGCCGTGTGTAGCCGTTCTTCTCCATCGCCGGGATCAGCATGGAGCCGAGCGCGGAGGTGTCGGCGACAGCCGATCCCGAGAGGCCGGCGAACAGCATCGAGGACAACACGTTCACCTGGGCCAGGCCGCCGCGGACATGGCCGATCAGGGCGCGGGAGAACTGCACCAGCGAAAGGGTGATCTGGCCGCGGTTCATGATCTCGCCGGCCAGGATGAAGAACGGCACCGCCATCAGCGGGAAGGAGTTCATGCCGTTGAACAGCCGCGACTGCATCATCGGCCAGAAGCGGTCGACATCGGCGATGATCATCGAGGCGCCGGGCGCCACCAGGAGGGCGAAGGTCACCGGCATGCCGATCAGCATCAGCGCCAGCAGCAGGTAGAAGGGGACGAGGGCCATGGCGTCAGCGCTCCCCGGTCCGGTCGCGTGGTGCGGCGCCGCGGTCGGGCTCCCCGGGCCCCTCGGGCGGGTCGTCATGCGGCATGTCCACATGCACCCCGGTGATCGGCACCTCCTCGTGATGGGCGCCGGCATGGGAGATGACCGGGTCCGCCTTGTGGTCATCGCTGACCAGGGCACGCACCTGGCGCAGGGCGAGCTCGACGATCGCCACCATCAGGGCGACATAGCCGTAGAGCACGCAGGAATAGATGATCCCCTGGTCGAGCGGGAAGGTCCGTGCCGCCCGGCCGACCACGCGCTCCACGAAGGGGATGCCCTCGACGAACAGTTCGGTGACGATCCAGAAGACCAGCACGGAGAAGACCAGTTCGAGGACCAGCCGCGGCCGCCGGGGCAGCATCTCCTTGATGATCTCGATCGCCACGTTGGAGCCCTCGCGATAGGCGATGGGCAGCACCAGGAAGGCGATCCAGATCATCATGTAGATCGACGCCTCCTCGGTCCAGGAGGGCGATTCCCAGAGCAGGCGGCGCACCACGTGCACGAAGACGAGCGCGGTCATGACGCCGATCAGCACCGTCGAGAGGTACTTCCCGATCCAGTAGACGAGCCGGTTGACCCCGGCCAGGGCGTCGATCGCCCCGTTAAGCGCTCCCATGCCTCGCGTTCCTCCTCCCGTCTTGCCCGCTCCCGCCGGTCTTGCGCCGGCTTGCTTGGATCATCTGCGGACCGTCCTCGTCTCCGGCAGCCGGCCGGTCCGTCCCGGCCGTCACCGCTGGTCGTCGCTTCCGTCGCTAGCTCCCGTCGTCACCCTCCGCCGATCTCGGTCACCGTCACGCCGGCAACCACCACGACGCGTCCGCCCTCGAGCCTGACCGCGTCGTCCACCAGACAGGGCGCGTGGCGCGGCCGGCCGTAGACCCGCACTTCCTCGATACGGCCCCGTTCCTCCAGCTCGCCCGAGTGCTGCACAACGGGCCCCAGTGGCAGGACGGCACCTTCTCGAACGAGAACCGGGATGCGGTCGATCGGCACCCGGTTGTCGATCAGCCGCCCGCCTGCGACCGCCTCGCCGGTCCAGAAGTCGTACCAAGTGCCCTCGGGCAGGAAATAGCTCGCCCGGTCCTCCGGCCCCGTCACCGGCACCACCATGAGGTCGGGGCCGAACAGGTAGGGCAGGTCGAACATCCAGGCGAGCGGCTGGTCTGGGAAGGCGAGCGGCATGGCCCGCATCACCGGCAGCCCGGTCCGGCCGGCGATCGCCACGGCACCCCTGGCATAGGGGATCAGGCGATAGCGCAGGCGGCAGAAGGCGCGCACGATCTCACCTGTCTCGCCCGCGAACAGGTGCGGCTCGCGCACGCCGATGCCGTGGAAGCGCATGTGGCTGGCGAAGGTCGCCGCCTGGGTCCAGCGGACATAGAGCTTCTCCTCCGGCTCGCCGCCGTAGAAGCCGCCGATGTCGGTGGCGTAGCAGGCGCCGCCCGTCATGCCCCAGGAGAGACCGCCGCGGATAGAGGCCGCCAGCCCCTCCCAGTCGGTCTGCGGGTCGCCGCCCCACTGGATGGGGTAGCGCTGGCTGCCGGCCCAGCCGGAGCGGCCGAAGACCATGGCGTCGTCCGGCCCCCTGGCCTTCACCGTCGCCTCGTAGACGCAGCGGTTGTAGAGCAGGGCGTGGGCGTTGTGATAGCGCCGGGCGTCGTCGCCATTGGCGGCCATCATGCCGTCCTCGACCTGCTCGCCGAAGTCGGACTTCACCACGTCGACGCCGGCGTCGAACAGCTCCAGGTGCCGGTCGCGCCAATAGGCGTAGGCATCGGGATGGCTGAAGTCGACGATGCCGGAGGGCGGCAGCTGGGTCAGCACCTGGCCGAACGGCTCGGAGGAGAACCTGTACTCGAAGGCCTCGCCATGGCCGTCGGTCAGCAGCCAGCCCTTGCCCGCCATCTCCTGGAACAGCGCGTTTGCCTTGGCGACCAGCGGGTATTCCCAGACGCACAGCTTGAAGTCGAGCGCGTGCACCTCGGCGCAGAAGGCGGCCGGATCGTTGAAGCGCCTTGGATCCCATTCGAAGGCGAAACGGGTGTCGGTATCCTGCCAGGCCCGGCCGTCGAGCGTGATCACGTCGGCCGGCACGCCCGCCTCGCGCAGGCCCCGCGCCGTCTCCAGAAGGTCGGCCGGCGTGCGGTAGTATGCCCGGCTGATCCAGATGCCGAAGCTCCATTCCGGCGTCATCGGCGTGCGGCCGGTCAGCGCCGTGTAGCGCTCCAGGATCGCCGCCCCGTCGTCGCCGACCAGGAAGAACAGGTCGAGGCGCGGGTCGTCGGTCTCGATCACATAGGCCCGGTGGCTCCACGGCGCGTAGCCGACACCGTGCACCACGTCGGCCGTGGTGTGCACGAACAGGCCCCAGCCGTCGCCGCTCCAGGCGAAGGGGGCGTTCTTGTAGGAGATTTCCGCGTTGACGCCGAGCGCGTCCTCGTTGCGGCTGACGATGAGCTGGCCGCGCTTGTTCAGCGGCCCCCACTTCTCGCCCAGCCCCCAGACCGCCGTCTCGGTGCGGAGCCCGAAGCTGAGCACCCAGGCGCCGGCCTCGCGGCTGATCGTCGGCAACCGCTTCAGCCGCGCGAAATGGCCGTCATCGGCGCTGGCCAGCACCTGCTGGCCGTGATGCAGCAGGGCCAGGTGTCCGGTCTCCCGGTCGACGGCCAGCGCCGCCTCGCCGGCGCGGACCTCCCAGCCGGTCGGCCGCGGCAGTACCTCGCCCCGGGCCGGATCTCCCTCCGTCACCAGGATGCCGTAGTCCGGCAGCGGCCGGTCGGCCTCGATGGTCAGGCGGATCACACCGGGCGCGAAGGCTTGGACCGTCATCGGGCCGAAACGTGTCTCGACCGTGAGGCGGCCCGCCGTTGCCGTACCGTCACCGAGCGCCGGGGACGGCATGGCGCCCCAGTTCGGGATCGCCGGGCGGTACCGGCCGGGCTGGCCGTGATCGGGCGCCATCTCAGCTGAGCTCCAGCACGGGCAGGCCGAGGCGGGCGGCAGCCGCCGTCAGTTCCTCGCGAAAATCGCCATAGGCGAAGGCGTAGTGGTGTTCCAGCCCCTCGGCCATCACCGTGTCCAGCACCTCGGCCGCCGGGCGGTCGAAGCGCACCACGCCGGAGGTGCCGGAGAAGCTGCGCGGGGCGGAGATCATCTCGGCCCCGCCGATCACCAGCTTGGGCTCGCCGCGCGCCTGGCTGAGGCGGGCGATCGTCACCCGCCCCGGCTTCAGCGCGAAGGCCCCCAGCAGCGGCTTGCGGCGGTTGGAGTGCACCGTCGCTTCCGGCGTGTCGGCCGGATCGGCCATGGAGATCGGCGCGAGGCCGCAATGCCACAGCACGCCGGTATCGTCGGCCCGGCTGACATCCACCAGATCGGCGATGAACACCGGTTCGCGCGCCAGCGACTGCAGCAGCAACGTCGTCACGTTGCCGTAGACATCGGCCTCGCAGGCGCAAGGCGTGCCATCCTCGTTCATCATCGCCATGGCGCCGCAGGCCGCGCAGCCATAATCGGTGAAGAATTCAGGCCAGCAGCGCACCGCCATGCCGGCATAGCCGCCGCGCTCGGCCAGCGATTTCAGCGCGCCGTAGACGCGGAAGCTTTTCTCCAGCGGCTCGGCCTCCATGGCGTCGACATGCGCCAGTTCGTGCACCACCCGGTTGCGCGCCGCCTCGACCTCGGCCTCGCCCTGGCTGTGCGCCATGGCGAAGACGACGCCGAGATCGATGCGCTCGGCCTCCACGCCGGTCAGCCGGCGCAGGCGGTCATGGTCGTAGGCGCAGGTGTCGAAGCCGGCCGGATGACTGCCGACGACGCCGATCTTCAGGCCGCGCAGCCGGTCGAGCGCCCGTTCCGCCTCGGCCGCCGCCTCGCCGCCGTCGATAGCGGGACGCCGCGCCTGGCTTTCCGGACGTCGCGCGGCCGACTCGATCAGCCCGCCGAGATCGGCGAAGGCGTCGGCGTCGTCGGGTGCCGCGTAGACATAGGCATAGGCCCGGCCGGCCTTGCCCAGCGCGTGACCGGCCAGGTTGATGCCGCAGAAGGAGTTGAGGCGAAGCCGGCCGCCTTCGCGCGCCTCCGGGAAGGCCCAGAGCAGGAGCGGTGCCGGCAGCGCCTCGGCCAGGGCGACCGTCATGCTGGCATCCGCGAAGGTCACCTGCATGACGATGACGAGGTCGAGCGGCCGGGCCTGCAGCGCCTCGATCGCCGCCCGCGCCGCATCGGCGTCGAACAGCAGCTCGCGCGGGCCGACGATCTCCGCCGGTAGCGCGTCGAGCGTGGCGAAGGCCCGCTCCTTCATCGACTCGGCCAGAGGCACGTCGAAGGTGTTGCGGGCGATCGGCACGACGCCGATGACGGGCCGGTGGTTGATGGAGCGGCTCATGGAGCGGCTCCGAAATCGGCATAGCTCTCACGGAAGCGCTCGCCCCGTCCGTCCAGCGCCGGGGCACCGTCATACAGCGGGTGATGCTGCCAGGGCGTCGCCGCCTCGTCGGTCAGCGCGTTCAGCCGCCGCATGTAGGCGACCCCGTCCTCGCCCAAGCCGGCGGCCATGGCGTCCAGGTCGGGGAAGGCCTGGAAGGCCTGCCACCAGATGGCGCGGCCGGCGAGATAGCCGCTGGCCCCGGCGCGATAGGCGTAGCGCAGCACCGTCTCGAAATCCTCCTTGCCCGCGCCGGCGGAGAGCATGACCCAGGGACGCCCGGCCAGCCGCCCCAGCTCGTCGAACAGCGCCTGGTTGCGCGTCGAGGCTGCACCGCTTTCGGGGGCGGCGATGCCGGCGGCCGGCACCGGGCTTTCCAGCTTGAAGATGTCGACGCCGTATTCGGGCTTGGCGAACTCGGCCACGCTCTCCAGCACCAGCTCCGGCTTCTTGTCGGCGTGCTCCACATAATCGGTCGTCTGGTGCCGGTCGCCGGCCAGTGGGTAGACCAGCAGTTCGAAGACAAAGGGGATGTCATGGACCCGGCAGGCCTCCCCGATCGCCCGGGTGAATTCCTGCTGGTGGCGGCAGACCGCCGCCTCGGCGTCCGGCCGGTACCAGGTCAGCACCTTCACCGCGTCGGCACCGGTGCGCTTGATCTTGGCGACCGACCAGTCCGTGATCTCCGAGGACAGGCGGCCGCCCGGCTTTTCCTGGAAGATCGAGTCCTCCAGCGTCACGATCACCCCCTGGGCCGGGCTGATCAGGTCGATCGCCTGCGGGTAGGCCACGTGCGGGTCGAGCAGCACGGCGGAGGCCTGCGGCGCCAGCGCCGCCGCAAGGGTCCGCTTGACCGCCGCGACGTCGCCATAGGCCGCCTCCGCGACGCCGCGCCGCTCCCGGATCAGATTCTTGATCGGTGGGCGCTGGTCGACCGCCAGCATCTTGTACCGGCCCTCGGCATCGGCCAGCCGCCGCATGCCCCACATCTTGCCGGCCGTGATCGTCATGCCGCCTGGTCCTCGATGAAGGTTTCGACCTCGTGCCCGCGGGGAATGCCGTCCCTGCCGCCGGGGCGCGTGCATTTCAGCGCCGCCGTTGCCGCCGCGAGGCGCATCGCCGCCGCCACCGTGCGTCCGGCGGCCAGCGCATGGGCATAGGCGCCGTGGAAGACGTCGCCGGCACCCAGCGTGTCCACCGCGCGCACCGCGAAAGCGGGCTGGTGGTGATGGTGGCCTTCGCCGTCGATCCAGTGCACGCCATCGCCGCCCATGGTCACGGCCATCACCGCGTGATGCGCCTCGCGCAGGCTTTCCAGCACCTGCAACGGCGCATCGCCGCCGCCTGTCAGCTGCGCCAGGCCGTCGGCGGAGAAGACGACGTGTCCGGCGGCGCGGATCAGCGCCCGGGGCACCGGCTCCGGTCCCTTGTCGGCGTCGAGGATGGCCGGCAGCCCGGCAGCGCGCGCCGCCCTGAGCGCCGCCACCGCACCATCGTGCCAACGCCGGTCGGCCAGCAGCGCGTCGGCGTCCCCGATCGCCCCGAGCGGCAGCCAGCCGGCGTCCGCCGGCATCTCCGCGTCGGTATGGTTGACGATCAGGCGCTCGCCATGCCGGTCGACCAGCACCACCGAGCAGCTCGACCGGTGGCCGGCGAAGGCCGGGCTGTCGCCCGTCGCCACGCCTTCCGCCTCCAGGCCGGCGCGAATCTGCTCGCCGATGCCGTCATCGCCCAGCCTGGTCCACAGCCGCGCCCGACCGCCGAGACGGGCCACCGTGACGGCGGCGTTGGCCGCCGGCCCGCCGCCGACCTCCCGGCGGTCCCGCGCGAAGAACTTGCCCGCCGAGGCGGGCAGCGCGTCGACCAGGAAGACCTGGTCGAGGACGGCGTGGCCGACGCAGATCACCGTCGCCGTCATCGGCCGTTCCCCGTCGCGGCGAGCCCGAGGGCCGCCATCACCTTGTCGGCGATCAGGTGCGAGACCCGGACATTCGACTCGTCGGTCACGCCGGCGATATGGGGCGAGAGGATCAGGTTGGGGACGCCGTCGAGCGGACCGCCGGCCCGCAGCGGCTCGTCGGCGAAGACGTCGAGCGCGGCACCACCGATGCGCCCTTCCCTCAGCGCCGCCGCCAGCACCGCCTCGTCGACCACGCCGCCACGCGCCGTGTTGATCAGGATGGCGCCCTTGCGCATGCGGCCGATCTCGGCCTCGTCGATGAGATTGCGCGTCTGCTCGGTCAGCGGCACGTGCAGGGAGAGGATGTCGGACTTGGCGATGACGCTCTCCAGCGGCAGCGGGCGCGTGTCGTACTCCAGCCAGATCGTGTGGTCGGGCCCGTAGACCGGGTCGTAGGCGATCAGGTCGACGCCGAATGGCCGGGCCCGCGCCGCCACCTCCCGCGCGACGCCGCCGAAGCCGATCAGGCCGAAGGTCTTGCCGAAGATCTCGCCGCCGATCAGCTGGTTGCGCGGCCAGTCGCCCGCCGCCACCCGGCCGGACGCCGCGTAGGCGCCGCGCCTTGCCAGCACCAGGGCCGTGGCCAGAACGTATTCCGCCACCGCCACGGCATTGGCGCCGGTCGCCGGGATCACCTCGATGCCCTTGGCCTCGCAGCCGGCGACGTCGATGTTGTCGAGGCCGACGCCGAGCCGTCCGACCACCCGGGCCCGCTTCAGGCCGTCCAGCAGGGCGTCGCGCACCTGCGTGCGGTTGCGCACGATCAGTGCGTCGCAGTCCGCCACCAGGCCTTCCAGGCGACCGGGATCGTCGACCAGCTTCGGGTCGTAGGTCACCTCGGCCACGGCGGCCAGCCGGTCGACCGCCGCCTGGTCCATGAACTCGGCGATGACGATCCGCGCGGTCATCTCCGGAACCGGGCGTAGTCGACGGGTTGGTTGCGATCGAGATCGGTGCCGGCGCGCGGCATCGGGTATTTCAGGCCGGTGGCGCAGTTGTACAGCACCACCCGCTCGTCCCTGCCCGTTCGGCCGTCGGCCAGCGCCAGCTTGTAGGCGGCGTAGGTGGCGGCCCCCTCGGGGCAGAGGAGGAAGCCCTCGCGCGTCGCCATCTCGGCCTGCGCGGCGGTGATCGCCTCGTCCTCGACGGCGATGGCGAAGCCGCCGGACTCCCGTACCGCGCGCAGGATCAGGAAGTCGCCGACCGCCTGGGGCACGCGGATGCCCGAGGCGATGGTACGGGCGTTCTCCCAGCGCGGGGCGTGCTCCTCCCCCGCCTCCCAGGCCTTGACCATGGGGGCGCAGCCGGAGGCCTGCACGGCGATCATCTTCGGCCGTTTCGGCCCGATGAAGCCGATCCGCTCCAGCTCGTCGAAGGCCTTCCACATGCCGATCAGGCCGGTGCCGCCACCGGTCGGGTAGAAGATCGCGTCGGGCACCTCCCAGCCGAGCTGCTCGGCCAGTTCCAGGCCCATCGTCTTCTTGCCCTCGATGCGGTAGGGCTCCTTCAGCGTCGACAGATCGAACCAGCCGACAGCCTCCTTGCCGCCGCCGACGATCTTGCCGCAATCGTCGATCAGGCCGTTCACGCGATAGACGTCGGCCCCCTGCAGCGCCATCTCGGAGATGTTGGTCTCCGGCGTGTCGGCCGGGCAGAAGATCGTCGTCCTGATGCCGGCCCGGCTGCAATAGGCCGACAGGGCCGCCCCGGCATTGCCGTTGGTCGGCATCGCCATGTGGGTGATGCCCAGCTCCTTGCCCATCGAGACGGCCATGACGAGACCGCGCGCCTTGAAGGAGCCGGTCGGCAGCCGTCCCTCGTCCTTGACCAAGATCTCGCCGGTCACGCCGAGGTCGCGGGCCAGCGTCGGCATGGCCTCGACGGGGGTCATCACCTCACCCAGCGAGACGATGTTGGCCGTCTTGCGCACCGGCAACAGCTCGCGGTAGCGCCACAGATCGGCCGGCCGGGCCGCCAGCTTGTCCTTGGTCAGCGCGCCCTTCACGCCCGCCAGGTCGTAACGGACGAGAAGCGGGCGCCCCACCTTGGAGAGACCCTGGATCACATCGGCCTCGTAGCGCTCCCCGGTCATGGAGCATTCCAGATGGGTGACGAAGGTCGGGCGGTCTTCGCGGATGTTCAGGTCAAGCTGCATGGATGCCACTGATGGTTTCGGTCAGGCGGTTTCGGTCAGGCGGTTTCGGTCAGGTTGGCGCCGGCGGCCAGGCGCGCGGCGATCGCGTCGGCGGCGTCCGCGATCACCGCCATGGTCCGATCGAAGGCGCCGTCGTCGCCATAATAGGGATCCGGCACGTCGCCGCCCATACCCGCGGCGTCGAGATAGCGGCGGAGGGCGGCGCGACCACCCTCCGGCCGCCTGGCGCGCACCTGCTCCAGGTTCTCGCCATCCATGGTGAGGATCAGATCGGCCGCGAAATCCTCGGGCCCGATCTCGCGGCAGCGGAAGTCGGCCAGATCGAGGCCGCGCTGGCCGCAGAAGGCCATGGTGCGCGGGTCCGGCGTATCGCCGACATGCTTGTCCTTCAGCCCGCCTGAGACGACCTGGACCGTCGCCTCAAGCCCGCGCTCCGCCACCGCCCGGCGCAGGAAGCGCTCCGCGGCGGGCGACCGGCTGTAGTTCCCGGCATCGACGATGACGATGCGTGGCACGACCTGCCTCCTCCCCTGGGCGCCGGATTATCCGCCCGGCACGCTATCTCATGTCTTATATAAGACATGAGAGTCGAGGGGGCATGCAAGGAGAATCCGCCGGGCGCTCGCCGGCGCGCTCAGCTCAGCTCGGAGAGGTAGGCGAAATGCGTGGTGTCGAGCAGGCTGCGGCGGTATTCCACCGCCAGCCGGTCGAAGGTGAAGGCCGTGCGCTCGATCTCCAGCACCGGCGCGCCCTCGACCATCTGGAAGACCTGCGCGGTCTCGCGATCGGCGGGCACGGCGCGCAGCGCCTCCTCCACCTCGCGGATGGTGACGCCGAACTGCTCCTGATAGAAGTCGTAGAGAGTGTTGGGCAGTTCCGCCTGCCACCCCTCCACGCCCTTCATGCGGGCATGCGGCAGCACCACGGTCTCGATCATGATCGGGGTCGCCGCGCTGTGCCGGATGCGGCGCACGCGCGTGACCATCGCGGCCTTCGCGTCTACGGTCTCGAGCGACAGCGCCGCCGCCTCGCGCGGCCGGGCCGGGCCGACATCGCGCCTCACCTCGCGGCTTGACGGCATCACCCGCTCGCGATCCTCGTTGACCAGGCGGAAGAAGCGGAACAGCGAGCTGTCGGCGGTCGCCGTGGCGACATAGGTGCCCGCCCCCTGGCGGCGCACCACCAGACCGTCGGCGGTCATCTCCTCCAGCGCCTTGCGCACCGTGCCTGGGCTGACGCCGAGCTGCTGGGCGATCCGCGGCTCCGATGGCAGCTGTTCCCCCGGCCGCCAGTCGCCGCGCGCCACGCGACTGGTCAGGATCTCCTTGACCTGGCGGTAGAGCGGTACCGCCACGGGCGTGCGCAGTTTGCCGGTCATCGGCCGCACCCGGCGGGGCGGAAGCAAGGGGCCTGGCGAGTCATGTACAAGATTTATCAACGCCGGCCCCGCCTCTGGCAAGCGGCGCGTGCCGCCCGGCGTCAGGGACGCGCGTCGGAGACGGTCGCCGCGGCCGGGCCGAAGGGTCGCGGCGATTGGCGTTGACCGGGCGCTGGCGGGCTGCCACACGAGACGCCATGGCTCCGACATCGCTGCACGCGCGGGGCGCCCTGCTCACCCTGCTCGGCGTGCTCGTCCTCTCCTTCGACGCGCTTCTGATCCGCCTGTCGCTGGCGGAGGCCTGGACCGTCGTCTTCTGGCGCGGGCTCGGCTCCGGCGTGGTGATGCTCGTGGCGGCACGGCTGATGGACGGCCCGGGTCTGACGCACCGCTTCCACGGCCTGGGGCGCGCCGCCTATATCGGCGCGCCGCTCTATGGCCTGTCCAGCGTGCTCTTCGTATATGGCATCAACAACACTGCGGTGGCCAACGTGCTGATCGTGCTGGCCACGATGCCGCTGATGACCGTCGCCTTCTCGCGCCTGCTGCTGGGCGAGCGCATCCGCACCGACACGATCGTCGCTTCCGCCGTGGTGCTGGGCGGGCTCGTCATCGTCTTCTCCGACAGCATCGGGGCCGGCACCTGGTCGGGCGATCTGGCCGCCGTCGGCTCCGGCACCGCGCTCGCCCTCTTCTTCACCCTGCTGCGCCAGGCGGGCGACGTGAACACGCTGCCCATCACCGGCATCGGCAGCGTGCTGGCGGCGGTGGGCGTGCTCGCCATCGGTGCCGCGCCCTTCGCCATTCCGGCCGCCGGCGTGCCCTGGCTCGCCCTGCTGTCCCTCGCCGTGATCCCGATCGCCTTCGCCCTGATCACCGCCGGTCCGCGCTATCTGCCGGTGCCGGAGGTCAGCCTGATCATGCTGCTGGAAAGCGTCACCGGCCCGACCTGGGTCTGGCTGGCGCTCGGCGAGGCGCCCAGCCGCCAGGTCCTTCTCGGCGGCGCCGTGGTGATGACGACGCTATTGGTCTACTTCGCCAGGCGCCGGTTCGAGTCGAGACGAAGGACGGCGCTTGGCTGAGAGGCGGCGGGGTGTTGCCGCAACCCCTGCGCGATAATACCAATCCAGCTATACCATGGTATAGCTGTACAGCCCCACCTTCCAGGGTTGAGCCTTGGCATGGTTTCGGAACACCAGAAGATGTAGGCTCCGGAGAGTATCTGGCAACGGGAACCGAGCGGAATGCCCAACCGCACCTTCGTCGAGACGCTTCAGCATGCTGTCGCCAATGGCGTCCGCCGGCAGAACTGGGATGCCGTTCTCGAGGGATTCCAGAAGGCTTTTCATGCGGATACCGCCTCGGTCATCTGGTCGCCCGGCGGGGGCGCGGCGACCTATGCGGCGGTGCGCAACCTGCCCGACCGGATGTCCGCCGACTATGTCGACCGCTACCAGTATCTCGACGAGCTGCGGCCGCTGATCCACCAGCCGGAGCACCAGGGGCGCATCTACCTATACTCGCGTGTCGCGCGTGAGCGCATGACGCGCAGCGAGTTCTACAACGACTTCATCCTGCGCAACGGCATCGTCGACGGCGTCGGCGGCGTCTTCCGCCTGGCCGACGGCGATCTGGCGCTGGGTGGTCAGTTCGAGCGGATGCCGCGGCACGTGCCGGAACTGCTGCCGATCTTCAACCTGACCATCGCCCGGCTGCGGTTGTTCGCCGACGCGCAGGCGCGCGACCGCCGGCTGCAGGCGATCCGCCAGGGACTGCAGGCGCGCGACGACGCGACCTATCTCACGCTGGACCAGTCAGGGCGGGTCACCAGCCTGGTGGAAGGCGCCTACGAAATCGGCTACGCCCATGACCTGACGGCCGGCGCCGACGGCTCGGCGATCCTGCGGCAGATGCTTGCCGAGACCACGGAGCCGGAGAACGCCGCCGCCCCTCGGCGCTCCACGCTGGTGACGGCCGAGGGCGGGCTTCTGCGTTGTCAGATGTGGGCGATCGACGGCCGCGACGCGACGCTCACCAACCGCGCGGCGAGCGCCTGGCTGGTCGAGCTCCGGCCAATGAACAGCGTCGATCTCGGCGCCCATGAACGCATCGCCTTCCTGCTCAACCTGACCAGCCGCGAGACCACGCTGTCGCTGCTCATCGCCGCCGGGCTGTCGCTGCGCAACGCCGCCATCGCCATGGGCATCACGTACGAGTCGGCACGCACCTACACCAAGCGCATCCAGCAGAAGCTCGACCTGTCGAGCCATTCCGAGCTGGCGCTGACCATCCGCACCATCATCGCCCACGAGGATCTCTAGTGCGGATCATACCTTGACGGAATCGCATCAGCGCTTCCGTCAAGGTATGTGAATCCGCACTAACTGATTGATAATAGACAGGATTCACACGGTTTGATGGAACCGATTTAGGTTCCATCAAACCGTGATCCTGTCTAGACAGGCCGCTCCGGTTCGGCCTCGGGCACCGATGCGGGCACAGGGGCAGGCATCGAGGCAGGCACTCGGAGCCGCCCCTGCGGGCGGGCTGGAACGGTCGCCGGCAGGTCCGGCAATCCCGGCGTCAGCGCGACCGCCAGCGCCTCGACGGGGCGTCCCCGCTCGGTGCGGATGACGCTGTGCTCGACCGCGGCGACGCTCAGCATCGCGGCCCCGGCCCAGGCCCTGAGCGTCGCCTCGTGGTGCCGGAAGCGCTGCCCCTCGCCCAGCCGGTAGCCCGGCTCGTCCGCCCGCTCCACGGTGAGGACGAACAGGCCACCCGGCGCCAGGCGGCGGCCGATCGCCGCGAACAGCGGTGCCAGATCGCCGAGATAGTTCAGGCTGTCGGCCGCCAGAACCAGGTCGTAGGGACCGGCGGGGATCGCCGCCTCGTCGGCGAGGTCGCCATGCACCAGTCTGGCGTAGCGCCCCGTCGCCTCCGCCTGGCGCAGCATGCCGCGCGACAGGTCGATGCCGTCGAGCCGCGCGGCGCGGCCGCGCAGCGCCACGCCGGCGAGGCCGGTGCCGCAGCCGAGGTCGAGCGCGCTGGCCCAGCCTCCCCCGGGCCGCAGCCGGTCGAGCAGGGCGGCGATGACCTGCGGCGCGCGGTAGTCGAGATGGCCGACCAGCGCCTCGTCGAAGCGCGGGGCATAGGCGTCGAACAGGCGCTCGACATAGGCCGAGGGCAGGCGCGCCGGCGTCGCCGCCGCGCCGATCAGCGTCAGCCGTGCGCGCGCGCCCATCACGTCGGCCGGGTCGAGGTCGAGATAGCGCCGATAGGCGGCAGGGGCCGCCGCCCCGTCCCGGCGCGCCTCGGCCAGCCGGCCCCGGGCGAACCAGGCCTGGTCCCAGTCCCCGTCGCAGGCGAAGGCCTCTTCCAGGCAGGCCCAGGCGGCGTCGAGGTCGCCCTCGTCCTCGAGGGCGAGCGCCATTTCCAGGCGCCGGCCTGCCAGCAGGCGCGCTTGCGTCGGATTTTCCAGCGGGATCATCGGGGTCGGTGGCGGTGCAAAACGCCGCAGATGCACCAGGACCGCCGCTTTGCCAAGCGGCGAAATGCGCATGACGGTCACGGCGAAAAGCTGGGACCGGCGGGCCAGACGACCATCTTGCGGGGCCGGGCGGGCGGCGCCATCTCCTTGCGCGTCCGACGGGAAGGCGACGGCATCGGGCCCACGCCCGCGCCCGCCGGACCCATGGGAGTGAACCCCATCATGGCGGGGCAGGGTCCTGAGTCCCAGGGCGACACCGGATGGTCGACCGACGTCGACACCAGGCCGTCGCTCTATGAGCGTGTCGTCCTCTTCGTGCTGGCCTATCTCACGCTGGGCGGCATGGCCGTCGGCCTGGTCACCGCCACCGGCCTGGTCTTCGACCTCGCCACCTGGCTCTGGCTGCCGCTCGACGCCGTCATCGCCATCGCCGCCGTCCCCGGCCTCTGGCTGATGCTGCGGCCGGCGGCCAGGCCTCAGTCAGGTCCGCTGGCCTGAGTGTCGCCGGCCGTCCGGTCAAGGGCGTATCCCGCCACCTGCTTGTAGCGGTCGGTCAGCGCGGCCATCTCTTCTCGGCTGATCACGTCCTCGATGCGGCGGAACGGGCGGTCGCCGGTGCGCTCGTAGACCTCGCGGAGGATCACGTCGGGTGGGTTGCGCCGGTTGGCCAGCACCACCGCGGCTGTCGCCGGCCGCCGCTCGTCCTCGTAGGCCCGCAACGCCGCCGCGACGGGGCCGCCCGCCGCCAGATGGCGGGCCAGCGCCGCGCCGTCGATGATCGCCTGGCCGGCGCCGTTGGACCCGCGCGGGTACATCGGGTGCGCCGCGTCGCCCATCAGCGTCACCCGGCCCTCGCCCCAGAACGGCAACGGATCCTGGTCGACCATTGGGTATTCCAGGATGCGCTCGGTCCGGCGCAGCATGCCGGGGATGTCCAGCCAGGCGAAGCGCATGTCCTTGAAGGGCTGGATGAACTCCTCCAGTTCGCCCTCCTGGTTCCAGTCGCGCTTGTCGCGCCGGAACTCCGCCATTTCCAGCTCCGCCACCCAGTTGACGAGCTGGTTGCCGCGCCCGTCCACATCGTTGCGGATCGGGTAGATCACCAGCTTGCCCGTCGCCAGCCAGCCGACCCGGCACATGTTGGCGCCCTCCAGGAACGGCGGCAGCACGGTGGCGCCGCGCCACATGTTCACGCCCGAGTAGACCGGCTCCCCCTCCGTCGGGTGCAGCCGGCGGCGGATCACGGAATGGATGCCGTCCGCCGCCACCAGCACGTCACCCCGCACCGGGGGCAGCGCCGCGCCGCTGCGGGCGTCCGCGAAATGCGCCGTCACGCCGTCGGCGTCCTGCTCGAAGCCGGTGCAGCGATGCCCGAGATGCAGGCGGCCGCCCCCCGCCGCCGCCAGGAAGGCGTCGAGCAGCGGCTCCTGGATGTCGGCCCGATGGATGGAGAGCTGCGGGATGTCGTAGCCGGCGGCGAGGCCCGCCGGTTCGGAATAGACGTGCTGGCCGAAGCGGTTGAAGTAGGTCGATTCGCGGGTTTCCACCGCGCGCCGGCGCATTTCCTCGAACACGCCCAGCTCCCGCATCAGCCGCCCGGCATGGGGCAGCATGTTGACGCCGAGGCCGAGCGGGCGGATTTCCGCTGCCGCCTCGAAGACCTCGGCCCGGATGCCGGCCCGCTGGAGGAAGTTCGCCAGCGTGAGCCCGGCGATACCGGCACCCACGATGAGCACCTTCATGCCAGCACCGTCATGGATCTCGCCTCCCGTGATCGGGGTCGGCACGGGATCGCCCCGCGCCGGTTCCGGCAAGGGTAGACAGCCGGCGCCGGCCTGTCACCTCGGCACCCTCGGCCTCGGCGACCGTAAACTTAGCCAATGAGGAAAGTTTCCATTGACTATTTTCCGTGGCTGGGCCAATACTTTGCCGGATGGCTAAGTTAACCACCGACCTAGACCGCACCTTCTCGGCGCTCGCCGACCCGACCAGGCGTGCGATCGTCAGCCGGCTCTGCGACGGGCCGGCATCGGTCGGCGAGCTGGCGCGGCCCTTCGACATCGCCCTGCCGACGCTGCTGAAGCATGTGCGCGTGCTCGAGCGGTGCGGTCTCGTCAGATCCGAGAAGGTCGGACGCGTGCGGACCTGTCGGATCGACACCGATGCCCTGCGCGCCAGCGACGAATGGCTGCGCCAGCACATCGCGCTCTGGGAGATGCGCCTCGACCGCCTCGAACGCCACCTCAAGCAGCTCACACGGGAGCCGTGAACACATGCGCGACGCAGACAGTATGGCGCGGTCGGCCTGGGCCGACTGGCCCGTCGACCGTGAGATCGCCTTCGCCCGCGTCATCGACGCGCCCCGCGAGGTCGTCTTCGCGGCCTGGGCCGACCCGGATCAGATACAGGCCTGGTTCGGGCCGGCGGGCATGGCGATCGAGACCAGGGAGATCGACCTCCGGCCTGGCGGCATCTGGCGCTTCGACATGGTCGCCGCCGACGGCACGCGGTTCGACAACCGGATGCGCTTCCTGCGGATCGAGCCGCCGGCCCTGCTGGAGGTCGAGCACGGCTCGGACCGGGACGACGATCCGGGCCGATTCCGCATGCTCGTGACCTTTGACGAGCAGAGTGACGGCAAGACCGTGCTTACGCTGCGTCAGATGCACCCCTCCGCCGCGCAAAGACGGGCGGTGATCGGCTTCGGCGCCGTCGAGTATGGCGCGCAGACCCTCGACAAGCTGGCTCGCCACGTCGCGACGCACCACGCCGGAAAGGTTGGGCCATGAGACGACTGATCGCCTGGAACGTCATGACGCTGGATGGCTGTTTCGAGGGCGCCGGTCCGTGGCAGCTCGACATGCATGGCACGGTCTGGGGCGAGGAGCTGGAAGCCTTCTCTCTCGACCAGGGCCAGGAAATCGGCACACTGCTGTTCGGCCGGCGCACCTATGAAGGCATGCGCGACCACTGGACGAAGGAGCAGGGGCCGATCGCCGAGATGATGAACGGCCTCGACAAGGCCGTGGCCTCGCGCACGCTGGCGGCGGCGGACTGGACGAACAGCCGTCTCATGAAGGGCGAGGCGGCCGAGACGGTCAGGGCCCTGAAGGCCGAGGACGGAAAGGACGTGTTCGTCTTCGGCAGCGCCGATCTGCTGGCGACGCTGATGGCCGAGAACCTGGTGGACGAATACCGCCTCTGCCTGGCGCCCGTTGTGTGGGGCGAAGGCACGCCGCTGTTCAAACCCGCCGCCGGCCGCACACACTTCAAGCTGCGGCAGAGCCGGCCGCTGAAGACCGGCGGCATCATCCTGTTCTACGAGCGCACGGCCGCCTGACCCGGCCGGTCGGCGGTCGGGCCAGGGCCCGCTGCGGGTGCCCCTACCCGGCCAGGGACAGGCGGTAGAGCGCGAAGCCGTCCGCCCCCTCGCCCGCCGGCTCGACGCCGGCCACGGTGTCGGCGTACTCGACCGCGCCGGGGCTCGTCTCGAAGACCACGCTGGTGCCCTCGGCCAAGGGCGCGAAGGACCAGTTGCCGTCCGCCGACGGGTTGATGGTTCCCTGATCGACGATGTAGCGCACGATGATGTCGCGGTTGGTGTCCGGTCCCTCGAAGATGATGGTTGAGCCGTCATTGCCCGGGAAGTTGCCGCCGCCGCTGGCCCGGTAGTTGTTGGTGGCCACCACGAAGCGCTGGCCAGGGTCGATCGGCTGGCCGTCATGCCTCAGATTGACGATGCGGTGGGCGCCCGGATTCACCAGGTTGCCGTCGGCGTCGTAACGCGCCGGCTGCGACAGGTCGATCTCGTAGGTCACGCCGTCGATGACGTCGAAATTGTAGGACGGGAAGCTGGGATTCAGGAGCGGCTGGTCGGCCTGCCCCGGCGCCACCTGGTTGAACATGCCCGCCGACATCTCCAGCCATTCGCGCACCGTGGCGCCGTCGATCGCCACCGCCCGGATGGTGTTGGGGTAGAGGTAGAGGTCGGCGACGTTGCGGATGGCGATCGGCCCCGCCGGCACCACGGTATAGTAGTCGGGCCCGCCCCGGCCGCCCGCCTTGAACGGCGCGGCGGCGGAGAGGATCGGCAGGCCGGCCCATTCGGTGCCCTGCATCATCTGCTCGATGTACCAGGTCTGCGCCTGGCTGACGATCTGCACCGATGGATCGTCGGCGACCAGCGCGAAATAGCTGTTCACCGGGGCGGAGATCTGGCCGACCGCGCGGTTGACATAGGCGATGGTGGCCTCGTGCTCGGCCGCGACGGAGGCCATGACCGCCTCGTCGCTCTCGACCAGGGGATGCACCTCGCGCTCCACCCGCTCGTAGATCGGCAGGTTGTCCACCGCGTAGTCCAGCACCCGCCAGCGGCCGCCGTCCTGGGCCAGCGTCAGGTCGATCTGACCCAGATGGCTGCCCCAGAAGCCGGCCATGGCCGCCGGGATGCCCCGCAGCGCGCCGTCACCGCTCGCGCCCTCGATGCCGTCATAGGTCGGCCCGGGGAAGACGCGATGCTGGTGGCCGGTGAAGATGGCGTCGATGCCCTCGATACCGGCGAGATGCAGGCTGGCGTTCTCCTCCCCGCCATTGCGCTGGCCACCGGCGATGCCGGAATGGCTGAGCGCGATGACCAGGTCCGCCTGCTCGCGCAGCATCGGCACGTAGGCCGCGGCGGTATCGACGATGTCGCGCGTGGTCACGTTGCCTTCCAGATGGCCGCGGTCCCAGGTCATGATCTGCGGCGGCACGAAGCCGATGAAGGCGATGCGCACCGTATGGCTCTCGCCGGCATCGTCGGTGACCAGGCGCTCCAGGATCGTGTAGGGCGGCACCAGCGTGGCGTCGTCGCGCGGGCTTGCCCCCTCCCGGGTGGCGATATTGGCCGAGACGATGGGGAAGTTGGCTCCCGCCAGCGCCTTGTCCAGGAAGGACAGGCCGTAGTTGAACTCGTGATTGCCCAGCGTGCCGACGTCGAATCCGATGGTGTTCATCGCCTTCACGATGGGGTGGATGTCGCCATCCTCCAGGCCCCGCTCATAGGCCATGTAGTCGCCCATCGGGTTGCCCTGCAGGAAATCGCCATTGTCGACCAGGATCGCGTTGGGCGCATCCTCCCGCGCCGAGCGGATCAGCGTCGCCGCCCGCGCTAGGCCGACGGTGTCGTCCGGCCGGTCGCGGTAGTAGTCGTAGGGATGCACGAAGACATGGACGTCGGTGGTCTCCAGTAGGCGCAGCCTGACCACGCCGGCGCCCTGCGCCAAGCTGGGAAAGGGCAGGCCCCCGGCACCGATGACGAGGGAGGATGCCGCCGCACCCTTGAGCAGGCTGCGTCGGCTGAAGGCGCGCTCGATACGCTTGATCATTGCTGCAATCCCTGTGCCTGGAGGGTGGCGATAACCGGCGCCGGCCGTACGCGACGATCCGGGAAATATGATCCGGGCAACATGTCCGAGCGGCGCGCATTCAGTCTCCATCATTTCAGCCGGTCGTGACAGATGGATGAAAGTCGGCGGTCGATCCGAACGATATGTAATCAACAATTAATAAGTGTTATTTATTTCATAACTTGACCATACTCTGTGTATATCCGATCTATTGGCGCATAGGAGAAGCGCCAATGTCCGACACCCCGCTCATCCACGTCCTGCACGAGAACGATGCCTGGCTGCCGCCCCTGCGCGATCGGCTGGCGGCGCGCGGCCTCGCCTACACGGAATGGCATCTCGGCGGCGACTGGTCGCTCGACCTCGACGCCGTGCCGCCGGAAGGCGTGTTCTACAACCGCATGAGCGCCTCCTCCCACACCCGCGGCCACCGCTTCGCGCCGGAGATCACCGCCGGCGTGCTGGCCTGGCTGGCGGCGCATGGCCGCGACGTGATCAACGGCACCCGGGCCATCGACCTGGAGATCAGCAAGGCCCGGCAATACGCCGCGCTGCGGGCCGCCGGCATCGCCACGCCGCGAACCGTCGCCGCCACGGGGCGGAACGCCGTGGCCGAGGCGATCCGCCGCTTCGACGGTCCGCTGGTGCTCAAGCCCAATCGCGGCGGCAAGGGGCTGGGCGTGCGCCGCTTCGACACGCGCGCGCAGGCTCTGGCCCATCTCGACGCGCCGGAATTCGACGCCGGAATCGATGGCATCACGCTGGTGCAGGATTTCGTCATCGCGCCGGACGGTGCGGTCACACGGGCGGAATTCGTCGGCGGCCGCTTCGTCTACGCCGTCAGGATCGAGACCGGCGGCGCGGTCGAGCTCTGCCCGGCCGATGTCTGCAAGGTGCCCGACCAGGCGGGCCCCGTCTTCACCATCGTCGACGATGTGGAGCCGGACTATGTCCGCCGGCTGGAGGCCTTCACGCGGCGGGCCGGCCTCGACATCGTCGGCATCGAGTTCGTGCGCGATGCGGCCGGCAATCCCTTCGCCTACGACGTCAACACCAATACCAACTACAATGCGCTCGCCGAGGCCGCGGACGGCCGCAGCGGCATGGACGCCGTCGCCGCCTTCCTCGGCGAGCGGCTGCGGCGCGCCGCCAAGTCGAGACTGCGCGCCGCCTGATCTAGATCATGGCACCGCGCCGCGGCCTCCCCGATAGACTGTCGGAATCGGGACGTGAGGATCCCGGCCGTGGAGGTCTGCGGAAGGAACGCGCGCCATGCTCACCATCGAGGACTGCATCGCCCTGTCGACGCTGACGCCGCAGGAGGTCGCGGCGATCGCCGAGCACGAGCACATTCCGGACATCGTCGCCGCCGAGTTCGGCCATTACCTGCTGCACGACCCGAAGGGCGAGGTGCGGATCGCCCGCATGATCCATGACGACATCACCGCCGCCCGGCGACGCGGCGATTTCCACCACTCCGCCCGGCTGAAGCTGGCGCTCCGGCATTTCGTGGAAACCCATCATCACCGGCCGGCCGGCAGCGCCTGAGGCGCGGGCTGGCAGCGGGGCGAGCCGGTCGGCGACAGGCCCTCAGCCGTGCAGGCGACCGTGCAGTTTCCGGCACCACGGCAGGCGGATTCCAGCCACCGCTCGCCGGCGTCCCGCCAGTTGATGGTGGAACAGCCGGCGGCCACCAGTACCAGACCGGCGACCATGAGACCTGTCCTTGTCCAGCGGGCGACGGCCCAATCGGACATGCCCATCCTCACTCCTCCTTCTCGTATGCCAGCAGGTCGCCCGGCTGGCAGTCCAGCACCGCGCAGATCCGCTCGAGCGTCTCGAAGCGGATGCCGCGCACCTTCCCGGATCTCAGCAGGGAGACGTTCTGCTCGGTGATGCCGATGCGCTCGGCTAGCTCCTTCGAGCGCATCTTCCGGCGCGCCAGCATCACGTCGAGCGTCACCACGATGGCCATGGCCGTCAAACGATCGCCCGCTGATCGGCGCGGATCACCGCCGCCAGCGACAGCACGCGGCCGGTCATGAACATGATCCCGGCGACCAGCAGCGCCAGCAGATCGGCCGAACCGACGGCGAGCGACAGCGCCCGCTGCCCGGGCGGGTTGGCCATGGTCAAGGCCAGCACGACCAGCGGATGGGCGACGAGCGAGGTGATCGCCGTCGCCAGAAAGGCCAGGCTGGCCCTGGTCATCCAGCGGGCCGCCGCCTCCGACAGCGGCTCCTCGGCGGTCAGCGCCCCGAACATCCGCCTGGTGCACCACAGCGCGGCCAGCAGCACCGCCGCCTGTACCGCGATCAACAGCACCACAAGGCCCGTCGCCAGCGCCGTCGTCGTGACCGGCACGCCGGCCGACAATCCGCGCGCGAGACCCGCATGGAACGTCGCCGGGTCGAGCAGCGCCAGCGACAGGAAGCCGGCGACGCCGGCGGCGATCAGCAGTGCCGCCGCGGTCACCGCATGTCGCATGCGTCGGCTGAGGCGCCTCAGGCGGATGAAGGGATCGGTCATGGGAGTCCCAATCTGATGTAGATATATTATCGTTAAACAGTAATTTTTTCATGTCCAGTGAAATGTCAGACCGACCCCGCACCGACCCGGGCAGGCGCCTCGATGCCGGTCCGCGCAAACGCTTTGACCGGTCGGCCCGACTCTCACTAGGATCGATGCTGCAAAGCACAAAACCAGGGAGCCGCCGCGCCCGTCGCGGCGGTCGCAACGAAGGGGGCTTCAGCCATGTCGATCATCCGCCGTTCCGCCATCCTCTCCACCACGCTCCTGGCCGGTTTCGCCGCTCTTGCCGGCACCGCCCAGGCCCAGGACGTCGTCGACGTCGCCGCGATCTACACCGTGCCGGTCGAGCAGCAATGGGTCAGCCGCATCCATCTCGCCCTGCAGGCGGCGGAGGCGCGGGGCGACATCACCTATTCCTTCTCCGAGAACGTCGCCAACACCGACTATGAGCGCGTGATGCGCGAATACGCGGAAGGCGGTGCCGAACTGATCGTCGGCGAGGCGTTCGGCGTCGAGCGGGGCGCGCGCACCGTGGCGGAGGACTACCCGGAGGTCGCCTTCCTCATGGGCTCCTCCTTCGGCCCCAGCGGCGGGAACTTCGCGGTCTTCGACAACTGGATCCACGAGCCGTCCTACCTGACCGGCATGATCGCGGGCGCGATGACCGAGAGCGATCTGATCGGCATGGTCGGCGGCTACCCGATCCCGGAGGTCAATCGGCTGATGCACGCCTTCATGGACGGGGCGCGGGAGGTCAATCCGGACGTCGAGTTCCTGGTCACCTTCATCGGCTCCTGGTACGACCCGCCGCGCGCCCAGGAAGCCGCCTTCGCGATGATCGATTCCGGCGCCGACATCATGTATGCCGAGCGCTTCGGCGTCTCCGACGCGGCGGCCGAGCGCGGCATCTACGCCATCGGCAACGTCATCGACACCCAGGACGAGTATCCGGGCACGGTGATCGCCAGCGCGCTGTGGCACATGGAGCCGACGATCGATCGCGCCATCGAGGCGGTTGCCAGCGGCGATTTCGAGGCCGCCGACTACGGCCAGTACTCATACATGTCCTATGGCGGCGGCTCGCTCGCCCCGATGGATGACGGCATCATCCCCGAGGACGTGCTGGCCCTTGTGGAGGAGCGCCAGCAGGAGATCCTCGACGGCCTGTTCCGCGTCAACGTCAACGACAGCGAGCCGACCTCGACCAATTGAGCGGCCGTTGGGCCGGCGCGTCCCGACGGGCGCGCCGGCCGGCCCGCCCATGACGGCTTCACCAACACCCGGCGCGCCGGTCCTCAGGCTGACCGGCATCACCAAGCGCTTCGGCCCGCTCACCGCTAACGACGCCATCGACCTCGCCCTCGGCAAGGGAGAGGTCCTGGCCCTGCTGGGGGAGAACGGCGCCGGCAAGTCGACGCTGATGAGCATCCTGTTCGGCCACTACACGGCCGATGCGGGCACGGTGGAGGTGGCCGGACCCGACGGCGTCCTGCGTCCACTCAAGCCCGGCTCGCCCGCCGCCGCGCTGGAGGCTGGCGTGGGCATGGTGCACCAGCACTTCACGCTGGCCGACAACCTTTCCGTCCTCGACAACATCACGCTGGGCACCGATCCGTTCTGGCGGCCCTGGCAATCCCGCCGCGCCGCCCGCCGGCGCCTCAGGGCCCTGATGGCCGAATCTGGACTGAGCGTGCCGCTCGACCGCCAGACGGGCACGCTGGCGGTCGGCGAGCAGCAGCGCGTGGAGATCCTGAAGGCCCTCTTTCGCGGCGTGCGCATCCTGGTGCTGGACGAGCCGACGGCGGTGCTCACCCCCCAGGAAGTCGGCCAGCTCTTCCAGACGCTGCGCCACCTCACCGGCCAGGGTCTTTCCATCATCTTCATCTCGCACAAGCTGGACGAGGTGCTGACCATCTCGGACCGCGTCGCGGTGATCCGCTCCGGCAGGCTGGTGGGCGAGCGACCCACGGCCGGCGCCAGCCGCGGCGATCTGGCGGAAATGATGGTCGGTCGGCCGGTCGCCGCCTCGCGCCGGGAAGCCCAGGCGGCCGGCGAGACCGTCGCCCGCCTGGCGCGGGTCAGCGTGCCCGACCCGCGCGGCGGCACGCCGCTCAAGGATGCGGATCTCGACCTGCCGGCCGGCCAGATCACCGGTGTCGCCGGGGTCAGTGGCAACGGCCAGGGGGCGCTGGGCGCGCTGCTCTCAGGCCTCGCCGCGCCGACATCGGGCACCCTCACCCTGTTCGGCGACCCCGTCCGCCGCCACGACGCCGGCCGCTTCACCCGCCAGGGCGTGGGCCGCATCCCGGAGGACCGGCACCGCGACGGCACGGTCGGCGACATGACGGTGTGGGAGAACGGCATCCTGGAGACCTATGGCAGCCGGGCCTATCAGCGCGCCGGCTGGCTGCGGATCGCCGCCGCGCGCGGCCATGCCAGGCGCCTGATCGCCGATTACGACGTGCGCTGCCCGGGGCCGGACGCCCGCATCCGCCTGCTCTCCGGCGGCAACATGCAGAAGCTGATCCTTGGCCGGGTGCTGGAGACCGCACCGCGCCTGATCCTCGCCAACCAGCCGACCCGCGGCCTCGACATCGGCGCCGTCGCCTTCGTGCACCAGCGCCTGCTGGAGGCGCGGCGGCGGGGCGCGGCCATCCTGCTGATCAGCGAGGACCTGGACGAGCTGTTCCAGATCGCCGACCGCATCGCCGTCATCCATGCCGGCCGCCTGACGCAAGCCCGCCCGACCGAGAGCCTGAGCCTGCGCCAGGTCGGCCTGATGATGGCGGGGGAGGAGGCGGACAATGCGGCTTGAGCCGCGCCAGGATGTCGGCCTCGTCCTGCTGGTCGCCGCGCCGGCCGGCGCAATCGTCGCCGCCCTCGTCCTCGCCGCCATCCCGCTCGCCTTCGCCCAGGTCTCGCTGCTCGACGCCTATCGCCTGATGGCCACCGGCGCGCTGGGCGGCCAGTTCGCCATCACCGAGACGCTGACCCGGGCGACGCCGCTGATCCTGACCGGCCTCGCCGTCACCGCCGCCTTCCGGGCCAGGCTGTGGAACATCGGCGCGGAGGGCCAGCTCTACGCCGGCGCCATGGCCGCCGTGCTGGTCGCCTCCCATGCCTGGATAGACTCCTCCCTCGTCATGATCGCGGTGATGTTGTTGACCGGCGCCGCCGCCGGGGCACTGCTGCTCATCGTCCCGACGCTGCTGAAGACCAGGCTCGGCGTCGACGAGGTCGTCACCACGCTGCTGCTCAACTTCGTCGTCCTGCTCTTCGTCTCGATGATGCTGGAAGGCCCGCTGCAGGACCCGATGAGCATGGGCTGGCCGCAGTCCGAGCCGATCGCCGCCATCGCCGAGCTGCCGGACCTGATCGCCCGCACCCGCCTCCATGTGGGCTTCATCCTGGCCCTCATCGCCGCCCTCGCCCTCTGGCTGGTCATCAACCGCACGCGTTGGGGCTTCGAGATGCGCGCCGTCGGCGCCAATGTCGACGCCGCGCGCTTCGCCGGCATGCCGGTCGGCCGGGTGATGCTGCTGACGGCCGTCCTCTCCGGCGGCTTGGCCGGCCTTGCCGGCGTCGGCGAGGTGGCGGGGGTGCGCGGCTACCTCGCCCTCGATCTGTCGCCGGGCTTCGGCTACACCGGCATCGTCGTCGCCATGTTGGCCCAGCTCAACCCGCTCGGTGTCGTCGCCTCGGCGATCTTCATCGCCGCCATCTTCGTGGGCGCGGACTCGATGGGCCGGGCGCTCGGCGTCTCCTCCTACATCGCCGATCTCGTCGTGGCCTTCGCCCTCCTCGCCATGCTGGTGGCCGGCCTCGTCACCCGCTACCGCCTGCGCCGGGGCTGAGGGGGAGCGCATGGACGCCATCGTCGACATCCTGCTCGCCGTCTCCTTCTGGACCGCGGCCGTGCGCATCGCCACGCCGCTGATCTTCGGCACGCTGGGGGAGCTGATCTGCGAGCGCGCCGGCGTGCTGAACCTCGGCATCGAGGGCATCTTCACCGTCGGCGCCATGGCCGGCTGGATGGCGGTCTATCAGGGCCTCGGCCTGTGGGGCGGGGTCTTCGTCGCGGTCGGCACCGGCATGGGCTTCGGGCTGATCCATGCCGGCTTCACGGTCGGCCTCGGTGTCTCCCAGCACGTCACCGGCATCGGCATCACCCTGCTCGCCTCCTCGGCCGCCTATTTCACCTACCGCACGGTGCTGCCGGATGTGAACACCCCGCCCCGGATCGAGCCGTTCCAGCAGCTGCCGATCCCGCTGCTCTCCGACATCCCGCTCCTCGGCCCGGCGCTGTTCAGCCAGACCGCCCTCACCTATCTCGCCTTCGGCTCGGTGGTCGTCGTCGCCTTCGTGCTCTACCGCACGCCGCTCGGTCTGGCCGTGCGCGCGGTCGGCGAGAACCCGGCGGCGGCGGAGGCGCAGGGCATCAGCGTGGTCGCCGTGCGCACCGGCGCGGTGGCGGTGGGTAGCGGTTTCATGGCGCTGGGCGGCGCCTTCCTCACCATGTCGGCCTTCAACGCCTTCTTCTTCGAGATGGTCGGCGGGCGCGGCTGGATCTGCATCGCGCTGGTCGTCTTCGCCTCCTGGCGGCCCGGCAAGGCGCTGCTCGGCGCCTTCCTGTTCGGCGCCTTCGACGCCTTCCAGGTGCGCCTGCAGCAGTCGATCGGTGCCGCCATCCCCTACCAGATCTTCCTCATGCTGCCCTATCTCCTGTCGATCCTCGCCCTCATCCTGGTCTCCCGCCGCGCCGCCTATCCGCGCGCGCTGATGGTGCCGTATCGCAAGGGAGAGCGCTGAGCCATGCCCGCCGATCCCGCCTTCGACCTCGTCCTCCGCCAGGCGACGCTCGCCGACACCGGCGCCATCGCCGACATCGCCGTCCGCGATGGGCGCATCGCGGTGGTGGAACCGGCAATCGACGCCACCGGCGTGGAGGAGATCGACGCCGCCGGCCTGCTCGCCAGCCCGCCCTTCGTCGACGCGCATTTCCACATGGACGCGACGCTCACCCTCGGCCTGCCGCGCCTCAACGTCTCCGGCACGCTGCTGGAGGGCATCGCGCTGTGGGGCGAGCTCAAGCCCGAGCTGACGCAGGAGGCCGTGGTCGAGCGCGCGCTCGCCTATTGCGACATGGCCGTGGCCCAGGGCATCGGCGCCATCCGCTCCCATGTCGACGTCTGCGACGACCGCCTGCTCGCCGTCGAGGCGCTGCTCGAGGTCAGGCGCAAGGTCGCCCCCTACCTCACCCTGCAGCTCGTCGCCTTTCCCCAGGACGGCCTCTACCGCAGCCCCTCCGCCGAGGCGAACCTGCTGCGGGCGCTCGACATGGGCGTCGACGTGGTCGGTGGCATTCCGCATTTCGAGCGCACGATGGCGGATGGCGCCCGCTCGGTCGAACGGCTCTGCCAGATCGCCGAGGAGCGCGGCCTCCTGGTCGACATGCATTGCGACGAGACCGACGACCCGCTGTCCCGCCATATCGAGACGCTGACCCACGAGACCCAGCGCCGGGGCATGGCCGGCCGGGTCGCCGGCTCGCACCTCACCTCCATGCATTCCATGGACAACTACTACGTCTCCAAGCTGCTGCCGCTGATGGCCGAGGCCGGCATCGCCGCCATCGCCAATCCGCTGATCAACATCACCATCCAGGGCCGGCACGACAGCTACCCCAAGCGCCGCGGCATGACCCGGGTGCCGGAGCTGATCGCCGCCGGCGTGCCGGTCGCCTTCGGCCATGACTGCGTGATGGACCCCTGGTATCCGCTGGGCTCGGCCGACATGCTGGAGGTGGCCTCGATGGGCCTGCATGTGGCGCAGCTGACCGGCCTGGAGGGCATGGCCGCCTGCTTCGACGCGGTGACGTGGGTGCCGGCCGGCATCCTGCACCTCGACGGCTACGGCCTGGCGCCAGGCGACCGCGCCGATCTGGTGCTGCTGGAAGCCGGCGACGCGATCGAGGCCATTCGCCTGCGCGCCGCCCGCCGCTACGTGCTGCGCGCCGGCAGGGTCATCGCCACCAGCCCCGGCCGGTCCGCGCACCTGGACTTGCCGAGCCGGCCGGCGACGCTGGACTTCCGGCGGCGGTAACCACGGTCAACGGCGGACCAGCGGAAAGAGCGCGAAGAGGACCTGGCCTCCGAGACCGATCAGCCGCGGCAGGTCCACGTAACCCTCGAGATGCGCCGCCAGGCTGACGCCCTGGCCCAGCGTTCCCAGCAGCGCCTCGGCCGCCATCAGCAGCGCGAAGGCGAGGCCGCCCATACCGGCCCGGAAGCGCCACTCCGCCGGCACGCGCAGGTGCCGCACCAGCCAGCCGCAGACCAGCCAGGCGAGAACCAGCATGACCGGCAGCTCTATCGCCACGGCGACGGCCTCGCCCAGCCGGGGCGACAGCACCAGGACACGCAGGACGCCCAGCACGAAGCCGGCGGCGAAGACCAGCGCGAAATAGGCGACGCCGGCGACCAGCGTCCGCCGTCGCTCCGGTCCGGGCATCGCTAGTACTTCGTCATCTCGACGCTGCGCCGGCGGTCGAGCGCGCGTTCGAGCACCGACACCGGGTCCGGGTCCTCGTCGCAGCGGATGTCGAGCGGCAGCAGCAGCGGGTCCGGGTAGTGGCGCGGCCAGATGCGCAGGGCGGCCGCCTCGCGCCCCCGCTTGTCGCCACCGGCCGCCTCGCCGGCCCGCAGCGCCGCCAGCAGGCGGTCGGCGAAGGGCCGCTCGCGGCTGGCCAGATAGCCCTCGATCATCGCCGGCGCGATCGCCTCGTTGGCCAGCCGGTTGCCCGCCGCCACGCAGTCCGGCCCCTCGGCCTCCGAGACCGCGCCCTCGACTAGCGGTCCGGTTCGGATGGTGGCGTGCCCGCCATGGGTCAGCAGCAGCACCTGGCGATCCTCCGGCGCGAAATGCGGCAGGACGGAGAGCATCGCCTCGGCCGGAAAGGCGCCGGCGGCCAGCGTGTCGAGTAGCGCCTCCGCCATGGCCGCGTTGGCGTTCGACTGGGCCGCCACCAACCCGACCCCCCGCCGGTAGTACGGCACGACGCCGCCGACCGCCGGCCAGTAGCTGGCAATGGCGAAGCCGATATCGCCGCTGTCCGGGTCGCGGGCGAGGAGCGTGAAGGTCATGGCGCCGTTCCGGTCAACGCTCCTGCAGCGCCAGGCGCAGGCCGAGCGCGGCGAAGGCGCCGGCGAAGATCCGCCGCATCCAGGCCATCACCTGGGGCCGCGACACGACATGCGCGCGCACGGCCGAGGCGGCCACGCCGTAGACGACGAAGACGGCGAAGGTCATGGCCATGAACACGCCGCCCAGCCACAGCATGGTCAGCGTCGGGCTGGCGGCGTCCAGGGCGACGAATTGCGGCAGGAAGGCGAGGAAGAAGATCGACAGCTTGGGATTGAGGATGTTGATCAGGAAACCCGTGGTGACGATCGCCAGCGGGCGGCGCGGCCTGGCGCCTTCCCGGTCGTCCACCGCCAGCGCGCCCTTCTCCTGCAGCGTCCGCCAGGCGAGATAGAGCAGATAGATCACGCCGGCGATCTTCAGGGCCTGGAAGGCGACGGCGCTGGTGTGCAGGATCGCCGCCAGGCCCGCCACGCTCGCGGCGATATGCGGCAGGATTCCCAGCGTGCAGCCGAAGGCCGCCAGCACGCTGGCCCGCGCGCCGCGGCCGAGCCCGACCGCCAGCGTGTAGATCACGCCCGTGCCCGGCGCCAGCACGACGATCAGGGAGGTGAGGAGGAACTCGATGCTCAACGACGGCGCTCCTGTCTGCCGGTTCGGGGCTCCCGCAGCCTAGCGCGCCGCTCCCGCCGCACAAGCGCGGTCGCACGCTCGCGAACCCGCCGTCAGGGCGCCGGCTTCGGGGGCGTCAGCGCCCCGGCCCTCAGCCCGCCTGGCGGTAGCCCTCGAGCTGCCGGCCGGGGATCGAGTCGAGGAGCAGGCGGGTGTAGTCATGGGTCGGGCGGTGCAGCACCTCGGTCGTCTCGCCCTCCTCCACCACCTCGCCGAAATACATCACCGCCACCCGGTCGCAGACATAGTTCACCACGGAGAGGTCGTGGCTGATGAAGAGGTAGGTGAGGTCGAGACGCTCGCGCAGATCGTCGAGCAGCTTGAGGATCTGCGCCTGGATCGAGACGTCGAGCGCGGAAACCGGCTCGTCGAGGATCAGGATGTCGGCCTCGGTCGCCAGCGCCCGGGCGATGCCGATGCGCTGGCACTGGCCGCCCGAGAATTCGTGCGCGTTGCGGTGGATGAACTCCGGACGCAGACCGACCAGCGCCATCAGCTCCTCCACCCGCTCGCGGCGTTCGGCGGCGCTCATCGACTTGAGGCCGATCAGCGGCGCCTCAATCAGTTCCCGGACGGACTTGCGCGGATTGAGTGAGCCGAGCGGGTCCTGGAAGACCATCTGGATGCGTTCCCGTGCCCGTCGGTTGGCCGCCCGGTCGCGCGCCCAGATCGTCTCGCCGTCAAGCGTCACGGTGCCCTCCGACAGGTCGAGCAGGCCGACCAGCATGCGCGCCAGGGTCGACTTGCCGCAGCCGCTCTCGCCGACGATGCCGAGCGAGACGCCCTTGGGCACGTCGATCGAGACGCCCTTCACCGCCTCCAGAACGGGTCTCGGCTGCCAGGGGAATTTGGCTCGGCCGGTGAAGCGCCTGGTCACGTCCCTGGCGGAGAGCAGGACGGGGGCGTCAGTCATGGTCGATCCTCCCATCGTCCTCGGCCTCGGGAATTTCCGTGCCGGTGGCGTGGATGCAGCGCGCGTGGTGGGTGGCGGAGATCCGGCGCAGCAGGACGCGCTCTGCCTCGCAGGCCGGCTCCGCCTCCGGGCAGCGGTCGGCGAAGGGGCAGCCGACGCCGAGATCGTCGACCGCCGGCGGCAGGCCGGGGATCGCCTCGATCTCGTCGTCGCGGTCGAGGCTCGGCACGCAGGCCAGCAGGCGCTGGGTATAGGGGTGGGAGGGATTGCGGAACAGTTCCGCCGCCTCCCCCTCCTCGGCCACCTCGCCGGCATACATCACCTGCACCCGGTCGCAGAGGTCGGCGATGACGCCGAAATCGTGGCTGATGAACAGCAGGGCCGCGTCGTGCTCGTGCCGCAGTTCGTTGAGCAGTTCCAGAACCCGGCGCTGCGTCGTCACGTCGAGCGCGGTGGTCGGCTCGTCGGCGACGATCAGGTCGGGCTTGTTGGCCAGCGCCATGGCGATCATCACGCGCTGGCGCTGGCCGCCGGAAAGCTCGTGCGGGAAGGCGTTCGCCTTCTCGGCCGGCGTCGGCAGCTTCACCGTCTCGAACAGCCGGATCGCCTCGCGCCTTGCCTCGGCCCAGCCCATGTCCTGGTGCACGACCAGGGCCTCGGCGACCTGCTCGCCGCATTTCAGCACCGGGTTCAGCGCCGTCAGCGGGTCCTGGAAGATGTAGGCGATGCGGGCGCCGCGGATCCGCTGCAGGTCGCGCATCGGCGCCCGGGCGAGGTCGATCGGCCCGCGCTCGCGGTGATTGAACCAGATCTCGCCATCGACCAGCACGCCCGGCGGCGAGGCGACGAGGCCGAGCAGCGACAGGGCGGTCACCGACTTGCCGGAGCCGGACTCGCCGACCACGCCAAGGGCCTCGCCCCGCCGGATCGAGAAGCTGACATCGCGCACCGCCCGCAGCACGCGGTCGCCGACCTCGAAATGGGTGGTCAGCTTGCGTACCCACAGGACGTCGCGCTCGCCCATGGCCGGCGGCGCCGGCACGGTCTTGGGCAGGCGGCGGGCGGTGGCGGGCGCCGGCCGTGCCAGGGCGCCAGACTTGAGGCGCGGATCCATGACGTCGCGGATGCCGTCGCCCACCAGGTTGATGCCGATCGCCAGCAGCAGGATCACCAGGCCCGGCAGCACCGCCACCCAGGCCGCCCGGTGGATCAGGTCGCGGCCGTCGCCCAGCATGGAGCCGAGATCGGCGGTCGGCGGCTGGGCGCCGAGGCCGAGGAAAGAGAGGCCCGCCGTCTCCAGGATCATCCAGGACAGCGTCGTCGACATGGTGACGATCACCACCGGCAGTACGTTGGGCAGCATTTCCGCCAGGATGATGCGGGCATCGGAGAAGCCCGACAGCCGGGCGGCGGCGATGTAGTCGAGATTCTTGATCGCCAGGGCCTGGCCGCGCACGGCGCGGGCGAAGAACGGGATGTTGACCACCGCGATCGCCATCAGCGCGTTCAGCAGCCCAGGCCCGAGCGCGGCGACGATGGCGAGCGCCAGGAGGAGATAGGGAAAGGCCATCAGCGTGTCGATCGAGCGCATCAGGATGGCGTCGACGACGCGGCCGTAATAGGCGGCGATCAGGCCGATGGTGCTGCCGATGATGGCGGCGACAAGCGTGGCGGCGAGGCCGACCGCGACGCTGACCCTGGTGCCCCAGATCAGTCGCGACAGGAGATCCCGGCCGAGATGGTCGGTGCCGAGGATCGCCCCTTCCGAGAAGGGCGGCAGCAGCCGGTCGCCGAGCACCGTGGCGTTCGGGTCCGGCAGCGGCAGGATCGGCGCGGCAATGGCGAGCAGCAGCAGGATGGCGAGCAGCACCATCCCGACAACCGTCATCGGGTTGGCGGTCAGCCGGGTCCAGACGGAGGGCCGGCCGCCCCGCTTGCGCGGCTTGCCGGCGTCGGTCACCTTGGCGGCGGGTGCGTCCTGGGTCGCCGTCATCGCCGCCCCCTCAGCGCCCGCGCACGCGCGGGTCGAGCGCCGACTGGATCAGGTCGGTCGCCAGGTTGATCAGCACGAAGGCGGTGGCGATCACCATCACGCCGCCCTGCACCAGGATGATGTCGCGCTGGCCGATGGCGTTGACCAGCATGCGGCCCATGCCCGGCCACTGGAACACCTCCTCGATATAGACCGCGCCGCCGAGCACGAAGCCGGCCTGGATGCCGATGATCGGCACCAGGGTGACCAGCGCGTTGCGGAAGGCGTGGCGGCGGATGACCAGGTGCTCCGGCACGCCCTTGGCGCGGGCGGTGCGGACGTAGTCCTGGCGCAGCACCTCCAGCATGTTGGCGCGGGTCAGGCGCGCCACCACGCCAGTCGCCACCATGGCCAGCGTGATCGCCGGCAGGGTCAGGTGCCACAGCACGTCGAGCACGCCGCCGCCGCCGAACAGCGAGGTCATGTCGCCGGTCGGGAACAGGCCGAGGGTGAGCGAGAAGAGGATGATCGCCATCATGCCCAGCCAGAAGGATGGCGTGGAGATGCCGATCAGCACCAGCAGGCTGAGGATGCGGTCGGTCCAGCCATACTGGCGCACGGCCGCCGCGGTGCCGGCCAGCAGGCCGAAGATGGCGCAGAGGATGAGCGCGGTGACGGCGAGCAGGAAGGTCGGGCCGATGCGCTCGCCGAGTTCGTCCGCCACCGGGCGGTCGAGCGCGTAGGAGCGGCCGAAATCGCCCTGCAGCACGCCGCCCAGCCAGTGCAGGTACTGCATCGGCAGGGGCTCGTCGAGGCCGAGCTCGCGGTTGACCCGGGCGACGTTCTCCGGCGTCGCGAAGGCGCCGAGGATGGCGGTCGCCGGGTCGCCGGGGATCAGCGAGATCACCAGGAAGACGATGATCGAGATCCCGAAGAGCACCGGGATCGCCTGGATCAGGCGGCGGACGGTGTAGGCGAACATCGGGCTTGGTGCCAGGTGCCGGGCTGGCCTCGGCCGGTCCGCTCGTCGACCGGCCGGGGCGTTTCAGCCTAGCCCTTGGTGACCTCGTCCAGTTCCAGCAGGAAGGACGGCTGCAGCGAGAAGTTGCCCACCGCCGTGGTGGTCACCGCGTTCTGCTGCCAGTTGGCGATGAAGGCCCAGGGCGCGTCCTCGTAGACGATCGCCTGCACCTGGCGATAGAGCTCCGCCCGCTCGTCCTGCGAGGTCGAGACGCGCGCCTGCTGCAGCAGCTCGTCCACCTCGGGGTTGGAGTAGTAGCCGGAGTTGAAGCCGCCCTCCTCGGGGAACGCCTCGGTTCTCAGCGCCAGGAAGGGCAGCGTGTCCGGGTCGTTGGTCATCCACGCCATCTCGGCCATGTCGCCGCGGCCCTCGAGCCCGGGGTTCACGATCCCGAGGAAGGTGTTCCACTCATAGGTCTCGATGTTGGCGGTGATGCCGACCTCGGCCAGGTCCGCCTGGATGGCGGTGCCCATGGCCACCGGATCCAGCATGCCCGAGCCGCCCTCGGTGACGAGGAAGGTGACCTCCACGCCGTCGCCGAAGCCCGCCTCTTCGATCAGTTCGCGGGCGCGCTCCGGATCGTGCGGATAGGGCTCCAGATCCTCGTTGTAGGCCCAGGCGAAGGCCGGCGGGATCGGGCTGGCGGCCACCGTCGCGGTGCCCTGCAGCACCTCGTCGACGATGGCCTGCTTGTCGATGGCGTAGTTGATCGCCTGGCGCATGCGGACGTCGGTGAACGGGCCCTCGCGCAGGTTCAGGATCAGGAACCAGAGATGCGGGCCGGCCTGCTCGTGGACCGTGAACTCGGGATCCTCGTCGAACTGGCCGACCAGGTCGGGCGGCACCTCGACCATCATGTCGATGCCGCCGGAGAGCAGCTCGTTGACCCGCGCGTTGGCGTCGGTGATCGGCCGGAAGACGATGCCGCGCAGCGACGGGGCGCCGCCCCAGTAGTCCTCGTTGCGCTCGACCGCGACCTGGCGGTTCGCCTCCCAGGTGGCGAACATGAACGGGCCGGTCCCGACCGGGTTGCGGCCATAGTCCTCGCCATGCTCCTCCACCGCCGAGGGCGAAACGATCAGCCCGGTCGGATAGGCCAGATTTGAGAGCAGCGGCGCGTAGGGCGCGTCGAGATGGAAGCGCACCGTGTGCTCGTCCACCACCTCGGTCTCCTGGATGGCGGAGAAGAAGAAGGAGAGCGGGAACGGCCCGGTGTCGTGATAGGGGTGCTCCTCGTCGAGCATGCGGTCGAAGTTGAACTTCACCGCCTCGGCGTTGAACGGCGTGCCGTCGTGGAAGGTCACGCCCTGGCGCAGGTTGAAGGTGTAGACCGTGCCGTCCTCGCTGACCTCCCAGCTCTCCGCCAGCGCCGGCTCAACCTCCAGCGTGCCGTCGGCGAACTGCACCAGGCCGTCATAGATATTGACCAGGATGCGGAAGTCGTTGACCGCGGTGACGCGGTGCGGGTCGAGCGACAGCGGCTCGGCGATCTGGCCGACCGACAGCACGTCGGGTGGCACCTGCGCCGCCGCCTCTTCCGGCGCCAGCGCCGTGGTGGCGAGCGAGGTCGAGAGCAGGAGCGCCGCGGCGGCGCCCAGCCAGCGCCCCTTCAGGCGCCCCTTCAGACCCAGGCTGTCGAAGGTCAGGGAAGTCATGGCTCAAAGCCTCCTCTGGTTCCGCTGTTCGTACGGTTTTCCGTTGATCCGGTTCGCTGGCTCCCGCGCCAGCCGGACGCGCTCAAGCCGGACGCACTCAAGCCGGTCTCGCCACAACCGGTCCCGCCCCGGCCGGCATACCGGCCGACGAGGTCATCGGGGTCGCGGGTTCGCGCCGGGAACGCTGGCATGGACTGGCCGTCCTCCATGTCGCGGGAGCGGTACTTTGCCGGAAGTGTCTCAAAAGGGTCGCGATTGAGTCAATCTATTTATCATGATAAATATGATGAATAAGAAAGTTGCCCGGAGACGCGCACCATGGGCGATGGCGACAGGCCGCAATCCCCCGAGATTCCCCCATCCGAGCCGGACCCGGCGCCGGCGGACCCATCCGCCAACGCGGCCCTGGTGCCGTCGCGCCGCCGCCGCTTCGCCAAGCGCTCCGACCAGGTGGTGGAGGAGATCAAGCGGCTGATCGTGCGCACCGACCTGAAGCCCGGCGACCGGCTGCCGCAGGAGCGGGCGCTGATCGACCTCTTCGGCGTCTCCAAGGGCACCGTGCGCGAGGCGCTGAAGGGCCTCGAGGTCGAGGGGCTGATCACCGTCACCACCGGGCCGCGCGGCGGCGCGCGCATCGCCAAGGTGCCGCTCGACACCGCCATCCGCCTGCTCGACGGCTATTTCTTCTACGAGCACCTGTCGGTCGACGACCTCTACGCCCTGCGCCGGATGATCGAGCCGGAGATGGCGGCCCTGGTGACGCCGCTGCTGACCGACGCGGACTTCCGGCTGCTGGAGGCGGAGACCGCGCTGTGCGATCCGGCACCGCAGGACACCGAGGCCGAGCGCGACCAGCGCCATGCCGAGCTCGACTTTCACGACCTGCTGGCCGAACGCTGCCCCAACCCGCTGTTGCGCTTCGCCTGCCGCTTCATCAACGCGATGATCAAGAAGGGCTTCGTCTATCACCAGATCTACGAGCAGCCCGGCCAGCGCGCGAAGATCGACAACATGGATCAGATGGCGGCCGACGGCAGTGCCGCGCACCGCGCCCTGATCGAGGCCTTCCGGGCCGGCGACGCGGACCGTGCCCGATCCCTGATGGAAGAGCACATGGCAAAGGCCCATGCGCATCTCAAGCGCATGGAAGCAAGACTGAGTGGAGGATTTCTTGGCGGCGACTACCACTGAAGCCCCCGTCCCGCGCGTCAATGGCAACCGGCTGATCGCCCGCCTGCGCGAGCTGGCCCGCATCGGCGGTCGGCCGGATGGCGGGGTCAACCGGCAGGCCTTCTCCAAGGAGGACGCCGCCGCCCGCACCCTGGTCGTCGACTGGGCACGCTCGGCTGGACTCACGGCCGCGACGGACGAGATCGGCAATCTCTTCCTGCGCCACGAGCCGCCGGGCAGCGAGGGCCGTCCGCCGATCCTCTCGGGCAGCCATCTCGACAGCCAGCCCATGGGCGGCTGGCTGGACGGCGTCTACGGCGTGATGGCGGCCTTGGAGGCGGTGGAGAGCCTGAAGGAGCAGGCCGTCGCGCTCGCCCGCCCGGTCGAGGTCGTCGCCTGGTCGAACGAGGAGGGCAGCCGCTTCACCCCGGGCGTCATGGGCTCGGCGGTCTACGCCGGCCACGTGAAACTGTCCGAGATCGCCGACAACCGCGATCCGGCCGGCACGCGCCTCGCCGACGCTCTCCAGGACTTCCTCGGCGCCACGCCGGACCTGCCGGTGCACGACCACGCAAGGCCCATCGCCGGCCTCGTCGAGGCGCATATCGAGCAGGGGCCCATCCTGGAGAATGAAGGTCGGACCATTGGCGTCGTCGAGGCGGTGCAGGGCATCCGCTGGCTGGAAGTCACCGTTCGGGGCGAGGCGGCACATGCCGGCACGGCCCCCCTGCGCGGCCGCCGCGACGCGCTGCTCGCCGCCACGCGCATGGTTCAGGCGATGAACGAGGCGCTGCACGACCCCGACGACGTCATCCGCTTCACCGTCGGCCGCTTCATCGTCGAGCCCGGCTCGCCCAACACCGTCGCCGACAAGGTGCTGTTCACCATCGACCTGCGCCATCCCGAGGCCGACGTCCTGAAGACGGCGGTCGACACGCTGCGCCGGGTGGCCGACGAGACCGCGCCGCCCTGCTCAGCCGCGGTCAAGGTGGTGGAGACGCTGGAGCCGGTGCGGTTCGACGGCGCGATCGTCGCCGCCGTCGCCGAGGCCAGCGAGGCGCTCGGCCTGCCCGGCCGGCGCATCGTCTCCGGCGCCGGCCACGACGCCGCCCAGATCGCCCCGCACTACCCGGCCGGCATGATCTTCGTGCCCTGCCACAAGGGCATCAGCCACAACCCGGCGGAAAACGCCGACGAGGCCGACCTCATCGCCGGCGCCGACGTGCTGGCCGGCACGCTGGCCCGGCTGGCGGGGCGGTGAGGCTCGAACGGTTGGATGTCAGCCTCAGGCAAATTCTGTGCTCGGCAGCATCGCGGAGTGCGGCATAGGACTGACCAGCGAATTGACCGAATCTGGCGACAAATGCCCTTGCTGATTCCTTGACACCGCCACCTGCTTCCGCATGACAGGCTCAACCGCAATTCGCCCACATCCGTAGGTCAGGTGGGTAAGATGATGTACCTACCGTAGGGTAGATTCCTTCCTGTGGACGGGCCGAGAAGCGACCACAGAAGCATCGGCTACCGTAATCACCGCAGCACCATAAGGAGCGTAAAGGAGCAATAAGCGGGTCACCTTCTCTGTTTCCCCACACCAAGGCTGGCGATGTATTGTGGCGAGCTTTTGCCGCTCGTAATTTGTGGAGAGAAGGAGATCGCCATGTCGAGCGCAGACCAAACGAACAAGGTTCTTCGTTTTCCGAAGACGAGCACCAAGCGCGCGTCCTCTCAGGAACGTATATGGGGTAAGGCCGTCGTCCGGCACGGCTATGCCGGCATCCCGTCGGTTCTAATTCAGGCTCAGAGCCGCCTCGGAATTACGCCGCTTCAGATGAATATCATCATCCAGCTTCTGGACTACTGGCGCGATCCGGATCGGCGACCGTTCCCGTCCAAGAAGGACCTCGCGGGGCGGATCAACGTCACGGACAAGACCATACAGAACAACATCAGGGCTTTGGAAAAGGCCGGATTGATCCAGCGCGAGCTCCGCAGAACGGCAGCGGGCGACTGGAACAGCAACATCTACCATCTCGACGGATTGGTTGACCGCATCCAGAAGATCGAGCCCGACTTCGCCGAGGCGAAGGAGAAGCGCAGGGAAGCCAGGCGACGGGCCGAGACCCCCGTCGGGCGCAGGAAACCGACGCCCCAGAAATAATTTACCCCGGCCGCGTGCCTAGGGCAGAGACGGTACCGGGGTTTCCACACCGAGATATAGACCCGCGTGCGCCGAAAGGCAAGCGCGACACGAGGATCGTTCGCCGTGCCGTCGGATTTCGAAACCGCCCTGTCCCTGGAACGCTTCGCCCGCTACGTCGAATGGGCGGAGGGCGACCGCACGCGCGCGCTCGAACTCTACACGTTGAACACGCAGCTCTCCGAAGCCCTGTATACCCCGTTGCAGGTCCTCGAAATTGCCTTGCGCAACCGTATACATACCGTTCTGGAAGCGGCCGTGCACGAGCGCTGGTTCGACGAGGCGAGCGTCCTCGCGATCGAGAACCAACGCCGCCAGCTCGCCAAGGCGCATGAGGAACTCGCCGAAGAGGGCAAGGCGCCGACGCCGGGGCGCATCGTGGCCGCTCTGACCTTCAGTTTCTGGACCTCTATGCTCTCACCCGACTACGAAACGCTCTGGCAGAGGACGTTGCACCGCATCGCGCGGCGGGAAGACGACAAGGGACTTCGACGCAAGGATATGTCCGGGCCGCTGACACCGATCCGGACTTCGCGGAACCGTGTCGCACACCATGAGCCGATCATTCAGTGGAACCTACCGAAGCACTACTGGAACATCGTGCGTCTTACGCGCTGGCTTTCACCGGCTGCGGCCGACTGGTGCGAGCGCCATAGCCGGTTCCCATCGGTTCATCCTGCCGACCGGATCGCGCTCGCCGTGAAGGCTCGCTGACGCGGTCTGCGGAATTTCGCACAGGGGTTCTGGTGGGGACACCTCAGACCCTGCTCGAAGAACGCACTCGCCCAGACATCGAGCGCCAGCAGGCAAGGACGGCTGTCGGACGATCCCTGAAGCTCACGATCCATCAGAAAGCGCTGGTCGCGCGGCAGGGGCGGGCGAGCGCTATCCCTTGGCGCGGATCGCCATGCTGTACAGCGAAATCTATCGACGAGATGCGACGAAAACGGCCTTGCCATTCGTTCAACATTGAACTATTAATCGTTCAATGTTGAACGAAAGGAGCCTGCCATGCCTCTTACCCGCCGCACCACCCTCGCCCTGCTCGGCGGTGGCGTCGTCTTCGCCGCCGATCTCATCCGCGCCCGCGCCGTCCTGGCCCAGTCGGGCGGTGATCCGACCGCGCCCTGGTTCACCGCCGGGACGGGCGAGACGGAGCCGCGCCGCCGGGCGCTCTCCTACGCCATCCTGGCGCCCAACCCGCACAACCGGCAGCCCTGGCTGGTGGCGCTGGAGGGCGACGACACGCTGGTGCTCTCCTGCGATCTCGAGCGGCGCCTGCCGGAGACCGATCCCTTCGACCGCCAGATCACCATCGGTCTCGGCTGCTTCACCGAGCTCCTCGCCCTGGCGGCGGCGGAGCAGGGCCTGAGCGCCGAGGTGACGCCCTTCCCGGAGGGCGAGCCGGCAGCCAGGCTCGACGGTCGCCCGGTCGCCCGCATCCGCCTCCTGCCCGGCGGTGCCGCCGATCCGCTGTTCCGCCAGGTGCTGGACCGGCGCTCCAACAAGGCACCCTACGCCATGGACCGGCCGGTGGCGGCGGAGAGTCTCGGCCTGATCGCCGGTGCCGCCATCCACGGCAGCCGGATCGACGGCAGCGTCGCCGCCGACCGGGTGGCGGCGATCCGCGATCTCGCCATCCGGGGCATGGAGGTCGAGATGACGACGCCACGCACGGCAATGGAGAGCGTCGACCTGCTGCGCATCGGCCAGGCGGCGGTGACGGCCAGCCCGGACGGCATCGACCTGACCGGCCCGATGATCGAGGATCTCGCCCAGCGCGGTATCCTCACCCGCGAGGCGCTGGCCGCCGAGGTCGAGAGCGGCGCCCAGGGCCCGCTCTATGGCCAGATGATGCACTTCACCATCGAGCCCATGCGCGCCACCCCGGCCTATCTCTGGCAGCTGAGTGGCGGCAACACGCGCCGCGACCAGTTCGCCGCCGGGCGCGACTATGTGCGCCTCAACCTGATGGCGACGGCTCTCGACCTCGGCCTGCATCCGCAGAGCCAGACCCTGCAGGAGTTCGCCGCGATGACGCCGCTGCGGACGGAGATGGCGGCCCTGCTCGCCGGCGACAGCGGGCACACGGTTCAAATGCTCTGCCGCCTCGGCTATGGTCCGGAGGTACCGCCCAGCCCGCGCTGGCCCGCCGAGACGAGGATCATCACCGCGTGACAGTCGACCGAACGGAGGGTGCGCCCACGACGGCCGGCGGACGCCCGGTCACGCCGGGCGCACCCGCCGATCCGCCGCATTTCGCCCTGCTGAACGAGATCGGCATCATCGATCAGCTGGCCTCCCGTCTGTTCGAACGCCTGCTGCCCGACGGCCTGACCGTGCCGCAATTCGGTGTCCTCAACCATTTCGCCCGCCTGGGCCGGCCGTCGAGCCCCAGCCGGCTGGCGCGCAACTTCCAGGTCACCAAGGGGGCGATGACCAACACGCTGCATCATCTCGAGCGCAAGGGCTTCGTCGTGGTACGCCCGAACGCCGAAGACGCCCGCCAGAAGCTGGTCGACATCACCCCGGCCGGCCGCGCCGCGCGCGACCGCGCCGTCGCCGCCGCCGCCCCGGCCCTGGCCCGCCTCGCCGCGGCGATCCCCGAACGCGAGATCGGCCGGGCACTGCCCGTCCTCACGGCGCTCCGCGCCTATCTCGACCGGGAACGCGACGCCTACGAGTAGCGGCCGGCCTGGAACGCCCGCCACCTCGGCGGTGTTCATCACCCTTCCGAGACCTAGGTCAACGGCATGATCATCGACCGCATCCGGCCGCGCCGGATCCCCAGCACCGGCGACGACCGGCCGGTGAAATCGGCGCTGCACTTCGCCTGGCGGATGGGCGGCCGCCACCAGGTCTTCATCAGCCTGGTGGCCCTCGTCGTCGCCGCGCTCAGCATGGCGCCGCTCGAGCTGCAGCGGCGCCTCGTCAACAACGCGATCGAGGGCGGGAACGTCCGCCTGCTGCTCATCCTCGCCGGCCTCTATCTCGTCGTCCTGGTCCTGCAGTCGGCGACCAAGTTCGTGCTGCGCATGTATCAGGGCTGGTTGTCGGAAAGCGCCATCCGCTACACGCGCGGCCACCTGGCCACGCTGATCGACCGGCCCCGAACCGGCACGGTGGAGCGCGACGCCGCGGCCGACCAGGAGCGCGACACCGGCGAGCGGGACGCTGACGACGTGGACGGCGACGAGCACGAGGGCCGGGCGGTCTCGATCATCGGCCAGGAGGTGGACAGGCTTGGCGGCTTCGTCGGCGAGGGCATCTCCCAGCCGGTGGTCAATCTCGGCATGCTCGTCGCCATCCTCGGCTACATGATCGCCGTCGAGCCGGTGGTGGCGCTGATCTCCATGGCGTTCCTGGTGCCTCAGCTGGTCATCGTCCCGATCCTGCAGCGTCACATCAACCGGCTGATCGAGAAGCGCCTGGCCCTGCTGCGCGACATGAGCGACGACATCGCCGGCCATGCGGGTACTGGCGGCGAGGGTCTTGCGGGCACCGTGCGGCCGACGCTGAGCGCGGTCTACGGCAACCGCATGCGCACCTATTTCCTGAAATTCGTCATGAAGGGCGCGACCAACGCCCTGTCGGCGCTGGCACCCCTCGCCGTGCTGCTGGTCGGCGGCTATTACGTGATCATCGGCGAGACCTCGATCGGCGTGGTGGTCGCCTTCATCACCGGTTTCGAGCGGCTGTCGAACCCGCTGCGCGAACTGATCAACTACTACAAGGTCGCCGCCCAGGCGAACGTGCAGCACCGCATGATCGCGCAATGGATGTAAGGATGGATGCGCGCGCGCCGCATCCTCCTGAGATCACTCGAAGCCGCCGTCGACGCCGACGAACTGGCCGGTGATCGACAATGCGGCGTCGCTCGCCAGGAAGCCGATGGTGGCGGCGATTTCCGCCGGCTCGACCATGCGCCCGGTCGCCTGACGCGCCAGATAGTGCGCCTCGGCCGTGGCGTAGTCGACCTTGTTCACCTCCGCATAGCCGCGGATCACCCGCTCGATGCGCTCGCCGCGTACCGTCCCCGGCAGGATGGCGTTGACCCGGATGCCGTGCGGCCCGCATTCGCGCGCCAGCGTCGCCGTCAGCCCCCTGACCGCCCATTTCGAGGCGGCATAGGGCGCCCGGTTGGCGTAGCCGATGCGCCCGGCCACCGACGCCATGTTGACGATCACCCCCTCTCCTGCCCGGATCATCGCCGGCAGGCAGCGCCTCGCCACCAGGAACTGGCCGGTGACGTTGACCTCCAGGCAGTCGCGCCATTCCTCGGGGTCGATCTCCCATACCGGTCTCGTCGGCCCGGCAATGCCGGCGTTGTTGACCACCAGGAAGACCGGGTCGAGGCCGTCGAACAGCGCGTCGACCTGAGCCTCGTCGCGCACGTCGCAGGTCCGGAAGCTGGCGCCGATCCTGGCCGCCTCGGCCGCCCCCGCCCCGGCATCGACATCGGACATCACCACCCGCCAGCCATTCCCGGCGAGATACTCCGCCACCACCAGACCGATGCCGCCGGCCGCGGCGGTGATGACGGCGGTGCGCCCGCGCCCAGCGGTGTTCCCTGCAGCCATGGCCGCTATCCTCCCACGGGGTTCAGGACCTTGCCGGTCCGCATGAAGGCATCGATGTTGTCCGCCAGCGTGAAGCCCATGGCGTTGCGGGCGTCGAGCGAGGCCGTGCCCAGATGCGGCAGCAGCACGGTGTTGTCCATGGCCTTCAGGGCGTCGGTGACCGCGGGCTCGAACTCGTAGACGTCGAGCCCGGCGGCGGCGATCCGGCCTTGCGCGAGCGCCGCCACCAGCGCCGCCTCGTCCACCACCGGACCGCGCGCCACATTGATCAGGATGGCCTCGGGCTTCATGCGCGCCAGTGCGGCGGCGTTGATCAGGTGATGCGTCTCCGGGGTCAGCGGGCAGGCCAGCACGACGACGTCGGAGCCGGCCAGCAGCTCGTCCAGCGACAGCCGCGTCGCGCCCAGTTCGGCCTCCGCCTCCGGCCGGGGGTGGCGGGCGGTGTAGGCGACCGTCATGCCAAAGCCCCGGGCGCGGCGTGCCAGCCCCTGGCCGATGGCGCCGAAACCGACCAGGCCGAGGCGCTTGCCGGCAACCCGCTGGCCCAGCATGAAGTTGATGGTGATGCCCCGCCAGCCACCGGCACGCACCAGCCGGTCGCCCTCCGCGAAGCGCCGCGCCGTGGCGACGATCAGCCCCATGGCGAGATCCGCCACGTCGTCGGTGGCGGAGGACGGGGTGTTGGAGACCGCCAGCGCGCGCGCGTGCAGGGCCGCGAGGGGAATGCCGTCGGTGCCGATGCCGAAATGCGCGACCATGCGCAGGCCGGCCGGCAGCCGGTCGACGAAGCCGGCGTCGAAACGGTCCGACGCCGTCGTGATCAGCACCGTTGCGCCCGCCAGCCGGTCGAGCAGCGCCTCGCCGGTGAGGGGGCTGTCCTCATCCGGATTGCCGCGGAAGTCGTAGTCGCGCGTGAGCCTGGCCTCGACCTCCGGCGTCAGGCGGCGGGTGGCGACGAGGATCGGCGGGTCGGCCATGATCAGGATTTCTCCGTGGCGGGGTGCGGGCGCTAACCGGCCCAGGCGGGCAGCAGCAGCGCGATGCCCGGCAGCGCGATGATCAGCGCCACGCGCACCAGGTCGGCGATGACGAAGGGCGTGATCCCGGCATAGAGCGCGCCGATCCGGAGATCCCCGACCACCCCCTTGATGACGAACAGGTTCAGGCCGACCGGCGGGGTGATCAGCGACAGTTCCGTCACCATCACGATGAAGATGCCGAACCAGACCGGGTCGATCCCCAGCGGGCGGATGATCTCGAAGAAGATCGGCACCGTCAGCAGGATCATGGAGAGCGACTCCATGAAGCAGCCCAGTACCAGATAGACCAGCAGCATCACCAGGATCACGCCCAACGCCCCGAGGCCGAGGCTGGTGATGCCGTCGGCGATGGCGGCGGTGAGCCCGGCGAAGTTGAGGAAGTTGGCGAAGATCAGCGCGCCCAGCAGCACGAAGAACAGGCTGGCGGTGGTGCGCGCCGTCTCCACCAGGGCGGCGCCGAATTCGGCCAATGGCGTGCGCCGCCACAGCGCGAACAGCAACGCCCCGAAGGCACCGACGCCCGCCGCCTCGGTCGGCGTGGCGACGCCGAAATAGATCGTGCCGATGATCAGGAGGAAGAGGAGGACGATGGGTCCGACCCGGCTCAGCAGGCGCAGGCGTTCCGGCCAGCCGGTGCGCTCCCCGGGCGGCCCCCAGTGCGGATGCGTCCAGGTGACCACGGCGATGGCGGCGACGTAGAGGGCGATCGCCAGAATGCCCGGCAGGATGCCGGCGATGAACAGCTGCCCGACATCGGTCGAGGTCATGAAGCCGTAGAGCACCAGGATCACCGAGGGCGGAATCAGGATGCCCAGCGTGCCGCCGGCGGCGATGGAGGCGCTGGCGAGCGAATCGGCGTAGCCGAAGCTGCGCATCGGCGGCATGGCGACCCTGGCCATGGTCGCAGCGGTGGCGATGGAGGACCCGCAGACGGCCGAGAAGCCGCCGCAGGCCACCACCGTCGCCATGGCGAGGCCGCCGCGCAGGCGTCCGAGGAAGGCGTAGCAGGCGTTGTAGAGGTCCTGGCCGATGCCCGAGCGCGTGATCAGGGCGCCCATCAGGATGAACATCGGCACCACCGAGAGCTCGTAGCTGGTGGTGGTGGAGAACAGGCGCGAGCCGAGCGCGCCCATGGTCGCCCGCTCGCCAACCGCCAGGACCGAGCCGGCCAGCCCGGCCACCGCCATGGCGATGCCGATCGGCACGCCGAGCGCCATCAGTGCCAAGAGGCCGCCGAAGCCGATCAGCCCGAGGTCGAGCATGTCCATGGGGGTCATCCCGCCGCTGCCGGCGGCTCCCTCTTCAGCGGATGAGGTTGCGGCCGCGGGCGGCGGCCCAGACGGCGTTGATCAGGAAGGTCAGCGCCGCGACCCCGCACAGGATGCAGATGCCCAGCGCCACGTGCCCCTTGGTGATGCCCAGCTCCAGCGTCGTCTCGCGGCTGGCGTAAAGCCGCTCGGCATAGAACCACATGCGCCAGCAGAACAGGCCCATCAGCGCCGCGCCGACGAGGTCGGCGAAGACCGTCAGCACCCGTCGGACTGCGTGCGGAAACACGCCATAGACCAGGGTGACGACGATATGGTCCCGCCCGGTCGTCGCCGCCGCCAGGGCGAAGAAGACGATCGCGCCCATGAAGATCTCGGTGAACTCGAAGGCCCCGAAGATGGGTGCGTTGAAGACATAGCGCCCGATCACGTCGAAGGTGGTGAGGACCATGAGGGCGAAGGTGATCGCCCCCGCCACCCCGGCGAACCAGTGATCGACGCGGATCGGCGGCGGATCGTGCGCCGGGTCGGACGGCGCCGCCGCGGCAAGGCGTGGCGTCTCCCGGGGGTCTGGCTCCCGGGAGACGCCGTCGGTCCACTGTTCATGCCGATCCGCCACGTCACGCGGTTCCGGTCACTCGACCGGCGCCGGCGCGGCGGTGTAGGCGTCGACCATGGCCTGGGCGTAGGCGAGGATCTCCTCGCCCGGCAGGCCGCGGCTCTCCGCCTCCGCCAGCCACTCCTCGTAGAGCACCTGCAGCGTGTCGCGGATGGTCGTGACGTCCTCCTCCGGCAGGGTGACGAAGTTGATCCCCGCCTCGCGCATCAGCGCCTCGCCCTGCAGGTCGGCCTGGCTCCAAGCATGGCCGGCGAGCAGCGCCAGGGCGACGCCGGAATGCTGCCGGATCGCCGCCTGGTGCTCCTCCGACAGGCCGTTCCAGGTGTCCTCGTTGATGGCGATCCAGAAGGTGTCGGTGTAGATGCCGCCCGGGATGCGGGTGGAGTTCTCGATCACCGGCGTGATGCCGAAGAACGGGATCGACTCCAGCGGGAAGGTGATGCCGTCCGCCACGCCGCGCGACATGGCCTGCTGCGCCTCGGTCGGCGGCAGCTGCACCGGCACGCCGCCGAGCGCGGAGATCATCCGGCCGGTGACGTTGCCGCCGACGCGGATCTTCACGCCCTCGAGCTCGGAGATCCGCTCGATCGCCGGACCGGCCATGTGGATATAGGGCTCGCCGTGCACGAACAGGCCCAGCACCTCCGCGCCGTCATGCTCGCCGTACTGGTCGCCATAGCGCTCGTAGGTCAGCCACGAGGCCATCGCCCCGGCCCAGGGATCGGGCGACATGAAGGGCAGGTCCATCACCTGGGTCATGGTGAAGCGGCCCGGATTGTGGCCGGAGACGCCGTAGCCGATGTCCACCGCGCCATCGAGCACGAGGTCGAAATAGGTCGGCGGCGGGCCCAGCGCCGAGGTCATGATGTCGAACTGCAACGTGCCGCCGGTCTCCTCGGTGATCGCCTGGGCCCAGGGCTCGAGGATGTCCTTGACGATCAGATGGTGCATGGGCAGCCAGTTGCCGACGCGCAGCGTCACCGTGTCCTGCGCCGATGCCGGTGCGGCGCCGGCAAACGCGACCGCGCCCGCCAGGCAGATGCCGCCGAGTGATGATGCGATTGTCCTCATCGGTCTTCGTTCTCCTCCAACGTGTTGCCTATCCTGTGATCGGTGCCGCCTCAGCGCGGCCCGTCGCCGAGCGTGACCAGCCTGAGCGGCTCGCTGTCGCCCTCGCCGCGCGCGGCGAGTACGCGCATCAGTTCCGCCACCGTCGTCGTCACCGGCAGGGGCACCGATGCCGCCCGGCCTTCCGCCGTCACCGTATCGAGATCCTTCAGCATCATCCAGGTGGTGCCGATCGGCGGCTCGAAGTCGCGCCTGGCCATGCGCGGCACGAAGACCTGCAGGGGCTTGCTGTCCGCCCAGCCGCCCTTCAGCGCCTCGGTCAGCTTCAGGGCGTCCACACCGCCGGCCTCGGCCAGCTTCACCGCCTCGGCGATCGCCGCCATCTGGGTGGAGACGATGATCTGGTTGCACAGCTTGGTGGTCTGCCCGGCCCCGCTCGGCCCCATATGGGTGACGCTGCCGGCCAGCTCGGCGATCACCGGCCGGGCCGTCTCGAAGGCCGATGCCGCGCCGCCGACCATGACGGCCAGGCTGCCCTCCCGCGCGCCCATGGCACCGCCGGAGACCGGCGCGTCGAGCCAGTCCATGCCGGCCTGCTCCTTCAGCCGCGCCGCCATCGCCCGCGCCCGGTCCGGCGCCAGGGAGGAGAAGTCGACCAGCATCTGACCCTGCCGGCCGCCGGCGGCCACGCCGTCGGGGCCGAAGACGACAGCCTCGGCCGCGTCGGCATTGGTCAGGCACATCAGCACCAGGTCGGCGCCCGACGCGGCCGCGGCCGGGCTCTCGGCCCGGGTCGCGCCAGCCGCCAGCAGGTCCGCCAGCTTTTCCGGCGAGCGGTTCCACACCGCCACCGGGTAGCCCCTCTCGATCAGCCGGGCGACCATGGCCGCGCCCATGATTCCGGTGCCCAGGAAGGCGAGGGCCGGTTTCCCGCTCATTGCGCGGCGTCCTCCCAGTCCTCGCGGGTGGTCAACTCCGGCCCCCATTCGGCGGCGCCGGCATGGGTGACCGCGCCCAGATTGGCCGGGCCGACGGTGGCCGCGTACTTCGCCAGCAGGCCCGCCTTGTGGTTGGGTGGAAACGGCGTCCAGGCTTCCCGGCGTCGGGCGAGTTCGGCCTCCTCCAGCTTAACGTCGATCGTCCCGGCTGCGGCGTCGATGCGGATCACGTCGCCGGTGCGGATCAGCCCCAGCGGCCCGCCCACCGCCGCCTCGGGCGAGGCATAGCCGATCGACATCCCGCGCGAGGCGCCGGAGAAGCGGCCGTCGGTCAGCAGCGCCACGTCCTCGCCCACGCCCTGGCCGTAGAGCACGGCGGTCAGGCCCAGCATCTCGCGCATGCCGGGGCCGCCGACCGGCCCCTCGTTGCGCACCACCAGCACCTCGCCCATCTCGTAGGACCGGTTGGCGACGGCGCGCGCCGCCTCCTCCTCCCGCTCGAAGACCCGGGCCGGTCCCTCGAAGACCAGCTTCTTCAGGCCCGCCACCTTCAACAGCGCGCCGTCGGGGCAGAGATTGCCCTTCAGCACCTGCACCCCGCCGGTCGGCGAGATCGGGTCGGCGATCGGCCGCACCACCTCGCCATCCGGATCGGCGGCGCCCGCCACCTCCTCGGCCAACGTCCGGCCGCTGACGGTCAGGCAGTCGCCATGCAGGAAACCGCCCTCGAGCAGCTGGCGCAGGATCACTGGCACGCCGCCGATGCGGTGGACGTCGAGCGCGTTGTAGAGCCCACCCGGCCGCAGATTGGCGATATGCGGCGTGCGCTTCAGCACCTCCGCCACGTCGTCGAGGGTGAAGCGGATGCCGGCCTCGTGGGCGATCGCCGGCAGGTGCAGCGCGGCATTGGTCGACCCGCCTGTCGCCGCGACCACGGCGGCGGCGTTCTCCAGCGCCTGTCGCGTCACGATATCGCGCGGCAACGGGCTGCCGTTCAGCACGATGTCGGTCACCCGCGCCCCGGCGGCCTCCGACACCGCCTTGCGTTCGGCATAGACGCCGGGGATCATCGAGGAGCCCATCGGCGCCAGGCCCAGCGTTTCCGACACCATGCCCATGGTGTTGGCGGTGAACTGGCCGGCGCAGGAACCGAAGGTGGGGATGGCCACGCGCTCCATCTCGTCGAGGTCTTCCCGGCTCATCCGGCCGGCCTGCACCGCGCCCACCGCCTCGTAGGTGTCGAGCACGGTGACGTCGCGGCCGCGGAAATTGCCAGGCAGCGACGAGCCGCCATAGACGAAGACCGCCGGCACGTTGCAGCGGACCATGCCCATCATCATCCCCGGCAGCGTCTTGTCGCAGGCCGCGAAGCAGACGATGCCGTCATAGGCGTGGCCGTGCACAACCGCCTCCACCGAGTCGGCGATCAGTTCCCGGCTGACCAGAGAGAACTTCATGCCCTCGTGGTTCATCGACAGGCTGTCGGCGACGGTGATGGTGGTGAACTCCCGCGGCGTGCCGCCGGCGCGCTCCACGCCCGTCTTCGCCGCCTCGGCCTGCGGACCCAGCGTCATCGAGCACGGCGTGGTCTCGCCCTTGGTCGAGGCGACGCCGATCATCGGCCGGGCGATGGCCGCGTCGTCCAGCCCCATGCCGCGCAGGAAAGCGCGGTGCGGCGTCCGGTCCAGCCCCTCGGTGGTGATCCGCGAGCGCATCCGCCGGCCGCCGGTCCTCTGTGTCACGCTGCTGTGCCCCTCTGACCCGAATTGTCTTTTGCGCTATACAATCATCAAATAACCAGGCGGTGCAAATCCCGTTCACCACCCCGGCGACCCCAACCAGCGGAAGGGCAGCAATGCGGCTCTCGGTCAACATTTCAACGGTCTATCGCGGCATTTCCGCGCCCGAGGCCATTCGTCGGGCGAAGCGTGACGGCTTCGCCGCGATCGAGATCCAGACGCCCTACGACACGGCGATCGCCGATCTGGGGGAGGCGCTGGAGGAAACCGGGCTGCCGCTGGTGCTGATCAACCTGCCCTTCAAGCAGGGGGGTGGAGAGGACGGGGTCGACTGGCCGGCGATCACCGCTGGCGCAGAGGACGCCTTCAAGCGCGGGGTGGAGCGCGCCAGCCGCTATGTCGAGGCCTTCGACATCCCGGCGGTGAACGCGCTGGCCGGCATCCCGGCACCGGGGGAGGAGCGCGCGGCCGTCCTCGACCGCTATTACGCCAATCTGGACTACGCGCAGTCCGCGCTTGCCAGTCTCGGTTCGGCGGCGCTGGTCGAGCCGGTGAGCAGCAACGACCTGCCAGGCTTCCTCTTTCACACCTGCGCCGACGCGATTGCCGCCATCGACGCCACCGGCGGCGGCCGGCGCCTGCAGTTCGACGTCTACCATTTGCACCAGATGGAGGCGGATGCCGTCGCCGCCTTCGACGCCCATGTCGGCCGCATCGGCCATGTGCAGTTTGCCGACTGGCCCGGCCGCGGCGCGCCCGGCACCGGCGAGATCGACTTCGCCCGCTGGTTCGCGCGTCTCGCCCAACCGGACTACCAAGGCATCGACGGGCGGGGCTGGGCCGGCGCGGAGTACAACCGCGATCCGGAGATCGCCGACCAGCAGGCCTGGCTCGGCCGCTTCTTCTGATCCGGCAAACGCCCCCGGTCAGGGCGGGTTGCTCATCGGCGGGATGCCGACCCAGTCCGGCGCGGCGCGGCTGTCCGGCGGCGGCTTGGGAATGCCACGCAGCTTGTACGACAAAAGCCTCGCCCGCCGGGCCCAGACCGAGGCGAGGCGAAGATGGTTGAGCGAGTGCGGGTCGTCGATCGACTTCGCGCGCGGCACCGGCAGGCTGGGCGGATGGTTGCCGATGTGGAACCAGGTCAGCATGCTCTCCTCGTAGTCGAGCGCCCGGTCGATCTCGATCACCGCCACGTCCACGAAGGGGAAGCGCCCCTCGTCCCAGGGAATGGCGCTGGAGATCCACTCCGGCTCCGGCCCCGATCCGCCCCCTGCCCCGGCTGGCTTGTCGCGGAGCTGGATCTGCAGGCGGTAGGTCAGCCTGCCTCCGCCCGCCAGATGGGCGCGGGTGGCGTCCTTCAGGTAGTTGCGGGTGCGCGTCTCGTGCAGATAGGGGTTCTGCAGCCAGGCATGGGTGCGGTCGAAATCGTCAGGCAAGCCCGTTTCCTGGCCGTCGAACGGGTCCGGGATCAGCCGGTAGCGAGCGTAGCGCTCCACCTGGTCGGTGCCGATGAAGCCGGTCACCGTCTTGGTGTTGTAGACCATGCGCCCGAAGCTCTCCGGGTTGCGCCGCACCGAATCGCCGCCGCCGTAATAGGCCTTCGGGTAGCGCCGGAGATGCGGGACATAGTGCTTGCCCTTCCCGGCGATGCTGCCGCGCATGAAGCTGACGAAGGTGCGCGCGTTCCAGAACAGCGGCGTGTTGCCGGTGTTCATCATGATGTCGAGCGGCGACCGGAAGCGATGGTCGGCGAACTTCAGCGAGGCCGAGCGCACCACCAGCTTGGCGTCGTCCTTGAAGGAGGCGGCGCCATGACGGATGCGGCAGGGGAACACGCTGCCGGGATGGAAGAAGGCGTGCGGCGGGAACTGCGGATCGTCGACGATACGCAGCCGGCCCGCGACCACGATGCCGTTCTCGTGGCTCATCCGCACCCGGAACACCAGGCTGTTGAGCGAGATCAGCAGCGTCACGAAGAAGGTCACGCCCGCCAGTTCGATACGCTCGAAGATCGCGATCAGCGCCCGCAGCAGCCGGTGTTGCACCATCAGACAATCCCCTTCCGTTGCGTCGGGCTCATTTCTCCTCCCGCCGGTTGACGCCGTCCCAGCCCTCGGGCACGCCGTCGCGCGCATGCTGGCGGGCGAGGTCGCGATAGTGCCTCGCCGTGATGTCGCTGGGCGCCCGCTCCAGGCAGTGCGCGAAGCCGGCCTCCGCCTCGGCGAAGGCGCGCGCGAAATAGCCCTCCAGCGCCCGGCCGAAATCGAAGACGGTGGCGCCCAGCTCGGCGCGCTCGCGGCGCGGTCTGGCGTCGATCACCTCGTGCACGCTGAGCGCCGCCTGATGACCACGCACCTGGTCGCGGCCGACCTCGCGGATGCTGAAGGCCGCGGCGTCGCGCAGCCGCTCCCGCGTGGCCCGGCTGATCAGCACGGGCGCCCGGTAGAACTTGGTCAGGCCTTCCAGGCGGGAGGCGGTGTTGACGGTGTCGCCGATCACCGTCGTCGCCATGCGGTCGGCGACGCCGATGGTGCCGAGCAGCGCCGGCCCGGTATGCAGGCCGATGCCCATCTCCAGCTCCACCCAGCCCTTTTCCCGGCGAACCCGGTTGTAGTGCCTGAGGCGCCGCTGCATGGCGATGGCGGCGTCAACCGCGGCGTCGGCGGGGCCGATGAAGATCGCCCGGCAGCCGTCGCCGGTGAAGCCGTCCACGAATCCACCCGCCTCGCCGATCGCCGGGGTCACCTGGGCCAGGAAGGCGTTGATCAGGCCGAAATAGTCGGACACGCCCATGGTCTCCGACAGGCTGGTGGAGCGGCGCAGATCGGCGAACATCACGGTGATGTCCTCCTGCACCGCCTCGCCCAGGCGCACGTCCTCGATCTCGGCATGACCCATGTGTTCCAGGAAGGGGCGCGGCACGAACCGGGCGAAGGCGTCGGACCGTCTTTTCTGGGCCGCGAACAGCCGTGCGTTCTCCAGCGAGACCGCGGCCTGTCCGGCGATGATGCTGGCCACGCCGGCGACAGCCTCCGAGAAGACCCCGGCGCCGAGATCGTTCTCCAGCACCACCAGGCCGACGAGCCGGCCGTGGCGCATCAGCGGCACGCCGAGCAGGGAGCGGGCCTGGGTGGCGGCGACATAGGGATCGCGGGCGAGCCATTCATGGGTGCGCGCGTCCTCGACGGCCAGGGCGGCGCGGGTGCGCACGACGTAGTCCACCAGCCCCAGGGGCAGGCGATCCGGGCGCGCCTCCCCCTGCTCGGCCCGCTTCTCGACGCCGCCATCGGGTCCAACGGTGGCACTCGACAGCACGCGCAGGCTCTCCTCCTGGATCATCAGCGTGCCGCGCCGGGCGCCGGCGCTGACCAGCAGGATGCGCAGCACCCGGTCGACCAGCTCGTCGACCTCGACGACCTCCGAGACCGCGCGCACGGCGTCGAGCACCGACTCGATATCCTGGTCGCCGGCCTCGGTGACGAGCGGCGCGCCGCGCACCGCCGCCGGCGCCGCCGCGCCCGTCTCCTGCCGGTCGAGCAGCCGCAGGCGCGCCAGGATGCCGCTGCGCTGCCAGCCGGCCCGCGCGCGATCCCAGAGGTGGCGGGCGAGCCCGGTGTGACCGGCCTCCGCATGGGCGCGGGCCGACCGTTCCGCCGCCCAGGCCTCCAGGTAGAGAATGCCCGAATCGCGAGCCCTCTCCATGGCGTCGCCCCAGCGCGCCAGGGCACGCGCCGTGTGTCCCCGGCCGAAGGCGAGTTCGGCCGCCAGCAGGTCCTGGAAAGGCGCGTAGTCGTGGGGGTTGTGCCGGGCCCAGCCGGCCAACATCCGGCCGAGCCTGAGAAGACGCAGCCGGTCGCCGGCGGTCGCCCTGCCCCGCCCCAGCTTGTCGGCCAGCACCAGCGCGTAGAGCGCCAGGCTCGGCTTGAGGAAGGCCTGACCCATGGCCGCCTTCTGGCGATCGTAGAGCAGGGCGAACTGACGCTCGGCCTCCTCCATGTCGTCGAGCAGGAAGGCCAGGAAACCGGGACCACCGCAGATCGTGGCGATGGTCATTTGCGCGGCCGGTTGCGCCAGCATTGTCTCCAGCTCGCGCGGCCAGTCGATATGCGCGCCGCGGGCCTTGGGTTCGACCCGGCTGTCGTCGCGCAGATTGGCCACCACCTGCACCCAGACCTTGAGGGCCAGGATGGTCTGCCGCTGGGCCGAGCCGAACAGGGCCTCGAGATAGCCCTGGTAGCGCGTCTCGATCCAGTCGAGCGGTCGGCCGGAGAGCAGGTCGGCATAGTAGGCGACGGTGCCGCAATAGACGGCATTCTCCACGTCGCCCGCGTCCATCGCCGCGTCGTAGCAGTCCAGCACGTCGGCGGCGCAGACCCGCAAGGGATCGGTCGAATGCCGGATGAAGCCGTGCCACAGCAGGCCCGTCTTGCCCACCAGGTGGCGGTCGCCGGTCCGTGCCAGCAGGTCCATCGACAGCCGGCCGAGGCGGTAGCCGAGCTCGACCGAGGCGAAGGCGTGGGTCAGCACCATGCCGGTCAGCGCGTAGCCATAGGCGCTGAGGCCGGTATTGCCGTGCCGGCGCGACAGCCGGACCGTGGTCGCGGCGATCAGCGGCACCAATGTCGGGTTGCCCCAATAGGCGTTCGTGGCCGCCTTCATAAGCATCGCCATGGCGTCGAGCCGCAGCGGATCGCGCATCGGCGGTAGGTCCAGCAGCGTCTCGGTGTCCAGCCGGCCCAGCGTCTGCCTGGTGCGCGCCAACTCGGCCAGCACCCGGGCCATTGAGGGTCGGCGCGGCAGGCGCACGTCGAGTTCGCGCGCCAGCACGCCGATGGCGTAATCCGTCGCATCGACGAAGCGCTGCTCGGCGACCCCGATGCCGATCAGGACATTGTGCGCGGCGACCCGGTCCTCGCGCCGGCCGGCGCGGGAGAGCACGGCACCGGCGGCGGAGCGGGCGTCCTCGAAGCGCTCGGCCACATACCCCGTCTCGGCCGCCTGCAGGTCGATGGCGATCGCCAGATCCGGTGCCGTCTCGCCGGCATCGTCGGGAAGGAGGCGCCGGGCCAGGGCCGCGTAGCGCACCGCCGGCTCGACCGCGGTCGATGCCAGCGCCCGGCGCGAGGCCGTCAGGCAGACCCGGGCGAAACGCAGGCGTTCCGCCGGCGCCTCGATCAGGCCGGCGCATTCCTGCAGATGGTCCATGACGGCGATGGCGTTCTCGTCGGGGCTATCCCGCCCGTCCGCCGACAGCATGCTCCTGGCGATGCGCAGGTGCAGGGCGGCCCGGGCCGCCGCCTCGATGCCGTCATGCACGCTGGCCTGCACGCGGTCGTGCAGAAAGCGGTAGCGGGGATTGATCGCCGGCTCCGCACCGCGCCGCTCGGCCAGTGCGGACTGGGTGACGGCCAGGCGGTAGTCCGCTCCCAGCGCCACCACCAGCCCCTCCGCCATCGCCCGGTCGAGGCTGCGCGCCACCGCCGAGAACGTCTCACCCGACAGGCCGACAAGCGTCCTCAAATCGAAGCCGACACCCAGGCAGGCGGCATATTCGAGAACGGCGCGGGCCTCGGGTGGCAGGGCGCCGATGCGCCCGCTCATGAAATCGACGACGTTGTCGGTGTACTGCTCGGCTTCGATCGCCCGGCGGTCCCAACGCCAGGCGGCCGCCGCATGATCGAACGCCAGGTGCCCCTTGCGCGCCAGATCGGCCAGGAACTGGCGGACGAAGAAGGGATTGCCGCCCGTCTTGCGGTGGACGAGCCCGCCGAGATCGGCGCACTCCGCGTCATCCCGCTGCACGGTATCGGCCACCAGGTGCTGCACATCCCCCTCGCCGAGCGGCCGCAGCGCGACCTGGGCGGGTGCGTGCCCGGCCTCGGTCAACCTGGCGATGGTGGCCGCCAGCGGGTGGCCCGGCCCGACCTCGTTGTCGCGATAGGCGCCGAGGATCAGGAGGTGGGCCGCGCGGCCGGAGCCAGCCAGGGATTCCAGCAGCTGCAGCGAGGGCAGATCGGCCCATTGCAGGTCGTCGACGAAGATCACCAGCGGATGGTCGGCCCCCGCCAGCGTCTCGACGAAGCTGGTGACGGCGCGGGCGAACCGGGCCTGGGCCTCCGCCGGAGTCGCCTCGGGCAGCGGCGGTTGCGGGCCGAGCAGTTGCTCGATCTCCGGCACCAGGTCGCCGATCAGCGCGCCATAGCCGGCCAGCGCCCGACCCAGCGCCGCGCGCAAACCCGCGAGACGCTCCTCCGGCTCGGCCAGCAGCTGCTTGACCAGGCTGGCGAGCACGCTCGTCCAGGCGAGATAGGGGATATCGCGCAGGTACTGGTCGAACTTGCCGGCGCAGTACCAGCCGCGACCCTCGGCGATCGGCCGGCGCACCTCGTTGACCAGCACGGACTTGCCGACGCCCGAGAAGCCGGCGACGAGCAGAAGTTGCGGCCGGCCCGCCCGCGCCGCGTCCAGTGCCTCGAACAGCGCGCGGGTCTCCTCCTCCCGGCCATAGAGCCGGTCGGGCAGCACGAAGCGCGAGCGGGCGTCGGCCTCGCCCAGGGTGAAGCGGCCGGCGTCGCCGGCGCGCCAGCCGTCCAGGCAGCGCTCGAGATCGTGCGCCAGGCCGATGGCGCTGCCATAGCGGTCGTCCGGGTTCTTGGCCAGCAGCCGGGCGACGATCTCCGCCAGCATCGGCGGCAGGCCGGGGACGGTGGTGTCCAGCCTGGGCGGCGGGCGCGCCAGATGGGCGTGGCGCAGTTCCCGCGCATCGGCGTGAATAAAGGGAGGCCGACCGGCCAGCAGTTCGAACAGCAGCACGCCGGCGGCATAGAGGTCGCCACGCGCGTCGACCGCCCGGTTCATCCGGCCGGTGCGTTCCGGCGCGGCGTAGACCAGCATCGCCGGCGACAGGTCCTCGGTATCCCCCTCCGCCTCCTCGCGCTCCAGCAGCGAACATTCCTTGAGGTCGAGCAGGCGCAGCGTGCCCTCGCCCGCGTTCCAGGCGACGTTGCCGGCGGCGATGTCGCGATGCACGATGCCGGCGGCGTGCAGCCGGCCCAGCGCGCCGGCCAGCGCGCCGCCGATCGACAGGACCTCCTCGACGCCCAAGGCGCCCTGGTCCTGCAGGCGCAGGTCCAGGCTCTCGCCGCCGAAATCCTCCGTCACCAGCGCCAGGCCGTGGCCATGCGGCAGCAGCGCCAGATGCCGCACGAGGCATTGCGGATCGACCTCGCGGACGATCTCGAAGGCCCTGGTCTCGGCCGCCAGTGCCCGTTCGCTCGGATATACCTCGCGCTGGAACTTCACCACCACTCGGCGGTCGTCGGCCAGCGCGTGTCCCCGGTAGGCGACCGACCGCGGGCCCGCGCGCAGCAGCGCGTCGATCTCGTACCCCGCCAGTTCCGGACGGAGCGGACCCCGTGCGACGCGTTGCGCCTGGGCCGCCAAGCCCGGCCTCAGGTGGCGATCGACCGCGCCACGAAGGGCGGATCGAGATAGCGGTAGGGCACGGTCAGCTCGGCATTGCGTCGGGCGATCTCGCGGCCGATGTCGGCGATGTCGGCGCGGAAGCGATCGACGGCGCCGCGTACCGCCGGCACGCCGACGAAGAAGTCGGGCGGATAGCTGCCAAGCGGGGTCAGCGTCTCGTCGCTCAGCAGGTGGACCATCAGGATCTGCGCCTCGACCTGCTTGGCGGCCGGCAGCGCGTAGACGAAGTTCGCTTCCGAGCGCGCGTCGCGGTCGGTCGGCGGCGGCAGGTAGAGCGCGCCCGGTGAATTGGGGATGTAGCCGAACTGGTCGAACTGGCCATTGTTGACCGCCGAGTGCTCGATAGCGGTGAGGAAGATCACCTGGGCGACGATGCGGTGCAGGTCCTCCACCCGGTGCAGCCGGTCACCGTCGAGCGGCAGCCCGGCCACCCGGCCGCCGTCGCGGGAGACCAGCTCGCGCATCCACGCCTGCAGCTCCTCGTCCTGACGGATGTCGTCGTCGGAGCGGTAGTAGTGGCCGATCACCTCCCCGGTGAAACGCTTGATCGCCTCGTAGAAGGCCAGCGCGTCGTCGCGGTAGAAATAGTCTGGCAGCACGGATTTCGACAATACGCCGCGGGATTCGAGCTCGCGGTAAGGCTCGAACCGGTCGAAGGACCAGGTCTCGTACTCCTTGCCGACCAGGGTGAGCGAGCCTTCCGCCCCGATGGCGATGGTCTCGTCGATCGGGCCGCCGGGCGCGATCAGCGTGCCGCGCGCCTCGTGGTTGATCTCGATCGTGCCGGTGAAATGCGGCCGCAGCAGCACGTGCAGTGGGTGCTGGGGCGGCAGGGTGCGCGCCGCCGCCACCCAGAAGGTCTCCATCACCAGATGCGTGCGGGTCAGGTGGGCGACCACCTCATGATAGGTGCCATCGGCGCACTGGAAATGGGTGCGCGCGGTCAGCCACAGCCAGTGCTCGTCCTTCGGCGTGAAGATCACGGGGGCCACGGCCGGCGACTGGCCGAGTTGCAGCGCCAGTGGCATCAGGTGCCCGTCATCGTCCCGCCAGAACAGACCGATCGGCGCCTCCTGGAAGCGGCCCATGACCTTGCGCAGGCCCTCGAGCGGCGCATAGTCGACGATGAACAGGCGCCGTTCGCCCAGCAGGCGGCCCAGGCTCTGCCCCTCGGGCAGCAGGCCGCGCACCGTCTCGTCGGTGACCGGGAACTTCTCGGGAATGTGGTCGGCGAGCCGGATCAGCGTCGGATTGATGCCGTTGATGCGCTGGCGGGCGAACTCCCGATCGGTCGTCCAGCGGGTGGCGACGTCGGGCAGGCGCTGCAGCGGATAGAAGCGGTCGAAGCTGCGCACCGTGTCGGACTTGCGGCCGAAGCGGACGACCGCGGAGAGCGCGAAATCCGCCATCGTGCCCGCCACGTCCCAGGCCATCGAACGGCGCTTGGCGCGGCTGAAGGCCTCGCCCGCCGGCACGCCCTTGCAGAAGGGCGGCTGGCCCGGCATGTGCACCCAGACATAGTCCTCGCGCTGCCTGGCGAGCGCACGCGCCCGCTCGGCGCGGTCCTGCCAGTCCGCGTGCTGCGGCAGGGTCGGAAGCCCCACAATCTCCTCCCCTCGGTTGACCCGGTACCCGACCGGGCCAAGATGCGACAGGTGGATGGTAGAATGGTGGGGAGGGGTTCACCAAGCCCATTTATGGTTGTCTGCCCGGGCCCGCGCGCCACCACACGTCAGCCGCCGCAGACCGTGGCGGCGGCCCTGTGGCGGGAACTCCGCCCGGTGACGACCGTTCTTCACGACGGAAGGCGGCCGAACGGTCGCGACGATACCGAGAGGATGTCATGGCCTACCGTTTCAAGCCCGGCGATCCGTCCGTGGAGAAGGGGCTGCGCCGGATCGCGCTCGATCAGATCGGCAAGGCCGTCAGCGACATCGACACCCTGCCGCCGGACCTGGAAACGGCCATCCACCAGGTCCGCAAGCGCTGCAAGAAGCTGCGCGGGCTGATCCGACTCGTGCGTCCCGCCTTCGCCGACTATGCGCGGGAGAACGCGGGCTTCCGCGACATCGCCCGCGGCCTTTCCGGGCCGCGCGATCGGGCGGTCATGGTGGCGACCTATGACGCGCTGGTCGAGCACTATGCCGAGCAGGTCGACCGGCCGGCGCTGGCCTCGATCCGCCGACGGCTGACATTACGCCTCAAGGCGGCGGAGGCGGAGGGCGGGCTCGACCGCAAGCTCTCCGCCGCCCGCGCAGCACTCGTCGACGCCCGCGACCGCGCGGCGACATGGCGCCTCGACGACGACGGCTTCGCGGCCCTGTCCGGCGGTCTCGCCAAGACCTACGGGCGCGCCCGGGACGCGATGGCCGCCGCCGCGTCCAGCGGCGCGGCGCGGGACCTCCACGAATGGCGCAAGCGCGTGAAGTATCACTGGTACCATGCCCGCCTGCTGGCGCCGGTGTGGCCCGGGCACCTGGGCGGCCACGCCGAAGCCGCGCACCGGCTCGGCGATCTCTTGGGCCGGCATCACGACCTCGCCGTGTTCCAGGCGGAACTCGGCGACGACCCGGCGGCCTTCGGCGACGCGGCCGATGTGGCGGTGATGATGGGGCTCGCCCAGACCCGCCAGCGCGAATTGGCGGCGGAGGCCTTCGCGCTCGGCGGCCGGCTGCTGACCGAGAAGCCGAAACGGCTGGCCGGACGCTGGGGCGGCTACTGGGCGCTCTGGTCGGCCGAGGTAGCGGAAGGATCGCCGGCGCTCGCGGCCTGAGCCTGTTCGATCGGCGCGCCCGCCAGGACCTTGTACATGTAGGTCGTGGCGTCGTAGCGCTCGGTCTCCGTCGCCCGGCAGAAATAGGGCAGGCTGCCGGCGACCGCGTAGCCGAGCGAGCGGTAGAGCGGCTCGGCGCTGTCGCCGGTGCGGGTGTCGAGCGTGACCAGCCAGCGGCCGCGAGCCGCCGCCTCGGCCTCCAGCGCCTGCATCAGGCGCCTCGCGAGACCGCGCCGGCGAAAGTCCGGATGCACCAGCAGCTTGGTCACGTCCGCCCGATGCGCCTGGTTGGGCGGCGTGTCGGTGTCCAGCATCACCGTGCCGGCGATCCGCCCCTCGAGCCGCGCCACCAGGAGCGTCCGGCCGCCCGCACGCAGCGCCGGCAGCGCCTTGGCGAGCCAGAAGATGCGGGCATCGTTCAGGCTGAAGGGCAGAATGAAATTGACGCTGGCGCCCGCCTGGACGGCGGCGTGCAGCACTTCCGACAGCGGATCGAGTTCCGCCTGCAGGCCGGCGGCGTCCAGCCGCTCCACCACCGCCGCGCCGGCCAGGGCTTCCGCCGTCGTTTCCCCGTCCTCTGCCGCCATCGTGATGTCCTCGCCCCGCATAGATCGATGCCGTTGCTGGTAGCGCAGGTCGACCCCCGCCGTCGAGCGTCCGGCAGCGCATGTCGGGCCGGCCGCACGCCCGCCCGAGCGGTCTAGACTGGATCACGGCCTAATGGAGCCGACCTCGGCTCCACTAGGCCGTGTGAATCCTGTCTATTATCAATCAGTTAGTGCGGATTCACATACCTTGCCGGAAGCGCCCACGCGATTCCGTCAAGGTATGATCCGCACTAGTCTTCAGCCGCCAGCAGCGCCTTCATCTCCGCCACCGCGACGCGGTAGCCGCGCGCGCCGAGACCGGCGATCACCGCCCTGGCCACCGGCGAGACGAGGGATTTGTGATAGAGCGGGTCGCGGGCGTGGATGTTGGACAGGTGCAGCTCGATAATCGGCCGGCGGGCCATCTTCAGCGCGTCGAGCAGCGCCAGCGAGGTGAAGGTGAAGGCGGCCGGGTTGATGACGATGCCCGCCTCGGCGTCGATCGCCTCGTGCACCCATTCGATCAGCACCTGCTCACCATTGGTCTGGCGGAAGACCAGGCGCGCCGTCCCCGCCTCCTCCCGGCACATCGCCTCGATCTCGGCCAGCGTCGTCGTGCCGTAGATCTCGGGCTCGCGGGTGCCCAGGCGATTCAGGTTGGGGCCGTTGAGAACATGGATGGGCGGGCTCATGACGGGGCCTTCTCTCCTCTGGGCGTGGCGGCCC
>Ga0207773_100059_pt1 | contig 117969 bp, 101 predicted proteins | sample TtaePargueraPR_2_FD_187281 | JGI IMG/M metagenome (GOLD analysis project Ga0207773, IMG submission 187281) | Aerobic enrichment media microbial communities from Bioluminiscent Bay, La Parguera, Puerto Rico - Tt and M1 (3) (SPAdes) | ecosystem: Environmental > Aquatic > Marine > Unclassified ... | reverse complement strand
CTCAAGACCGGATTCCGCAGATCGCTGGAACAGTTCCCCGCCACATTACTTACGGTGACCAAGTTGGAGATCTTTCGCGTTTACGGATTACGTTAAACCGACCTGGAAATAGTTTTGGGAAGTCCTCCAGTTGGAGGGCCGGATCGCGGCAGCGTCGAAGGACATGGCCACACTGGTCCGCACGTGGGAAGCTCTCAGTGGCATCGCGCTAACCTGCGAGCAGTCCCGCAATCTCATCCTGAAGGTGATCGATGAGCACGAAGAGCGCGCCGCAGTGGCGCACATCGAGCCGTAGCGGCAGCAACGGCGGCAACTGCGTCGAGGTCGCCGACAACCTGCCCGGTCGGGTGCTGGTGCGCGACAGCAAGGACACCGGCGGACCGACCCTGGCCTTCTCCCCCGCCGCCTGGCACTCATTCGTCGCCGACCCGCCCGCCCCGACCCACTGACCCCGCCCGCACTCGCCGTACCGCTGCGGGGAGCCCCCGGCCCACCGCGTCACGGGTCCGAGGCTCCCCGCCGGAGCGCTGACCGGATGCGGCGCCGGGCACAGGAGTCGCTCCGCCGCAGCCTGCCAGCTGTCACGTGGCGGGCTCCGTCACCAGGTCCCGAAAGGGCTCGTAGAGGTACAGGCTCAGCGAACTCGCGTAGATCTTTGCGAAGTTGCCTTCGACCGTGAACGGGCAGGTCGGGACCGGCTGTTGGAACCGCGCGTCCAGCTCTGCCCGGGCGACCTCCCGGCCGGTGTGCAACTCGTAGACGACCATCGTGTAGTGCTTGTTGTACAAGGGGTACTCGATCGACGCCGTGAGGCCGAAGGATGTCTTGTATGAGCACTTGTCGATCTGATCGTCTCCCGGCCGAGTGAAGCCGCAGGCCAGCAGCGTCACTTCTGACGGGGATTCGGGTTTGTCCAGCGGGCCACCCGTGGACACGTCGTTCAGCAGCTTCCACCCTCGATAGTCCGGATCCTTGAACTGGCTGTCGGTGTCGAACTCGTTGACCAGGACCGCCATGGGATGTGGGCCGTCGCCGACATACTCGGGTGCGTCGGGATAGCCGCCCTCGATGTCTTCACACGCCGGACCGAGGTCCTCGACGGAGGCGAACGAAAGGGCCTTCCTGGTGGGCTCAGGCAGACCGTCGTCCAGGTTGTCGTCGCCCGGAGCAGAGCAGGCGGTGAGGGCGGCGATGACCACTGCGCTGAGCAGCGTGGCTGACCACACCCGAGGTGGAACGGACATGTTGGGCGCTCCCAGACCGTCAGGACCATCGGTGACGACTCAAGTATCTCCGGCTGACGGGTAATCCGTCGCTCGGTCAGGTCCGAGCCGCAGGCAATGGCAGCCGGACGGTACGGGACGTCGATCTCACGGCGGCCCGCGACCACGGCACCGGTGCCGTCAGATGTCGCGGACGCGCAGCGCCACGTGGCTGGCGGCGCCGGTGCCGGCAGCGGCGAGTGCCAGCAGCCCCAGTCCGAGTCCGGGGGCGACGCCGTCGACCGGGACGACGGCGTACGCCGCCTGCCCGGCGGTGACCGGCCAGTACCGCGCGAACAAGTCTCCGAGGGCCCCGGGCAGTCCCGGCCCGAGCGCCGGCACGAGCAGGAGTGCGCCGACGAGCGCCGCGAGACTGGCGGTGGTCGACCGGGTCAGGCTGCCCACGGCGACCCCGAGCAGGCCGATCAGCGTCAGATAGAGCGTGCCGGCGACGAGTGCGCGGACGACACCCGGGTCGCCGGGACCTGCCGCCGGGAGGCTCGCACCGATGAGCACCACCTGCACGACGCCGAAGCTGAGCACCGTCGTGACGAGTCCGACGACGAGCGCGACCGCGGCCACCACGGTGGCCTTGGCGGCGAGCAGGCGCGACCGGGCGGGGACGAAGACGAGGCTGGTTCCGATCATGCCGGTGCCGTACTCGGGCGTGACGCTGAGCGCGCCCAGCATGCCGATGATCAGCTGCGCGAAGAGGAAGCCCCGCAGGCTCGTCGCGGTCGGGTCCCAGCCGTCGGGCAGGTCGGCCGGCGACCCGCCGAGCAGATCGGAGATCCCGAGAACGCCGAGGACCGCTGCGGAGGCGACGGTGCTCACCGCCGCGATCCAGGTACCGCGGACGCTACGGAGCTTGGTCCATTCGGAGCGGAGCAGGTTCATGCCGCGTGTCCTTCGTACTCGGTTACGTCGTGGGTGAGCCGGAGGAAGACGTCTTCCAGCGATTCGCGCACCCGGGTGAGTTCGTCGAGGACGATCCCCTCCGCCGCGGCGATCTTGCCGACCGTCGCGGTGTCCGCCCCGGTGACGACGAACGAGGACGCCGGCCCGGGGGTGTAGCTGATCCCGACCCGGTCCAGCGCTCGGGCGAGCTCGGCCGGTGACACGGCCCGGACGGTGACCGCCTGCGTGGTGTTGGCCCGGACGAAGTCGTCGAGGGCGGCCTCGGCGATCAGCCGGCCCTGGCCGACGACGACGAGGTTGTCGGCGGTGAGCTCCATCTCCGACATGAGATGGCTGGAGAACAGGACGGTACGTCCCTCCCCGGCGAGATCGCGCATCAAGGTACGGATCCAGCGGATGCCTTCCGGGTCGAGGCCGTTGAGCGGCTCGTCGAGCACCAGGACGCCGGGATCGCCGAGCAGAGCCGTAGCGATGCCGAGCCGCTGGTTCATGCCCAGGGAGAACTCGCCGGCCCGGCGCCCGGCGGCATGCGTCAGCCCCACCAGATCGAGCACCTCGTCGACCCGCTCGCGGCGCAGGCCCATGGTCTGGGCGAAGGCCAGCAGATGGTCGGAGGCGGTGCGGTGCGGATGCACCGCCCGGGCGTCCAGCAGCGCGCCGACGGTGCGCGGCGGGTCGTCGAGGTCGGTGATGTGCCGGCCGCCGATGGTGATGGTGCCGGCGGTCGGCGTGGTCAGGCCGAGCAGCATGCGCATCGTCGTGCTCTTGCCCGCCCCGTTGGGGCCGAGGAACCCGGTGACGACCCCGGGCTGGGCGGTGAAGGACAACTGGTCCACCGCGACCCTGGTGCCGTACCTCTTGGTCAGTCGGTGCGCCCGGATGCCGACCGCCGGCGTCTCCCGGGATCTCGACCTGTTCGCTGGCATGCGCCTCCCCTTCCGAAAACTAAACTACACCGTTTAGTGTAGTAAGTCGGGGCGGCGACGGCGAACCCGGTCGGGCTCAGAACTCGAACGGCACGCCGATCGCCTCGGCCCAGGCACGGATCCGCTCGTCGTGACCGGTGAAGTTGCGGCAGCGGAGCACTCCGGTCGACGTGAAGTGCCGGGATCCGGCGAGCCCGAACTGTCGCAGCACCTCGACCACGAACGCCCGGGAGACCTTCGTCAGGTCGGCGGACAGGCAGGCGGCGAGGTCGACCGGCCGACGGGTGGGCTCGACGCGGACCAGGCGACGCCCGGCCGGCGCGTAGCCGTGATCGCCGTGGCGCCACACCTCGTACGGCACGGCGCCGCCGCCCGGCCTGCCCGAGGCGATGCTCAGCTGGACCACGGCGTCGCCGAGGGCGCCCACGTACTCGGCGTAAGCTGCCGCCAGCCGCAGCGTCGCGACGGTGAGCCAGGCCGCCGCGCCCTCCCCGAGCGCCCAGACCTGTGCGCCGTCACCTGGACTGTCGCGCAGCGCGCCCGCCGCGAGGGCGAACAGTGACGAGCCATCCGCCTCCAACGCGCAGTGGTACCGGCCCGCTGGTCCCGCCGCCGAATGCGCCGACGCGAAGGTGACACCTCCGGACCGCGACTGCGGCTGGTCGACGCCGATCGGAATGGGTGCCGGCCAGACCGCCACCTGGCGCCGCACCCAGACTTGCAGGTCGTCGCCGGTCAGGGCGACGGGGCGCGGTGACCCGTCGCCGGATGTCGCGGGCGCCGTCGCCACGACGATCCACGGCCCGTCTGCAGCGGCCTCCGCCGGCACGTTGTCGACCAGGCACGCCACGCGCCTGAACCGGTCGTCCATAGCCCCACCCCCTGAGACAAAACACACTAAACAGTTTACTTATTGCCCGACAAGTGCACCTGCCGGTGTGGATAGCGCCGGCTGGGCGTACGCTGTGACCGTGTCGAGGGCTATCGCGGACGTGCAGACCCCCGGCCGTCGGCGGCGGTCCGAGGGCAAGAAGGCCGCGATCCTGGACGCGGCCGAGACCCTGTTCATCACCGAGGGGTACGAGCGCACCAGCGTGGACGCGGTCGCGGCGCGCGCCCAGGTGTCCAAGCGGACCGTCTACGACCACTTCGGCGACAAGGAGACCGTCTTCCTGCGGGTGCTCGAACGGGTGAGCGACGCGCTGGTGAGCACCGTTCGTGCCGCGATCGACGAGGAGCTGACGGTTGGGCGCGACCTGCGTGAGGCACTGACCGCCTTCGGGCACCGCATCGTCAACCAGACCTTCCCCTCGTCCGACTATGTCGCCTTCCGCCGGTTGGTCTCCCAACAGCGGTCGGTTCCGCGCCTGCCGGAGACGGTGCGTGACCGCCCCGAACGGATGCTCGAGGATCGGTTCGCCGGGCTCGCCGCCACGGGCGAAATCCGGGCCCCGGACCCTCGCCTCGCGGCGCGGCACTTCACCGCCCTCACCGTCAGCCTTGCGCTGGAGATGGTCGCGGACCGGTGGCAGCAGGCGCAGGCGGCCGAATCGGCGGAGCTGTCGGCGATCATCACCGACGGGGTCGACGCCTTCCTGCGTGCCTACCGCTGACCGACACCCGCTGACCGACGCCCGCTGACTGACGCCCGCTGACCGATCGCCGGTCACGCACCGTCGGCGCGCACGGTCGCGTAATCGATCAGACGCCGGATCCCCTCCTGTACGTCGTCCAGCGACGCCGCGTACGACACCCGGATGGCATGGCTGCCCCGCCCGGTCGGGTCGAAGGCGGTCCCCGGCACGACCGCCACGTGCTCGTCTTCGAGCAGCCGCAGGCTGAACTCGTCGGCCGGGCCGAGCTGTTCCGGGTAGGTGAGATACAGGTAGAACGCCCCCGACGGCCGCCCGACCCGCAGGATCCGCTGCCGCCCCAGCAGTTCCAGGGCGCCCGCGCGACGGGCCGCGAACGCCCGGCGCATCTGCTCGCGTTCGGTCGCGGTGTCGCGCAGCGCGACGATCGCCGCGTCCTGCAGGAAGGTCGGCGGGCAGGTCGTCGTGAACTGCCGGACCCGCAGCGCCGGCGCCACCAGCCCCGACGGCCCGGCGAGCCAGCCGAGCCGCCACCCGTCCATCGCGTACGCCTTCGCGAACCCGCCGACGGTGATCGTCCGCTCGGCCAGGTCGGCCACCGTCGCGACGGGAACGTGCCGGGTGCCGTCGTAAACGAGCTCGCGGTAGATTTCGTCGGCTAGGACCAGCACCCTGCTCCCGCGCAGGATGTCGGCGAGGTGCGCGAGCCGAGCGGGGTCGACGACCGCGCCGGTCGGGTTGTGCGGCGTGCACGCCACCACCATCCGGGTCCGGGACGTCAGCAGCCGGCGCACCCGCGCCGGGTCGAGGACGTGGTCGTCGTCCGGGTCGAGCGGGAGGAACACCGGCGTCGCTCCGGCCAGGCGCACGCACGCCTCGTACGCCGGCCACGCCGGAACAGGCACGATGACCTCGTCACCCGGTCCGCAGAACGCCATGACGGCGAGGAACACCGCCTCACTCGCGCCGATGGTGACCAGGATTTCCGACCCAGGGTCGTAGCGTGGGCCACCGGAGGCAGCCAGCGTCGCCGCGACCGCCGCACGCAGTTGCCACGAACCGGCGTTCGGGCCGTAGTGCACCCGCCCGGCGGCGAGCGCCGCGCCCGTGGCGTCCTTCACCACCTGCGGGGTGTCGAAGTCGGGCCGGCCGATCTCGAGGTGGATGACGCGGCGCCCGCGCGCCTCCAACTCCGCGGCCAGGTCGAACACCATCCGGATACGCGATGGAACGATCCCCGCCAACCGGTCGGCCGGCCGGGTGAGCGACGAGGTCGCGGCGAGTGGCGGTGTCACCGCGTACCTCCCCCGGCACGGATGCGCAGCGCCTGCACGTTCGCCAGTTCGTGCACCCCCCACCGGCCGAGCTCGCGTCCGTACCCGCTGGCCTTGACGCCGCCGGTGGGCAGCCGCGGGTCGGTCGCGGAGATCGTGTTGACGAAGACCGCGCCCGCCTGAATCCGGGCGCTCACGGCCGCGGCGTGGTCGTCGTCGGCGCTCCACACGCTGCTGCTGAGCCCGTACCGGGAGGAGTTCGCGCAGGCGACGAGCTCGTCGTCGGCCGCGCCGGTGGTGATCGCGCCCAGCGGCCCGAAGGTCTCGTCGCTCAGCAGGACCGAGTCGCTGTCCACCTCGATCACCGACGGTGAGAACCAGGCGCCCGCAGCAGTCTCCGGCGCGGCGACCTCGGCGAGGATCCGGCCGCCGGCCGCCAGCGCCCGGCTGCGCTGCTCACGCAGCAGGTCGCGCAGGTCGTGCCGGGCGAGCGGACCGACGTCGGTCCGCTCGTCGGCCGGATCGCCGACGACCAACCGCATCACCTGCGGCACCAGCGCGGCCACGAACTCGTCGTACACGTCGCGGTGGACGAGGATCCGCTTCGCCGCGATGCAGCTCTGGCCGTTGTTGAGAAACCGCGACTCGACCGCCGCCGCTGCCGCCGCCGGGATGTCGGCGTCGGCGAGGACGATGAACGGGTCGGATCCGCCGAGTTCGAGCACGCACTTCTTGATCGCGGCACCGGCGCGGGCGGCGACCAACGCCCCCACCCGGTCGCTGCCGGTGAACGTGACGGCGGCGATCCGCCGGTCGGCGATCAGCTCCGACGCGGTCGCCGGGTCGACGACGACGGTCTGCAGGACGCCGGCGCCGAAGGCGTCCCGGAACACCTCCGCGACCGCCATCGCGCTGCCGGTGACCGACTCCGCGTGCTTGAGCACGACCGTGTCGCCCGCCCCGATCGCCGGCAGCATCGCCCGGATCACCTGCCACCACGGGTAGTTCCAGGGCAGGATGCTGAGCACGACGCCGATCGGCGCGATCCGCACGACGGCGGTATCGCCGTCGATGTCGAAGGTCTCCGGCCGCAGCATTTCGGGCAGCTGGTCGGCGTAGCAGCGGCAGGCGCCGACGCACTTGTCGATCTCGGCTCTCGCCTGCCGGATGGGCTTGCCCGTCTCAAGGGTGACGAGCGCGGCAAGGGACTCCCGCCGGTGCGCCAGGATGTCGCCCAGCCGAGATATGGCCGCACACCGCCGCTCGACACTCGACCGGCCCCAGGACGAGCCGGCGGCGGTGTCGAGTACCCGGTCGATGTCCTCAGGCCTGGTGTACGGATAGCGGTCCAGCTCCTCGCCGGTTGCCGGATTCACCGTGACGACGCCGGCGTCCGCGCCGGTAACGCCGGTCACGCCGCGACCTCGGCGGCTGGGTACGTCTCGCGCAGCCAGCGAGTGAACCGACCGGTGATCGACACCGGATCGATCAGCAGTTTGGCGACACCCTGGGCGTTGCCCGGCTCGATCCGGGCGTACAGGAACCCCGGTCCGGGCACCGCGAGCAGTTCCGCGAAGGCGGCCGTCATCCCGGCGACGGTGTCCGCCGTACGGGTGGTCCATCCCGCGGCGGCGGCCAGCCGCTCGAGATCAATCTTGGCTGAGTACGTCGGCAGCGCGCCGGTCGACCCGTACACGCCGTTGTCGAGCAGCACCAGCAGCAGGTTGGCGGGTGCGAGGTAACCGCCGGTGGCGAGCACGTTCGGGTTCATCAGCAGCGAACCGTCCCCCTCGATGCCGACGACCTTCGGCGCCGCCGGAGCCAGGCTGAGTGCCAGCCCGGTCGCCACCGACCCGACGAGGCCCATCGCGTCGAGCAGGTAGAGGTGGTTGTCGCTGTCCTTCACCGCAGCCAACTCGCGGCTGGTCGCTGCGCACGTCACGACGACCGGATGCCGGTCGGTCAGCCTCGCGAGTGCGTCGAGTGCGTCGATCCGTCTCATCAGGCGACCTTCCCGTCGGTGTTCCAGAAGGACCCGAGGACCACCACGGGTCGATACGTCATGACGGCGAGCACCCCGGCCTCCCGCACGGTGTCGCGCCAGTCCTCGGCGCCACTGCGCCGGTCCAGTTCGATCACGGGTACACCGACCGCGCGCAGGATCGCCGGCACCGGCTGGCTGATGGCGTGGATCATCGAGTTGTACTCGCCGAGGCTGCCCCGGGTGTTCGCGAAGACGAGCAGCGGCAGGTGGTAGGCCAGTGGGAACGTGGTGAGGGCGGTGAGCGCGTTGCCGAAGCCGTTGTCCTGCATCACGACCGCGCCGAGCCCGCCGGTGAGGGCGACGGCGCCCAGCACCCCCATCGCCTCCTCTTCCCGGGACAGTGGCGTGACGCGCGGGGAGATCCCGTCCGCCCCGCCGTCGGTGGCGACCAGCGCGCCGATGATCGGCGCCACGGTCACCGAGGGGACGTAGCCGACCCGCGTCGCGCCCGCCGCCCAGATGCCCTCGGCGACGGCTGCTGCGTATGACATCGGATAGTTTGTTCCTTTCAGGAGGTTGACTGGTCGGGACGGACGGGCGGATCCAGAGGTGAGCGGGTTCAGGGTGATCGGGCGAGCGCACGGGTGAGCAGGGCCGGGTCGATGTTGCCGCCGGAGACGATGGCGACCGTGCGGCCGTACCGGTGCGGGTCGGCGAGGTAGGCGGCGGTGCTCAGCGCACCGCTGGGTTCGGCGACCAGGTGACCCCGACACGCCAGGGTCGCCACAGCGTCCAAGATCTGGTCCTCGCTCACCGTGACGATCTCGTCGACCGTCGCCTGGATCAGCGGGAAGGTGACCTCACCGAGGACGGACGCGCGAGTCCCGTCGGCGACCGTACGGCTGGTGACCTCGGCGTCCCACTCGACGCGACGCCGGCTGGCGAGCGAATCGCGGGCATCCGCCGCCAGCTCGGGTTCCACCCCGACCACCCGGGTGCGCGGCGAGCGCGCCCGGACCACGACGCCCACCCCGGAGATCAGCCCGCCGCCGCCGACCGGGACCAGCACCGTGTCGATGTCGGCCAGGTCGTCGAGTATCTCGATGGCGAGGGTGCCCTGCCCGGCGATCACGTCGACGTGGTCGTACGGCGGGATGACCGTCAAGCCGCGCCGCGCCCGCAGCTCGGCGGTCGTCAGGTCGCGCCGGTCGGCGGCGACCGTGACGATCTCGGCGCCCAGCGCCCGGGTCGCCGCCACCTTGACCTCGGTGGCGGTTTCCGGCATGACGATCACGGCGGGCACGCCGGCCGCCCGGGCGGCCCAGGCCACGGCCTGGCCGTGGTTGCCGCTGGAGTGGGTGAGCACGCCCCGGGCCCGTACCTGCGGATCGCACCGACCGATCGCGTTCAGCGCGCCGCGCAACTTGAACGCCCCGGTCGGCTGCAGGTTCTCGGCCTTGAGCCAGAGGTCGCCGGGTGCCCAGGTGGCCTGGAGCAGCGGCGTCCGCACGACATCGCCGGCGATCCGGGTCCGCGCGGCGACGACGTCGCCGATCGTCACCGCGAGACCCGACGCCGTCTCGACCGCTGTGCGGGACGCGGCGCCCGGCCGCTGTCCGTCCCGCACGGCGATCGCGTCGAGTTCGACCCGGGCCCGGTACGGCAGCTCCGCGACGGCGATGCAGGTGCGGGCCGGGCGTGGTTCGGGCAGCGTCGCCTGGTAGATCGCGTCCATGGCGTTGCGGTCGTCCATCGAGGCCAGGTAAACCGTGACCTTGACAAGGTGGCTGAAGTCCAGCCCGGCCGAGGCCAGCTTGTCCCGCAGGTTCGCCAGAGCCTGGCGGGTCTCGGCGGCGATGCCTCCTGGGGCGAGCGCACCGTCGGCGATCCCCAGCTGGCCGGAGACGAAGACGAGTCCGGCCAGGGTCTGCCGCACCGGGCTGTACGGGTGCCGCGCCTGGGCGGGGCTGGTGGGTGCGGTGTCGGTCACCGTCGTCCTCCTCGATGTAGCCGGTCGGTGGTCAGATGTGACTGACCGGGACGCCACTGACGACATGGCCGCGCAGCCGGCGGACAAGGAAGACGGTCGGGATGCCGGCCAGGACGAACGCCCCGGCCGCGACGGCGATGTAGGAGTGCACGCCGAGCGAGGAGTTGACGGATTCACCGTCGACGACGATGCGGGTCGCGCCGAGAATCGCGGAGCCGATGAAGTTCATCGTCACCGCGCCGACCGCGACCATCACCATGACCATGCTCGACACGGTGCCCTGCCGCTGCGGCGGCGCGAGGATCGACCCGAGGTTGAATCCGGAGGTGACCAGCGACCCTGCGGTCAAGCTCAGCATGAACGAGCAGACCACCGCGATCGGCAGGCTCGCCGCACCGGCGAGGAACATGATCACCGTCGCTGTCGTACCCGTCACCACCCCGGCCGCCAGGGTCCAGGCCGGGCCGACGCGGGTGGCGATCGAGCCGGCCAGGATGCCGCCGAGCATGATGCCGATCGACGGGATGCCGAACATCAGGCCGAGGGCGGCGGGCGCGGAGATCCCGTAACCGAGACCCTCGTCCGGGGAGACCTCGATCAGCAGGCTGAACAGCTGCAGCATGCTCTGGTACGCGCCCGTGCCCATGACGACCACCAGCAGGCCGAGCCCGAGCGGCAGCGAGATGCCCCGGATGTCGATCACCGGTTCCGGCTTGCGGCTCAGGACGAAGAACCAGGTCAACAGTGCGACGATACCGGCGGTGAGGACGGCGAGCGGGAAGATGCCCAGCCATCCGAACACCTGCCCGAGGCTGACGTAGACGAGAACGCCCGCGATGCCGCCGCCGAGCACGAGTGCGCCGACGATGTCCACCGTGCCCGGAGTGGTGCTCGGTGTCTTCGGCAGCACCGTGCGTACCAGCACCGTGGCCAGGCCGGCGAATGTCGCGGAGATGACGAACACCACCCGCCAGCCGAAGACATGCAGCGCCGGTTCCAGGATGAACGGGGTGACGATGCCGAAGACGGCCGAACCGGAGGTGACGATGCCGGTCACCACCATCGCGAACTTCGACGCGCAGATGTCGCGGATCAGCGCGACCGTGAGAAACAGCGCGCCGACTGCGGCGCCCTGCAGGACCCGACCGAGGACGAAGACGCTGATATGCGGCGCGAACAGGCATACGACACCGCCAGCACCGGCGACCAGCAGGGTGATCACCAGGACCTTGCGCTTACCGTAGATGTCGGCGCTCTTGCCGAGCAGCGGCGCCCACATCGCCCCGGCGAGCAACGCGCTGGAGCCGAGCCAGGCGAACTGCGTGGTGTCGAAAGCGGCGCTCAGCTGCGGCAGGACGAATGTCGGCGACGCGATCACGCTGTCGACCATGACGTTCACCAGAATGAGGATCACGACGTAGCCGACGACCCGCCCGGTCCAGCCGGTGTACAGATCGGTTCTCGGTCTGTCGGTGTCGGTGTCTGTGTCGGTGGCGGTGTCTTGCATCTATGTCTCCTCTGTCGTCTCGCTCCTCGGACCGGGTGTGGTCCCCTCCTCGGGCACGGAATGATCGGAAAGCGTGATCTTGCGGATGACCCCTTGCTGGGCGACCAGCGCGATGTTCTCGGGCGTCGACAGGCAGGCGATCTCCCGCAGCGGGTCCTGCGTGCACAGGACCAGATCGGCGACGTACCCGGGTCGCAGTGCGCCGAGGGAGTCGCCGACGCCGAGGAGTTGGGCGCTGGTGGACGTCGCCGACCGGATGGCGTCCATCGGTGACATACCGAGCTGGACGAGACACCACAGCTCGAAGGGGTTCTGCCCGTGCGGACTGATGCCGGCGTCCGTCCCGACGGCGATGGTCACCTTCCGCGCGATCGCCTGCGCGATGTTGGCCTTGGTCTGCTCGTTCCAGCGCAGCTTCTTCTGGTACCGCCACGGCACGGTCCGGCCCGGATCCAGTGGCTGGAAGACGGTGGACAGGGTGGGTACGAGGAACGCGCCATGCTCGCCGAGCAGGTCGCACCCCTCGTCGTCGATGCCGTAGCCGTGCTCGACCGACCGGACTCCGCCGCGGATGGCGGCGAGCACGCCAGCGCGTCCCTGAGCATGGGCGGCGACTGGACGCCCACGGTGCCGGCGCCCTTCGTCGACGGCGGCGGCGATCTCCTCGTCGAGCAGGTCCTGATCGTCGGGATCGTCGTGGGCGCTGCTCATCCCGCCACTCGTACAGATCTTGATGAGGTCGGCACCGGCCCGCAGCACCCGGCGCGCGGCCTTGCGTACGCCGGTCACGTCGTCGGCGATCTCGCAGTAGTCGAGCGCGAGATCCCGGCCGCTCGGCAAGGTTCCGTCGGCGTGGCCGCCGGTGTGGCTGATCACGCCGACCGACGTCTGCAGCCGGGGACCGGCGATGAGCCCGGCCGCGACCGCGTCGCGGAAGCCGGCGGGCAGGCCGCCGAGGTCGCGTGCGGAGGTGATCCCGGCGTCGAGCGTGCGACGGAGCCGCTCGCTCGTGCGCAGGACGCCGAGGACCGGGTCGGTCAGCATCGCCACGTCGACGAGTGACCGGTCGGAGGCGACACCGAGGTGGGTGTGGCAGTCGAAAAGTCCGGGCAGTAGCGTCCCGCCCCGGCCATCGACGCTGCGTACGCCGGGGCGGGCAGCGGGGGCGCCCGCCGCCGGTCCAGCGTAGGTGATCCGGCCGTCGTCGCCGGCCTCCAGCACCGCGTCGTCCACGGCTCGCGGGCTGATGCCGTCGATGAGCCGTACGTTGTGCACCCGCAGTGCCGCGCCGTCGTGGAGTCCCACCCGCCGACCTTCCTCGTTCGTCTCTCGTTAGCTGTCGAGTGACCGTTCGTTTCGTTGACCATCGCCAAGGTAGGTTGATCCTTCCTTCTCGCCCCCGAAGTGCATGAAATCTCCATCTCCCGTCTCTTGGTTGCAAGAAAGGATCGGTGGACAATGGCGCATTCGCCCCTGGACGAGCTCGATGTCGCAATCGTCGACGCGGTACGGTCGGCTCCCCGGGCCAGTTGGCGGGACCTCGGCGACGTACTCAACGTCGACCCGGCGACGGTGAGCCGGCGCTGGGCGCGGATGGAGTCCGAGGGCGTCGCCTGGGTGACCGCGCATCCCTCGGGGCGAGCGACCCCGGCCTGCGCCCTGGTGGAGATCGACTGTGCCCCGGGACGGTCGACCGAGGTCGCGCGGATCCTCGCCGAGGACAACCAGGCGGCGACCGTGAAGGTGACCAGCGGCGCCCGGGACGTGCTGATGCTGGCGCAGGCCCCGGATCTCGACTCGCTGTCGGGCTACCTGCTGAACCTGGTCCGGGGCACCAGCGGGATCGTCCGGGTCCGCAGCCACGTCGTCACCCGTTCGACGCTGGAGGCGAGCCGGTGGCGGGAGGGCGCGCTGACGCCGGAGCAGCGGAGCCGGCTCGACGTACGGACGGCACAGCGCTCCGACGACGCCGAGGTCCTCGCCGCCGCCGACATCCGGATCATCCGGGCGCTGCAGTCCGACGGCCGGATGTCGTTCGAACAGCTCGCCGGGCACGCCGGCGTCGGGCCGGTGGCCGTCCGCCGACGGTTGTCCCGGCTGCAGGAGGCCGGCCTGATCACCTTCCGGTGCGACGTCTCCCGCCACCTGTCCGGCCGCTCGGTCTCGGCGGTGTACTTCGGGTCGCTCGACGTACAGGATCTGCGGGCCGCCGAGGAGCGCATCCGCACCTTGCCGGGGGTCCGTGCCTCGACGTTCGTCGCCGGGCCGTTCAACGTGATCGTCGACGCGTCGCTACGGTCGATCGCGGAGGTGCACGACCTGGAGTGGCGGATGGGTCAACAACTGCCGGCACTGCGCGTCCAGGACCGCTCGGTCGTGCTGAACATGACCAAACTGCTCGGCCGGGTCCTGGACTCCGAGGGCCGGTCGGTCCGCTCGGTGCCCCTCTACCCGGACGCGGCAGCCACCCGGTAGGTCGACACCTCTCCTCAAAAGCACACCGAGTGGTGTAGCTTACGGACCCAGGTCACCCCCCACGACACACGGAGGTACGGGCAGATGGCATTCGATCCGGCCGAGCACTGGCAGGGCTACCTCGCGCCACCCACATTCGCCGAGTACTCGGCGCGCTACGCGGACTTCTTCCGGATGCGGCGCGAGGACGGCATCATCGAGGTCCGGCTACACACCGACGACGGGCCGTACCAGCACACCCACGCGGCACACAACGTGTGGCAACGAGTGTGGCAGGACGTCGGCAACGATCCCGCCAACCAGGTGCTCATCATCACCGGTACCGGCGACAAGTGGATGACCGGCAACCCGAAGGGGCTCAACCCCGTCCCCGCCGCCGACCTGGACCCCGACCACATCTACCAGCGGATGTACGACGGTTGGAAGCTCATCGAGAGCTTCGTCAACAGCATCGACATCCCGACGATCGCCGCGGTCAACGGTCCGGGTGTACACGCCGAGTTCGCGATGATGAGCGATGTCACCTTCGCCGTGCCGGACGCCGATTTCCTGGACCCGCACTTCTGGCTGGGTTCCCCGCCCGGCGACGGTCAGGGCATGGCGCTGGAGGCGCTGATGGGCGCCAAGCGCGCGGCGTACCACATCTATGCAGCCAAATCGATCCCTGCGGACAAGGCCCTCGAATGGGGGATCGTCAGCGACGTTCTCCCCCGTGACCAGCTCCTCGACCGCGCCTGGGAGTTGGCCCGGTTCATCATGAAGCGGCCCCGCTACACCCGATGGGCCACCCACAACATCGTGTCGCGGCACTGGAAGAAGGCGGTCACCGAGGACTTCGGTTTCCACATGGCGCACCAGATGCTCGCCAATGTCGCCAGCAAGTCGGTGGTGCCCGACCCGAACCTGTTCGCCGACGCCGTCCCGTGGCTGGCCGGCCCACGCAGCGGCTCCGGAGACCCCGCGTAGCCTGCCCAGCGCAAGGTCGTGGGTGGTGGGTGCGCCACGGGACCTGGCGCACCCACCGACGGTGATCAGTCGATGATCACCAGATCCGCACCTCGTACACTCGGACTCGGGCCCCCGCGAAGTCGGTGCCCCACCACTTGTTCAGCGTCACGCTGTAGTACCGGCCACCTCGCTCGTAGTTGACGGTTGCCTTGTTGTTGCCGGTGTCGAACCGGTAGACGCCGCTGATGTTCACCGCCATCGCTCCGGAGTTGGCGAAGCACTGGGCGGTGCCGACACCACCGCCGAGATCGATGTGCAGGGTCAGGAAGTCGGTCCGGTTTCCGCAGCCGACCCGGTTGATCGCCATGGCCGGGCTCGCCGGCAGGCCCAAGGTCAGGGCGGCGACCGCCAGCAGCCCGACAGCGAACTTCTTGAGGCTCAACTTCATCTGGCTCAGCGTCCCTTCGACGTCCAATGTGTGTGCACAGTCAGAACGATGTGCAGCGCCACGGCGTTCACCAGACTTCGATGAATTTTCGGAGGTTCGGAGAACAGCCGATGACTTCCACACCGACCTCACGTACGGCCCGTCGCGGCACGAGGGATCGGGGCTGTAGGTGGTGGGCGCGCGCCCGGGACTCGGCGCATCCACCGACGGTGGATCGTCTACCAGTCCGGAGGGGATCTGGGGATCACCATCGACCGAGTTACCCGTCGGCCCGGCTGAGCGTTTATCTACCTGTCGCCTGACTGCGATGACCATGGACGGGAGCGCCGGTGCAACTGCGACGATCACGCCCGAGCCGGCAGCTGGCTCAGCAGATGCTCGTAGTCGTGCTCGCCCTGCTGTGTGTGGTGCTGGCCGCCCGGGGTGCGTACGATGCCGGGCTCACCGGTTTCGGATACGCCCGGTCACCGGGTCAACTGGCGTCGGACCGACGTCTGCACCACGACTTCGAGAAGATCCGCCGCGAGTTCGTCGCGACCGTGCCGCCGGGCAGTCGGGTGCTCATCGATCCGCCGCTCGAGCATCTCTGGCTGCAGCGTTTCAGTGAGTTCACCGCGCTGGCCGGCGGCACCGTGGTCACCAACCGCCGGGACGCCGACTACCGGGCCAGCCTCGTCCACCGGGACACCACGGTGGGACGCCGGTTCGACGTCGAGCTGACGGTGCTCCAGCCGACCGTGCCACAGCCGACGGTGCTCGACTGATGTCCGTCGTTCACCTGCTGACGGTCGCGCTCATCGTAGCGGCCGGACTGCCGCTGGCGTTCGCGATCGTCCGGTCCGTTCCTGTCGCCCTGCTGCTCGCTCCGCTCGCCACGGCGCTGGTCAGTACGGTCGCGGTGGTACTGATGCTGGTCTTCAGCGCCAGCTTCCGCAGCTGGCTGGCGGTAGCCTTCATGATCACCTGGGCGGTCTGCGGCTGGTGGCTACGCCGGACCTGGTGGCTGTGCCGGAAACAGCCGGCTCCGCCCGCCGTACCATGGCCGGCCGGCGCACCGTGGCTGGCCTTCGGCGTCACGGCCGGCGTTCTCGCCGTACCGTTCCTTCTTGTCCTGCACCCGCCGACAAGTTGGGACGCACACTCGATCTGGTGGCTGCACGCCGGGTACTTCACCTACGACGGCGAGATCGCCCGAGCGGCGATGGCCAGCCCCGGCTTCGCCTTCTCGCACACCGACTACCCGCCGCTGGCCTCCGCCCCGGTCGCCGCGGCCTGGACCCTGTTCGGCCAGGGCTACCGGAGCGCGCAGTTGGTGTCGGCCGTGACCACATTCTCGGCGGTCGCCGCCACCGTCGTGGCGGTCGCGACCGCCTTCGCCCGGAGCCGGCCCTGGCTCGCCTGGTCCGCCGGGGTCGCGGTCGGACTGGCGACCTGGGCGACCGGAGCGGAGTACGTGGCCGCCGGCTACGCCGACGCCCTGTGGTCGGCATGTCTGGTCGGTGCCGCTGCGGCTCTGCTACTCGACCGCGATCCGTTCGTCCGTCCCGCTCTCGGGCTGGTGCTGCTGACCGCCGCCGTCCTCAGCAAGAACGAAGGGCTGGTGGCCGGCGGCATCCTCGCCGCCCTGGTGACGGTCCGGGAACGCCGTGACCTCGGCCGGGCGTGGCTGGTCTGGCTGCCGGTCGGGTCGGGCCTGGCCTGGGTCGGGCTGTCCCGCCTGGTGGGTTCGACATCGGACATCGAGCAGGCCGAGCCGCTGGGCAGCCTCTTCGGCGACACCGCCCGCCTGACCAGCCGCCTGCCCCCCACCCTCGACGCGCTGTGGGAAACGGTCGGTCCGCTGGTGGCCGTGGCCGCCTGCTGTTCGCTGGCCGGGGCCCTGCTGGTCCGTCGGCGACGTGCCGCGCTCGGAACCGGGTCGGACCTTTGGATCTGGCTGCTCAGCTGCGGGTACGCGACGACGCTGGTGGCCACCTATGTGACCGGGCCGTCGGACGTCGACTGGTGGCTGGGCGCGTCGGCGGACCGGGTCACCGTCCCGATCGCCATGCTCGCCTGTCTGAGCGCCGTGTCGTGGCTGCTGGCAGCCGTGAGCGACCGCGACGGGCCGGCCGGTACGCCGGAGCGGTCGGGAGAGTCCTCGGCCGGTGACCACCCGCCGGCGGCTGCGGCCTACCAGGCGGCCGGCGCGTAGTCCTTCAGGAAGCAGCCGAACAGGTCCTCGCCCTGCTCACCACGGACGATCGGGTCGTACACCCGGGCCGCGCCGTCGACCAGGTCCAGCGGCGCGTGGAAGCCCTCGTCGGCCAGCCGCATCTTCGTCGGGTGCGGCCGTTCGTCGGTGATCCAGCCGGTGTCGACGGCGGTCATCAGGATGCCATCGGTCAGCATCTCCCGCGCGCTGGTGCGGGTCAGCATGTTCAGCGCGGCCTTGGCCATGTTGGTGTGCGGGTGACCGGGCCCTTTGTAGCCGCGGCTGAACACTCCCTCCATCGCCGACACGTTCACCACGTACTTGCGCCGGGCCGGCGCGGCGGCCATCGCCGGACGTAGCCGGCTGATCAGGATGAACGGGGCGACGGAGTTGCACAGCTGCACCTCCAGCAGCTCCACCGCGTCGACCTCGTGCACCCGCTGCACCCAGCTGTTCACCGGGTCGAGGTCCGGCACCAGCCCACCGGCGTCGATCGCGGTGGCCAGGGCGATCCGGTCCGGGGTGGCCGAGCCGCTGGTCAACGCCAACGCGGTGAGCGCCTGCGGGGTGATCGCCGACGGCTGCGACGGTCCGGCGATCGCCGTCGCGGCGGTGCCCCGGCCACCGACCGAGGCGAAGCTGACGATCTCCGGCAGCGGCCCGTCGGGCAGCGGCGCCGACTCCGCGGCAACCAGATGGGCGTACGCGCCCGGGCTGCGCCGGACGGTCTGCGCCGCGTTGTTGATCAGGATGTCCAGCGGGCCCTGCGCGGCCACCGAGTCGGCGACCGCCATCACCTGGGCCGGGTCGCGCAGGTCGACGCCGACGATCCGCAGCCGGTGCAGCCACTGGTCGCTGTCGTCCATGGCGGCGAACCGGCGGGCGGCATCCTGCGGGAACCGGGTGGTGATCGTGGTGTGCGCGCCGTCGCGCAGCAGCCGCAGCGCGATGTACATGCCGATCTTGGCCCGGCCGCCGGTGAGCAGCGCCCGGCGGCCGGTCAGGTCGGTACGGGCGTCCCGGCGCTCGTGGTTGAGCTTGGCGCACGGCGGGCAGAGCTGGTGGTAGAACGCGTCGACCTCGCGGTAACGCTCCTTGCAGATGTAGCAGGCGCGGGGCTGGCGCAGGATGCCGGCGGTGGCGCCGACGGTTGACGACACCAGCGGGATGCCTTTGGTTTCGTCGTCGATGCGCCCGGGTGCCCCGGTGGCGGTCGCGGCGGTGACGGCCCGGTCGGCGGAGAGGACGGCGTCGCGTCGCTCGGCCCGCCGCTGGCGCTTCACCGACTTGTACAGCTTCGCGGTGGCCCGCTGCACCCGTACCACGTCCGGATGGTCGGACGGCAGCGCCGACAGCGCCTCGATGACGTCGAGGCAGACCGCCAGCTGCGCCGGGTCGACCCCGGCCGGGGCCGACTCACCAAGCGGCCGTACGTCGTCCACCGTCATGTCCGTACCCGTCTCGTCCCTGGAGCGTCACCGATGCGACCTGAAACTCTACGCACCGGGCCGGATGGGCCGCGAGAGCCGCCGCACCGGGGAACAGCGGCGTTGCGCACATCGAGGAACCTCTGTCGTCGGCGAAACCGACGAATGACGACATCATGTGACCCAGCTCACTCGAGATGGAAAACCACGGTGGGGGCGCGGATCGTCTTGCCTGTTGTGAGACGGAGCTTGGACGCACTCGACGAGGGTGAGCTGCTGCGCCGCATCGCCCGGGGCGATCGGCGGGCCTTCGACGAGCTGTACCGCCGGACGTCGCCCTGGTTGACCGCGCGGCTGCGCCGGCGGTGCGCCGACGACGACATGGTCGCCGAGGTGCTGCAGGACACCTACCTCGCGGTGTGGCGGTCGGCCGGCAGCCAGGCCCAGGACGCGGCGAAGGGCAGCGCGGTCGGCTGGCTGTGGACCATCGCCGCCCGCCGGCTGGTCGACGCGTTCCGCGCCCGGGCCCGCCGGGAACGCGTCCCGGCGGTGCAGACCGCCGCCACTGTCGCCCCGGCCGCCGAGGACGAGGCGCTGGCCGGCCGAATGAACGCCGACCTGGAACAGGCGCTGCTGGCCCTGCCGGCCAACCTGCGGCAGGTACTGCGCGCCATGGTGCTCGACGGTCTGACCACCCGGGAGACGTCGGTACTGCTCGGCATGCCGGAAGGAACCGTGAAGACGTACGCGCGGCGGGCCCGGATCGCGCTACGGGAGGCGTTGTCATGACCACCCACCCCACCCCGACCCTGATCTCCCGCTACGCGTCCGGTGACCCCCGGGTCGACGACGCGACCGTCTGGGCAGTCGAAGCCCACCTGGAGTCCTGCGCACCCTGCCGGACGCAGCTGTCCGACACCGTCGGCCCGGCCGACCGGCAACTGCTCGACCGGGTGGCCGTCGGCGTCGCAGCCGGGATCGAGGCCGGCCCGACCCCGGTACGCCGCCGCCGGCTGCGGCGTACCGGGGTCGCCGCCCGGATCCTCCCCTGGCTGGCCACGGCGGTCGCGTTGATGCTGATCGCGGTCCTGTTCGAGACCACCTTCGCCAGCCTGCCCTCGCTGGTGCTGCTGGTCGCTCCGGTGGCTCCCCTGCTGCCGGTGGCCGCTGCGTGGAGCCGCCGTACCGACCCGGCCTGGGAACTGATGGCGACGATGCCCCGGACCGGGTTGCCGTTGCTGCTGCGCCGCACCCTCGCGGTGCTGACCACGGTCGTGCCGGTGCTCGCGGCGGCCGGCTGGTCGACCGGGCAGTCCCCCGCGCTGTGGCTCCTGCCCGGTCTGGCCTTCACCGCTGGCGCGCTGGCACTGGGCGGGCTGGTCGGAGTGGACCGGGCCGCGCTCGGGTTGACGGTCCTCTGGTCGGTAGGAGTGATCCTGCCCAGTCTGGTCGGCCGGCAACTCCCGGTCATCCTGGAGTCCGGCAGCTGGCCCGGCTGGGCGGTGGCCACCGTGGCGTTGGTGGCCGTTACGGCCGTACGGGCCAGCGACCACAACCGGCTACGCCTCGGCCGGATCTCGTCCGACCGGTCCTGACTCCGCGACGCCGGCCGGTCGGACACACGGTCGGTTCGGACGCACGGTCGGCCGGTCGGCTCACATCTTCCCCACCTGGCGGTGGTCCGCCAGGCGCCATGAGTTCCCACCGAAGGAGAGATTGATGATGCGTGCGGTCAGCGCGGCAGAGACCGCACCCCCCACGTACGCGTGGGCGGTGCATGCCGAACGTCTGGTCGTCCGGGCCGGCCGGCACCTTGCCGTCAACGGGCTGGACCTGGCGTTGGGCACCGGCGTGCACGGCCTGCTCGGCCCGAACGGCGCCGGGAAGACGACTCTGATGCGGGCCCTCGCGACGGTGCTGAAGCCGGCCGGCGGCCGGCTGACCCTGCTCGGCGAGGAGGTAACCGGACGGGCGGACCTGCGGCGGGTTCGGCAGCGGCTGGGCTACCTGCCGCAGCATTTTGGCTTCTACCCGCGCTTCACGGTACGGGAGTTCGTCGAGTACATGGCCTGGCTGAAGGAGATGCCGAAGGCCGCCGTTCCCGGTGCCGTGCAGCGGGCCGTCGACCGGGTCGGGCTGACCAGCCGGGCCGACTCCAAGTTGAAGACGCTCTCCGGCGGGATGCTGCGCCGGGCCGGGATCGCCCAAGCGATCGTCAACGACCCGGAGGTGCTGCTGCTCGACGAGCCGACCGTCGGGCTCGACCCGGAACAGCGCCTGGACTTCCGGGAGCTGCTGCGCGAGATCGGCTCGGACGGCTGCGTGCTGGTCTCCACCCACCTGGTCGAGGACGTCGCCGCGGCCTGCACCGACGTGGTGCTGGTCAACGAGGGCCAGCTGGTCTGGCAGGGCACCAGCGGCGAACTGGCCGCGCAGGGCAGCGCCGGCGACGCCGGGGACAGCGCCACCGAACGCGGCTACTCGGCGCTGCTGCGCGCGTACCGAGGGAAGGTGCCGGCGTGACCGGGCGGATCATGAAGACGGAGGTACGCCGGTCGGCGGTACCCGGCATCGCCATGCTGCTCCTGGTGGTCGGCGCGGTGTTCACGCTGACGTCGACCGAGTTCTTCGCGGGACGGTGGACCCAGCTGGCCCTCTACAGCCGGGGATCGCTGCTGTTGCTGATCCCGCTGGCGTTGGCCGGCGGCGCCTGGCTGGGCCGGCGCGACCGGCGCAGCCGCGTCGGTGAGCTGTTCGCCACCACGGTGCGGCCGCGCTGGCAGCGGATCCTTCCGCTCACCGTCGGGTACGCCGCCACCGTGGTCGTGGTGTACCTGCTGGCGACCGCGGTCGGGACGATCTGGGTGGCACCGACCGCCGCCTACCTCTCCCCCACCGTGTTCGGCATGACTGCGGTCGGCGCGCTGGGGATGGTCGCCGCGAGTTGGCTCGGCATGGCCGCGGGTCGGGCCGTGCCCCGGATCGTCACCGCGCCGGTGCTCGCCGTCGTCGGGTTCGCCGTGGTGGCGCTGCTGCCGGACTTCGTCTCGATGTCGGGCTACGACGCCAACTTCGTCAAGGCCCGGCCGGATCCCTCCGCGTTGCTGCTCACTCCCGCTTTCCCCGGCGGCTTCGACGACCTGCAGACCCTCCCGGCCTCGGTCAGCGCGCTGCAGGCTGTGTGGTTGGCGGCGCTGGCCGGCACCGCCCTGCTGCTGATCGGCGCCGCACGCCGCAGCGTACTCGCCGTTGCGGTGCTGCCTGCGGTGCTCGGTGCCGCAGTAGCGGTGCCGCTGCTGCCCACCGGCGGCTACTACGGGGCGGCTGTAGTCGACCCCGCCGCCGCCGAGCTGGTCTGCGACGACGACGGCCCGCAGGTGTGTGTCCGTAAGGTGCACGCGGCGCTGCTGCCCGACATCGTCGGGCCGGTCCGCGAGGTGCTCGCGCTCGCAGCAGCCAAGCTGCCCAACCCGCCGGTACGCGCGGAGGAGACCGCGCGACTGGACGCGTACGCGGCACCGGACCAGCCAGCGGTACGGCACGACGCGGACACCCTGGTCTTCGACTGGCCCGGGTTCACCTCGAGCGGGAAGCCCGATCTCGGCGACGGGTACTTCCGGACGGAACTGCTGGCGTCGGTGTGGTCGCAGGAGTGCCAGAACGGCGGCAGCGCAACCGGCCAGGTGGCTTTCGCTGCCGACTATGCGCCCTTCCAGCCGGAGGCGGTGGCGACGGCCTGGCTGACCGGCGGGCCTCCGCAACCGCAGGACTGGTGGCGGCCCCAGGACCAGCAGAAGATCGAGGCGGCGCACCGGGCGCTGACCGCGCTGCCGACGGATGAGCAGCGCCAACTCGTCGGGCAGGCCCGCGCGGCGGCCCTCGACTGTGACTACGACCGGTTCGAAGCGCTCCTGATGGCGGGCGACCGGTGAGGTTCGTCAGTCTCTTCCTGCGGTCGCGCCGGTTGCCCCTCGCTGCGGTCATCGCGATCGGCGCCGTCGCGCTGACCTGGGTCGCCTGGCCGTACTTCTCCGACGGGCAGACCATCAACACCCGGATGACCAGCGTCATCGTGTTGATCGCGGCGGTCGCGATCGGCACCACGCTCAGCGGCGCCGACGACTCCTTGGACCACTCCGCCTCGGCCCGCTGGCCGGTCCGCCGCGCTGTTCACCTGCTGCTGACCGCCGTCGCGGTCGTCGCGCTGCTGCTGGTCACCACGGTGACCGAGGCCCGGTTCGAGCCGCTCGACGTGGTGGTACGCAACACCGCCGGTCTGGTCGGGTTGACCGCGCTCGGCGCCACGCTGTTCGGCGCGGCGCTGTCCTGGATCGCGCCGCTGACCTGGACCCTGATCTCGATCATGCCGTGGATGGGGCCGAGTGGGCAGCTGCGGATGCAGGTGGGCGCCTGGCTGATCCAGCCGGCCGGGACCACCGCCGCCACGGTCTGCGCGACGCTGCTGGCGGTGGCCGGGCTGGTGGCGTACACGGTGCGTGGCTGCCCGCTGCAGCCGGCAGCGGAGACCGTGCCGGACCACTGACCGGCAGCGTCTACCAACGACGGACGGGCGGCTCGACCAGCGACTGACCGGCCACCGACCGGCGGCGGTTTCCCGCCGCCGGTCAGGTGGCCGGACAGCAGCCGCGAGTTGTACCTCTCGGTCGCCCGCAGCGCCAGGACCGGGCCGGCCACCAGATAGGCCACCCAGGTCATCGGCAGGGTGATCCAGCCGATCACGATGAACGTGAGCAGGACGTTGATCCAGAAGAACACCCAGAACGAGACCATCAGCACGATGCCGGTCGCCATCTTGCCGGCGTAGATGTTGCCGATGCCGAAGATCCCGAACAGGCCGGGCACCAGTTCCAGAGCCACCGCCGCGCCGGCGGACTTCGGCACCGCCGGGCCCTGGCCCGGGACGGGGGCGTAGCCGCCCGGTTGGTACGGCTGCCCCTGGTACGGCTGCCCCGACGTGGGCATCGGCTGCTGCGGCCCCGACTGGTAGGGGTTCTGGTAGGTCACCGGCTCAGTCTCCCAGCTCCCGCAGAGATCAACACCGTACGTTCGGTCGTCCGCCGCCGGTCTTCCGTCGCTGCTCAGCGGCCAGCCGGCGGCCGGCCGACCGGGTCGTCAGCGGATCGAGATCAGCCGGATCGCGGTACGCAGCAGGACGACCGCGGCGCCAGCCACCATGACCATCCCGATCCCGGGCATCAGCTGCCCCCAACTGCCGGTGGTCGAGCTGAGGTAGACCAGCCGGGCAGCCTGCCAGCCGATGATGACGGCGACCGCGAGCCCGGGTAGCAGGGCGTGCGCGATGGCTACCTTGCGGTACGGCAGCAGCGCGCCGGCGACGGCGATGAAGCCGGCGGACAGCGTCCACAGCCCGGGACCGGCGGTGCCGGAGAGCGGCCCGAACGGGGTGATCACCCAGGGGAGCAACGAGCCGACCAGCGCGAGCAGGCCGCCGACGATCATGCCGAGGCTGCCGGCGTGCAGGATGCGCCGACGGGCAGGGGCGGCGGTGGATGCGGTGTCAGCCATGTCCGGATGCTAGGCCGGGATCCCTGGTGTGACCCAGCCGGCAATCGGTGAGTGGTCGGGCGGGGCCGCTGGACGGCCAGATAGTCACCACAAAACGTACGAACCGGGCGACGCCCCTCCGCTTGTCCACCACCGCCGACCGCTCACAGGCCCGGGTAGACCGTTCACCGCCCCAACCCGGCGTAAGGCAGATCAACTATTGCCTGTCCGGGCCGGGTCACGTTCTCTTCCCAGATTAAGGGTGTGACCGACCGCACAAGCCGTCGGGCGGTCCCGACTGACCAGCGGAGGTGCGGATCGGACAGCGGCACAGCTGCGGCGCGGCGACCGGCAGGTCGCCCCGCCATGGCCCGTCACCTGCCGTTCCCATAACGACTAGGAGGCCCCACAGTGACTGACGTAACCCCCGATAAGAACGTCGGTGGCGGGGAACCGCCACCGACGACGTCACCACCGGACAACGGTTGGCGCCAGGAGTACTGGCGCAAGAACCTGCGCCTCATGGTGATCCTGCTCGCCATCTGGTTCGTCGTCTCGTTCGTCTGCGGAATCCTGCTGATCCAGCCGTTGAACAACATCGAGATTCTCGGGTTCCCACTGGGGTTCTGGTTCGCCCAGCAGGGATCGATCTACACCTTTGTGATCCTGATTCTGGTCTACGCGAAGATGATGGACCGGATGGACGACCAGTTCGGTGTCAGTGAGCGACCGGCGGAAGGGGGAGAGAAGTGACCCAGATCCAGGGCTGGACGCTCGGCTTCATCATCCTCACCTTCGCCCTCTACCTCGGCATCGCCTGGCGCAGCCGGGTAAAGGAAACAACCGGCTTCTACGTGGCCGGTCAGGGAATCCCGACCGTCGCCAACGGTGCGGCCGTCGCCGCCGACTGGATGTCGGCCGCGTCGTTCATCTCGATGGCCGGTCTGATCGCCTTCCTCGGTTCGGACGGTTCCATCTACCTGATGGGCTGGACCGGCGGCTACGTACTGCTGGCTCTGCTCATCGCCCCGTACCTGCGTAAGTGGGGCAAGTTCACGGTCCCGGAGTTCGTCGGCGACCGCTACTCGGAGACCGTACGGACGATCGCCGCCGTGGCCGCGATCATCATCTCCTTCACGTACGTGGTCGGACAGATGCGCGGCGGCGGCATCGTGTTCAGCCGGTTCCTCGGGCTGGACATCACCGGCGGTGTCATCGTCGCGGCGCTGATCATCTTCGCGTACGCGGTGCTCGGTGGCATGAAGGGCATCACCTGGACTCAGGTGTCGCAGTACACCGTGCTCATCATCGCCTACCTGATCCCGGCGATCGCGGTGGCGCAGCAGATGACCGGGCTGCCGATCCCGCAGGTCACCTTCGGGCAGATCCTCGGCGAACTCAACGCACTCAGCACCCAGATGGGGCTGAGTCAGTTCACCGAGGCGTTCTCCGCCCGACCGCAGATCGACGTGTTCCTGGTGACGATGTCACTGATGATCGGTACCGCCGGTCTGCCGCACGTCATCATCCGGTTCTACACGACGAAGACGGTCCGGGGCGCCCGCTACTCGGCGTTCTGGGCGCTGTTCTTCATCGCGCTGCTCTACACCACCGCTCCGGCGGTGGGCGCGTTCACCAAGCTGAACCTGCTGCAGGATGTCAACGGGGTGGCGGCGGACTCGCTGCCCCGATGGATCGAGAACTGGGCGGCGACCGGGCTGGTCACGGTCAACGAGAACGCGCAGACGATCCAGACGGTCAGCAACAGTCCGACGTCCGGGGCCGATCTGATCGTCAACAACGACATCCTGGTGCTGGCCAGTCCGGAGATCGCCGGCCTGCCGGCACCGATCGTCGGCCTGGTGGCCGCCGGCGGCATGGCGGCCGCGATGTCGACCGCCGCCGGTCTGCTGCTGGTCATCTCCTCGTCGTTCTCGCACGACCTGTACTTCCGCCGGGTCAAGCGGGACTCGACGGACAAGCAGCGGCTGCTCGCCGGCCGGATCGCCATGGGCCTGGCGGTACTGATCTCGGTGTACGCCGGCATCAACCCGCCGGCGTTCGTGGCCCAGGTGGTGGCGTTCGCGTTCGGTCTCGCCGCAGCGAGCTTCTTCCCGATCATCGTGCTCGGCATCTTCTGGAAACGATGTAACGCCACCGGCGCCGCCGCCGGCATGGTGTCCGGCATGGCGTTCACCGCCGCGTACATGATCTACACGTTGGAGGTGTTCGGCACTTCGGCGAACCCGCACATCTTCGACATCAGCCCGGAGGCCATCGGCACCATCGGTGCGATCGTCAACTTCATCGTCACGATCGTCGTGTCGAAGATGACGGCACCGCCTCCGGAGGAGATTTCCGAGATGGTGGAGAGCATCCGTTACCCGGCGGCCCGCCGCGCCGTGCCGGCCGGCTCCACCGGCGACTCGGCCTGATCCGGACCGTCTTTCCGATCCCGGACAGCCCCGCAGGGCGGGCCCCGACAACGACGTCGGGGCCCGCCCTGCGGCCAGACCCGACCGGAGGGCGGGTGGCCGGCCCTCCGGCCGATCTGGCTGTCAGTTCCGGTGCGGACGTCAGGTTTCGGCGGCGCCGGCCGCGACCTCCCGATGCACCACGTCGAGCAGGTGCCGCTTCATCTGGTTGAACTCCGGTGAGGTGACGTCCCGCGGTTGCGGCAGATCGATCGAGCTGATTTCGGCGACATGGCCGGGTACGCCGTGGTTGGGGCCGCCGCTCATCACCACCACCCGGTCGGCGAGCAGTACCGCTTCCTCAACACTGTGGGTGATGAACAGCACGGTGGACCGGACCTGTTGCCAGATCTGCAGCAACGACAGCTGAAGCTTCTCCCGGGTGAGCGAGTCGAGCGCGCCGAACGGCTCGTCCATCAGCAGCACGGCCGGATCGTTGGCGAGCACCCGGGCGATCGCCACCCGCTGCTGCATCCCGCCGGAGAGCTGGTGGGGGAACCGGTCGGCGAACTTTCCCAGCTGCACCAGCTCCAAGTAGCGTTCGACGACGCGGCGTGTCTCGGTGCGACTGACGCCGCGTTGCCGAGGGCCGTACCCGATGTTGCCGGCTACTGTCAGCCAGGGAAACAGCCCGTAGTCCTGGAAGACGACTCCCCGGTCGGGTCCCGGAGCCCGGACCGGCCGGCCGCGCACGGTGAGTGACCCGGCGGTGACCGGCTCGAAGCCAGCGACCAGCCGCAGCAGCGTGCTCTTGCCACAGCCGCTGGCACCGACGATGCAGACGAACTCACCCTCGGCGATATCCAGATCGATGTCCCGCAGGGCTTCGACCGTCCGGCCGCGGCTACCGGGGTACGTCTTGCCTAGTCCTCGGCAGGAGACCGCCGTGGTGACCGGCGCGGTCACCGGGTCGGTGGCTGTCGGCATGATTCCTCCTCGTTGCTGGTGGATGGCCGGCGTCGCTGGTGGATGGCCGGCGTCGCTGGTGGATGGCCGGCTCAGCTGCTGCCCAGCGGCCGGTTGCGCAGGGCCAGCCGCCACAGTGCGGACATGCCCTTGTCGGACAGGAACCCGGCGAGTCCGATCACCAGCATCCCGGTGATGATCAGATCGGTCCGGCTGACCTGCCATGCCTGGGTGATCAGGGCGCCGAGTCCGGTCTGGACGCCGACGGTCTCACCGACGACCACGATCACCCAGGCGAACCCGAGTCCGATCCGCATGCCGGCGAAGACGCTGGGCAGGGCCGCCGGAAGTACCACCTGCCAGAGCACCCGGTGTCGGGCGGTGCCGAGCATCGCAGCGGCCTCCAACAGTCGCGGCGGCACGTTCCGTACCCCGGCGATCGTGTTCAGCAGCACCGGGTAGAACGTCGCGATCACGATCAGGACGATGGCGCTCTTCGAACCGATGCCGACGATCACCACCATCAGCGGCGCCCATGCGGTGACCGGGATCGGTCGCAGCAGGTTGACGGTGGGGTCGAGCAGCGACGACAGTCGCGGTGACCGTCCCATCAGCACCCCCAGCGGTACGGCGATCAGGCAGGCGATGCCGAAGCCGGTAAGGACTCGGCGGGCGCTCTGCCAGATGTGCTCACCCAGCGGGGCATCGAAGGCGAGCCGGCCACCGAGGAGTTCGCCGAACTGGGTGAAGACCTCGACCGGGCCGGGCAGGTTGGCCACCAGGTCACCGCGCACCACGAGTTCCCACAGGATCAGCAACAGCACCGGTACGGGGATCGCCAGCGCGACGGTGCGCCAGTTCCGCAGCTGGTTCACGGGTTGCCTCCAGTGCTGTTCGGTCGTTGCCCGGTACTCACATCAGCTCCTGGACGAACGACGGGTCGATGAAGCGGTCGTAGTCGGGCTCGTCCTGGATCTGGTCGAGCTGGAGCTGCTGCTCACCGAGGACCCGGGTCTGTGCCTGGTAGTCGTCGTCGATCTGCCAGCGCAGTTCGATGTTGGGCACGGCGAGTTCGAGGGACTCGGCGCTGAATCCGTACTTGTCGACGACGGACTCAGCCCAGACGTCCGGGTTGTCACGCATGTAGTCGGTGGCCCTGGCGTGCACCTCGACCATCGCCTGAACCAGCTCGGGATCGGCGGCGATCACCGATTCACTGGTCGCCATGATGATGTTGATCTTGCCCATGGCGGTGTCGTACGGCTTGGTCACCACCACTGATCCGCCCCGTACCAGGGCGTCCGACGGACCGGTCTCGGCACCGGAGAACGCGTCGATGTCGCCCCGGGCCAGCGCCGCCGGCATGTCGGCGAACTGCACGTTGACCAGGTCGACGTCGGTCGTCGGGTCGATACCGGCGTCGGTGAGCGTGAGCCGCAGCAGGATGTCCTGGGCCGACCCGGGTACGTAGCCGATCCGCTTGCCGCGCAGGTCGGCGACGTCGCCGATGCCGGACTCCTCGCCCGCGACGATCGCCGAGCCACCGTCGGCCGCTGCAGCGACCACCACGACCGGTTCGGCGTTCGCCGCCCCCTGCAGAGCAGCGGTGATGCCGGTGACGCCGAACGTGAGATCCCCACTGACCACCGCGTTCTTGATCTCGGTGGAGTTGGCGAACGGGACGATGTCCAGGGTGACGTTCTCCGGGAGGAACCGGTCGTAGAACAGCGGGTGGGACAGGTGCGGCTGGCGCAGCACCCCGACCGTGACGCTTCGTTGTTCGCCCTCGAGCTCGACAAGGTCGGCCGGATCGACCGGCCCGCCGGCCGTACCGCTGCCGTCGCCACAGGCGGTGAGCGCGAGCAGGGCCGCCGCGACCAACGCCAGTCGCCGGGGTACGGGTGTCCAGAGGCGCATATCGGCTCCCCAATCATGAGGCAACTTGTTGCGTCCTATAGGACGACCGAGGTGTTTCCGTAAGGTATCGACCCCATTACGGGCCGGTCAGACCTCGGTTCGAGGGGACAGAATGCGCAGCAATGACCGGAGCGGGAGCTAACTCGGACCGAGCAGGAGGAAGAAGCTCCGGATCTTCCTATAGGATTCGGGCAGCACTGCCGCCCGACAGGGCCGACAGCCGTGAGGAGCATCCGTGACCGTTGATGTGGAACCGGGCGGACACCGGGAGCCGGGCGGACACCGGGAGCCGGGCGGAATAGCCGCATTGCCGCGGTTGCGCCGCACCGAGCGGGCCGGACACACCGGGGACCAGGTGCGGGACCTGCTGGAAGAAGCGATCCTGGCCGGTGTCCTGGCACCCGGCACCCATCTGAACGCCGAGGCGCTGGCCAAACAACTCGGCGTCAGCCACATCCCGGTCCGCGAGGCACTACGGTCGCTGCACGCCGCCGGCTGGATCGACACCCGCCCCCACCTCGGCGCATTCGTTCGGGCACGCACCGAGCAGGAACTCGCCGACCTGTTCGAGCTACGTCTGCAACTGGAGTCACACGCCGCCGCGCTGGCCGCCGAACGACGTACCACCGCCCAGTTGGACCAGCTCGACGGCATCCTCAGCCGGCAGCGGGCGGCCGTCGATCCGTTCGCTCTCGGCGAGATCAACGCCGTGTTCCACGTAACGGTCGCCGAGTGTGCCCAGAACCAGTTCCTGATCGACTTCGTCCGGACCCTCAGCATCCGGACCCGGTTCTACTTCGCCACCGTCGCCCCGCAACGCCGGGACGACTCGCTGCGTGAACACGGCGAGATGATCGACGCGATCCGGCGGCGCGATGCGGCCACCGCCGGACGTATCGCCCACGAACACGTTTTCCACACCCGCGCTGACGTGCTCCGGGCGCTACGCGGCGACCCCGCTACGGCACCCGGCTGACGACCGCCGGGCGGGACCCGCCCGGCGGTCGAGGTTCCGGCGATCCGCTCCGGTGCGAGGCGATGGTTGCCAGAGTTGGGGTGTGCACGACGACAGCCCGCACCCGCATCCGACCGCCGGCGGCCTCCGCCTGGTGCGCCGGAATCCGCTGGTCACCGGCGATGTCAGCTGGATGGAGCTGTTCGTCGACCTGTTCTTCGTGTTCGCGTTCCTGAAGATCACCACCTTGATGGCGGCCGATCTGACTGCGGTCGGCATGCTCCGCGGGGTCTTGGTGATCCTGCTGCTGTGGCACTGCTGGACCCCGTGCGTCTGGCTCGGCAACGTCGTCCACCTGGACCGGGGCGGTATGCCGCTGATGATGGCCGGCATCGCCACCGTCCTGCTGGTGATCGGCGTGTCCGTGCCCGAGACGTTCGTCGACACGCCGGGCAGGCTGCCGGGACCGGTCATCGTGGTGGTCGGCTACCTGGCGATCCGGGTCAGCCTGCTCGCGGTCCTCACCCGGTCCCGGTGGTCGGAAGGGCCGGCCGGCCGCCGGCCGGCCGCGATCGCCTGGTTGACGCTCGCCGCGTCCGCGTCGGCGCTGCTGACCGCCGCGCTGCTGCCGCCGCACCTGCCGGCCCGGTTCGACGCCGACCTGGTACGGCTGGTGCTGTTCGCCCTGGCCCTGGCCATCGACTTCGTGGTGCTGACCGCGGTCGGCCGGGGCAGCTGGCAGATCGTCTCGCCGTGGCACCTGTCCGAACGGCACGCGCTGATCGTCCTGATCGCGTTGGGCGAAACGATCATTTCGATCGGCACCGGCGGTGGGGTCGGTGCCGACATCCCGGTCACCTGGCAGTTGCTCGCCGCCGCCACGCTCGGCCTGGTCGTCGTTTCCGCCCTGTGGTGGACCTACTTCGACCTCGCCAAGATCCTCGCCGAACACGCCCTTTCCCGGCGCTCCGGCGTCGACCAGACCCGGATGGCCCGAGACGTGTACAGCGGGCTGCACCTGCCGATGATCGGTGGGCTGATCTTCTTCGCCCTCGGTCTCAAGCATGCGATCATCACCACGCCTGGCGGCTCCGAACATCCCTGGACCACCGCCGAGGTGGTCATCATGTACGGCGGGGTGCTGCTCTACCTGCTGGCGCTGGTCGCCTTCGAATGGCTGTCCGGACGTCTGCTCGGCCGCAGCCCGATCCTCGGCATCGCCCTACTGCTGGGTCTGCTCCCGGTGGCCACTCAGGTCCCGGCGCTGGGCGCGTTGGCGCTGCTGGCCGTCGGCGTCGTGGCGATGCTGATCGCCGACCGGACCCTGTTCCACCGCCGGCACACCCAACTGCACCGGCTGACCGAATCCGAGACGTCCCGGCTGCACGGGGTCACCCCCCGGGAACTCTTCCTCGACCTGGTCTTCGTATTCGCGTTCATCCAGGTCACTACCCTGATGACCCGCCACGCCTCGATCTGGGGCATCGTCCGCGGGCTGACCTTGCTAGCGCTGCTGTGGTGGGCCTGGACCTCCTTCTCCTGGCTCACCAACGCGGTCCGCACCGAGACGGTCCTGGTCCGTTTCACCACGATCGGCATCGCCGCCTCGATCCTGGTGATCGGCATCGCCACCCCGCAGGCGTTCGAACCGGCCCCGGGCAGTCTGCCCGGCTCGTTGATCATCGTCGCCGCCTACCTCACCGCCCAGCTCATCCAGACGGTACTGATCCTGCAGGCGTCGCGTACCGAACCGGTGCTCCGAGCGCTCGCGCGGCAGAACGCCGTACCGGCCACGGCCGCGCTACTGCTGCTCGCCGGGTTCGCGGTGGTGGAGTTGGCGACGCCCGACCGACTCGCCGGGATCCCGGCTGTCACGCTGCTCTGGGTCGCCGCGCTCACCATCCAACTCGTCGGCAGCTACCCCACCGGGGTCAAATCCTGGCGGCCCCGCTCTACCCGGCACTGGGTGGACCGGTACGCCCTGATCATGCTCATCGCGTTCGGCGAGGCGATCATCTCGGTTGGTCTGGCCGTCGCGGACCAGCCGGTCTCCACCACAGTCATGGTCATCGTCGTCACGGCGGCGGTCGCCGTCGGGGCTCTCTGGTGGCCGTACTTCACCACGATCGACTCGGCCCGCCTCGCTCTGGAGGCGCGGACCGGCGTCGACCGGGCCAAACTCGCCCGCGACGGGTTCACCTACCTGCATCTGCCGATGGTCGCCTGCATCATCCTGATCGCGTACGGCCTGCACCAGGCCGTCGTGCCGCACGATGAGACCGGCATCCGGTTCGGCCACTACGCCTTCTACTGGGGTGTGGGGTTCTATCTGCTCGCCAACCAGGTGTACTGGTGGCGGACCTGGCGTGCGCTCAGCTGGTACCGGATCGTCAGCGCCGTCGTGGTCATCGTGCTGGCGTTTCCGACCGCCGCGCTGCCTGCCGTCTGGACGCTGCCGGCGCTGACCGTGTTCGGGCTGATCTCAGCGGCGGCCGAGTTCCTGCGGGTCGGCGACCTGCGGACCCGGCCGCCTCAGCCGACCCGCTGACGCTCGACGGGGCGGCCGGCGGGCTGCCAGCGGTGGATCGGCGCGTTCTACTGGCCGACCGCCCCGTCGATGCATTCCCGCAACAGGTCGGCGTGGCCGTTGTGCCGGGCGTACTCCTCGATCATGTGGGTCAGCACCCAGCGCAGCGAGATCGGGCCGCGCCGGTCGGAGCCGGCGACGTCCAGTCCGGCGGCGTCGGCTACGAAGCGCTCGGCGTACTCGACCTCCTCCCGCCATGCCGCCCACGCCCGGGTGACCGCCGCCGGGTCGGCGACGGAACCGTCGAAGTCGTCATTGGGCGCGGTCTGGGAGTAGAAGCGTGGCGGGGCGTCCTCGCCGGCCATCACCTGTCGGAACCAGTAACGTTCCACGTCGGCGAGGTGCCGCACCAGCCCGAGCAGCGACAGCGCCGACGGCTGCACCGACCGCCGGGCCAACTGCTGCGGGTCGAGTCCGCCGCACTTGAGCTCCAGGGTCCGGCGGTGCCAGTCGAGAAACCCAGCGAGGGTGGCCCGCTCGTCGCCGAGCCGGGGCGGAATGGCACGCGGATCGGCGTCCGGGTCGGTAAACATGTCGATCGTCATGTCGGCCATCATCGACGGGCCGCTCCGGCACGGCCAGCAAATTTCGGCTTGACCTTGGAGCGCACTCCGAGGTCTACCGTCGTCACCATGACCACGGGCACCAGAGTCGAGATTCTCGACCGCACCAGCTGCGCCGCCGGGGCGGGCGACGCGTCCGCGACCGGTGGATCCGGGGCCGCTTCCGAGCGGAACGGCCTGCGGGTCGCCGCGCTCGCCGCCGCTGTCGGCGTGTCGCCGGACACCGTCCGCTACTACGAACGGGCCGGGCTGCTGCACCCGCCGGAGCGGACCCCCACCGGTTACCGGGTGTACGGCGCCGCGGCGGTCGACCGGCTCCGGTTCATCCGCGGCTGTCAGCGGCTCGGGCTCCGCCTGCGGGAGATCGCCGATCTGCTCGCCGTCCGGGACACCGGTGTTTGCCCGTGTGAGCCGGCGGAGCAGCTACTACGCCGCCGAATCGCCGAGGTCGACGTGGAGCTGGCCCGGCTGACCGCGCTACGGGCGGAGATGGCCGAGATGGCCGAGAAGCTGCCGACGGCGGCCTGCCCGCCGCCGGAACCGGGGCGATGGTGCCCACCGGATGGGGACGGGAGGTGATCACGATGCTGGAGCTGACCACGCGCTGCGACTGCGAGCCGGACTGCTGCGGGCCGGACTGCTGCTGACCAGTCGGCCCTCAGGGCCGGGTGGGTACCGGGCCGGTGGGTGCCGCCGGGTGTGTCGGCGGCACCCACCGGTGCTGGGAAGATGTTACGAGGTGGTGCCGGTCACCGACGAACCGTTACGTACGACGGTGTAGGTGATCGTCGTGCCGCTCCAGAAATGGAAGGTGAGCGTCACCGGGGCACCGTCGTTGACCTCGGCGAAGAACTCCGACGTCAGGGTGATGGTGTTCGCGGCGTAGTTCGGCCGGAAGGTGACGTCGAACTCCTTGTACGACGTCCAGTTGTGCGGGCCGGCGTTGGAACCGTCGGCGTACCGGGCTTCCATGGTGGCCAGCTGGTCACCGCGGAAGGTCGTCGGGATGTTGAACGACGAGGTGGTGCCGCTCGCGTTGGCCAGCACCGGCGGATCCGACGAGATGATGTTGATCCGCCACGGTACGCCGGACGAGAAGCGGGCGTGCAGGGTGGCGTTCACCCCGTACGCCCGGTTGCCGACCAGGCGGGTGACGGTGGACGCGGGCAGCGTCAACTGATTGCCGCTGACCGTGTAGTCGGTCCCCCGGACCAGGTCGGTGTTGCCCTGCCGCAGCCCCTGGAAGGTCAGCCCGTTGAGGTTCAACGCGAGGGTCTTCGCGGTGACGCCACCGGTCCGCGGCACGAAGATCATGTCGCTGGCGGCGGTGCCGGAGCGGGTGGTCCAGGCCGACTTGATCTGGGCGATCAGCTCCGGGTCGCTCCACTGGAAGCTGGTCCGGCCGAGGTGCTGGCCGTTGTCCCACAGCTGGGTGGCGATGCCGCGGGTCCGGGTGTGGTAGCCGAAGAACTCGAAGAACTTCAGTTTCTCGCCCTGCTGGATGGTGCCGGTGTGCCGGTCGAAGCCGAGCAGGCCGAACTCGCCGATGACGACCGGGATGCCCCGGGAGACGAAGGTGTTCTGCACCCGGTTGAGCGAGTCGATCACGTCCTGCTGGGCGGTGGCGTCGAAACGGTAGCCGCCGGCGACGTTGACGCTGAACGGCCAGTAGCCGTAATAGTGCACCGTGGCGATCAGGTTGGGGTCGTTCAGCGCGGTGAAGGTACTGGCGAGCTCGTCGAGCCGGGCCTGGTCGGACGAGGTGTGCAGGGTCGGCAGGATGAGCAGCCGGGTGGCGTTGTTGCCGCCGGAGTTGCGAACGATCTGGTGGAACCTGCGGTTCAGCTCGTCGAGCAGCTGGGCGTTCTGGGCATCGCCGGAGCTGTTGCTGAACTGCGGCTCGTTGACGCTCTCGAAGTGCAGCTTCGGCGACGAGTCGCGGAACGTGTTCGCCAGCTGGGTCCACAGCGCCGAGTAGCGGTCCAGGACGCCGGTGCGGTTGCTCGGCATCGTGTTGATCCACTGCCACGAGTCGTGGTGCAGGTTGATCATCACGTACAGGTCCTCGGCGAGGGCCCAGTCGACGATCTGCTTCACCCGGGCGAGCCGGGTGGGGTCGATCGTGTAGTTGGGCGCGCCGCCGTGGTGGTGCGTCCAGGTCGTCGGGATCCGGATGCTGTTGAAGCCCTGCGACTTGATGGTGCGGATCAGGTCCTGGGTGACCAGCGGGTTGCCCCATGAGGTCTCGCCGCTGCCGCCGACGTTGTCGCCGGTCGCGTCGAGAGTGTTGCCCAGGTTCCAGCCCGGCTGCATCGCGTCGACGACGTCCTGCGGGTCGCCCGGCGGACGCGGGGTGGTGGTCGGCGTCGGGGACGGCGGCGCGGTGGTCGGCGGTACCGTCGGCGACGGTGGGTCGGTCGGTGGGGGCGTGGTCGGGCCCACGCTGCCGGTGCAGGTGACGCCGTTGAGCGCGAACGCGGTCGGCGCGGTGTTGCTACCCGACCAGGAGCCGTTGAAGCCGAACGAGACGGTCGCGTTGGTGCCGAGGTTGGCGTTGTAGCTGACGTTGGTCGCGGTTACCTGGCTGCCCGAGCTGGTGACGGTGGCGTTCCAGGCCTGGGTGACCTGCTGTCCGGACGGGAAGGCCCAGGTCAGCTGCCAGCCGTTGAGCGGGTCGCCCAGGTTGGTGACGTTCACGCTGGCGGTGAAGCCGCCGGGCCACTGGGCGGGCGCCGAGTAGACCACCCGGCAGCCGGCGGCCGCGTGCGCGCTGGCCGCGACGGCGACGCTACCGCCGACCAGTGCGGCGGTCACACCGCCGGCGATCAGGCCGGCACGCCACCGTCTGCCGCGAGCCGTCGTTGTCTGTTGAGTCATGTCGCTCCTCGCCGTGGGGTGCCTGCGGGTCAGGCACGGAGGGACGGGCACCGGCGGTCGCAACGAGCAGCCAGCACCAGCGAAGTGGCCGCAGACTAAGTCGGGAGTCTAAACTTTGTCAATCGGCGTACGCCGATGTGGACGGCCGCCGGAGGTGCACCCCGACCAATCCGCCGCTGCCGGCAAACACCCCCTGACCGGCACAAAGACGATCCCGTTGGCGGACCGACGTCCGCCAACGGGATCAGAAACGACAACCGGCCCCGGGCCGGTATGCGTCACGCCTCAGTGCACCGTGACCGTCGGCCCGGGAAGAAGCTCACGCATCTCCGCCGGCAACTCGGCACCCATCTCGTCGGCGATCCGCAGCGCCTCCTCCACCAGGGTCTCCACGATCTGCGACTCCGGCACCGTCTTGATCACTTCGCCCTTGACGAAGATCTGGCCCTTACCGTTGCCGGACGCCACCCCGAGGTCGGCTTCCCGAGCCTCACCCGGCCCGTTCACCACGCAACCCATCACCGCCACCCGCAGCGGCGCCGGGAACCCGTCCAGCGCGGCGGTCACCTGGTCGGCCAGGGTGTACACGTCCACCTGCGCCCGGCCACAGGACGGGCAGGAGACAATCTCCAGACCACGCTCACGCAACCCGAGCGACTCCAGGATCGCCGTACCGACCTTGATCTCCTCCACCGGCGGCGCGGACAGTGACACCCGGATCGTGTCGCCGATCCCCTCGGCCAGCAGGGCGCCAAACGCCACCGCCGACTTCACCGTGCCCTGGAACGCCGGGCCGGCCTCAGTCACCCCTAGGTGCAGCGGGTAGTCGCACTGCTCGGCCAGCAGCCGGTACGCCCGGATCATCACCACCGGGTCGTTGTGCTTGACCGAGATCTTGATGTCCCGGAAGTCGTGCTCCTCGAACAGCGAGCACTCCCACAGCGCCGACTCGACCAGCGCCTCGGCGGTCGCCTTGCCGTGCTTGGCCAGCAACCGCTTGTCCAGCGAACCGGCGTTGACGCCGATCCGGATCGGGGTCCCGGCCGCCGACGCCGCCTTGGCGATCTCGGCCACCTTGTCGTCGAACTGCCGAATGTTGCCCGGGTTGACCCGTACCGCCGCGCAGCCGGCGTCGATCGCCGCGAAGACGTACTTCGGCTGGAAGTGGATGTCGGCGATCACCGGGATCTGCGACTTGCGGGCGATCGTCGGCAACGCGTCCGCGTCGTCCTGCGACGGCACGGCGACCCGCACGATCTGGCAGCCGGACGCGGTCAGCTCGGCGATCTGCTGCAGGGTGGCGTTGATGTCCGAGGTCACCGTGGTGGTCATCGACTGTACGGAGACCGGCGCACCGCCACCCACCGGCACCGGACCGACCATGATCTGCCGGCTGGCCCGGCGCGGCGCCAACGGCGGCGGCGGCACCACGGGCATGCCCAGACTGACTGCGGTCACTTCAACTCACCTCGAGAACAGCGTGATCGGGTTGACCACGTCCGCGGTGATGGTCAGCAGCGTGAACGCGCCGCCGATCAGCAGAACCGCGTACGTGAGTGGCATCAGTTTGAAATAGTCGACCCGGCCCGGATCGGGCCGGCCGAGCACCGCGTACAGCCAGGACCTGGCCTTCTCGAACCAGGCGATCGCGATGTGCCCGCCGTCCAGTGGCAGCAGCGGCAGCAGATTGAACACCCCGACGAAGAAATTCAACGAGATGAACAGCAGCACGAACAGCTCCCAGGCGTCGTTGGCCACCGCCTCCCCGCCGAGCCGGCTGGCACCGACCACGCTGATCGGGGTGTCGATGTCGCGCTCCGCGCCAGTGATCGACGCCCACAGCGCCGGGATCTTCTCCGGGATCCGCATCATCGCCTCGACGGTGCCGACCGCCATCTGGCGCAGGTAGTCGCCGGTCGCGCCGAATGCCTCGATCGGCCCGTACGTCACCATGCCCGGCTTCTCGATCCGCAGCCCGACGCCGAGCGCGGCGACCGTGCTCAGCGGGCCTTCGTCGGTGCCCAGCTCGGGGCGCTGCACCGCGGCGAGCTCCGCCTCGACCGTGCCGGTCGTCCCGTCCCGCTCGTACCGGACGGTCGCCGGCCCCGGATCGGCACCCCGGATCGCCTCCAGCATGTCACCCCAGGTGTCGACCGGGGTGCCGCTCACCGCCAGGATCCGGTCGCCGTCGCGCAGGCCCGCCTGCGCGGCCGGGCTGGCCGGGTCGCCGGCCTCGCAGGCGCGGGCCACGTACTCGACCACCACGCAGTCGGTGACCGCGACCACCGCCGGCTCCTGGCGGGCCTGCTCCTCGGTGGCGGGGAAGTCCGGGTTCGGCAGGCCCATGAAGACCGCCGCCAGCCAGAGCGCGACGATCGCCAGCCCGAAGTGGGTCACCGACCCGGCGGACATCACCACTGTCCGCTTCCACACCGGGTAGCGCCACATCACCCGGGACTCGTCGGCGGGTGCGACGTCGTCGTCCTGCGGGGTCATGCCAACGATCTTGCAGAAGCCACCCAACGGGATGGCCTTGAGTCCGTACTCGGTCTCACCGCGCCGGAACGACCAGATGGTCGGACCGAAACCGACGAAGTACCGGGTCACCTTCATCCCGAACTTCTTCGCGGTCACCATGTGACCGGCCTCGTGCAGGCTGACCGAGATGAGAATCGCGAGGGCGAAGAGAACCACCCCGAGCAGGTACGCCATCAAGCTCCCTCCGCCGACGCACCGATCAGCTCCTGCGCCCGGGCTCGCGCCCAGGATTCCGCAGCGAGCACATCGTCGACCGTACCCGGTTCGCCGAAGTCCGGTGCCGACTGCAGCACCCGCTCCACCGTGTCGACGATGCCGAGGAACGGTAGCCTGCCGGCGACGAACGCCGCCACGCACTCCTCGTTCGCCGCGTTGTAGACCGCCGGCCGGCAGCGGCCGTCCGCGCCGGCCTGCTTGGCCAGCGCCACCGCCGGGAACGCCGTCTCGTCGAGCGGGGCGAACTCCCAGCTCTGCGCCCGGGTCCAGTCGACCGGGGCGGCCGCCGCCGGCACCCGGGCCGGCCAGCCCAGGGCCAGCGCGATCGGCAGCCGCATGTCCGGCGGACTGGCCTGGGCGACCGTCGAACCGTCCACGAACTCCACCATCGAGTGGATCACCGACTGCGGGTGGACCACTACCTCGATACGCGGGTACGGGATGCCGAACAGTTCGTGCGCCTCGATGATCTCCAGGCCCTTGTTCACCAGCGTCGCCGAGTTGATCGTGATGACCGGGCCCATGTTCCAGGTGGGGTGGGCCATCGCCTGTTCCGGGGTGGCCTCGGTCAGCTCGGCGCGCGGCCGCCCCCGGAACGGACCGCCGCTCGCCGTCACCACCAGTTTGCGCACCTCGTCGGCGGTGCCGGAGCGCAGGCACTGGGCGAGCGCCGAGTGCTCGGAGTCCACCGGCACGATCTGGTCCGGGCGCTGAATCGCGGCCCGCACGATCGGACCGCCGGCGATCAGCGATTCCTTGTTGGCCAGCGCCAGGGTCCGGCCGGCCCGCAACGCCGCCAACGTCGGCGCCAGCCCTCGGGAGCCGTCCACCCCGTTGAGCACCACGTCGCACGGCCACTCGGCGAGTTCGGCCATCGCCGACGGGCCGGCCAGGATCTTCGGGATCCGGAACCCACCGGTCGGGTAGCCGCGCCGGGACGCCTCGGCGTAGAAGGCGAGCTGCAGGTCCTGCGCCGCCGAGGCCCGGGCCACCGCCACCACCTCGACCTGCAACTGCAGTGCCTGTACGGCGAGCAACTCGACGTTGCCGCCGCCGGCGCCGAGCCCGACGATGCGGAACCGGTCAGGGTTGCGGGTGACGATGTCGACCGCCTGGGTGCCGATCGAGCCGGTGGAGCCGAGCAGGACGATATCCCGTGGGGAGGAAGTCACCGACCCATTGTCCCGCAGCGGCGCAGCCGCTCGGCCGCCGGGCGCGCCGCCGGGTCACCGGGACACCGCGTCACCGTGCGTTGTCGGCCTCGTCGAGCAGATCGGCCGGATCGATGGAAAACTCGAACGGCTCCTTCATCACGAACGTGGTTCCGGCCGCGGCCGCCGCCACCGGCCGGTACTCCCCGTCGCTCAGCTCGTGCAACGCCAGCGCCGGCACCCGGTTCCGGAGATCCACCCGGAGGAACCAGGCAACGCCGGCTGCGGCGTACTGCCGGGGCCGGTCGATCACGTCCTTGCGCCGGTTGCCGCGCGACACGATCTCGCCCAGCAGTACGGCGTCCGCCACGTCAACGGTCGTCCTGCCGCCACCGGACGTCCGCAGCACGACCAGGTCGGGTATGAACAGGTCAGCCCCGGAAACCACGTTGATCTCCGGATAGGCCCATAGGCCGGCTCTGCGCGCAGCCCGATGCAGCAGGTAGGAAAGCTCCCGCTCGACCGACTGGTGGTCAACTCCGGCATGTGGTGTCACGATCACGCTCCCGCTGAGAACCTCGACCTTGGGACCATTGGTCTCCGGCAACAGGTCAAGGGCGAGCTGCGCGGTCCACGGCTCGTCGAAATCGCCGAGTACGTCGAACGACGGCTCACGCGGCGGCTCCGGATCGGGCACGAATGCCGGCTGTGCCAACGTGCTCACCCCTTTCCGCGGGACATGATGCACCGACCAGACTAGCCGCGCCGCCCCGCCACGGCGGCGCACCGGGCCATGTCGGCTAGCCGACTGCGCCGGACCGGACGGGGCCACCGCCGTACGGGAGTGGTGACCGCCCCGGTGGGGAAAGCTAGGGGACATGGTCTCCCGAGGGCGCCGGCTGGTCCGGGCAGCGTTCCGGCCGCTGCGCGGGCGGGACCTGTCGTTGCACGCCGCCTCGATCACCTTCTTCGGCGCGATCGCGGTCGTCCCGGTGGTGCTGCTGGCGATCTGGCTGACCGGGCTGTTCGCCGGTGCGGGCCGGATCCGCCGGCTCACCGACCCGGCGATCGACACCCTGCCCGGACAGATCGGCGCCGACCGGGCCGCCGCCGCCCTGATCGACGCCGGCCTGCACCTCACCCCGGTGCTGGCGCTGGCCGCGCTGCTGCCCGCCTCGCTGTACGGCGAAGGGCTGCGCCGGGCGTTCGTGTCGGTTGCACCACCACCGGAGCCGGCCGAGTCGATGGTCGGCTGGCGGGGCCGGGTGCTGCTGCTGCCGCTGCTCGGCGCGGCACCGGCGCTGATGCTGCTGGTGCTGCTGGCCCTACCGTCGGCCGCTGGGCTGTTCGCCCGGGGCGGCTGGGCCGGCGCGCTCGGGGTGGTGGTGTCGTTCCTGGCCGTCTGGTTGGGGCTGAGCCCGGTGCTGGTCTGGGTCTTCCGGGTGGTCGGGCCAGGCAAGCCGGACTGGCTGGCCACCGTCGCGGTCGGCTCGTTCACCGCCGCCAACCTGTCCGGTTTCCTGCACGGGTTCATCCTGTTCTGCTCGCTGCCGCTGGACCTCGGGGTGCCGTTCGGCGGGCTCGACCAGGTCGGCGCGGCGGTCGCGGTGCTGCTCTGGCTCTACCTGCTGCACGTGATCGTGCTGGCCGGCTACTCCGCCACGCTGGCGTTCAGCCGGTGGCGCCGTCGGCACCGGGGCCGGAGCCGACCGACGCCAACTGCGGCTGCGCCGGGGTCTCGTGCAGGCCGAACCGGCGGTACAGCCGACCCAACGGACCCGGCGCCCACCAGTTCCACCGACCCAGCAGCCGCATCGTCGCCGGCACCAGCAGTACCCGCACCAGGGTCGCGTCCACGACGATCGCCACGATCATCCCGACCCCGATCAGCTTGATGAACGAGATGCCGCCGGTGGCGAAGCCGGCCACCACCACGATCAGCAGCAACGCGGCGGCGGTGATGATCCGCCCGGTGTGCTGCAGCCCGGCGGCGACCGACGCGGTGTTGTCGCCGGTGCGGTCCCACTCCTCCCGCACCCGCGACAGCAGGAACACCTCGTAGTCGGTGGCCAGCCCGAACAGCACGGCAAGCATCAGGATCGGGTTGGTCGGGTCGATGAACCCGGTCGGGGTGAAGCCGAGCCAGTCGGCGAAGTGCCCGTCCTGGAACACCCAGACCACCACGCCGAACGAGGCGCCGATCGACACCAGGTTCATCAGCACCGCCTTGACCGGCAGCACCACCGAGCCGAACGCCAGGAACAGCAGCACCATGGTGGCGGTGGCCATCAGCAGCGCCATCCACGGCAGGTAGCTGCCGAGGCTGTCCAGCATGTCGATGTCGGCGGCGGTGCGGCCGCCGACGAGGACCTCGGCGCCGGCCGGGGGCGGCAGGTCCCGGATGGCCCGCACCAGTGCTTCGGCCTCGTCGCCGGTCGGCTCGCCGACGTAGCTGACCCGAATCAGCACCGAGGCGTCGCGTACCGCCGCGATCTGGGCACCGGTGGCGCCCGGCAGCCCGGCGATGTCCTCGGCGAAGGCTTGCGCCAGGTCGGGGCCGGCACCGGAGACCAGAACTTCGATCGGGCCGATGCTGGCACCGTCGGGGAACTCCTCGGCGATCGTCTCGGCCACCACCCGCGACTGCGCACCGGCCGGCAACACCCGCTCGTCGAAGCCGCCGAACTCGGCCCGCAGGAACGGGGTGGCCAGCAGCAGCAGCCCGACCACCACCACGGTGGCGTACCGCACCGGACGCCGCATCACGCTGCGGGCGATCCGGGCCCAGGCGCCGGCCCGGGCGGCCTCCCCCGGCTGCGGCGATGCCGACCGGCGACGCCACGGCAACGGTACGGTGAGCGCGTTGATCCGCGGGCCGAGCACCGCCAACAGGGCGGGTAGCGCGGTCACCGAGGCGAGCATGGCGACCAGCACCGCGGCCATCCCGCCGAAGCCGATCCCGGTCAGGAACGGCTGCGGAAAGATCAGCAGGCTGATCAGCGAGGTGCCGATGATCAGACCGGAGACCGCGACGGTACGCCCGGCGGTGGCGACCGTGCGCACCAGCGCTTCCGGGGTCGGGTGGCCGGCGGCCAACTCCTCCCGAAACCGGCTGACCACGAACAGCGCGTAGTCGATCGCCATGCCCAGCCCGATCAGGGTGATCACGTTGATCGCGAACACCGAGACCTCGGTGACCAGGGTCAGCGCCCGGACCGCGACGAACGCACCGAGGATGGCGAGCACGCCGACCAGCAGCGGCATCGACGCCGCGACCAGCCCACCGAAGATCAGCACCAGCAGCACCAGCAGGATCGGCAGGGCGATCAGCTCGGCCCGGGTGATGTCGCGGATGGTCTGCTCGTTGGCCTGGTCGAGGAACGGCACGGCACCGCCGGCCAGGGTGACCAGCCCCGGTGCGTCCAGCAGCGGCCGGATCTGCTCGAAGGCGGCGGTCTTGGCGTCCTCGTCGTCGCCGGCGAGCTGGACCAGGGCGTAGGTGGCCCGCCGGTCGGTGGCGACCAGCGCCGGCGACTCGGTGTCGTAGTAGCTGGTGACACTGGTCACCTCCGGCCGGGTGGCCAGCGACTCCAGGGTCTGGGTGACCGGCTCGCGGAACGCCGGGTCGTCGACGGTGGCCGCGTCGCTGCGGTACAGCACCAGCACGTCGACGTCCTGGTTGCCCAGCTCACCGTTGATCCGCTCCCGGGCCTGCGTCGACTCGGCCGCCGGGTCGGCGAAACCGCCACCGGAGACCGCCCCGAACAGGCCGGTCCCCCAGGTCACTCCGACGACGACCAGCAACGCGGCTGCGGCCAGCACCACCCATCGCAACCGGACCACGGTCCGTCCCCACCATGCGAACACGTCTCGACTATCGCAGGCCCATCTTGGACGCCGCACGGCGACTAGGGTCGGGACATGGGTACGTCACATTCCCTGCCGGACCGGGCCGACGTGGTCGTCATCGGGTCCGGGCACAACGGTCTGGTCGCGGCGGTCCTGCTGGCCCGGGCCGGGCTGGACGTGCTGGTGCTGGAGGCGGCCGAGGTGATCGGCGGTGCCACCCGCACCGAGCAGCCGTTCGCCCGGGTGCCGGGGCTGCGCCACTCGACCGGCTCGTACCTGCTCGGGCTGATGCCGCCGGAACTGCTGGCCACCCTCGACGTGACCATCCCGGTGCTGCGCCGCGACCCGCACTACTTCCTGCCCACCCCGGGCGGCCCGGGGTCGCCGTACCTGCTGTTCGGCACCGACCGGGCCGCGACCCGGGCGCAGATGGCGGCGACTTTCTCCGCCGCCGACGTGGCCGCCGACGACGCCATGCAGGCCGAACTGGCGGCGCTACGCGACGACCTGGCACCGGCCTGGCTGGCCGAGCCGCTACCGGTCGAACAGACCGCGCAGCGCTACGTCCGCCCGGCGCTGCGGCAGGTCTTCGTCGACCTGGTCCGCGGCTCGGTCGCCGACTACCTGGCCCGCTTCGAGTTCCGCTCCGAGCTGCTGGTCGCCATGTACGCCGTCACCGACGGGCTGAGCGGGCTGACCGCCGGGCCGGACGACCCGGGCACCGGCCACAACTTCCTGGCCCACAACATGTGCCGGCTCCCCGGCTCGGACGGCACCTGGATGATCGCCGCCGGCGGGATGGGCACCGTGTCGCGGACCTTCGCCGACGCCGCCCGGGCCGCCGGGGCGCGGATCGTCACCGACACACCGGTCACCGGGATCACCGTGGACGCCGGCAACGCCAGCGGCGTCGTCGTCGCCGACGGCCGATCGGTCGCCGCCGAGGTGGTGCTCGGCGCCTGTGACCCGTACCGGCTGCTGGAGCTGGCCCCCGACGGCGCGCTGCCGGCCGAGTTGACCGACCGGATGGCCGCCACCCGCCGGCCGGGCAGCACGCTGAAGGTCAACCTGGCGCTGACCGGGCTGCCCCGGTTCAGCTGCCTGCCGGACGCCGCGCCCAGCCCGTTCGGGGCCACCATCCATCTGCTGCCCGGGTCGGCGTCGCTGCTGCCCGGCGGCGACGGCGAGTCGCCGATGACCGCGCTGCGGGCGATGTGGGCCGATGTGCGGGCCGGCCGGCTGCCGGTCGAGCCGACCATCGAGTGGTACCTGCACACCACCGTCGACCCGTCGCTGCGCGACGCCGCCGGGCATCACTCGTCGGCGCTGTTCGTCCAGTCGGTGCCGTGGCAGCCGGCGGGTTCGTCGTGGTCGGCCGAGCTGCCCGGGTACGTCGAACAACTGCTGGCCGTCTGCGACCGGTATGCGCCGGGCACCAGCGCGCTGGTCGCCGACGCGGTGCCGCTCGCCCCACCCGGCATCGAGGCGCACTTCGGCATCACCGGCGGGCACATCCACCACGTGGACAACACCGTCTCGTTCACCGACCGGATGCCGTACGCCACCGGGCTGCCCGGCCTGTACGCGGGCAGCGCCGGCTGTCACCCGGCGGGCAGTGTGATCGGCGCCGCCGGGCACAACGCCGCCCGGCGGATCCTCACCGACCTGGGGCACGGCGGACGTTAGGCGCGCCGGTCCCCAGGCCCCGGCGCCAGGCAGGCGCTAGGCCTGCGCCGCCGGCTCGCCGGCCGGGGTCTGGGACTCCGCCGGTGCCGGGGTGCCGGCCCGGCGGGCCCGGATCTCGTGCCCGACGCTGGTCAGGCACCGCCCGCTGGTCAGGTCGAACCGCCAGCCGTGCAGCTGGCAGGTGAGCTGGTCGCCGTCGATGATGCCGAACCGGGTCAGGTCGGCCTTCAGGTGCGGGCAGCGGCGCTGCACGATCCAGTCACCGATCTTGACGTCCTCGGCGTCCGGGCGTTGCTCGGCGTACCAGCCCTCGGCGTACTGCAGCCGCTCCGTGGACAGGCACTTGAAGAAGGCGTAGACGAACTCGTTGTACTGGCCGATCCGCGCGGCGGAGAACCGGCAGGACAGGAAGAGCGAGTTGACCCAGTCGACCTCGCCGGTGTGCAGCAGGTGCTCCACCAGGGCCCGGTCGGTGCGGAACCGGTAGCGGACCTTCTCGTCGGCGTACGGCCGCACCTGCTTGCCGGGGAAGTCCACCACGATCGACTCGACCGACTCGCCGTCGTAGTCGACCAGGTCGAACCGGACCGGGCCGCCGACCCCTTTGGCCAGGTAGACCGACTCCTCCAGCAACGGCTCGATACGACGTTTCATCTCGCCCAGTACGTCGATCTCCGGGTGCCGCCAGGAGGCCTTCTCGGCCTCGATGACCGGGCGCTTGCGCTCCCGCATCTCGACCAGGTGGGCCTGCTTGTTGGCGAAGAACTCGTCGACCGGCTGCGGGTGCGTGGTGCGGCAGTCGTCGGCGGTGACCTCGGCGACCGAACCGGGCAGCAGCACCACTCCGTTGGTGCCGCCGACCTTGGCGTACTCGGACAGGAAGACCTGCTGGTCGGGGAAGATGTTGCCCTCGTCGCCGTGGATGTCGTTGAACTGCCACAGCGCGTCGTCGAGGAAGCAGGGCGGCCCGGCGATCGGGAAGACGTACGACGCCTTCAGATCGTCGATGTACCGCCAGGTGCGATCGAACTGGCGCTCCCGTTTCTGCTTGCCGAACGCGGTCTTGGCGTTGGTGGGCAGCTCGTAGACCATCGGGTACCAGATGGCGCCGGAGAACTGCAGCAGGTGGGCGTGCACGTGGCCGAGCGCGGCGAAGACCGACAGATCGGTGGGACGGGCGTCGTTCTGGTTGAGCAGGCGGATGCCGTCGTGTTCGACCCACAACGACGAGTCACCGATCGGGCCGTCGGTCGGGCTGGTCAACGCCTGGATCATGACGTTGAGGCCGCCGTCCAGCTCGACCACCTCGTTGGTCTTCGTCCGCAGGAAGCTGGTGAAGCCGAGCTCACGCAGCTCGTTCTCCAGCTCCGAGGTGGGGTACTCGGGCAGCAGCACGGTCGCCTTTTTCGACACGAAGCGCTTGAGGTGGGCCGCGTCGAAGTGGTCCCGGTGCAGGTGGGAGACGTACAGATAGTCGACCTGTCCGAGGGATTCCCAGTCCAGCTGGGAGTTGTCCGGAAAGGGAAACCATGAGGCGAAGTAGGCCGGGTTGACCCACGGGTCGCACAGGATGCTGCCCGCAGCCGTGTCGATCCGCATACTGGCGTGCCCGGTTCCCGTCAGTCGCACCGTACAGACCCCCTCGGTCACAAGCGATGTGTACGCCGGAAACGCTACCGGAGGCAGCAGTCGCCCCGGCTGGCGACGTCCGGATCCGCTGGCTCCCGGCGCTGCCTGCCCGGATCCCACGGCGGGGTCCCGATGCCGCGCCCGCCGGGACCATGCCAGACTGGGCGGGATCCATGCGAGTGACCGGGCTCCGTTCATCGGAACGGGCCGGTTCGAGAAGGAGGACCAGCCGTGGCCGGAACCGAGCCGGTGACCTCACCCGACCAGCACAAGCCGGGCCATCGCAAGTTGGGGCGGATCGGTGCTGTCGTTTCGGCGTTGGTGTTGCTCGCCATGCTGATCGGCAACCATGAGGGCCGCGTCGAGGACATCTGGCTGATCGGCCTGGCCGTTGGACTGCTGGCCATCGTCGTCGGCGACGCCGTACTACGACGCAACGGCTTGCGTTCCTGACCGGGCCCGGGCCGCACCGCTGGCGCTGATCCGGCCGGGGCGGCCGCAGCCGGCGGTCACCGGCCGCGCTGCAGGATGTCCTGTACCTCCTTCAGCGCGGCGTCGACCTCGGCCTCGAAGTAGCCGCCGGTGACCAGCCCGAACTGCACCGTGTCGAGTTCCGCCGTGTCCACCGGCATCGGTCCCCGGCCGGCCATCGCGGTAAGGAGTTCCTCGAACAGCCGGTCCACCTGTGCCGGGTCGTAGCCGCTGCCGAACCGGCGGACCTGGAAGGTCCGCCGGATCTGGTCCACCCGCTGCAGACTGCCACCACCGGACGGTCCCGCCGGTCCGCCCGGCAGGTGGCCGGGGCTGCCCGGCCCACCCGGGTAGCCGGCGACGCCGGGCTGACCCGGCATCGCCGGGTGGCCGCCCGTCATGCCCTGGTGGCCGCCGCCGGGAGGGCCGCCCATGCCGGGGTGGCCGCCAGCCATCCCAGGGTGGCCGCCGGGGGAACCACCCATGCCGGGATGGCCGGGGTGTCCGCCCGGCGGCGGACCGGACGGGCCAGATCGCCGATCCGGGAAGTAGATCTCGGCCGTCATGTCGGCCTTGCCGTGCCGGCCCTGCTCGAAGCCGTCGAACCGACCGTCCGGGCCAGGGCCGAAACCGCGGTGCGGCCCACCCGGAGCCGGGACCGGCGGGCCGCCTGCCGGAGCGCCCGGCGGGTAGCTGCCCCGGGGGTCCTCGTAGCGGCCGTAACTTCCGGTCGGCTGGTCGGCATAGTGGCCGTACGGATCGGGGGCCGGCCCAGGCTGACCGGGCATCGGCCCAGGCTGACCGGGCATCGGCCCAGGCTGACCGGGCATCGGCCGCGGCGGCAGCGCGGCGGCGGCCGACGGCACCGGACGATCGTCACGCATCGGACGATCGTCCCGCCCGGCCGGGGTCAGCCGGTCGGGCCGGCCGGCACGGGTGTCCGCGCCACGACCGGCTGGGCCACGCTCCTCCAGCTCGACGAGCTGTCGTTCCACCCGGTCCAGGTGCAGGTCGACCTGCCATTCGTCGTAGCCGTTGAACCGGACTCTGAATACGACATCGTGCACTTCCTGCGCGGAAACCGGTGACCCCACCGGCTCGCCGGCGAGTGTGGCCTCGACACGGTCGAGGAAGGCATCCACTTCGTCGACCTTGTAGCCCCGACGAAGCGCCCGGCGCCGGAAGCGCTGTCCCTGACTCGCCACTACGTCTCCTGATTCACTCGCTGATCACACCGGTAGCTCATGACGCCGTCTCAGCGGCCGCGAGCTGCCCGCATGCTCCGTCGATCTCCCGGCCCCGGGTGTCGCGGACGGTCACCGCGACACCGGCTGTACGCAGCCGACGAACGAATTCCCGCTCGACCGGCTTGGGACTGGCGTCCCAACGACTGCCCGGAGTCGGATTGAGCGGAATGAGATTCACATGGGCCATGCGACCAGCCAGCAATCGACCCAGCAGATCGGCTCGCCATGGCTGGTCGTTCACATCCCGGATCATCGCGTACTCGATGGACACCCGCCGGCCCGTACGGTCCGCGTATTCCCACGCGGCGTCCAGGACTTCGGCGACCTTCCACCGTTGGTTGACTGGCACGAGTTCGTCGCGCAGATCATCATCGGGCGCATGCAACGACAGCGCAAGAGTCACCGATAGGTCTTCCCCGGCGAGACGGCGCATCGCCGGCACCAGTCCGACGGTCGAGACGGTCACATGCCGCTGCGACAGGCCCAGCCCTTCCGGTGGTGGCGCGCAGAGCCGGCGGACGGCAGCGATCACCCGGCCGTAGTTGGCCAACGGTTCGCCCATCCCCATGAAGACGACGTGCGACAGCCGGGGCGGTGACCCGGTGACGCCACCCGCCGCGGCCACTCCCGCGAGGTGGACGACCTGGTCGACGATCTCCGCGGTGGACAGGTTTCGGGTCAGCCCGGCCTGACCGGTGGCACAGAACGGACAGGCCATCCCGCACCCGGCCTGGCTGGACACGCAGACGGTCACCCGGTCCGGGTAACCCATCAACACGCTCTCCACCAGGGCTCCGTCGTGCAACCGCCAGAGCGCCTTGCGGGTGGCACCGCTGTCACACGCGTCCTCGCGCACCGGAGTGAGCAGGGTCGGCAACAGCCGCTCGGCGACCCCGGCCCGGACGGCGGCCGGCAGATCCGTCATCGCCTGCGGGTCCCGGGTCAGCCGGCCGAAGTAGTGCGTCGAGACCTGCTTCGCCCGGTACGCGGGCTGGCCGAGCCCGGCCAGCAACGTCTGCCGCTGGCCGAGATCGAGATCGGCCAGGTGCTGGGGCGGCAGGGCGGGGCGACCGTCGGAGGCGGCGGTCACCGGACGACTCGGGGTCAGCGGCAGGCTTCTCATGGCAGGACCAGTCTCCCACGATCCCGCCGTGGCCGGCTCGCCACGGTGGGCGGATCGACCGGCCACCCTCTTCTGAACGACCGCTCAGCCGGCCAAGGCGATCAGCGACAGCACGAGGTAGGAGACCGGCAACGCGAACAGGATCGAGTCGAGCCGGTCCATCAGCCCGCCGTGTCCGGGTAGCAGGTTGCTCATGTCCTTGACCCCGAGATCCCGCTTGAGCATGGACTCGCCGAGGTCCCCCAGCACAGCCGCGACCGACACCGCCACGCCGAACAGCGCCCCCCACAGCGGCATGACGTCGAGCAACAGAAACAGCAGCACCGCGCTGCCGATCCCGGCGGCGGCCACCGACCCGGCGAAGCCTTCCCAGGACTTCTTCGGGCTGATCGTCGGTGCCATCCGGTGCCTGCCGTAGAAGACGCCAGCGGCATAGCCACCGGTATCGGAGAGGATCACCGCAGCCAGGGTGACCAGAATCTGCAGGTCGCCGTCCGGCCGACTGGCCAGCAACGCGGCGAAACCACCCAGAAACGGGACGTAGACCGCGATCAGCGTGGCCGTGGCCGCGTCCCGCTGATACCCGGACGGTCCGTCGCCCAGCCGCCAGATCAGCATCGCCAGGACCGTCACCAGCAGCCCGAGCGCCAGAGCATCCGGGCCGATCCGCCAGGCCAGCACGGACATCAGTGCGCCGCCGGCGAGCAACGGGGTCGTCGGCGGGCGGGCGCCGCTGGTGCGCACCGCTCGGATCATCTCCCAGGTGCCCAGGCTGACGGCGGCCAGTAGGACGACCAGGAAGGCTGGCCGCCACAGGAACAACGAACCGAGCACCACGACGACCAGCCCGAGGCCGACGCCGATGGCGGCCGGCAGATTTCGACCGGCCGACGGCCGACGGTCGGCGGCCGGCGATGCGTTCCCGGCCTCGCCGGGCGGATCCTGACCGGCCCGACGAGAGCCGATCGGCTCCGGCAGCGGCTGATCCGGGTCGGAGCGCTCGGTCGCCGGCCGGGCCGGACCGGACCGGCCGGATCGACGGCGTCGCGCGCCGGCCCGCCGACGCGCTGCCGAGCTGTCGGGCCCGGCCTGCGGGTCCGGGTCCGTCGACGGCTCTGCCTGCTCGCCGTCCCGGTACCCGGTCGACCAGTGACCGCTGCCGTGACCGTTGCCGGTCGGCGCGCCGGCCGGGGGCAGACCGCCGTTGCCGAGGCGGGAACCGGCGTACGGGAATTCCCCGGTACCGGTGTACGGCCCGGTGGGAACGGGACCGCCATGGGCCGCACCCCCGTACGCGGCGCCACCGTAACCGGCGGTGCCGTAACCGGCGCCGGGCACTCCGTTCGGGCCGCCGTACGGCTGGGACCGCTCGGCCAGCGGGTGGCCGTTACGGGTCTCCGGAGCTGACGGCTCGGGCGCGGCGCCGGGGTGCCGCGCCCTCGTTCGAGCGTCCGGTTGATCGCCGCCAGCGGTCTCGGGGTAGGACATCAGACCTCGAGCAGCTCGGTTTCCTTGTGTTTGACCAGATCGTCAACGCTGGACACGTACCGGTGAGTGAGATCGTCCAGTTCCTTCTCGGCCCGGCGTCCCTCGTCCTCGCCGGCCTCGCCGTCCTTGACGATGCGGTCGAGTTCTTCCTTGGCCTTGCGACGGACGTTGCGGATGGCGACCTTGGCGTCCTCACCCTTGCCGCGCGCCACCTTGATCATCTCTCGCCGGCGGTCCTCGGTCATCTGCGGCAGCAGGATCCGGAGCTGGGTCCCCTCGTTGTTGGGGTTGACTCCGAGGTCCGAGTCGCGGATCGCCTTCTCCATCGCGGCGAGCTGCGACATGTCGTACGGCTTGACGATGGCCATCCGCGGCTCGGGCACCCCGACGGATGCCATCTGGGTGATCGGCGTCGGGGTCCCGTAGTAGTCGAGCACGATGCGGGAGAACATCGCCGGAGTGGCCCGACCGGTCCTGATCGCGCCCAGCTCCTCCTTGGCGTGCTCGACGGCGCGCTCCATCTTCTCCTCTGCTTCGAGCAGAGTCTCCTCGATCACCTGTTCCGTCGCCTCCTTCTGATGGTCCGGTGTCCCTGCTGGCACCTGCCGATACGGATCCGCCGTGCGCGGCCCGGACCGGTCAGGTCGTGATCAAGGTACCGATGCGCTCGCCGGCGACCGCGCGCACGATCGTGTCGTCGCCCTGCGCCCCGAAGACCAACATCGGCAGGTCGTTGTCCATGCAGAGGCTGAACGCGGCGGCGTCGGCGACCCGCAGCCCGCGCCGCAGCGCCTCGGCGAAGGTCACCGTGTCGAGCTTGCTGGCGGTCGGGTCGGTCCGTGGATCGGCGGTGTACACCCCGTCCACGCCGTTCTTGCTCATCAGCACCACGTCGGCGTGGATCTCCAGGGCACGCTGCGCCGAGACGGTGTCGGTGGAGAAGTACGGCATACCGGCACCCGCGCCGAAGATCACCACACGGCCCTTTTCCAGGTGCCGGATCGCACGCAGCGGGATGTACGGCTCCGCGACCTGGGCCATCGTGATGGCGCTCTGCACCCGGGTCTCGACGCCTTCCTTCTCCAGGAAGTCCTGCAGGGCCAGGCAGTTCATCACGGTGCCCAGCATGCCCATGTAGTCGGCCCGGGCCCGGTCCATGCCGCGCTTCTGCAGCTCGGCACCGCGGAAGAAGTTACCGCCGCCGACCACCACCGAAACCTGGACCCCGAGCCGGGAGACAGTCGCGATCTGCCGGGCAATGTCCTGCACCACATCCGGATCGACGCCGATCGCTCCGCCGCCGAATACCTCACCGGACAGTTTCAGCACCACCCGCCGGGACCGCCCGGGTGGGGGCGCGGTCGGGTCGTCCGCCGCCAGCGTGTGTCCACTCATTACCTGCGTCATCCGACCCGCCCTTCGCTAGCTGCCCTCAGCGCCGCCGTACTCACCCTCGTGCCCACACTACGGAACGAGGAGGCCGTGGTGCCTGTCACGTACACCAACGGCCTCCTCTGTCGATCGATCGTCTCGATCCTCACCGGGGACCTGTCTGCGTCGGCCGCCGACCGGCCGACGCGCCGGACACCCGGCCCGGACCGGGTCAGGCCTGGCCGACCTCGAACCGGACGAACCCGGTCACGTCGATGCCGGCCTCGGCCAGCACCTTCTTGACCGTCTTCTTGTTGTCCGCCACCGAGGCCTGCTCCAGCAGGACGAAGTCCTTGAAGAAGGCGTTCACCCGGCCCTCGATGATCTTGGGCATTGCCGCCTCCGGCTTGCCCTCCTCGCGGGCCGTCTGCTCGGCGATCCGGCGCTCCGACTCGACCGTCTCCGCCGGCACCTCCTCACGGGTGAGGAAGCGCGGCCGCATCGCGGCGATCTGCATCGCCACACCGCGGGCGTCGGCGTCGGCCGCCTCGTCCTCCTTGCCGGAGTACGCCACTAGGACGCCTACCTGCGGCGGCAGGTCCTGCGCCTTGCGGTGCAGATACACCGTGACGGTGCCGTCGAGCCGGGCGAACCGGTTGAGCACCAGCTTCTCGCCGATCTTGGCGGACTGCTCCTGGACCGCGTCGGCGACCGGCCGGCCGTCCGGCAGGGTGGAGCCGAGCAGCGCCTCCGCGTCGGTGGCCTTGATCTGCTCGCCGTGCTCGACCAGCAACTGCGCGAAATCGATGAAGTCGGTGTTCTTCGCGACGAAGTCGGTCTCGCAGTTGAGCTCCAGCAGCGCCGACCCGGCGTGGGCCACCAGGCCGTTCGCGGCGGTGCGGCCGGCCCGCTTGCCGACGTCCTTGGCGCCCTTGATCCGCAGGATCTCGACGGCCTTGTCGAAGTCGCCCTCGGCCTCCTGCAGCGCCTTCTTGCAGTCCATCATGCCGGCGCCGGTGAGGTCGCGGAGCTTCTTGACGTCCGCGGCGGTGAAGTTGGACATGACTCTCTCTTCAGTCTCGTCAGACGGCTTGGGTGGTCGTCATTCCGCAGCGGCGGCAGCGGGCTCGTTTTCCTTGCCGGCCGAGGGCTCGTTCTCCTTGTTGGCCGGCCCCTCGAGCAGCTCGCGCTCCCACTCGGGCAGCGGCTCGTCGGTGGCGACGGCGCCCGGCTCCGGCTTCTCCTCGGCACCACGCGACTTGCCGGAACGGGCGATCAGACCATCCGCCACGGCGGCCGCGACGACCCGGGTGAGCAGCTCAGCGGAGCGGATCGCGTCGTCGTTGCCCGGGATCGGGAAATCGACCTCGTCCGGGTCACAGTTGGTGTCGAGCACCGCGATCACCGGAATGCCCAGCTTGCGGGCCTCGTCGACGGCGATGTGCTCCTTCTTCGTGTCGACGACCCAGATCGCCGCCGGCACCTTCTGCATGTCGCGCAGGCCGCCGAGCGTACGGCTGAGCTTGTCCTTTTCCCGGGACAGCTGCAGGGTCTCCTTCTTGGTGTAGCCCTGCGCGGTGCCGGTCAGGTCCAGCGCCTCCAGCTCCTTCATCCGCTGCAGTCGCTTGTACACCGTCTGGAAGTTGGTCAGCATACCGCCGAGCCAGCGGTGGTTGACGTACGGCTGACCGACCCGGGTCGCCTGCTCGGCGATGGCCTCCTGCGCCTGCTTCTTGGTCCCGACGAACAGGATGTTGCCGCCGTCGGCCACCGTGTCACGGACAAAGGTGTACGCCTTCTCGATGTAGTCGAGGGTCTGGCGCAGGTCGATGATGTAAATGCCGTTACGCTCAGTGAAGATGAACCGCTTCATCTTCGGGTTCCAGCGCCGGGTCTGGTGCCCGAAGTGCACACCGCTCTCCAGCAGCTGACGCATGGTCACCACGGCCATGGTGTCTTCTCCCTGTATGTCCCTGGTTGTCACGCCGGCCGGCGGCCGGGCGTCCTGGCGCCCGGTCGGCGGTCATGGTGGGCCTGAGTGATCAGGACCAGGGGACCGTCGCCCCCACGGCTGTCGCCGGGGAGAAGGGCGCGCGAGGTCGACCGCGCGAGGCGGTCGCCGGTTGTCAAGTGTACGCCCTGCGCCGGGTCGCGACCCGGCCAGCCCGCATGGTTCAGCCCGCGAGTCCGGCCACCACGAACAGCAGCAGGCCGACCAGCAGATGCGCGGTCGGCGGACGCAGCCACGCCTCGACCGGGGAACCCACCTTGGTCGCCCCGGTGGCCAGCGCGTAGAGACCGATCCCGAACGCGGGCAGTCCGATCATCAGCGCCGTACCGGCGACCACCGCGCCGACCTCGGCCGGATCGGCCAGCGCTCCGTCCAGCAACAGCCGCAACGCCGGCACCTCGAAGATCATCACCAGGACGGCGAACAGGATCCCCAGCGCAGGACGTCGACTGCGGTACACCCCGTCGCTGACGACGCTGCCCACCGGTGCCCGCCGGCCGCCGTACTCCCCCATCGACGGCGGATCACCGGCCGGACGGGGGGTGACCGGCGGCATGAGCCCGGTGGGAATGTCGACCGAACTGGCCGACTCGTCCGGCCGCGCCTGGTCGGACCGCCGACCGGACTCGGACCGCCTTGCGGACTCGGACCGCCGGCCGGCATCGACCGCCGGACCCGGCTCCGGCCGGGGCTCCGGGGTCGCAAACGGTGGACCGCTCGCCGGCCCGGGAGGTGCCGACGCCGGCGGAGCAAACGGCGGTGCCGACGCCGGTGCCCCGTACGGCGGTGCCGACGCCGGTTCCGGCGCCGCGCGCCGCCGGCCACCTTCCGTCGTATCCGCCCGGGCTGCCCGGGCGGCCCGCAGTTCACCGGTACCGTCGCCACTGGCGTACCGGCTGGTGCCGCCGAACGGGTCGTCACCGAACCGGTCGCTGCTCGACTCGGTGGATTGCCAGGACGGATCGACGTAGGTGCGCTCGGAGTACCACCGGGGATCGGGGTCGTCCGGATAGTTTCGGTTCGGGTCCACGGACAGGGACCGTATGTCACCGCAACCGCCGCCGCCACTCGGGTCCGCTCCACCGACGTCTCGGGCGATCTTGTACCGGTGCTGGTCAGACCGGCGCTAGCAGGTCGGCGGCCGGTCCCGTCGCGGCGTCCACAGCAAGCCCGCCGTCCACAACCACGGCGTACCGCACCGGGCATGAGCCAGCACCGCCGGGCACGTTGCCGGACATGACCAACATCAGGCAGGCCGTCGGCGCCTACGGCGAACGCTGTGCGGTACGGCACCTCGTTGACGCCGGGCTCATCGTCGTCGAACGCAACTGGCGCTGCGCGGCCGGCGAGATCGACATCATCGCCCGGCACGCCGACACCATCGTGTTCTGCGAAGTGAAGACCCGACGCAGTGGCCGCTACGGCGCGCCGGAGGAAGCGGTCACCGCGGCCAAGGCCCGGCGGATCCGCCGGCTGGCCGCGGGCTGGCTGGCCGCCAACCCGGGACATGGCCGGCGGCCGGTGCGATTCGATCTGATCTGCGTGACCGTCGGTCGGTCCGGCGCGGCCCAGGTCCGGCACCTGACGGCGGCCTTCTGACCAGCGTCGCCCGACCCGTCGGCGTCGCCCGGCAGCCGCCGCCTAGCAGCCGGCGTCAACCGGTCGCCGCGTTGTCCACAGCGGGACCTTCGTCCACAGGCGCGCCCCTGCCCGGCCCGACGGCCCGGGTCGCGGACAGCCACCGTCGTGCCATGAGAAACATCCACCGCCCGCCGCGCGCCGACGACCGACCACCACCCTCCACGGAGGATGGCCGACCGCTGGAGACCGGACGATGAGCTACGCGAAGGTGCTCTGCGTCGGCCTGGTCGGCGTCACCGGGCATCTCGTGGAGGTGGAGGCCGACCTCGCCGCCGGGCTCCCGGCAGTGATCATCTCGGGGTTGCCGGACACCACCCTGCACGAGGCACGGGACCGGGTGCGCGCCGCGATCGTCAACTCCGGGCAGCACTGGCCGAACCGGCGGATCACCGTCAACCTGCTACCGGCGACGCTGCCCAAGGTCGGTTCGGGGTTCGACCTCGCAGTGGCCACCGCGTTGCTCGGCGGCACCGGAGAGCTGCCGCTCGCCCCGGTCGACGGGGTGGCGCTGCTCGGCGAGTTGGGCCTGGACGGCACCGTACGACCGGTGCGCGGGCTGCTCCCCATGGTGGTGGCGGCGGCCCGGGCCGGAGTGACCCAGGTGGTGGTGCCGGCCGCCAACGCGGCCGAGGCGGCGGTGGTGCCGGGGGTGCGGGTCAAGGCCGTCGACACGCTGCACCGGCTGATCTCGTTCATCCGCGGCGCCGACGAGCTGCTCGATCCCCCGCCACCGAAGCCGGGCACCGTCCAGGCCGGCCCGGACCTCGCCGACGTCGCCGGGCAGGCGTTCGGCAAGCGGGCCATGGAGATCGCCGCGGCCGGCGGCCACCACCTGGCGCTGATCGGGCCGCCCGGTGCCGGCAAGACCATGCTGGCGGAACGGCTCCCCGGTCTGCTGCCGCCGTTGGACGACACGGCGGCGCTGGAGGTCTCCGCGCTGCACTCGATCGCCGGAGTGCTGCCACCGGGCAGCGCGCTGCTACGCCGACCACCGTTCCAGGCCCCGCACCACTCGGCGACCGTCGCATCGCTGGTCGGCGGCGGTTCCGGGCTGGCTCGCCCCGGCGCGGTCTCACTGGCCCACCACGGCGTCCTGTTCCTCGACGAGGCACCCGAGTTCCACAGCCGGGTGCTGGATTCGTTGCGGCAGCCGCTGGAGAAGGGGCGGGTGCTGATCACCCGCGCCCTGGGGGTCACCGAGTACCCCGCCCGGTGCCAGCTCGTGCTCGCGGCCAACCCGTGCCCGTGCGCCCGACCGGCCGGCGATCAGTTGTGCGAGTGCCCGCCCCTGGTACGGCGCCGCTACCGTAGCCGGCTGTCCGGTCCCCTGATGGATCGCATCGACCTGCAGGTGAGCCTCACCGCGCTGCGGGCCGTGGACCTGATGACGAACCAGACGCCAGCGGAACCGACCGCGACGGTCGCCGCCCGGGTGGCCGCCGCCCGCGAGGCCGCCCGGCAGCGCTGGGCCGGCCAGGGCTGGCGGACCAACTCGGTGGTCCCCGGGCCCGCGTTGCGACGCCCGCCGTGGCGGCTGCCCGCCGGTGAGACCGCCGCACTGCGGCGGCGGCTGGACGTCGGGGCGATCTCCGCCCGGGGCTTCGACCGCATTCTGCGACTCGCCTGGTCAATCGCGGACCTGGACGGACGGTCCCGGCCGGACTCGGCCGACATCGACGAAGCCATCCAGCTGCGGACGGGCGAGCTGTGATGCCGGGCACCGAACCGGCCGGCAGCCGGCTGGCCCGGATCGCGTTGACCTGGCTCGCCGAGCCCGGAAACGAAGCCGTTCACCGGCTCGTGGCGGCGGTCGGCCCGGTCGAGGCGCTGGCCCGGCTACGCGCCGGGCGGAGCCCGGACGACCCGACCCGGACGGCGAGCTCCGCGCGGCTGGCGACCGCCGATCCGCTGCAGGTGGCCGCCGCCGCTCTCAACCGGGCGGCGCGGGTCGGCGCCCGGCTGGTGACGCCGGAGGATCCGGACTGGCCGCGCCAGGTCGAGGACCTGACCCGGCTGGCCCGTCGCCCCGACGGCGGGTCGGGCAGTGCCGGTTCCGGAGGTTCCCGGGGCGGCGCGCCACCGCTGGCCATGTGGATCCGTGGGCCGTGGCCGCTCGCCGAGGCGCTGGCCCGGTCGGTCGCCGTGGTCGGTTCCCGGGCACCCAGCGAGTACGGACGTCACGTCAGCATGGAGTTCGGCCACGGCCTTGCCGAGCAGGGTTGGACGATTGTCTCCGGAGGTGCGTACGGCATCGACGCCTGCGCCCATCGCGGTGCGCTCGCTGCTGGCGGCTGCACGGTAGCGGTGCTGGCCTGCGGGATCGACCGGCCGTACCCCGCCGGGAACACCGCGATGTTCGACCAGATCGCCCAGTCCGGACTGCTGGTCAGTGAGTGGCTGCCCGGCGCCGAGCCGCTGCGGCACCGGTTCCTCACCCGCAACCGGCTGATCGCCGCCGCGACGGCCGGGACCGTGCTGGTCGAGGCCGGTGCCCGTAGCGGGGCCGCCCAGACGGTCCGGCGCGCGTTGGCCCTGGGCCGGGCGACCATGGTGGTGCCGGGGCCCGTCACCTCCGCCGTGTCGGTCGGCTGTCACGAGATTCTGCGCGACCACCCGCAGGCCCGGCTCGTCGCCGGGGTCGCCCACGTGCAGGAGGAGATCGGCCGGATCGGCATCGACCTCGCACCACCACCACGCGGGCCCGAGCGTCCCCGTGACTCGCTCGACCCCCAGGCGGCGCGGGTCCTGGAAGCGGTTCCCGGGCGCGGCTCGGTCGACCTGGACGAGCTGGCCGGCCGGGCCGGCGTCGACATTCGCACCGCGATGCGCACGGTCTCCGCCCTGCAGGCCCGAGGCCTGCTCACCGGCGCGGACGGGCGCTACCGGTTGCCGCCCCGGTCCGCCACCAGGGTCGGTCGGCGTGGCGACTTGACCGATCAGGCCACCGGGCCGACGGTCGGGGAATGAGCGACGACGGCAGCCGGGGCACCGCCGCGCGGCACGCCGAGTTGCCGTCCGGCCTGCGCGACGCCGTGGACGCCTTCGCGCGGCACCTCGCCCTGGTCGACAACCGTTCGGCCCACACCGTACGGGCGTACGTCGGTGACGTCGTGTCGCTGCTCGACCACGCCGCCCGGATGGGGGTCCACTCACCCGCCGGACTCGACATCACGGTGTTGCGCAGCTGGCTGGCCCGGCAACGGACGTTCGGCGCCGCCCGCGCCACGCTGGCTCGGCGGGCGGCGGCCGCCCGCGCCTTCAGCGGCTGGGCGCACCGAACTGGGTTGACCAGCGCCGATCCCGGTGCGGCGCTGGCCAGCCCTCGACCGCACCGGACGCTGCCGGCGGTGCTGCGCGTCGAGCAGGCCGCACAGCTGATGCCGGACGGCGACGGCACCGACTCGGAAGCTCAGCCGGCCGGGGAACAGACCCGGGAACCGACCGGCACCGGTCCGGACGACCCACTGCGGCTGCGCGACCGGCTCGTCCTGGAGCTGCTGTACGCGACCGGGGTCCGGGTGAGCGAACTCTGCGGGCTCGACCTCGCCGACCTCGACCCGGGCCGACGGGTACTCCGGGTGCTGGGCAAGGGCGGCCGGGAGCGGACCGTGCCGTACGGGGTGCCGGCCGGGGCGGCAATCCACGACTGGCTGGCCCGGGGGCGACCGGCGCTCGCGTCGCCCCACTCCGGCGAGGCGCTCCTGCTCGGAGCGAAGGGCGGCCGGCTCCAAGCCACGGTGGTCCGCCGGATCGTCGCCGCAGCTGCCCGCGACGCGGGCGTACCCCGCGTCACCCCGCACGGGCTGCGCCACTCGGCGGCCACCCACCTGTTGGAAGGTGGCGCCGACCTGCGATCGGTCCAGGAGTTGCTCGGGCACGCCTCGCTGGCCAGCACCCAGCTCTACACCCACGTGTCGGTGGAGCGGCTGCGGGCGGCGTACCGGCAGGCACATCCGCGGGCCTGAGGCTGCCGGCCGGCCCGGCGGACGGGCCGCGCACCCGGAGCGTTCCGGGGCGGCGGCTCGCCTAAAATGTGCCGTTGACATCTCCCCCTGCTGAAGCAGGGAGATTCGACCCTCACGGGTCGAGTTTTCTGCTTCGCAGACCACAGCCGACCCGAATCAACGGCAAGGGACGGAGTACCGCCCATCGGTCTTACACAGTCTCCACAGACGTCACTTCCCACCAGCCCGGCGGTAGGCCCGACCGGCTTGGTCGTCACCGGAAGGGCAACGTCACGTTAGCACACCTGTCCGTACGCCGGATGTCCCGGTGCGCGGGTACTGGACGTCGATCCGCCCCCGCGGCGAATCGACTTTCCCTGTCCTGCTCCGCAGGAGTCCGTTTCCTCCCCGGCCGCAACGCCGGAGTATCCGCGGAAGGCATCTGATGAGCGGCGGCCTGGTCCCACCCGAACCGCTACCCGGCGCACGGATGCTGTTCTCCCTCGACCCGGCGGTCACCCACCTCAACCACGGTGCGTTCGGCGCGGTCCCGGTCACGGTGCAGCGGTTGCAGCAGCGGCTACGCGACGAGATGGAGGCCGACCCGCAGCGGTTCTTCACCCAGGGTCTGCTGGATCGGATCGGCCACACCCGCCGCCATCTGGCCGCTTTCCTCGGTGCCGACCCGGAAGGCGCCGCACTGGTCGACAACGTCACCGTCGCCGCCGCGACCGTGCTGCAGACGCTGCGTCTGGGCAGCGGTGACGAGGTGCTGTTGACCGACCACGGGTACGGCGCGGTCGCGCTCTCGGTCGAGCGGGAGTGCCGGCGTACTGGCGCGACAGTACGCGTCGTAGCGGTGCCCCTGGGGGCACCGGCCGAGGAGGTCGTCGAGCGGCTGCGCGCCGCGCTCCGGCCGGGCCGGACCCGGCTGCTGGTGGTCGACCAGGTCACCTCGCCGACCGCGCAGGTGTTCCCGGTCGCCGAGCTGGTCCCGGTGGCCCGTGACGTCGGCGTACCGGTCCTGGTCGACGCCGCCCACGTACCGGGGATGCTGGCGGTCGAGGTCGACCGGATCGGCGCCGACTTCTGGGTGGGCAACCTGCACAAGTGGGCGTTCGCGCCGCGCGGCACGGCGCTGCTGGCGGTCGCGCCCCGATGGCGGGAACGGCTTGAGCCGCTGGGGGTCTCCTGGGAGCAGGAATCCGGGTTCCCGTCGCGGGTGGAGTGGCAGGGCACCCGCGACTACACCCCGTGGCTGGCTGCGCCGGCTGGCCTGTACGCGTTGCGCAGCCTCGGCCTGGACCGGGTCCGAGCGCACAACGCCGTACTGGTCGGTTACGGCCAGCGGACCATCGCCGACGCGCTAGGGGTCCCGCCGCAGCGGCTGCCGGTACCCGATCCGCACCGACCGGAGTCGGCCCAGCTGGCCATGCGGCTGGTCCCGCTACCGGCCGGCGTGGCCGACAGCGCTGTCGCAGCGGCCGCGCTGCGTCGTCGGATCGCCGACGAGCTGGCCACCGAGGTGTCGGTCGCCTGGTGGTCCGATCGGGCGTGGCTGCGGATCTGCGCTCAGGTCTACAACCGGGCAGCGGACTACGACCGGCTCGCGGAACTGCTGCCCGCGCTGCTACACCGGGCCGGCTGACCCGAGCGGCAGCAGGCGGACACGTCCGTTGCCGAGCAACAGCAACGGATCGAGGTAGCTGCCGTCCGTCAGCCGCAGGCCCCAGTGCAGGCATGCCTCGACAGGGCAACCCGGATGACCGTCGGTGACGGTGCCGATCGGACTGCCGGCGCTGACCGCAGTGCCGACAGCGAGCCGGCCGTCCACGGGTTCGTAGGTGGTCCGGAACCCACTCGGGTGGCTGATGCTGACCACGCCCCGGTCGACGATCCGACCGGAGTGGCTGACCGTGCCGGCTCCGGCGGCGTACACGGTGGCACCGACGTCAGCGGTGAGATCGACGCCCCGGTGTCCGCGCCCCCAGGGCACCGGGGGCGGGTCGAATCGGCGGCTCAGCGTGATTGCGCCGGCCAGTGGCGGGTGGAAGCGCGGGTCTGCGGCTGGGCGCGCGGACCCGGTCGGTTGTGGTTTGGCAGCGGCGACCGACACCGTGGCGGGGACTGCGGGCGCAGTGCTGAACAGGATCGCCGCGACCAGCATCGGCAGGAGCAGGAATCTCATGCCGAAAGGCTGGCACCCGACCGGGGTACGGCCTCGACGGACGGACGACAGGCTGTGGATGCTGGTTCAGCTGTGGAAAACGGAATTTCGCCGCAGTCGATCTGCTATGGACCGGCCATTGAAGTCAGCCGCTGAACCCGGAATCTGCCGGTAGTGAGATTTCCGGCTTGTCCAACTCTTCCACATTTACATCCTTGAACGTCATCACTCTGACGTTCTTCACGAAACGGGCAGGACGGTACATGTCCCACACCCAGGCATCGTGCATCTCGACCTCGAAGTACACCTCGCCGTCAGAATTGCGCACGTGCAGGTCGACCTGGTTCGCCAGGTAGAAGCGACGCTCGGTCTCGACGACGTACGAAAACTGGCGGACGATGTCGCGGTACTCCCGGTAGAGCTGCAGCTCCATCTCTGTCTCGTACTTCTCGAGATCCTCGGCGCTCATCGCCATCCGCCTTCCATGACCACATCTTCCCCCAGTAGCGCCGGTTGGCGAAGCTGCTCGTCCAACGCCACGCCGACGGTACCCCGGATGGGGTCCGGACGCCCCATCGGCTCACGGATGCCGATGTCGGCCGAGCCGGCCCCGACCGTCGGGTCGGCTCCCGCGACGTCAGTCCGGCCAGCTTCGGCGACCGGTCGGCGGGAGCGGGGCGGACTCGCGGACCGGCCCGAGGCGGCCGCCACGTTGACGTACGAGAACCGGTGCTCGACGCACGGCCCCTGCCGACTCAACGCGGCCTGATGCTCGGCGGTGGCGTAGCCCTTGTGCTCGGCGAAGCCGTAACCCGGGAACCGCCCGTCGAGCTCGACCATCAGCCGGTCCCGAGTGACCTTCGCGAGCACGCTGGCCGCCGCCACGCAAGCCGCCACCCGGTCGCCCTTCCACACCGCGAGCCCGGGCGCGCCGAGCCCGTCAACGCCGAACCCGTCGGTCAACACGTACTCAGGTGCGGGGCTGAGCCCGGCCAGCGCCCGGCGCATCGCGGCGAGATTGCACACGTGCAGGCCCCGACGGTCGATCTCGTCGGCCGAGACGACCACGATCCGGTGGGCGAGTGCCCGGTCACGGACCGAGGCGTAGACCCGCTCCCGCGCCGCCGGGGTGAGCAGCTTCGAATCGGCCAGCCCGTCGATCTCGCCCCGCCGGCCCGGCGCGAGCACCACCGCGGCCGCCACCAGCGGCCCGGCACACGCACCCCGGCCGGCCTCGTCAGCGCCGGCCACGTGGGCGAATCCGCGCCGCCGCAGAGCCTGCTCCAACGCGTAGAGCCCGGCGTCGCGGCGCACCACGGTACGCGGTGGAGTCAGCACGGTTCGGCCTCTCCCGTCAGCCGGCGCAGCAGGGTCGGCAGCTCCGGCGGATAGACCCGTTCCGGGGTGGTCGCGAGCTCACCGACCGGCCACCACCGGTGGGCGTCGATGGTACGGCGTTCGATGTCGTCGAACCCGCTCGTGTCGACCTGCCAGTTGGGCACCCGCAGCAGGAAGAAGTGCTGTTCCTGGCGGTACCACCGGCCGTCGAACGGGAACTCGACGGTTTCCCGCCAGACCGGCGCGCCCAACTCGGTAGGTGTCACGCGCAGGCCGGTTTCCTCGGCCAACTCGCGGACCGCGCCGTCGACCGGGGTCTCGCCGGGCTCCAGTCCACCGCCGGGGGTGAACCAGTACCGGTGTCCGGGACGGGCCGGGTCGTACCCGCGTAGCAGCAACACACGACCCGCCGAGTCGACGAGCAGGACCCTGGCCGCGTGCCGGTTGCGCGCCGGCTCCGGCGCGCGGTCCACCGTCAGCTCCGCGTCGGTCACCCGACCAGAGTAGGAGAACAAGCCGACCGGCACGACAGGTGGGCCGCAGCCGACCGCACCGTCCGGGTTGGCGTGAACCGACCGGTCACGGTCCCGAACTCGGAACGGTTTCGAACGGCTCCGGCACGGTGAGCCAGGTGGCCCGGTCCAGTGGCCAGAAGACGGTGAACGCTCGGCCGACCACGGCGTCCTCGGAGATGGTCGCGTAGTCGATGTCGCCGCTGCGGTCCCAGTGCTCCAGCGAGTCGCCCGAGGCCGACCGATGGTCGCCCATCACCCAGAGCCGTCCTTCCGGCACGGTGATGTCGAACGGACCGACCGCAGCGGGATCGCTGATCCCGCTCTCGGAGTAGATGTACGGCTCGTCCAACGGCTGGCCGTTGATGATCAACCGCTCCTCGGCGTCACAGCACTCGACCCGGTCTCCACCGACCCCGATGACCCGCTTGATGAAGTCCTCGCCGTCCGGGTTGCTGCTCCACTCCGGTGGCGCCCGGAACACGACGATCTCGCCGCGCTCGGGCGACCGGAAGTGGTAGACGACCTTGTTGACCAGCACCCGGTCGTTGATGTCGAGGGTGTGCTCCATCGACGGCGACGGGATGTAGAAGGTCTGCAGGACGAACGCCCGGACCAGGACCGCGACGAGGACCGCCACACCCAACAGGATCGGTAGTTCGCGCCAGAAGGAATTGGGCTTCTTCTTCTCGGTCTGCTCGTCGATCACAACCGGAGCCTACGACGTCTGGCTGGGAACAGCGGCACGGAGCGCGAAGCAAAAAGTAGCGGGATCATCACCGGTAGCACGATCACCAGGTCACCGGAGGTCTCCGGAACGTCCGCCGGCTGGTCGACCGCCGCTGGGGTCGGAGCCGTCGGCGGCAGGCTGTCGAAGGTGTCCGGCACGGACAGTCCGTCCCAGCGGTCCTGGGGCCAGACGATCACAAAGGCCCGGCCGATGACGTTGTCGATCGGCACCGGGCCCTGGCAGCGGGAGTCCTGTGAGACCAGTCGATGGTCGCCCATCACGAACAGGTGTCCAGGCTCGACCACGACCTCAGCGAACTGCCGGGATCGGCACTCACCTGGGCTCGGTGGGACGTCCAGCGGCGAGTCCTCCAGGACGTAGCCGGCCTCGTCCAACGGCTGGTCGTTGACGGTCAGCCGGCCCTGGTCGTCGCAGCAACGAATCCGGTCACCCGGCACGCCGATGACCCGCTTGATGAAGTCTTTCTCACCCGGTCGACCAACCCCGACCAGATCGCCAACGGTGCGGCCGAGTTTGGCGACGAAACCGAGGTCCGGGTCGTCGGTGTGCTCCGGTGCCCAGTCGTTGGTGCCCCGGAAGACGATGACCTCGCCGCGCACCGGATCCCGGACGTCGTAAACAACCTTGTTGACCAACACCCGGTCACCGACCAGCAGCGTGTCCTCCATGGAGCCGGACGGGATGAAGAACGCCTGCAGCAGGAAGGAGCGGATCAACACGGCCAGACAGAAGGCCACCACCAGCAACAGCGGCAACTCCTGCCACAGTGGCATCTGCCGACGCCTGCGCTGCACCATCTGCATGCCGGACCGGCCCGACCGACGCGGGCGTGCCACCGACCGGCCGTCCCGACGGTTGCGCTGCGAGCGCGCGCCCGACGCGCCGCGCCGCTGCCACTGATCCTGGTCTCCTTGTGGATACACGCTACGCATCTCCCCGGTCCCGAGACACGGCGCTACCGCCCACGGCGCCTCTCGTCAGGCGCCACGAGCGGTAGCACAGTTGACTCCCGCCGCCGCGACGATCGCCGCGGACGTAGCGCTCCCCATCGGTCACTACCGCAAGGGTAGTTGGCGAAAGCTCCCAGCGGCAGTCCCGAGATCGGGAACCGGGATCAGCGGGCTCAGCTGACCTGCTTCTCCCGCTTTTCCTTGATCTTGGCGGCCTTGCCACGGAGTTCCCGCAGGTAGTACAGCTTGGCGCGACGGACGTCACCACGGGTCACCATCTCGATCCGGTCGATGGCCGGGCTGTTGACCGGGTAGGTCCGCTCGACTCCGACACCGAAGCTGACCTTGCGGACGGTGAAGGTCTCCCGCAGGCCGGCACCCTGCCTGCGGATCACCACGCCCTGGAAGACCTGCACCCGGGAACGGTTACCTTCGACGACCCGGGCGTGCACCTTGAGCGTGTCACCGGCGCGGAAGTCCGGAAGGTCGGTCCGCTGCGACTGGGCGTCAAGAGCGTCCAGCGTGTTCATCGCTGCATCCTTGGGCTACTCAAGGCGCACCGTCTCGCGGTGCGCGGATGGATGATTCTGATCCCGGGCCGGAACGCTCGACGCCGCAGCATTCGATGCCGCAACGTTCGACGCCTTCCCGCTGGCGGGATCCTCGCAGCCGGACACGCATGCCCGTCTGCGGCAACCCCACTACTCTGCCACATCACCGGCCGGCAGTTGAAATCCGGCCGCCACCAGCAGCGCAATGTCTTTTTTGTCGAGTTTCCCGGCCGGCAGGCCGGCGAGCAGATCCGGCCGACGCGATGCCGTACGGAGCAGCGCCTGGTCTCGCCGCCACCGGGCGATCCGGCCGTGATCGCCCGATCGTAGTATCTCCGGCACCTCGCGTCCCCGCCACTGCGGCGGCTTGGTGTAGACCGGCCCCTCCAGCAACCCGTCCGAGTGGGACTCCTCGACGAGCGATCCGGCGTTGCCGAGCACTCCGGGAATCAACCGGGTCACCGCCTCCAGGATGGCCAGCACGGCGACCTCGCCGCCGAAGATGACGAAATCGCCGAGGGACACCTCGGTCACCGGCAGCTCTGCCGCCGCCTCGTCGATCACCCGCTGGTCGATCCCCTCGTAGCGGCCACAGGCGAAGATCAGTCGGGGCTCGGCGGCCAACCGCTGCGCCATCGCCTGGTCGAACCGCTGCCCCACCGGGGTCGGCACCACCAGCCGCGCAGGCGGCCGTCCGGCAGCGGCCAACTCGTCCAACGCCGCGCCCCACGGCTCCGGGCGCATCACCATTCCGGCGCCACCGCCGTACGGGGTGTCGTCCACCGTCCGATGCACGTCGTGCGTCCAGCGGCGCAGGTCGTGCACCTCGACACTGAGCAGGCCGGCCCGGCGCGCCCGGCCGATCAGCGACAGGTCCAGCGGCGCCAGATAGTCCGGAAAGATGGTGACGACGTCCACCTGCAGCGCCGCCGCGCCGGACGGCATCGGGGCGCTCACAGGTCGAGTAGGCCGGGTGGGGCGTCGACGACCACCCGTCCACCGGCGAGATCCACTTCCGGCACGATCGCCCGGACGAACGGCACCAGGGCGGACCCGCCGCCGGGCCGGCGGAGCACCAGCAAATCGGATGCGGGTGCGTGGTCGATCCGGGCCACCTCGCCGAGAGCCTCACCGGACGGCGTGACCGCCGACAGGCCGACCAGCTGGTGATCGTGGTACTCGTCCGGATCCTCCGGGGTGGCGATGTCGCTGCTGTCCACGCAGAGCAGTACGCCCCGCAACGCCTCGGCAAGGTCGCGGTCGACAACCCCGGCGAACTGCACCAACGGTCGGCCCTGATGCCAGCGGACCGCCTCGATGGTCAACCGGTCAGGGACGCGGACCAGGGTCGCGCCGGGCGGTGGCGGCTGCTGCGGTTCGCGGGCGGCCGGCACCGCCGCCGGATCGGTGATCAACACCGATCCGGCGGCGAACCGGATCTCCGGTTCGTCGGTCCGGACCTCGACCGTGACCTCGCCACGGATTCCGTGTGGTCGGCCGATCCGACCGACGATCAACAGCATCAGTACGAGTCGACGATGTCGACCCGCACACCACGCCCGCCGATCGAACCGATCACCTGACGCAGCGCCTTGGCGGTGCGCCCGCCGCGGCCGATCACGGTGCCGAGGTCCTCCGGGTGCACCCGTACCTCCAGGCGCTTGCCCCGGCGCGAGTCGACCAGCCGGACCCGTACGTCGTCGGGGTGGGTGACGATCCCCTTGACCAGGTGCTCCAGCGCGGGCCGGAGGACCATGTCAGGCCTGCTCGCCGGAGCCGGCACCGGTGGGCTCCTCGGTCTTGGCCGGCGCTTCGGCGGCCGCCGGCTCGGACTTCGCTTCGGCCTTCGTCTCGGATTTCGCTTCGGCCTTCTTCTCGGCCTTCTTCGCCGGCTTGGTCGGCGTGTCCGCGACGCCCGCGGCGGCCTTGGCCTCCGCCTCGTACGCCGCCTTGCGGTCGGCCCGCTCGGGCGCCACCAGCAGCGGCGGCGGGGCGGGCAGGCCCTTGAACTTCTGCCAGTCGCCGGTCTTCTCCAACAGACGCTGGACGGCCTCGCTCGGCTGGGCGCCGACCGAGAGCCAGTACTGGACACGGTCCGAGGTCACCTCGATGACCGACGGATCTTCCTTCGGGTGGTAGATCCCGACGAACTCGATCGCCCGCCCGTCGCGCTTGGTACGCGAGTCGGCGACGACGATGCGGTACTGCGGGTTGCGGATCTTGCCCATCCGCAGAAGCCGGATCTTTACGGCCACGGTTTGTTCGCTCCTGTTGCGATCTTCACCGGCCCCCGAGGGCGGTGCGCGGGTGAACGCCGACCGGCACAGTGGGGTTGGGCCAGAGGCAGCTCGGGTGGACTGGCGACGTGCCCGGGTAGAGGGCGCCGGACACGTACCGGATACCAACACGCTATTGTGCCAGACCCGCGGCGTACCGCCACACCCGGTGGCCCCGGTGGGTCGCCGGCCAGTCCGGTGCCCGGCGGTCAGCCGGCTGCCGGCGGGCGGTCCCAGCCGGGCGGCAGCTCTGCCGGCGGCGCCCAGGCCGGGTCCGGTCGGAAGTCGCACCAGGTGCCGTCGAACGGAAAGTCACCCGCCTCGGCGATCTTGATCACCCGCCGTCCCTCGGCCCGTACCGCCGCCTCGTCACGCACCCAGTAGTGCTCCGGGAAGGCGAGCCGCTCGGCGAACTCCTCCTCGTCCTTCCAGACCCAGCTGCGGTCCGGGCGGACCACCACGTCCAGGTCCTGATCGACCACGTCCACCCCGGCGAGGTCGCCGTCGGCCCAGCGCACGCCGGGCTCTTCGAGGTTGACGTACCAGTTGAGGAAGTTCCCGGCGTCGTCGCGGAACCACCAGACCGAATGGGCGGCCCCGGCGGGCAGGAACTTCAGCACCGGCGGGCCGAGCCAGCGGCCGTGCTTGATCCGGTACGACCGGGTGATCCACTCGGTGAACGGCATCGCCCGCATGCCACGGCCGTCGTCGGCCACCTCGTTGACCACCGGCGAACCCCGGTCGACCCAGACCAGCAGGCCCCGCTCGTCGTCGACGACGACACGGGCCGGACGGACCCAGCCGAGACGCCCGCGCCGCACATTCCGATGCATGATCAACTGACCGGGCTGAAACCGCATGCTCATCTCCCTCGTTCACCATGCCCAACGACAGCGAAACCGCCCACGAACGGCCTGACGGCGACACCGCCCACCAACGGCCCGACAGCGGCGCCGCCCGCCAACGGGCGGCGCCGCTCACCGACGGCAGGGCAGGGCGTCAGTACGAGCGGGCCAGCACCGCGACCAGGTCGGGCTCGTCGTCGGAGTCGGGCACCGAGCCGTCCGGACGCAGCAGGCAGCGTACGGTGACGCCCTGCGCGTTGGCCTCGGCCTCACCCGCCGGGCCGACCACCGACCACGGCACCCTGGCCCATCCGGTCGCCGCGGCGGCGACGGCGTCGGCGAGGGTGCCGACCTCGACGGTACGCGCCTGACGCAGCGCCAGCGCCTGGTCGTAGAGCCGCTGCTGGTCGGCGGCGAGGGCGTCGCGGACCGCGCCGACCACGTCGGCGACCGGCACCGGGGTCTTCGACCCGTCGGTACGCCGGACCAGCACCGCGTTGCCGGTGGCCAGGTCGCGCGGGCCGACCTCGACGCGTACCGGGTATCCCTTGAGCTCGGCGTCGACGGCCCGGCGGCCGAACGGCGTGTCCACCCGGTCGTCCAGGCCGACCCGTACACCGGCGTCACGCAACGCGTCGCGCAGCTTGGCCGCCGCCTCGGCGACCCCGTCGCCGGCCTTGACCACCATGACGTACGCCTGGACCGGGGCCAGCCGTGGCGGCACCCGCAGCCCGTTGTCGTCGCCGTGCACCATGATCAGCCCGCCGAGCATCCGGGTGGAGACCCCCCAGGAGGTGGTCCAGGCGTGTTCGACGGCCCGCTCGGCGGATGTATAGGTGATGTCGAACGCGCGGGCGAAGTTCTGCCCGAGCTCGTGCGAGGTGCCCAGCTGCAGCGCCTTGCCGTCGGCCATCATCCCTTCGAGGGTGTACGTGCTGGTGGCTCCGGCGAAGCGTTCCCGGGCGGTCTTGCGCCCGACCAGCACCGGGATGCCGAGCACGTTGACCATGAAGTCCTCGTAGACCTCGTGCAGGATCCGTCGGGCGTACGCCCGTGCGTCGGCTTCGTCGGCGTGCGCGGTGTGCCCTTCCTGCCAGAGGAACTCGCTGGTCCGCAGGAACACCCGGGGGCGCAGCTCCCAGCGCACCACGTTGGCCCACTGGTTGAGCAGCAGCGGCAGGTCCCGGTAGGAGTCGACCCACTTGGCCATGAACTCGCCGATCACCGTCTCGCTGGTCGGCCGGACCACCACCGGCTCGGCGAGCTGCTTGCCGCCGCCGTGGGTGACCACCGCGAGCTCCGGGGAGAAGCCCTCGACGTGCTCGGCCTCGCGGCGCAGGTAGCTCTCCGGGATGAACAGCGGGAAGTACGCGTTCTCCGCGCCAGCCGCCTTGATCCGGTTGTCCATCTCGGACTGCATTCGCTCCCAGATGGCGTACCCGGCCGGCCGGATCACCATGGTGCCACGCACCGGTCCGTTGTCGGCGAGCTGCGCCTTGGCGATCAGATCCTGGTACCAGCGGGGGAAGTCCTCCGCACGAGGTGTGAGCACGCGGGCCATGACCGGACATCCTATGCGCCGGCGGTGGCGGCTGCGCGACGCACCCGCCGTCGACGGGTCGACGCAGCACCGGCCGTCACGGTCAGCGCAAGCCCGGCGGCCAGCTCAGCGCAGCACCCGCCCGCGCAGGATGATCCGCTCAGGTGCGCGGACGACCCGCAGGTCGGCACGCGGGTCCGCCGGGTACACGACCAGGTCGGCGAGCCCGCCCTCGACCAGGCCAGGGAAGCCCAGCCAGTCCCGGGCACCCCAGGAGGCGGCGGCCAGCACCGCCTCGGCCGGCATGCCCGCCTCGGTGTGCAGCGTCAGCATCTCGTCGGCGGCCCGGCCATGGGCGATGCCGCCACCGGCGTCGGTGCCGACGAAGATCGGTACGCCGGCTTCGTGCGCGGCGCGTACCACCTCGGGGAACCCGTCCCGCAGGCTGATCATGTGGGCGGCGTACCGGGGGAACTTCTCCCGGGCCCGGTCGGCGATCCCGCCGAACGTCGCGATGTTGATCATCGTCGGGATCAGCGCGGTCCGCTGGCGGGCCATCTCGTCGATCAGGTCAGGGCTCAGCCCGGTGCCGTGCTCGACCGAGTCGACCCCGGCCCGGACCAGGATCCGTACCGCCTCCTCGTCGAACGTGTGCGCGGCGACCCGGGCGTTGGCCCGGTGCGCGGTGGCGATGGCGTCGGTCATCGCCTCCGCCGACCAGGCCGGGGCGAGATCCCCGGCGGACCGCTCGATCCAGTCGCCGACCAGCTTGACCCAGCCGTTGCCCGCCTTGGCCTGCTCGGCCACCGTGTCGGACAACTGCTCTGCCGGCACCTCCACGCCGATGTCGCGCAGGTAGCGCCGGGGCGGCGCGACGTGCCGGCCGGCGCGGGCCAGCCGGGGCAGATCCGGTTCGTCGTCGAGTTGCGGGTACGGGTACGGCGACCCGGCGTCGCGCAGCGCCAGTACGCCGGCGTCCCGGTCGACCCCGGCCAGCCGGCGGGCGTCGTCGAGCGAGCCGATCGGCGTCCCGCCCCGGGCGATGCCGATGTGGCAGTGCGCGTCGACCAGGCCGGGCAGGATGAAGCCGCCGTCGACCACGGTGGTCGCGCCGGGCACCGGGTGCAGCGTCACCCGGTCGCCGACCAGCCACAGGTCCCGGGTCCGGTCCTCGGGCAGCACGACCCCGCGGACGTGCAGCGGCACGGGCGCGGGGTCGACGACGCTCAGCCCTTCTCCCGCTTGTTCAACTTGTTGAAGTCGATCTTGGGAAGCTTGAAGCCGGGCGGCAGAGCATCGCCGCCACCCAGCGCGTTCGGATCGAGGCCGGGCGGCAGCTGCGGCATCCCGCCCGGGAAGCCGGCCGGCACCCCGCCGCCGCCGCGCTGGCGGGCACCGCCGCCACGGTTGCCGCCCTTGCTCCCCTTGCGCTTGTTCTTCGGCGACTTGGTCGCCTTGCGCCGCCCGCCACCGGGCAGACCCATCATCCCGCCCATCTGCTTCATCATCTTCTGCGCCTCGGCGAAGCGGTTGAGCAGCTGGTTGACGTCCATCACGGTGACCCCGGAGCCGTTGGCGATCCGGGCCCGGCGCGACCCGTTGATGATCTTCGGGTTGGTCCGCTCCCCGGGCGTCATCGAGCGGATGATCGCGGTGACCTTGTCGAAGTGCTTGTCGTCGACCTCGGCCAGCTGGTCCTTCATCTGCCCCATGCCGGGCATCATGGCCAGCACGTTGGCGATCGGCCCCATCCGGCGCACCGCGATGAGCTGGTCGAGGAAGTCCTCCAGGGTGAACTGCTCGCCGCCCATCAGCTTGGCGGTCATCTTCTCCTTCTGATCGGCGTCGAAGGCCTGCTCGGCCTGCTCGATCAGAGTGAGCACGTCGCCCATGCCGAGGATCCGGCTGGCCATCCGGTCCGGGTGGAAGACGTCGAAGTCGGACAGCTTCTCCCCGGTGGAGGCGAACAGGATCGGTTCGCCGGTGACCTGCCGGACGGACAGCGCCGCACCACCGCGCGCGTCGCCGTCGAGCTTGGACAGCACCACGCCGGTGATGCCGACGCCGTCGCGGAACGCCTCGGCGGTACGGACCGCGTCCTGCCCGACCATCGCGTCGATGACGAAGATGACCTCGTCCGGGTCGACCGCGTCGCGGATCGCGGCCGCCTGGGCCATCATCTCGGCGTCGATGCCGAGCCGGCCGGCGGTGTCGACGATGACGACGTCGCGCGCCGACCGGCGGGCGTGCTCGATCGACGCCTTGGCGACGGCCACCGGGTCGCCGACCCCGTTGCCGGGCTCCGGGGCGAACACTTCGACCCCGGCCCGCCCGCCGAGGACCTGCAGCTGGCCGACCGCGTTCGGGCGTTGCAGGTCGGCGGCGACCAGCAGCGGCTGGTGCCCCTGCGCCTTGAGCCAGTTGGACAGTTTGCCGGCGAGGGTGGTCTTGCCGGAACCCTGCAGCCCGGCCAGCATGATCACCGTTGGCGGCTGCTTGGCGAACCGGAGCCGGCGCTGCTCGCCGCCGAGGACCCCGACCAGCTCCTCGTGCACGATCTTGATGACCTGCTGGGCCGGGTTGAGCGCCTGGGAGACCTCGGAGCCGCGGGCGCGCTCCTTGACCCGGCCGATGAACGCCTTCACCACCGGCAGCGCGACGTCCGCCTCCAGCAGCGCCAGCCGGATCTCCCGGGCGGTCGCGTCGATGTCGGCGTCGGTGAGCCGACCCTTGCCCCGGAGCTTGCCGAAGATCCCGGACAGTCGATCACTCAAAGTGTCAAACACGACGCAACATCCTGTATGTCGATCCGGCAGGGCAACTCACGGCGGTGTCGGGACGTGACTCCGCCCGACCTGGCAAGCCTAGCCGCCGTCCGTACCGCCCGCTTCCGCCACTCCACCGCCCGCGCCAGCCGACCGCTTCCGCCGCTCCGGCACCCGGCTCCGCCGCTCCGGCACCCGGCTCCGCCGCTGCGCCGCCCGGTCATCCGGCGGCGGCCAGCACCGCGGCTTCGAGTCGGGCCCGCTCGGCGTCGTCCGGGCCGGCCCCCACCAGGTAGAAAGCGTCAACCACGTCGCCGCCCAGGGTGGAGATCCGGGCCGCCCGCACCTGGGCGCCGGCCTCGTCGAGCGCGCTGGTCACCCGGTAGAGCAGGCCGGCCGAGTCGGCCGCCCGCAGCTCCAGCACCACCGCGTCGGTGGCGGCCTCCCGGTGCCACACCACCCGGGGGTCGGCCCCCGCCCGACGGGCGGCGAGTGCCCGGCCCCGTAGCCGCTGGGTGACCGACACGTCACCGGTGACCGCCCGCCGCAGGTCGGCGGTGAGCGCGATGGTGTCCGGCGGGGTGCCGTACCGGGGCTGGACCCGGAACTCGACCAACGCCCGCCCGTCGACGGTGGAGGCGTCGGCGGTCAGCACGTCCAGCCGGTGCAGGGCCAGGCAGCCGGCGACCGCGGCGAGTAGGCCGTGCCGGTCCGCGGCGGCCACCGCGACCCGGTCATCACCGTCGATGTGTACGGCCGGTAGCGGACCCGCCACCAGCGCCGGATCGGGTCGCGGCGGCTCGGGCAGCACCCCGGTGTCCAGCGCGGTGTGCACCCGGCGGACCAACTCGGCGATCAGCCGCCCCTTCCAGTCCGACCAGGCCGCCGGGCCGGTCGCCAGGGCGTCCGCGCGGGCCAGCCCGTGCAGCAGGCCGAGCGTGGTGGTGTCGCCCACCGCGGCGGCGACCTGGGAGATCGTCACCGGATCGCTGAGGTCACGCCGGGTGGCCACCTCCGGCAGCAACAGGTGCAGCCGGACCAGCTTGTCGATCATGTCGACGTCGGCCGGCGGCAGCCCGGTCCGGGCGGCGATCCGCGCCGCCACCGGGGCGCCGACCGTACTGTGGTCGCCGGGCAGCCCTTTGCCCACGTCGTGCAGGAAGGCGCCGAGCAGCAGCAGGTCGGGCCGGTCCACCTCGCGGGTGAACGCGGTCGCCTCCTGGGCCGCCTGAACCAGGTGCCGGTCCAGGGTGAACCGGTGCACCGGGTTGTGCTGCGGCAGGCTGCGCATCCGGGGCCACTCCGGCAACCAGCCGTCGACCAGCCCGTACCGGTCGCAGGTCTCCCAGGTGGGCACCAGACCGGGACCGGCGCCGAGCAGAGTGATCAGCGCGGCCCGGGCCGCGTCCGGCCACGGCGCCGGCAGCGGCGGGCAGTACGCGGCGAGCCACTCGCAGGTCGCCCGGGCGATCGGCAGCCGGCTGGTGGCGGCGGCCGCGGCGACCCGCAGCGACAGGCTGGGGTCCGGGCGGGCCCCGATCGCGGTCCGGGCGAGGACCAGCTCACCGTCGTGCTCGACGACGTCGCGGGCCACCGGCCGACGCACCGGCGGGCCGCCGCCGCGCCGCCGGCCCGAGCGCAGCCGGTCGGCGCTGCGCCAGGCGTCGTCGAGGGCGTGGGTGATGGTGCGCGCGTCGGAGGCGACCCGGCGCAGCAGGGTGTCCGGGTCGTCCAGGTCGAGCAGCCCGGCGACGGTGGCGCGCTCCTGGGCCACCAGCCGGTCCACCCGCCGGCCGACGGCGACGTGCAGCGCGTCGCGGGTGTCCAGCAGCCGCAGGTGGGCCGCGCGGGCGGCCGGACGCATGCTGTCGGCGATGCCGGCCAGGGCGATGCCGCGCAGGATGCCGACGTCGCGCAGCCCGCCGGCGGCCTCCTTCAGATCGCCTTCCAGCAGGAAGGCCAGCTCGCCGTGGGTACGCCAGCGGGCCTCGGTGACCTCGCGCAGCGCCGGCAGCTGGCGGACGGCGGTGCGCCGCCACTGGTCGGTCGCGGCGGACTGCAGCTCGGCGGTGAGCTCCCGGTCGCCGGCGACGTGCCGGGCGTCGAGCAGGCCGAGCGCGACCTTGACGTCGTCGTGGGCGACGGACAGCGCCTCCGGCAGGGTACGCACCGAGTGGTCCAGCCCGAGGCGGGCGTCCCAGATCGGGTACCAGAGGCGGGCGGCGATCTCGTTCATGCCGGCGACGCCACGATGGAGCAGCACCAGGTCGAGATCGCTGTACGGGGAGCACTGCAGCCGGCCGAGTCCGCCGACCGCCACCAGGGCGATACCGGTCAGCCCGGCCGGCATCAGCGAGGTAAGCCAGACATCGAGTGCCGCCGCCCGGTCCACGCGGGCGGCGGCACCGATGCCGTCGGACAGCGACGGGCCGGGGCCGGCCGCGTGGCGCTGCCGGACCCCGACTCCGTCGGTCATGTGTTCTCCCTACCGGTTCGGTGGGCTCGCCGGCTCAGAGCGCGTCGAGACCGCGCTCACCGGTGCGGACCCGGATGACGTCCTCGACGGCCGTCACCCAGACCTTGCCGTCGCCGATCTTTCCGGTACGGGCCGCCGTGACGACCGCGTCGACGACCTTCTCGACGTCGATCTCGTCGGTCAGCACCTCGATCCGGATCTTCGGCAGGAACTCGACGGTGTACTCGGCACCCCGGTACACCTCGGTGTGGCCCTTCTGACGTCCGTACCCCTGGACCTCGCTCACGGTCAGGCCGGCGACGCCGAGGGCGTGCAGGGCCTCCTTGACCGCGTCGAGCTGGTACGGCTTGATGACCGCGGTCACCAGCTTCATGTCTAACCCCTCCATCAGGGAACGTTAACCGGCGACCTTTTCGCTGACCGGTGCGGACTCGCCCGAACCGGCGGGCGCCTTCCCGATGCCGGCGGCGGCGAACCCGCCACCCGAGGTGCTACCGAACTCGTAGGCACTCTCCGCGTGCTCGGCGGTGTCGATGCCCTCGACCTCGGCGTCGGCGCTGGCCCGGAAGCCGATGGTCTTCTCGATCGCGAAGCCGATGATGTAGGCGACGACGAACGAGTAGACCAGCACCGCGACCACACCGAGCGCCTGCAGACCGAGCAGGTCGATGCCACCGCCGTAGATGAGTCCGGCGTTGCCCTCTCCGGCGACCACCTCGACGGCCAGGAAGCCGATCAGCAGCGAGCCGATGATGCCGCCGATCATGTGCACGGCGACCACGTCGAGCGAGTCGTCGTACCCGAGCTTGTACTTCAGGCCGACCGCCAGGGCGCAGACCACACCGGCGATGATGCCGAGCGCGATCGCCCCGAGCGGCTCCAGGAAGGCACAGGCCGGGGTGATGGCGACCAGACCGGCGATCGCACCGGAGGCGGCACCGAGGGTGGTCGGCTTGCCGTCGCGGAACCACTCGACGACGATCCAGCCCAGCACGGCGGCCGCGGTGGCCACCTGAGTGTTGATGAAGGCGACCGCGGCGGTGCCGTTGGCGGCGACCGCGGATCCGGCGTTGAAGCCGAACCAGCCGAACCACAGCAGGCCGGCGCCGAGCAGGACCATCGGCAGGTTGTGCGGCTTGAACTTGTCCTTCGGCCAGCCGACCCGCTTGCCGAGCACCAGGGCCAGCGCGAGCGCCGCGGCACCGGCGTTGATGTGCACCGCGGTACCACCGGCGAAGTCGAGGACGCCGAGCTCGAAGATCCAGCCACCGCCCCACACCCAGTGCGCGACCGGGAAGTAGACCAGGGTGGCCCACAGGCCGGCGAAGAGCAGCCAGGCGCCGAACTTCGCCCGGTCCGCGATCGCACCGCTGATCAGTGCGACGGTGATGATCGCGAACATCATCTGGAAGACGACGAACAGCAGGTCCGGGATGCCGCCCTCGGAGCCCGACTCGAGCATGCCGCGCAGGCCGGCCATGGAGAGGTCACCGGTGACGCCGCCGACGTCCTCGCCGAAGGCGATGCTGTAGCCGTAGAAGACCCACAGCAGGCTGACCAGGCCGATCGCGCCGAAGCTCATCATCATCATGTTGAGCACGGACTTGGACCGCGTCATGCCACCATAGAACAGCGCCAATCCGGGCGTCATGAGCAACACCAGGGCGGCTGAAGTCAAAATCCAGGCGGTGGCACCAGAATCTAGTTCCGGCACGCTGCCTCCTCTCAGTTGGAAACATAACCGGCTCCAAGAGGCAGCATCGCCCGCTCGCCGGTTGCGCGAAGCTTGCTGGGCAGCTGTTTCACGCAGGGTGCCCGTGCCGTTTCCAACACGTGACGGGTTGTTTCCAACATGTGAAGAACACTTCACTATCGCCAGATCAGGCAGGGTCATATCAACCGAATAGCCACCGCCGGCTGTCCGGAAGACGACAGAACTCGTCACCCGTCCCCGGACCACTGCCGCCCCGGCCCGCCGCCGGTCAGCGCAACGCGTACTCCAGGATGTGCCGTTCGTAGTCGAGCAGCCGCAGGTCCCGCATCGGCCGGCGGAGATGGCCCTTGTGCACGATCCGGACGAACGCCGGATCTCCTGCGGCGGCCATCCGCCGGATCCCCTCCACGTGGTCGACGACCCGCTTACGGATGGTCCGGACCAGCCGGTGCCGGTCGCGGGGGATCAGCCCGTACGCGTCGGCGAACAGCCGCAGCCGGCGCGGCCGGTCCGGGTGCCGCCAACCCAGCGTGTAGGAGTCCCGGTCGGAGAAGAGCGGCACCCAGGTCCACGCGGCGTACGCGACGTCGTAGATCCGCGCCCCCGGCGACGCCAGGTCGAAGTCGATCAGGGCGAGAGTGCCGTCCGGACGCCAGATCACGTTGTGCGGGGCCGCGTCGTGGTGGCAGATCACCTCGGTGTCCGGCGGCGGCGGGCCGAACGAACGCCAGACCGCGCTACGCGGCGGATTGAACCCGTACTGGGCGTCGTGGAACATCCGCAACATCGTCGCGACGGTGACCAGCGCCTCGTCGCTGACCCAGTGCGGCGCCAACGGATACTCGCCGCACTCCCCCTCGACGTAGGAGAGGACCTCGCGGTTGCGTTCGTCCATACCGAGGGCCCGGGGCGAGCCGGTGAACCCGACGTACTCCAGATGCCGCAGCAGCGCGTGCACCGAGGGCGTCCACGGGCCGACGTTGCGCCGGACGGTGTCTCCGACCCGCACCACGGTGCTGACGTTGCCGCCACGCAGTGGGATCTCCTGCTGGGTCACGTACGGTCTCCCGAGACGTGGCTCCTGATTGCGGTACGTCACCCGAGGCTACGCATCCATTCCACGTGGATCGGCGCCCATCAGGGCGTCGACGAACTGCGCCGGATCGAACGGGGCGAGGTCGTCCGGACCTTCGCCGAGACCGACCAGTTTGACCGGAATGCCGAGCTTGCGCTGCACCGCGATGACGATACCGCCCTTGGCGGTGCCGTCGAGTTTGGTCAGCACCACCCCGGTCACCTCCACCGCCTCAGTGAACACCCGGGCCTGCTCCAACCCATTCTGCCCGGTGGTGGCGTCCAGCACGAGCAGTGTCTCGTGCACCGGACCATGCTTGCTCACCACCCGCTTGACCTTGCCGAGCTCGTCCATCAGGCCGATCTTGTTCTGCAACCGGCCGGCGGTGTCGATCAGCACCGCGTCGACCTTGGTGTCGATGCCCCGCTTCACCGCGTCGAAGGCGACGCTGGCCGGGTCCGCGCCCTCCGGGCCGCGGACCACCTCGGCGCCGACCCGGGAGGCCCAGGTGGTCAGCTGGTCGGCGGCGGCGGCCCGGAACGTGTCGGCGGCGCCCAGCAGCACGGTACGGCCGTCGGCGACCAGCACCCGGGCGATCTTGCCGCAGGTGGTGGTCTTGCCGGCCCCGTTGACCCCGACGACCAGCACCACGCTCGGCTCGCCGCCGGTGTTCAACGCCCGGTCGAGCTGCGGGTCCAGCGCGGCGACCAGCTCCTCGGTGAGCAGCGTCCGCAGTTCGGTGGCGCTGCGGGTGCCGAGGACCCGGGTACGCTCCCGCAGCCGGTCGACGATCTCCCGGGTCGGCTCGATGCCGACGTCCGCAGTGATCAGGCTCTCCTCGATCTCCTCCCAGACCTCCTCGTCCAGCCGGTCCCGGGAGAGCAGGTTCAGCAGTCCCTTGCCGAGCAGGCCCTGCGACCGGGACAGCCGGGTCCGCAGCCGGACCAGCCGCCCGGCCGTGGGCTCCGGACGTTCCAGGGTCGGCGGGGCCGGCGCCACCGGCTCCGCGGGTGTCTGCTCCGGTTCGGCCGGTGGCGCGACCGGACGTTCCTCGACGGCGACGCCGACCGGACGCTCGCCGTCGGCGTCGGCCGGTGGGCGCTCCTGCGGCTGCTCGCCGCCGAGCGGGGTCGGCGGTGCCGGCGGCAGCGGAGGCTGCCGGCGCAACCGGGGCACCACCAGCCCCAGACCGGCGAGCAGCAGCACACCGAGCAGGATCGCGGCGAGGACGAGGTAATCCATGCGGAAATCCTGACAGATGGCCGCGACCGCGTCCCGCCCACCGCACCCATCGGTGACACCCACCCCCCGGTACAGTGTCGCCGGCCGGCGACCAACCCCCCGCGAACAGTGTCGCCGGCCGGCGACCGACCCCCCGCCACCCGTGTCGCCGGACGGCGACCACATCCCCCAGGGACAGGTCGGGGAACTGGGTGACGGCCTGAATGCGGGGTACAAAAGAGGCCGTCCCGCCTCCCTCGCGAAAGGTCGACCATGTCTGCACACCAGTTCGGCAGGGACCATCGGTGACCGACGGCACAACCGCCGGTGGACCGGACCCGCAGCTCCGACCGGCGGCCGGCCCCCGGCTACTGATCGGGCCGTTGCTGCGGCGGGTGGTGGGCGGGCAGGCCACCATCTGGGTGGAGACCGACGCCCCGGCCACGGTACGGGTCGCGACGACGGGCACGGCGGGCGGCTCGGCCCGCACCTTCAGCGCGTTCGGGCACCACTACGCGCTCGTGGTGGTCGACGGACTGGCTCCCGGCTCCAGCCACCGCTACGAGGTCTTCCTCGACGACCGGCGGGTCTGGCCGGAACCGGACTCGCCGTACCCGGGCAGTGTGATCCGGACCCGGCGGGCCGACGACGGCAACCAGCCGGTGCGGTTGATCTTCGGCTCCTGCCGGGAGACCACCCAGCACTCCACCGCCCGGCGGTTGCCGCCGGACGCGCTCGACGCGTACGCCCGGCGGCTGGCCGGCCTGGACCCGGCCGGCGACGGCTGGCCCGACCTGCTGCTCCTGCTCGGCGATCAGGTGTACGCCGACGAGACGTCGCCGGTGATCCGACGGTTCCTGCGGCGGCGGCGGCGACATCGTGGGCTGCCGCCCGGTGCCCCAGCCGACCAGGTGGTCAGCTTCCCCGAGTACACCCGGCTGTATCTGGAGTCGTGGCGGGACCCGGAGATCCGCTGGTTGCTGTCGACCGTCCCCAGCGTGATGATCTTCGACGACCACGAGGTGATCGACGACTGGAACACCTCGGCCGCCTGGCGGGCGCGGATGCGCGGCGAGCCCTGGTGGCCGGAGCGGATCAGCAGCGGACTCGCCTCCTACTGGGTCTACCAGCACCTGGGCAACCTGTCCCCGGACGAGGTCGCCGCAGACCCGGTGTTCCGGGCGGTCACCGCCGCCGACGACGCTACCGATGTGCTGCGCGAATTCGGCGCCCGGGTGGACGCCGAGGCGGACGTCGCGCACGACCCGCAGCGCTGGTCGCAGGTGCAGTACCAGTGGAGCTTCTCGCTGGACGTCGGCCGGACCCGGGTGATCGTGCTGGACAACCGGTGCAGCCGGGTACTGCGGCCGGGGGCACGCAGCATGCTGCCGGCCGGTGAGTGGGCCTGGTTCACCGACCGGGCCCACGGCCGCTACGACCATCTGGTGGTCGGCGCGTCGCTGCCCTGGCTGATGCCGCCCGGCATCCACCACCTCGAGTCGTGGAACGAACGGCTGGCCGAGTCGCCCCGGCGGTGGGTCGCGGCGGCGTCGGAGTGGCTGCGCCAGGCCCTGGACCTGGAGCACTGGGCCGCGTTCCGGCGCTCCTTCGACGACCTTGGGCAACTGTTCGCCCGGGTCGGCGCCGGGCCGTCTGCCGCCGACGGGACGCAACCGGAGCGGGTCGGCGCCGGGCCGGGCTATCCGCCGCCGGCCTCGATCAGCATGCTCTCCGGCGACGTGCACCACTCGTACGTGGCGCGGGCCGTCCTGCCCGGGCGGGTACGCACCCCGGTGCACCAGCTCACCTGCTCACCGATCCACAATCAGGTGCCGGCGCTGATGCGGCCGTTGATGCGGTTGGGCTGGTGGCGGGGGCCGACGGCGGCGCTGCGGGCGCTGGCCCGCTCCGCCGGACTGCCAAGGCCGTCGGTGCGCTGGCGCAAGCTGGACGGCCCGTACTTCGGCAACGCGGTCAGCACGCTGCTGCACGACGGCGCCACGGCCGAGGTGACGCTGGAGGGCACCACGACCAACGGCGCGTTGCGTGAGGTGGCCCGCCGCCGGCTCACCGATTCGGCGGCGGCGCAGCCGACGCCGCAGCCTCCTCAGCAGGCTGCGGGGCTTGCGCAGTAGGCGCGCTCGGCCCCGCCGGCTCCGGCCCGGTCGGCACCGCTGACTCGTCGGCCGACTTGAGCCGCTGGCTGATCACCTGGGTCACACCGTTGCGCATGGTGACCCCGTACAGTGCGTCGGCGACCTCCATGGTCCGCTTCTGGTGGGTGATGATGATCAGCTGGCTGCGGTCCCGCAGCTGGGCCATCAGGGTGATCAACCGGCCGAGGTTGACGTCGTCCAGCGCCGCCTCCACCTCGTCCATGATGTAGAACGGGCTGGGCCGGGCCCGGAAGATGGCCACCAGCATGGCGACGGCGGTCAACGACCGCTCCCCGCCGGACAGCAGCGACAGCCGCTTGATCTTCTTGCCCGGTGGCCGGGCCTCCACCTCCACCCCGGTGGTCAGCAGATCGTCCGGGTCGGTGAGCACCAGCCGCCCCTCCCCACCCGGGAACAGCACGGTGAACACCTGCTCGAACTCGCGGGCCGTGTCGGCGTACGCGCTGGAGAAGACCTCCAGGATCCGGTCGTCCACATCCGCGACCACGGTGAGCAGGTCCTTGCGGGTCGCCTTCAGGTCCTCCAACTGGTCGGAGAGGAACTTGTACCGCTCCTCCAGCGCGGCGAACTCCTCCAACGCCAGCGGGTTGACCTTGCCGAGCAGGGCCAGCTCCCGTTCGGCCTTCGCCGACCGCTTCTCCTGGGTGGCCCGGTCGAACGGCACCGGCGTGGGCTCCGGTTTGCCGTCGGCGGCGGCCGCCGCCAGCTGGGCCTGGGTGGGCGGCACCGGCTGGTGCGGGCCGTACTCGGCGAGCAGGGTCTCCACGTCCAGCGAGAAGTCCTCGGCCGCCTTCGCCTCCAACTGCTCGATGCGCAGCCGCTGCTCGGCACGGGCCACCTCGTCGCGGTGCACGGCGCTGGTCAGCCGCTCCAGCTCGGCCCCGAGCCGCTTCGCCGCGCCGCGTACCTCCTGCAGCTCGGCCTCCCGCGCGGCGCGGGCGCCGGCGATCTCGTCGCGGGCGGCGGCCGCGTCGACCATCGAGTCGGCCAGCCGGGTCAGCGCGAACCGGGCCCCGGCGGTGACCGCCCGGGCGATCTGCGCACCCCGGGCCCGGGCGGCCCGGCGGGCGGCGGCGCGTTCCCGCGCGGCCCGCTCGGCCGCCGCCTGCCGCAGCAGCGAGTCCGCCCGGCCGGCGATCGACGACACCCGCTCCTCGGCGGTACGGACGGCGAGTCGGACCTCCATCTCGTTCTGCCGGGCACCGGGCAGCATCGCGGCGAGTTCGTCCCGTTCGGCGGTCGACGGCTCCTCGTCGATCGGGGTCGCCTCGGCCAGCCGGAGCCGCTCCTCCAGCTCCTCCAGCGCGGTCAGGTCGCGGTCCCGGGCCTCGGCGGCCTTGTCCCGGGAGGTTCCGAGCCGCTCCGCCTCGGCCCGTGCCGACCGGGCCGCGGCGCCGAGCTCGGCGAGCCGGCGGGCGGCGGCGTTGCGTTGCCCCTCCGCCTGTCGACGCTCGGCGGCGGCCTGCGCGGCCTGCTCCTTGAGGCCGGCCGCCGCCTCCCGCGCGGTGTCGAGCTGCCCGCGCAGCTCGGCGACGGTGGCCTCGGCGGTGAGCCGGTTGCTGCGGGCCTCCTCGACCGCCGCCTGCACCTCGATGAAGCTGGGGGCCTTGGCGGACCCGCCGGCGGCGGCGTAGGTGCCGACGATGTCGCCGTCCGGGGTGACCGCCCGCAGCTGCGGATGGTCGGCGACGGCCGCGGTGGCCGCCGCGAGGTCGCCGACCAGGATCACGTCCCGCAGCGCCCGGTGCAGCGCCGGGCGAAGCTCGTCGGGGCAGCTGACCGCGTCCGGTGCCCAGGTCGCCCCGGGCGGCATGGCCGGCCGCAGGGTGTCCGGCGAGCCGATCATCCCCGGCCCGGCGGGTCCGGCGACCAGCAGGCTGGCCCGGCCGGAATCCTGGATCTTGAGCAGCCGCATCGCCTCGGCCGCCTCGTCGACGCCGGTGACCGCCACTGCGTCGGCGAGACCGCCCAACGCGGCGGCCAGCGCCGCCTCGTGTCCGGGCGCGACGGTGAGCAGGCCGGCCAGACTGCCCAGCAGGCCGGGCACCTGATCGGCCCGGGCCAGCAGCGCCCCGGCACCGTCGCCCCGGCGCAGCCCCATCGCCAGCGCGTCCTCCCGCGCCTGCCAGGTGGCGGCCTCCTTCTCGGCCCGGCGCTCGGCGTCGGACAGCTGCCGTACCTGCGCGGCGGCGGCGTCATGCGCGGCGACCGCCTCGGCGTGCCGGGCGTCCAGGTCGGCGTTGTCCCGGTCGGCCTCGGTGGAAAGTTCGGCGGCCGCGTCCAGCTCCTGCTGGGCCTGATCGGCGCGGGCCTGCGCGTCGGCGTGCGCGGCGGTGAGCCGGGAGATCTCGTCGGCGGCGCTGGAGGTGCGGGCGCGTGCCGAGTTGACCTGGCCGGTCAGCCGGGCCAGCCCTTCCCGCCGGTCGGCGATCGCCTTGGCGGCGGCGACCAGCGCCCGCTCGGCCTGGGCCAGCTGCGTCTCCAGCTGCTGGCGGCCCTCCACCGCCTCGGCGAGGCGGATCTGGTCCTCGGTCAACGCGGCCCGCAGCTCCTCCTCCTGTTCGCGGACCCGGTGCGCCTCGTCGGTGAGCTGGTCCGGGTCACGCCCGGGTCGCTCGTCGTCGGGCACGCCCGACAGGTGCCGCAGCCGTTCACCGGCCAACTGCTCGGTCGAGCGGAAGCGTTCCTGCAGGGCGGCGAGCTTGTACCAGGTGTCCTGGGCGGCGGCGAGCAGCGGCGCGTCCTCGGCCAGCGCCGACTCCAGCTCGGCCAGCCGGGACTGCACCTCGGCGTGTTCGGACTCCACCTCGGTACGGCGCTGCCGCAGTGCCGTCTCGTCGGCGATCTCCTTGTCGAGAGTGGTCCGCAGGGTGGTCAGGTCGTCGGCGAGCAGCCGCAGCCGGGCGTCGCGCAGATCGGCCTGGATACCGGCGGCCCGGCGGGCCACCTCGGCCTGCCGGCCCAGCGGTTTGAGCTGGCGGCGCAGTTCGCCGGTGAGGTCGGTCAGCCGGTCCAGGTTGGTCTGCATCGCGGTCAGCTTGCGCAGCGCCTTTTCCTTGCGCTTGCGGTGCTTCAGCACCCCGGCGGCCTCTTCGATGAAGGCCCGCCGGTCCTCCGGCTTGGCGTGCAGTACGGCGTCGAGCTGGCCCTGGCCGACGATGACGTGCATCTCCCGGCCGATGCCGGAGTCGGAGAGCAGTTCCTGGATGTCGAGCAGCCGGCAGTGGTTGCCGTTGATCTCGTACTCGCTCTCACCGGAGCGGAACATCCGGCGGGTGATCGACACCTCGGTGTACTCGATCGGCAACGCACCGTCGGTGTTGTCGATGGTCAACGTGACCTCGGCCCGGCCCAGCGGGGCCCGGCCGGCGGTGCCGGCGAAGATGACGTCCTCCATCTTGCCGCCCCGCAGCGCCTTCGCGCCCTGCTCGCCGAGGACCCAGGCGATGGCGTCGACGACGTTGGACTTGCCGGAGCCGTTCGGGCCGACCACGCAGGTGATCCCGGGCTCCAGCTTCAGGGTGGTGGCGGAGGCGAAGGACTTGAAGCCCTTCACCGTCAGACTTTTGAGATGCACGGTCCGATTCCTCGTCCGACGGGTCGCCGTGCGGCCGTCAGTGCTGGTCAGTACCGCACAGGCTAACCCGTCGGTCGGACGGTCACCGGATCCGACGCGGCTGGGGCGCCGTGACCGGGGCCCGGACGGGGCCGCAGACGGACGGGACGTGAACGGGGCCACGGACGGGGCCGGACAAAAAGCTGCGCGCCGGCACTTGAGTGTCGGCGCGCGGGGTGCGTGCGATCAACGGTACGTACGGTCACTGGCGGCGGGCGCCGGCCTGCACCGGCGCCCGTGGAGATCAGGTGAGCGCAGGCTCGGGGATCCGCAGCAGGTCGTCGCTTTCGGCGACCGCTGCGGCGAGCCGGTCGTTCTCCGCCCGCAGTCGGGTGATCTCGAACTCCAGTGCCTGTACCGTGGCACGCAATCGGGTGACCTCGTCGAGCAGGCGCCGGTCGGGTGCTGCACCAACGTGGCCGTAGAGGGCCTTCGCCATTTCGTCTCCTTGTAATGCGCTGCCGGAAAGGCCGGCCAACGCGCGCCCGTGAACCCTCGTGTCGGTCAACCCCCGGGCATGCGGGGGCGCGACTGGGCGCGACTGGCGACACCCCCATGGTCCGCCGAAGTCGCCGCTTCGTCAAGTTCCACCAGACGAGGATCCCCACCTCCTCCACCGAATCTATCGCCCAAAAGGTACGAAGAGCGGCGGTTTAGCGGCACAGATCACAGTGTCAACGGCAGAACCTCAGCCGGACAGCTGTCCGCCTTATCTCTTCCTTAGCGGGATCGCCGGTTTGTCTTAGCGGCGTTGCCGGGCGCGGCCGGACGCCTTAGCGTCGCACCCGGCACAGCGCCCCCCGGTTACACCGGACGCGGCCCGCTGGGCCGACCACCCACCTGCGGAGGCAACGACCTTGTACCGGCGCAACGACCGGGTCGATGGATCCATCCCCGGCGATCCGACGCCGCCCGCCGGCCACACCGCATCCGGTGATACCGGCTGGGACACCGACCGGTTCGGGCAGAGTTCCTGGCGTGACCACCTCGACGCCGGCTGGCGACCCGGCCCTTCGACGGCCGACGACTACTCCGGCCCGGCGACGGCCGACGACTACCCGACCGCCGGCCGGTTCCCCGGCGACGGCGGTTACGACCTCGGCAGTTACGGCGGCGGCGGTCACCCAGCGTACGGAGCGGACCGCCACGGGCACCTGTCGCACGACGGGCACCCGGCGTACGACGGGCACCCGGCGTACGACGGCGTGGACCACGGCGGCTACCCCGCCGACCCGACCCAGCAGTTCCCCCACGAGGCCGGATACCACCCGCAGCCGTACGGCCGCCCCACCGACGACGGGTACGACACCCACCTGATCGCCCGCCCGGACGGGCCGGGTTACGCCGACGGACCGGGGTACGCCGACGGACCGGGGTACGCCGACGCTCCGCACGGGTACGACGGGGCCGGCAGCGACGCCCGGCACGACGACGAGACCGAGACGCACCGGTACGGCGTGCTGCGGGACCTGGCCGACGGGCCCGGCGACGTCAACGGCTGGCCCGGTGGTGACGACGGCTGGGCCAGCGACGACGATCGCTGGACCGACGACGACCGGGGGCCGCGTGAGGACCCGACCGACACCGGGTCGCTGACCCGCGTCGCCCGTCGACGGCGGTCCGACGCGCGCGACGACTCCGACCCGGAGGTTGCCGACGGCCGACGGCGCCGGCTCGCCGTCGGGCCGGTCACCCTGGCCACGCTGGTCGTCGTGCTGCTGGTGGCGATCGGTGGCGGCGGCGCGATGCTGCGCGCCGGGTTCGGCGACGACTCAACCGATGGCACCGACGACACCGTCGTGGCAACGGATGTCGATTCGGTCACCGATCCACTCACCGAACAGTCCGCTGGTACGGAGGATCCGCAGATCGGCGAGCCGGAGGTGCTCGACGCCGAACTCGGTGCCGCCCCGACCCCGGCCGCGAGCCCCGCACCGCCACCACCGACCTCGGCTGCCCCGAGCCCACGCCGTAGCACCGCCGCCCCGGAGAGCTCCCGGCCGCAGCGCACCACCGCCGCGCCGGCGAAGACCAGCGCCGCGCCGCAGCAGACCGCGACCGGGGACACCAGCCAGCAGCAGCAGGTCCTGGCGCTGGTCAACGCGGCGCGCGACGACAACGGGTGCGGCGCGGTGACAATCAACGACCAGTTGGCCGAGGCGGCCCGGCTGCACAGCGAGGACCAGGCGACCAACAACGAGATGTCGCACCAAGGCAGCGACGGCAGCGACCCGTGGGAACGCGCCAAGCGGGCCGGCTACGAGCAGGCGATCGGCGAGAACGTGGCGGCCGGCTACCCCACTGCCGAGGCGGTCATGGAGGGCTGGATGAACAGCCAGGGCCACCGGGCCAACATCCTCAACTGCGACGCGGTCGCCATGGGGGTCGGCACGGCCACCTCGTCGAACGGGACCCTCTACTGGACGCAGATGTTCGGGTCGGAGCGCTGAGCTGACGTCGGTCAGCGGCGAACGGCCCGCGGCCTAGGTTGGCAGCGCGGGCAGCTGAACGACGACCGGTTCATGAACGACTCCCGGCGGATCAGCGCCCCGCACCGGGCGCAGGGCTGATCCTCCCGCCCGTACACGTTGAGTGACCGGTCGAAGTAGCCGCTCTCGCCGTTGACGTTGACGTAGAGCGCGTCGAAACTGGTGCCGCCCTCGGTGACCGCCGCCCGCAGCACGTCCCGTACGTGTGCCAGCAGCCTGGTGACCGTCGCGGCCGGCAGCCGGTCGGTCGGTCGGGTGCCGTGCAGGCCGGCCCGCCACAGCGCCTCGTCGGCGTAGATGTTGCCGATCCCGGAGATCAGCGACTGGTCGAGCAGGGCCCGCTTGATCTCGGTGCGACGTCGGCGTACCGCCGCGACGAACGCGGTGTCGGAGAAGTCCGGGTCGAGCGGATCCCGGGCGATGTGCGCGATCTCGGCCGGTAACTCGGCGCCACCGGCCGAGACGGCGAGCCCACCGAACGTCCGCTGATCGACGAAGCGCAGCTGCGGGTCACCGTCGACGAACCGGAAGCGGACCCGCAGGTGCGTCTCGTCCGGGGCGTGGGCCGGCTGCAGCAGCAGCTGTCCGGACATGCCGAGGTGGCCGACCACCGCGTCGCCGCTGTCCAGCGGCAGCCACAGATACTTGCCACGGCGACGTACGTCGATGATCTGCCGGCCGGCGAGTACGGCGGCGAAGTGCACCGGGCCGGGCAGGTGCCGGCGGATCGCCCGGGGATGGCGCACCTCCACGGTGTCCAGCCGCCGGCCGATCACCCAGCCGGCCAGCCCTTGCCGGACCGTCTCGACCTCGGGCAGCTCTGGCATGACAGGCCCTTCTCCGACCGGTGCCGGTGGTGTTCTCGTACTCAGACCTGGGCGGGCGGGCTGGCCGGCGGCCCGTCCTCGGGCTCCGCCGGACCGGCAGCGACCCCGTCCGGCGGACCGGCAGCGATCTCATCCGCCAGACCGGCGTCGGCGTCGGAAGCCGGACCCGGCTGGTCAACGGCCGCCGCGGTGCCGGCGACCGCGGTGGAGTCCACCATCTGCGCGGAGAGGGTACGCCACGCGGCTTCGGCGGCCCGCTGCTCGGCCTCCTTCTTGCTGCGGCCTTCGGCCCCGCCGTAGCGCTGCCCGGCGACCACCACCCAGGCGGTGAAGGTCTTCGCGTGGTCCGGACCGGCGTCGTCGATGCGGTACTCGGGCACGCCCAGTCCGAGCGTCGCGGTCAGCTCCTGCAGGCTGGTCTTCCAGTCCAGCCCGGCGCCCCGGCTCGCGGAGTCCGCCATCAACGGGTCGAACAGCCGGCGGATCACGATCGACGCGGTGTCCAGCCCGTACTGCAGGTAGATCGCGCCGAGTAGCGCCTCCAGGGTGTCGGCCAGGATGCTCGCCTTGTCCCGCCCGCCGGTGCTCTCCTCCCCCTTGCCGAGCAGCAGGTACGGGCCGAGCCCCTGCGGGCCGAGAGACCGGGCCACCTCGGCGAGCGCCCGCATGTTGACCACGCTGGCGCGAAGCTTGGCCAGTTGCCCTTCCGGCAGGTCGGGGTGGCTGTGGAACAACGCCGAGGTGATCACCACACCGAGCACCGAGTCGCCGAGGAACTCCAACCGCTCGTTGGTGGGCAGACCGCCGTTCTCGTACGCGTACGACCGGTGGGTCAACGCCCGTTCCAGCAGGTCCGGTTCGAACGCCACACCGAACGCGGCCTCCAGGTGGGCAACCGGCGGACGACGGAACTGGTTGTTACTCATGGCGATACCTCGTCCTGTTCTGCGATCAGCCGGGTGATGTCATCGAGCATCCGGGCGACAGTCGAGGTCACCCGGCCACGGTGCAGTCCGGCGGCGAGGGTGATACCGGTGGCGATGTCGGCGCCGGTGGCGGCACCGTGGCAGACGACCACCGTCCCGGCGACGCCGAGCAGGGCCGCCGCCCGGGGTGCGACCCGGCCCGGTTCCGGGCCGCCGGCCATCGCGTACGCACCTTCGATGCCTTTGAGCAGTACGTTCCCGGTGAAGCCGTCGGTGACCACCACGTCGATGCCGTCGCCGAGCGTGACGTCGTGCCCTTCGACCAGGCCGACGTACCGGCCGTCGGCGGGCAGGGTGAGGCTCCGCAGCAGGGTGTCGGCGGTACGCCGGACCCGGTCGCCCTTGCCTGGCTCGGCACCGATCGAGAGCAGTCCGACCCGGGGCCGGTCCAGGCCGAGTCGCACGGCACCGTACGCGGCCCCGAACAGGGCGTGCTGGGTCAGGGTGGCCGGGCGCGCCTCTACCGTGGCGCCGACGTCGAGCAGCACCACCGGGCCGGCGACCGCTGGGAGGGTGGCGACCAGGGCGGGCCGGCGTACGGTCGGCCACCGGCCGAGGCCGAGCGCGGCAGCGGTGACGATCGCGCCGCTGGACCCGGCGGAGATGAACGCGTCGGCCGCGCCGTCGGCGACCGCGGCCATGCCGGCCCGGATCGAGCCGTCGGCCCGGCCGGTGCCGGGCTCTGTGGCGGTACCGGCCGCCGTCCCGCCAGGCGCGCCAGTCGGGCGTACGGTGATCCGGCTCCGCTGCTCGTCGGGCAGCGCGGCGCGAACGTCGTCCGCCGCGTCCGGCGGGCCGACGAGCAGGAGCTGGAGATCGGGATCGGCGCGGCAGGCGCGCAGAGCGCCGTCAACCACGACGGCGGGTGCCCCATCCCCGCCGAGGAGGTCGACGGCGATCCGCGAGGTGCCGGTCCCGGAGTCAGCGCCGGCCGGTGCCGACCGACCGGCCGGCTCCTGGGACGAGGCACCCGGCGTTCGCCGGGAGGTCCGCGCCGCCCGGTCGGAGACCGGCGGCGTCACGACGACCGGATCAGACCTCGATGACCTGGCGGCCGTTGTAGGTGCCGCAGACGGTGCACGCGGTGTGCGGCAGCTTCGCGGACTTGCACTGCGGGCACTCGACGGTCACCACCGGCGTGGTCTTCCACTGGGACCGGCGGGAACGGGTGTTGCTGCGGGACATCCGGCGCTTGGGAACGGCCACGGCTCTTACTCCTCTTGGCGGGTCAGTTGCGACAGGCCGGCCCACCTCGGGTCGACCTGTTGGTGGTTGTGGTCGTCCGGCAGCTCGTCCCAGTGCACCCCGCAGTCGGGGCACAGCCCAGGGCAGTCGCTGCGGCACAGCGGGGTGGTCGGCAGTGCAAGCACCACCGCGTCCCGCAGTGCCGGCTCCAGGTCGATCAGATCGCCCTGCAACCGGCCCACCTCGTCGATGTCGGTCGTCTCGTCCGTGGTGCTGTTCTCGTACGCGTACAGCTCCTGGATCGGGACGGTCAGCGACTCGCTGATCGGGCGCAGGCACCGCCCGCACTCGCCGGAGACCGGTCCGGAGACCGTCCCGGAGACGAGCACCCCTTCGGAGACCGACTCGAGCCGCAGATCGAGGCTCAGGTCGGCACCTTCCGGTACGCCGTTCAGCTCCAGCCCGAGGTCCGCCGGCGCGGGCACCACCCGGCTCACCGTACGCAACGCGCCAGGGCGACGCGGCAGTTCCCGGGTATCGAGAACCAGCGGCGACCTGGGGTTGAGTGTCTTCGACGAGTGATTGCGCATAGTTGGACTCCGGCCTGGTAGAGGCCGACAAAGTAGGTTACCCGAGCAGCGGCGACGGCGTCGAACCGGGGCACCGGTCGGCCAGGCGGGCGACGGCGGGTCAGCAGGGCGAGCGGTCGGTCAGGGGCGGTCGGTCAGCGGGACGGCGCCCGCGGTCGGTCAGAACGGCAGCGGGCGTTCGTTCTCCTCACCTGAGAAGGTACCGATCTCCCGCAGCGCGTGCATCTTGTCCCGGCCACGCTCTATCGAGGCCAACGCCCGGGTGAGGAACTGCTCGAAGTTGGCCAGCGCGGTGTCGACGTAGTCGTCGACCTCGGCGCGCAGCCGCTGCGCCTCGGCGCGGGCCTCGGCGACGATCCGCGCGCCCTCATGCTCGGCGGAGACCGTGATCTCGTTCACCGACACCAGCCGGGCGTGCTCGGCCTCGCCCTCGCTGATGATCCGGTCCGCCTCGCGCTTGCCGGCGTCCATGATCTTGTCGCGTTCCTCCAGCAGCGCCGCCGCCCGGCGCAGGTCGGCGGGGAGCTCGGCCCGGAACTGGTCCAGGACACCGATCATCTCGGCCCGGTCGATCATGCAGTTGTTCCGGGACATCGGCACGGCCCGCGCGGTCTCCACCATCGCGATGATCTCGTCGATGCGGTCGAATGGATCCACCGGCATCTCACTCCCTGTTGTCGGAGGGTCGACCCACCATGATGGCAAGGCCGGGCCAGAACGTCATCATCCCAACTGCCGGACCGGTCGGCGCTCCATCATGATGCGACCCCGGACGACATGTGGTCCATCCCACCCCGAGTCCGGGCGCGTCGCGACGCGCCGGGCGGTTCATCGCGGCCCGGTCGGCCCGCCCGGAGCTGCCGGGCCGGCCCGGTTCACACCTGCTGGGTCGGTGGCGCGGTGACCCGGGCGAGCAGCCGGTCGTGGACCGCCTCGGGCAGGTGCGCCGAGACGTCACCGCCCCACTTGGCGACCTCCTTGACCAGGCTGGAGGAGAGGAACGAGTAGAGCGGGTTGGTCGGCATGAACAGCGTCTCCACCCCGGCCAGGCCGATGTTCATCTGCGCCATCTGCAGTTCGTAGTCGAAGTCGCTGACCGCCCGCAGGCCCTTGACCACGACGGCCGCCTCCTGGGCACGGCAGAAGTCCACCAGCAGGCCACGGAACGACGCGACCCGAACGTTGCGGTACGACCCGGTCACTTCGCGGAGCATCGATATCCGCTCGTCGATGGTGAACAGGCCAGCCTTGGACTGGTTGATCAGGACACCCACGATGACCTCGTCGAACAGCCGGCTGGCCCGGCCGATGATGTCGAGATGTCCGTTGGTGACCGGGTCGAAAGAGCCGGGGCACACCGCTCGTCTCATGATCGCCGACCGTACCAAAGCATGGTCTCGCCGTAACGCCGCCCGCGCTCGGCAGTGACGCCTTCCACCCAGGTCAACGCCGGTCCCCGGGCGGACCGCTCGATCACCACGACGGCGTGCGGGGCGAGCCACCCGCCGGCGACGAGACCGTCCAGGACGGTCCGGAGTTCGGCGTCGGTCACCGCGTACGGCGGGTCGGCGAAGACCACGTCGTAGCCGCCGCCGTCCGGCGGCGTGGCCAGCGCGGTCGCGACCTTGGCGGTGATCAGCCGGGCACCGGTGCCGGCTCCCAGCGTGGCGATGTTCGCCCGGACGGTACGGGCGGCCCGCGCGTCGGACTCGACCAGCAGGACGTGGTCTGCGCCCCGGGACAGCGCCTCCAGACCCACCGCGCCGCTGCCCGCGTAGAGGTCGGCGAACCGCGCCCCGACCAGATCGGTCATCGTGCCGAGGGTGCTGAACAGCGCCTCGCGGACCCGGTCGGAGGTGGGCCGGGTGTTCGCGCCGGGCGGCGTGGCGATCCGCCGGCCGCCGAGCCGGCCGGAGATGATCCGGGTCATCGGCGGCGGACCCCAACGGCGGCCGGTTCGCTCATCCCCGGCACGCTACGCGATCAGCCAAACCGGTCGAATGCCGACCCGGACGGCTTAATCCGCCCTCGCGTGACCAGGGGCATCTGTTGTGCCGGAGAGACACCCGAGGCAAAAACGGCCACCCGCAAAGCGGACGGCGAACACGTTGCGTCTATGAATTGTCTCGGAACGACAACATCATCCTTAGCTGGACCTGTGGGTCACCACGTCAGTTCAGGAACAGCTAAGGTCAGGCGCTGTGCCGGTGGGACAACGCCGGACACGACGCACGACGCGGGTCGTTGTCGCACCGAATCATCGACTGCACCTCACCAGTCAGGTTGCGCACGACCGCGCCGGGCCCCTGAACCCCTCACTCGGGAGTACCTGTGAACCGTCTGAAGTCTCCGCTTCGGCGCGCCCTGGCCATCGCGGCCGGCGCGACGATCGGCATGGTCGGCGCGGTGGCCCTCGCCACCCCCGCCAGCGCGCACCACCCCATCCCGGTCGGCCTGCCGGTCTGCAAGACGGCAGACGGCGACTGGAAGATCGTCTGGAAGGTCTGGAACAGCGAGCGGGACCTCGCCGCTACGCTGACCGAGGTCTCGACCGACCCGGCGGAGACCGAGATCACCGGTGAGATCTTCGTCGGCGCGGAACTGCCCACCGGCAGGGACGGCATTCGCGGTGAGCAGATGATCCCGTCCGAGATCACCAAGGTGACCCTGACGGTGACCGCCGAGTGGCTCCGCGTCCGGCCCCGGAAGACCGAGGTTGTCACGCAGACCGTCACCAGCATCCCGGTGAAGAAGCCGAAGCTGCTGAAGCTGCTGCCGATGTGTGCCGAGCCGACTCCGAGCCCGACCGTCGACCCGACCACCGAGCCGACCACCGAGCCGACCGTGCAGCCGACTGTCGAACCGAGCGTCGACCCGAGCCCGACCGCGCCGGTCACGCCGGAGCCGACCGAGCCGCCGGTGGTGGAGCCCAGCGAGCCCGAGGGCATCATCGAGTCCACCTGCGACCAGCTGATCTTCACGATCAACAACCCGGAGGACGGCGAGACCATCACCGTCGACTTCGTGCCGAACGAGGGCGACACCCTCACCGTCACCGTCGGCCCCGGTGAGTCGGGCGTGGCCGAGTTCGACGCGTTCGAGGGCCTTGAGGTCACCCCGGTCGTCGAGGGCTTCGAGGACGAGTCCGAGGCCTTCGCCTGGGAGCTGCCGGAGGACTGTGACACCGGTGGCGAGGGCGGCGGTTCCCTGCCGGTCACCGGTGCCGCCGCTGGCGGTCTCGCCGCTGGCGCCGTCGCGCTGCTGGCCATCGGTGGCGTGCTGTTCTACCTGGCGCGTCGTCGGCGGGTCACCTTCACCGCCTGAGTCAGCCACCCTGGGTCGTGACTGACTGACAAGTCATCCCCCCGCACCACCCCTGGAAGGGCGTCGACCATCCCCCCGGTCGGCGCCCTTCCGCCTGTCCGGCCGCAGCCCCGTTCCCTGGTCCGCCGCAGCCGCTCCCGGCCGTGGATTCAGCCCTTCTCCAGGTACTCGGCGCGTTCGGCGTCGACCAGAGTGCCGACCGACGCCGCCAGCGCCGGATGCCGGGTCAGCTCCGTATCGTCGCCGAGCAGGTCGATCGCCTCGGCCCGGGCCTGCCCGATCAGATCGGCGTCGCGCAGCAGCGACAACAGCCGCAGGTGGGACCGGCGACCCGACTGGGTCGCGCCCAGCACGTCACCTTCGCGGCGCTGCTCCAGATCCAGCTCGGCCAGCCGGAACCCGTCGGTGGTCGACGCGACCGCGTCCAGCCGCTCGCGGGCCGGCGTACCGTCGGCGGCGTCAGTGACCAGCAGGCACAGCCCGGCCGCCGAGCCCCGACCGACCCGGCCACGCAGCTGGTGCAGCTGCGACACCCCGAACCGGTCGGCGTCCAGCACGATCATCACGGTGGCGTTCGGCACGTTCACCCCGACCTCGACCACCGTCGTGGCGACCAGCACGTCGACGTCACCAGCGGCGAAGGAACGCATCACCGCGTCCTTGGCGTCAGCCGGCAGCCGACCGTGCAGCACCTCGATCCGCAGCCCGTGCAGCGGCCCGTCGGCGAGCAGCGGCGCCACCTCGGTCACCGCCAGCGGCGGCCGCCGCGCCCCGGGATCGTCGCCGTCGCCGGAGGGCTCCTCGTCGGCACCGGTTCCGGTCGCGTCACCGATGCGCGGGCAGACCACGTACGCCTGATGGCCGGCGGCCACCTCCTCGCGTACCCGCCGCCAGGCCCGCTCCAGAAAGGCCGGCTTCTCCGCAGCCGGCACCACGTGCGAGACGATCGGCGACCGGCCGCCGGGCAGTTGGGTGAGCGCGGAGACCTCCAGATCGCCGTACACGGTCATGGCGACCGTCCGCGGGATCGGGGTGGCGGTCATCACCAGCACGTGCGGCGGCTGCTCGGCCTTGGCCCGCAACGCGTCGCGCTGCTCCACCCCGAACCGGTGCTGCTCGTCGACGACGACCAGGCCCAGGTCGGCGAAGTCGACGCCCTCGTACAGCAGGGCGTGGGTGCCGATCACGATGCCGGCCCGGCCGTCGCGGACCTCGTCGAGGGCGGCCCGGCGGGCCGCCGCCCCCAGCGACCCGGTGACCAGCGTCACCCGGGTGCCGGCCGGGTCGCCGTCCAGCTCACCGGCCCGCCCCAGCGGGCCGAGCAGCTCCTGGATGCCCCGGTGGTGCTGGGCGGCCAGCACCTCGGTCGGGGCGAGCAGCGCCGCCTGCCCGCCGGCGTCGACGACCTGCAGCATCGCCCGCAGCGCGCACACCGTCTTGCCGGAGCCGACCTCGCCCTGCAGCAGCCGGTGCATCGGATGCGCGGTGGCCAGGTCGGCGGCGATCTCCTCGCCGATGCGCCGCTGGCCGTCGGTCAGCTCGTACGGCAGGCGGGCGTCGAACGCGGCCAGCAGGCCGGCGTCCGCGCGGGGCCGGGGCCGCGCCGGCCAGTCGGCGGCGCGCAGCTTGCGCTGCACCAACGTCAGCTGTACGGCGAACGCCTCGTCCCACTTGAGCCGCCGCCGGGCCTGGAACAGCTCGGGTTCGTCGGCCGGGCGGTGGATCTGCCGCAGCGCCGGGTGCAGGCCGAGCAGGTTGCGGCTGGCCCGTACCGCCGCCGGCATCGGATCCTCCGGTGGGGAGAGCACGTCCAGCACGGTCCGTACGCAGCGGGCGATCACCCAGGTCGGTACGGCGGCGGCGGCCGGGTAGACCGGGATCAGCGCACCGGCGAACTCCTCCACCGGGTCCTCGGCGGCCACCTCGCCGTCGGCGGCACTGTCACCGAGCAGCACGTACTCGGGGCCGTTGAGCTGGCGTACGCCCCGGAACTCGGTCACCTTGCCGGCGAACAGCCCCCAGCGGCCCGGTTTCAGGTCCCGTTCCCGCCACGCCTGGTTGCCGAAGAAGGTCAACGTCAGGGTGCCGCCGGTGCCGTCCTCGACGACCACTTCGAGCAGCTTGCCGCGCCGTTGGCGCATCGGCCGTACGGTGGTCCGCCGCACCTGGCCCAGGACGGTGACCTGCTCCCCCACCTCCAGCGAACGGATGTCGGTGTGTTCGCCGCGCTGGTCGTAGCGGCGCGGGAAGTGGTAGAGCAGGTCCCCGACGGTGTGCAGGTCGAGGTGGTCGGCCATCGCCTTGGCGGTCTTCGCGCCCAGGTTGACCTTCAGCGGAGTGTCCATCGTGCACGGCTGCGTCATCCGGCCTCCAACAACGGCTGCGTCATTCGATCCCTACCAGCAGCGGGTAGTGCGGCTGCCCGCCGACGAAGGTGTGCACCTCGACGAACGGCCAGCAGCGGGCGACATGCGCCGCCACCGCCTCGCCCAGGCCGTCCGGTGCCTGCTCGCCGACGATCAAAGTGACCAGTTCACCGCCGCCGCCGAGCAGCTGGTCCAGCAGGTTGCGGCAGGTGCCGGCCAGTTCGGTGCCGATCAGCAGCACCTCCCCCTCGACCAGGGCGAGCACGTCGCCGGGGCGGCAGCGGCCGGCGACGGTGAGCGCTTCCCGGGCGGCGTGGCAGACCTCGGCGTACCGGCAGGCTCCGGCCGCCTCGGCCATCGCGATCACGTCGTCGTCGAAGCGGCGTCGCGGGTCGCGGACGGCGAGCGCGGCGAGGGCCTGCACCGGTGACCGGGTCGGCACGACGGCGACGGTGACGCCGCCGGCCTCGGCCTCCCGGGCGGCGAGGCCGGCGACGGCCTGGGTGTCCGGGTCGTTGGGCAGCACCACCACTTCGGCGGCGCCGGTGCGGCGGATGGCATCGAGCAGCTCGGCGGTGGACGGGGAGCCGCCGACCACGCCGGCGCCCTCACCGGTGAACAGGGCGGCGAGGCCGGTGCCGGCGGCGACCACCACGGCGGCCCGGCCGGCGAGCGGCGGCGCCGGCTGGTCGGCGAACCGGGTGACCGAGATCTGGTACGGGCGACCAGCGGCGATGCCGGCCTCGATGGCGGCGCCGATGTCGTCGACGTGCACGTGCACGTTCCACACCGGATCGTCCCTGTCGTCATCGTCCCCGTCGCCGTCCCCGGCGTCGGAGCCCCCGTCGTCATCGCCCCCTGCGTCGGAACCGACGACGACCAGCGAGTCGCCGATCTCGGCGAGTGCGGCCCGCATCCGGTCGACCGCCCCGGCCGGCGCTTCGAGCAGGAACTGCACCTCGTAGGCGTACCCCTCGGAGCCGGCCCCACTGTGGGGGTCGACGGCGGGCCCGGCGCCGCCGGGGTCGGCAGGGCGGTCGGGGTCGGCGCTGCCGGGATCTGCGGCGCGGCCGACGGGGTTGTCGACGTTCTCACGGCTGTCGGTGCTGTCGGTGCTGTCGGTGACCGGGGTGCCGACCACGGCGGCCAGCGCGTCGAGCAGCAGGCACAGGCCGCGGCCGCCGGCGTCGACCACTCCGGCGCGGGCCAGCACCGGCAGCTGGCCGGGGGTCGCGGCGAGGGCGTCGCGGGCGGCCGAGGCGGCGGCCCGTACCACGGTAGGGAGGTCGTCGGAGCCGGTCCGGTCGGCGGCCCGCGCGGCGGCGGCGACCACGGTCAGCACCGTCCCCTCGACCGGGCGGGCGACCGCCGCGTACGCCGCGTCGGTGGCGGCGGTCAACGCCGACGCGAGGGCCCGGCCGCGCACCACGGCGGTGTCGGTGAGCGCGTCGGCCAGCGCGCGCAGGATCTGCGAGACGATCATCCCGGAGTTGCCCCGGGCGCCGAGCAGCGCGCCCCGGGCCATCAGCCGCAGCACCCGCCCGTGCGAGGTCTGCTCCCCCTCGGAGGAGTTGTCCAGGTCGAGGGCCAGGGCATGCTGGGCCGAGGTGAGGGTGAGGACCAGGTTGGTGCCGGTGTCGCCGTCCGGCACCGGGTAGACGTTGAGCGCGTCGATCTCGCCCTGGTGGCGGCGCAGCGCGGCCAGCGCACCCGAACACCACCGGCGCACAGCGGCGGCGTCAAGGGTGTCCAGCACGGCGATGAGCCTACTGGCGCACGCCGACAGCCGCCGTGAAGACGACCCGGGTGCGGCCGGGCCGCCGGCAACGGACCGGTCGGGGCAGGGCGATTCGCCGCCCGGGTGGTCGATCGGGTAGCCTGGCCAGGTTGTCTGGGCGTGGTGTGTCCCGGCGACCGGCGACCTGATGAACGACAAATCCCCAGGAGTATCCCGTGGCTAGCGTGTGCGACGTCTGTGGCAAAGGGCCGGGCTTCGGTCACAACGTGCCGTGGTCGAAGAAGAAGACCAACCGCCGTTGGAACCCGAACATCCAGACCGTTCGCACCCCGGCCGGTGGCGGCAACACCCGCAAGGTGAACGCCTGCACCTCCTGCCTCAAGGCCGGCAAGGTGGTCCGGGGCGCCTGACCGCGCCGCCCACGACCTCGACGTTTCAGCAGCCGCCGGACCCGATCGGGTCCGGCGGCTGACTGTGTACGGTCACCAGTCGGCCCTGAGTATCCGTCACCACTCGGCGGTGAGCACCCGGCCGAAGGACAGGCAGCCCGGCGAGTCCCGGTAGTAGCCGAAGTTCGGGATCCGGGCGTACCCGCTGCTGCTGTAGAGCGCGATCGCCTCGGGCTGCTTGTCGCCGCACTCCAGGATGACCCGGCGGCGGCCCTGGCCGGCGGCGGAGCGTTCGACGGCGGCCAGCAGCGCGCGGGCCACCCCGCGACCGCGCGCGGCGTCGGCGACGTACATCCGCTTCAGCTCGGCGTCCTCGCCGGAGGTGCCGTGGCTGCGCCAGCCGGCGCAGCCGGCCGGCGCACCGTCCAGGTGGGCGATCAGGAAGGCACCGCCGGGCGGGTCGAAGTGGGCCGGGTCGACCGGGGTGTCGTCGCCGGTGCCGCCGTAGCGGGCACCCAGATCGGCCATGGCGGCGGCCACCAGGCGTTGCGCCACCGCGTCGGTGTAGCGGACCCGGCGGATCTCGACGCCGGTCTGAAGCAGATCAGTCACGCGGTAAAGCGTAGTGCGGTCACCGGCGGTGGCTCAGCGGTGACCGGCGCGGCCTCACTGGAAGTGTTCCCAGCCGGCGACGCCCTGGTAGGGCTGGCCGTCGACGGTGACCCCGGCGCCCTTGACCACGTGGCCGACCCGCCGCCAGCCCTTGGGCAGCGGCAGATCCTCGGGGAACGTCGCGGCCAGGGCGTGGTCGTCACCACCGCCGAAGATCCACTGGTACGGGTCGACGCCGAGCGCGTTGGCGGTGTCGCGCATCTGCGGCGGCACCTCGAAGGCGGCCCGGCGCAGGTCGATACCGACCCGGCTGGCGGTGGCGACGTGGCCCAGGTCGGCGATCAGCCCGTCCGAGATGTCGATCATGGCGCTGGCGCCGACGTTCGCGGCGGCCGGGCCGGCGGCGTACGGCACCTCGGGGCGTCGGTACGCCTCCACGAGCAGCTTCGGTGACCGGAAGCCGCGGGACAGCACCGTGTAGCCGGCGGCGGCGTAGCCGAGCCGGCCCGCGATGGCCAGCACGTCACCGGCGTGCGCGCCGCTGCGCAGCACCGGGGTGGCGCCGTGCAGGTCGCCGAGGGCGGTCACCGCGATGGTCAGGGTCGGGCTGGCCGACATGTCGCCGCCGACCACGCTCGCGCCGACCTTGGCCGCCTCGTCGGACAGGCCGACCGCCAGGTCCTCGGCCCAGCCGGCGTCGGTCTCCGGCGGGGCGCAGAGCGCCACCAGCAGCGCGGTCGGCACCGCCCCCATCGCCACGATGTCGGCGAGGTTCGCGGCGGCCGCGCGGTGCCCGACGTCGACGGCGCTGGACCAGTCCCGCCGGAAGTGCCGGCCCTCGACGAGCACGTCGGTGGAGGCGACCACCCGGCCGTCCGAGGCGGCCACCACGGCCGCGTCGTCGCCGGGGCCGAGCAGGGTGGCGGCCCCCGGGTGCAGCCGCGCGGTGACCCGGGAGATGAGCCCGAATTCACCGGCCTGTGCCACATTCACCGGTCCACCTCGATCATTGTCGTCTCCACTCGGGCACCGTCATGAATCCGGCCTGCTCCGTACGGTAGTTTCACGTTCGAGCCGCTCCCGGGCGGCGGATAGGAGTCGGGTCGTGGTCCAGGCATACATCCTCATCCAGACCGAAGTCGGAAAGGCACGCGACGTCGCCGACGCGATCGCGGACATCTCCGGCGTGGTCCGGGTGGACGCGGTGACCGGGCCGTACGACGTGGTCGTGCTCACCGAGGCGCACACCGTGGACGAACTCGGGACGATGATAGTCAGCCGGGTCCAGATGGTGCCGGGCATCACCCGGACCCTGACGTGTTCGGTGGTACGACTGTGACGACTGAGCAGGTAGACGTCTCTGCCGCCGGGTCGCCGGCTGCCGGCGACCCGGCTTCGGACGGACGGTCTCCGGACAGGCCGGCGGCTCCGGGTGGGCCGGACCGGACGACCCGGCAGGCTGCCATCTGGGCGACCGTGGTGGCGTTGCCGTTGACCGTGATCGTGGCGCTCGCCGCGTTCAGCCGGCTCGCCCCGGCCGGGTCCGACGACGACCCGGGGGCCGCCGCAGACCCGTCGGCGTCGGCGTCGGCCGGTGTCGCGCCGGTGCCGACCACCCCGGTGCAGATCGCCGCCCCGACGTTGGACGAACGCGCCGAGATCGTCTGCCGGGCGCTGGTCTCCCAACTGCCGGGTACGCTGCGCGACCTGCCGCAGCGGCGGGTCACCGACGGCGCCGAGCAGAACGCCGCGTACGGCGAACCGCCGATCACCGTCGCCTGCGGGGTGCCGGCGGCGCAGTTCCCACCGACCGACCTGGTGTACGCGCTTGACGGGGTCTGCTGGCACGCCGCCGAGCAGGCCGACGCCACCGTCTGGACCACCGTCGACCGGGAGATCCCGGTGCGGGTGAGCGTGCCCGGCTCCTACGACGAACCGGGCCAGTGGGTGACCGCGTTCGCCGACCCGCTGATCGAGACGGTGCCCAGCGACGCGGACGCCGCCCCGCGCGGCTGCCGCGCCTGACTCTGGATCCGGTCCGCTCTGGTCCCGCTCTACTCGGGTCCGGTCTCGGTCCCGGCGGTCGGTCAGCGCAGCCCGGTGCCCCGGCTCAGCGCGGTACGGATCAGCCGGTCCACCAGCTTCGGGTACTCCAGGCCGGCGGCCGCCCACATCCGCGGGAACATCGACGTCGGGGTGAACCCCGGCATCGTGTTGATCTCGTTGAGGTAGATCTGGTCGTCGTCGGTGACGAAGAAGTCGACCCGGGCCAGACCGGCGCAGTCCAGCGCGGTGAAGGTGCGGCAGGCGTAGTCCTGCACCTGCCGGGTGACCTGCTCCGACAACCCGGCCGGGATGTCGTACTCGCAGGAGTTGTCCAGATACTTGGCCTCGAAGTCGTAGAACTCGTGGTCGGTGACCACCCGTACCTCGGCCAGCAGGGACGCCTCGGGGCCGCCGCCGGCCTCGCCCTCGATCACCCCGCACTCGACCTCACGGCCGACGATCGCCGCCTCGATCAGCACCTTCGGGTCGATCTCCCGGGCGGTGGCGACGGCGGCGTCCAGGTCGGCCCAGTCGGAGACCCTGGTGATGCCGTACGACGAACCGGCCCGCGACGGCTTGACGAACACCGGCAGGCCGAGACGCTCCTTGTCGGCGTCGCTGAGGCTCACCCCGGGGCGCAGCACCGCGTACGGGCCCGTCGGGATGCCCTCGACGGTGGCCAGCTTCTTGGTGAACTCCTTGTCCATCGCGGCGGCCGAGGCGAACACCCCGGCCCCGACGTACGGGATGCCGGCCATCTCCAGCAGCCCCTGGATGGTGCCGTCCTCGCCGTACGCGCCGTGCAGCGCCGGGAAGACGACATCGACGCCGGCCAGGGCGGCGGCCGGGCCGTCCGCCGGGTCCAGCACCATGATCCCGTTGCCGGTCGGGTCGGCGGGCAGCACCACGGCCGAGCCGGACCGGTCGGTGATCTCCGGCAGCTGCCGGTCGGTGATGGCCAGCTGGCTGCCGTCGCCGGTGGTGAGCACCCACCGCCCGGCGCGGGTGATGCCGACCGGGACGATCTCGTACTCGTCGGTGTCCAGGGCGGCCAGGATGCTGCCGGCGCTGACGCAGGAGATCGCGTGCTCGGTGCTGCGGCCGCCGAAGACGATGGCGACGCGGGTCTTGGCTGGGCTGGTCACAGGGGTGCCTTTCGTTCGCGGCCTGCACGCGCCCGCCGGGCGAGGTCGGGGGAGCCCGGCGGTACGCGGTTCACGTCTTCGCGCTCACGCGGCTGACCCTACTCTGCGTACCCGCCCACCGTGCCCTGACCGGCCCGGGATCCTCCTGATGATGCAAGGAGTAACCGCCGGGTAGCTGGGGACCCGGGACCCGCGTCCGTTGGGCGGCGGCCCACCGGGGTCACGCGTCGGCGAGCCCGCCAGCCTTCACCCCGTCGACTCTGCCCGTGGCTCCGGCTCGACTTGCCTGCGCAACCTCAGCACCAACCACGGCAGACCAGGTCTGGCACCCTCGAACCCATTCACGTGCTCATGTCGCCCTGTCAAGCGCCACCCGAATTGAGGCTCCAAGATCGTTGAGCCCCGCATCCGGAGACACAACAACCATCTGGTCAAGATCGAATCTGAGCCCTCGCCGGGGCCCCAAGTTCTGCATCGGGGTCAACTCGACAGAACCGGCCGGGAATTCCCGCCTCGCGTTAACCGAAACGAGGTCTTTCAGGTAAGCCGCATACGAATCGACTTCAACCGAATTGAAGATTTGCCGCATTCGGCCCTTGACACCCTCGACGAATTCTTTGCCTACGCCATCCTGCGTCTTGGCAAACGCCTCAAGGACTGTCTCAGCAAGCTCCTCATTCGAAATCGAATTATCCAGGGTCCTGAACCAGCCGTTGACCACCCATATGCCGGTATGCACACGGGAATGACTCGCCATAACTGTCACATGCCGCAATCTGTCTATCGATCCGTAGCCGATCATTGAACGATCACGAACTCCACATAAGTATTGCGATTCCACCCACACTTTATGGCATCCACCATAGCCCGCCCGGCCATCGCCACCGCCGGGTCACACTCGTAGCCACGCGTCAGTCGGCGATGCACGCGGTCAGATCAAGCCTGGCCACGTCCCCTGGTGGGGGTGCCGGACCAGGCTTCCCGCACGGCGTCGTGCACGCGCCGTCCTCGGTGTTGGCCAGGGCAGTCGCGGCGGTACTGACCGTTGCCCGATCCAATCACCCCCCGCTTGCGGTACTGCAAGATCCCACGCACCAATCCAGTCACGCCCGCCCTTCACGCCAACGGACGAAAATATCCTCATCCGCCAATTCTGGAACACCGATAGCCACAGCATCAGCGAAATCCTTCGCCAACCTTTCTAGGAGTTCGACCAGCATTCTCTTATCGTGACGGATGACTGGAGGAACAGGAATCCAGGAGGTCCCCGACCGACATTCGACATCTACCCACGGGCCATCAACCGCAAAATACAGAGTCCTTTCGATACCCTGTCCGTAAAAATCGATCTCGCAAACCCGATCAGCACGCAACGCGTTGAGCGCATCGGGCAACTGCTCAATGAGTGCCGAAAGGTCATACGACACATCCAGCGACCAATTTTCATCACCGAAGCCAGCAGCGCGGAAACGACAGTCAGTCTCGGCCAGGAAGCCGCAGGCCACTACAATAAGTGACTGAAAATCACCGGATTCCGCCCTCTCTAATTGACCAACACAATGAGGCCCGGAGGGCAGTGTCAAAGAAAATTCAAGCAGCATTCTTCACCTGCTAGGGCCGATGATGGGATAAGCAGTTCGATACGCCCCGTTAGGGCCTGGGACGAGCGTAGCAGCACGCGCAGAAACGATGCTTCCGTCCGGCATAATTACCTGGCCCAGACCTTCCGGTATAAGTACACTCCGAGGTCCGGCACCAGAAACATGTACGCCCCTTAAGAATTCTGCCGCAGCGTCGTTGTCAAGCCACTGCCCTTGCGACTGACCCGTGGAACGAGCCCTATCCGTGAGGGCTCTCGTATTCTTTGCACCAGCGCCGTGAGTATTGAAGGTATGTCCGAACGTTTTCGTACTCTTAGGACTCCAATTGAAGCAACTCTCATTGTGAACTAGGACCGATGTGACACCGGCGAGCACATAGTACGTATGGATGTCGGCGACACTGAGGTTGTGGACCCGCCTTGTCTCGTTCCACCGCTTGACCGCAGTGATTTGTATCCACGTGCCGGACGCGGTCTGTAGTAGTTGTCCGGCTTCCAGGTCAACCGCATTGACCCACTCCGAAAGTTCCGGCGACCAGAATGGGTGGTTGTCAGTCGCAGTGATGACTGCCAGGTCATCCGGCTCAGCGACGACGGTCAGCTCAACAAGTTCCTTCTCCCCGCCACTGGCAATGACCGCCTCGACCGGCTTTGCGGCGGTCTCCCCCGTTTCCGGATCTGTTGCCAAGACATAGTCGCCGACTTCAACATCCTCAATACGCTTTGTTGAACCGTCTGCCATCAATACTGCGGTGCCGACCACGAAGCTACTGCAGCGCCTAGCCTTCCTCAGATCGTTCGCACGATCAGTCAATCTAGCACCCTTGCCCGCTGCACCGGCGTAGCCTAGGAAAGGAACTGCCGAGAGCAGGGAGAGACCAGCACCGAGCCAATCGCCTTGAACAGCAGAAACAATCGCACCGCCAATATCACAGGGCTCTCCAACAACCGGAGCAAGGCCGCACAGGAACAGAACTCCATCGACACACCACAAGACACTCGGACATGGTCCGCTGGCGTTGCCATACAGAGGAGGCTGTCCAGAAGGCGGGAGACCGTCTCCCCACGGTGAAGGGGCCGGAGTCGGAGTCGAACTGTCGCGAGATGAGGAGTTCGCCTGACCAACACTAACCGGCGGCATCGGTGTAGTCTGAGGGTTTGGCGCACCGCAGCTGTAGCAGGTTTCATCTCTTGGATCGCCACCAATGGTGTAGCCACCGCCCGCATTTGGCGTCGCTAGCTGATTGCAGCCAAGATCACCACAGACACGTAGACCGCTTGGATCCGACCATGTGATGGGATTACCGTTAGAGTACGAATACCCGTGCATCTGCTGCGGGTCAGTCAAGTCCATGATTGGATCGACAGAGATGAAGCGTCCGTTTTCCGGCTCATACTCTCGCGCACCGATATGCGTCAAGCCGGTCGGATCGACGTCCCCGCCGACGAAGCCCTTCAGGTTCGGCCAACCCGACACACTTCCACGAGGCACACCGTACGGCGTCTGGCGGCGATGCGTGACGGCCTGACCACCGGCCGGGGAGATGGAAATTGACTGCGTCGACTGGTGATCGGTGACCAGCCACTTGAGACCAAAGGCGTCACGCATCGCGAAAACGCCATCGACGTAGCTGTAGTAGCGGGTCGCCGACTTCGTCCCCGTTGAAGTCGTGTACCGGATCTCCATCCCGGGCAGATACAAAGTCTTCCCCGACCCGTCACGCCGGATGATCCGATCACCGTCGGCGCCGTACACGAACTCATGCTGCTCGCTGCCGTCAACCAACTCCGCCAAGCGGCCTTCGGTGTCCCAGTCGAGATTCTGGGTCCCAGAGGTCGGACTGGGCCGAGACACCGTGTTACCGACATCGTCGTAGCCGTACGAACTGACGCTACTCCCACCCGGACCGGATGAGGTAACCGACTGCAACGCGTGCGGACGCACGCCACCAGGGGCGGGATACGAATACGTCCGAGTCGTGTCACCACCACCGGCGTGCGACACTTCCGTCAGCCGATTGCCGATGTCATCAAAAGTCCACGACAGCCAATATGGTGCCGGCCCACCCAACGACCCCGCACCCGCAGCGGTAGCACAGTCGTCGGCGGCTGGTGTCCACGCCTCCGTCAGACGACGCAACTCGTCGTACTCAAAACACTGAATGTCCGAGGTCCCACCGTCCGGCACGTCAGCAACCCTCGTGACGTTACCAGCCGGATCATAGCTATACCGCACATCAGACACGTACTGCGGCGACGTCTCCCGGACAGTAACCGACTGCGTCAACCGCCGAGTCGCATCATCGTAGTCGTACCCCCGATCCACCCACCCGGTGCTGTTCTGCCGGTACCGGATCAGAGTCGGCTCACCCAACGCCGTATACGTCGTCTCCTGTACATACATGTCGTTGCCGGCGGTCGTGAGCCGCTCGACGAGGCCGGTCACCGCATCGTACACGTACCCCAGATTCTCGTTACCCAGCCCAGTCCCACTTCCGCCAGGGTAGGTGTCCGACGCCGGACTGCCGTCGACCTTGTAGGAGTGCAGGAACGTGTAGATTCCAGCGAGCCCCGTCTCCGCGGCCGGCACGATGTAGTCCTCACCATGCGGCTGGTACAGCTCGTTGTAGCCACGAACCCGCATAATGTAGGCCGACCCGTCGACCCACCGGTTCGCGGTATGCAACCGGCCCTTGCCCCCACCCACCGTGTCATAGGTCCAGGTGGCCCTACGGGTGGCGGTCGAAACGACGTCGTCGTACACGCCGGTCTTTCGGCCGAGCACATCGTAACTGTATGCCAGCACGTCACCGCTACCGTTCGTCGTGCTGGTCACATCACTGTAGTCGTTGTAGACATGCGTAGTGGTGCCAGCGTCCGGGTCCACAGCGGTTTCTTGACGACCTCGGACATCGTAACCGTAGGTCCAGCTGTTCCCCGCTGGATCAGTCACCTCCACCAACTGACCCTTCGCATCGTACTCGTAGCTGGTAGCAGCGAAGGCAGCTGCGGTTGTGGCTCCTTTGTGCTGACGATTCTCAACCGTGTTTCCACGGGCATCAGAGATCATGGTGGTCGGTGTGCCGCCGGCCGGCGGATCGGTGTAGACGCGGTCGCCGCCGTACGAGGTGGTAGTACGCCACTTCTCGACACCGCTGGACTTGAGGATGACGGCGGTGGTCCGCCCGGCCCGGTCGTACTCGGTCACCGTCTGGCTTTTCGCCTCCCAGTCGTACACCGACCGCAGAGTAGTGCCGGGGTTGACCGAATCGTCGTAGTAGAAGGCGTTGTTGACCCGTGATCTGCCCGCAGCGTCGTAGACCGTCTCGGTGAACACCGTACCGGCACCGGACTTCGCCGGCGTCTGCGTCTGCCGGGGCCGGAGCAGTCCGTCGAAGAGCTCGTAGCTCGTGATGTAGTTGCCCGCAGCGTTCAGCTTGTGGGTGGTGACCGCGTTGACTCCGCCGGTCCGCCGCAACAGGTAGGAGTACTCGATGTGAGGGTCGTCCCCGTCGTCCCGGTCCTGGTTCGGCAGCCAGACCTTGGTCAGCCGCCCCAACGCGTCGTAGGCCAGCTCGGTACGGCGGTTGTTCACATCCACCGCAGCCACCTTGGCACCCCACGCCGGATCGATCTCCTCGGTCGAGATCCAGCCGAGCGGACCGGTGGTAGTGACCTGGGTCAGGGGACCGCCGGTGGACGGCGTGTACCCCGTTGTCGTCTTGTTGTCGCGCACATCCCAGCTCTCGATCACTCGGCCATATGCATCATGCTCCGCGCGGCCGGACGTCAGCCATGTCGTCGTGCCGCCACCGGTCGGTGCCCAGTCCTTGAGCACCTCGGTCCGGGTGATGTCGCCCTTGGTCGGCGTGCCCCCGTACGTCTGGCCGTCGTAGCTGGTCCGGGTATCGCCGATGACGTGCGCGGTGGTCGTCACCGGCTGACCGCACGCCACCGCAAAGCTCTGATCACGCCCGACCAGGTCGAGGATGTTCGCTGCAGTGTTCCGGTTGTAGGTGACCTTCTGGCAGCGTTCGTCGCCTGGCACGTCGGTCGCGCCGTTCGCCGTGACCTCACCCAGGTCGTTCACCTGGGTAACCATCCCATAGCCGTCAAAGGTGTTCTCCACCTTGGTGGTCCGCCAGCCACGACCCTGATCAAGCATGGTCGATGCGTAGGCGGTAGCGACGCCCGTGTAGCGGGCATCGACGGTCGAGTCACCGATTGTACGGGTGGCGGTCGCGCTGGACTGCCAGGGCACGTTCACCGTCTTCGAGAGCGGGGCGGTCGTCACCCCGTTGTAGATCACCTGTTCGCGCACCAGCCCAGCCCAGGCGTCCTCGTCGTTGACCGAACCGCCGATCGAAGCCGGCACCTGCACGCTACGCGTACCGCCCGACGGCGACGACCGGTCACCGTGCATACCGCGCAGGAAGGTCGTCTCGGTCAAGGTCTGCTGCCCCGGAGCACCGGTTCGCGCACGGACAGTCGAGTAGCCGCGATAATCCGACCAGGTGCGGTAACCGTCCTTGCTGAGCCCGTCATCCTTGGTGTAGCGCCAAGCCGGGTTGCCGAGGTACTCGTAGGCGGTGACCACGTCCACGCCGCCGCCGGTCTGATCGGATTCGGTCACCATCGTGACCAGATATTTGTGGAAATAGTCGGTCTCGGTGCCCCCACCTGCCGCGTCGCTGATGACTGGGTAGCAGCGCAGCGTGTTGGTGTGCGCGGCCGAGGGCATCGGGCCACCGGGCTGGCACTGCGGTGAGGTATAGGCGATCGAGATCCGACCACCGGCTTCGGTCCAGATGTCACTGATTCGCTGCCAGTTCATCGCTGGCTTCCCATCACCGGAGGAGTCGACCCGGTTGGGCAGCTGCAGCCAGTCGAAGCTGACCTCGGGCAGACTTATCGACGGGCTGGCGGCGTGACCGGTATGCACGATTGAGTCGAGCCACAGCCCGCGCCGGGTGCCATCTCCGGTCGGCGGGAAGTCGTGGGTCAACGTCCACGAGTCGACTGCGCGATAGCTGCTGCTGCCAGAGTCCCACACCTGGGTCGTCACGGACGCGAGCCGGCTCGTTGACCAGAAGGTCGGGGTGTACAACCCGGCGCAGGTGGATCCGGTGCACTGCTGGTCCCACGGCGTGTCCGGCCAGTTGTTCTCGTCGTGCGTGGCGCACGACGAGGTCACGCACCGGTCGTCGCTGTCGAAGACCACCCGCGTGGGCGAAGCCGTGCTGCTGTACACCGTGTCCGTGCCGCCTCGATTGTGGGTGCCGTAATCGATCCGAGCGAGCACTCCGGCGCGGGTGTAGGTCACGGCGCTGGCGGCGGTGAAGTTCCGACCATACTTGTTCGTCTGCGGGTCATACCACAGGGACATGGTGTTGCCGTGCGGGTCGACCACGTAGTCGAGGTTCCACCGCCATGCCTGGTTGCAGAAGGACCCGCCGAACGACGACGCGTGGCACGGGTCACCGGAGTGATTGCCGGCGACCGGCACCGTCCAGACCGAGCGGGTCGTTGGCTTGCCGGTCGTCCAGCCGGAAAGCCGGTTCAGGCCAAAAAAGTACTGCACGCCGTCCGCAGCGGTGACCTTCCAGTACTCGTTGTTGTTGTCGTCGTTGGTGGTGTTGGTGAGTCGCTCGACCTTGGAGCCGTCGTCCTGCTTCGGCTTCCAGACACCGCTACTACCGTCGCGGATCAACTCGACCGAGCTGCCGTTGAGCGACAGTACCGCGTTGTCTCGAGCCCAGCACAGGTCCCCCGTGGCCACGGTGTTGTTCGCCCCGCCGTCCATGTCCTGCGCGCACGGACGATAGCGCCGCTCGATGAACCCTGGTGAATACTCGAAGCCCTCACCGATCCAGGACGGCTGGTTGTTGGTCGCTTCGCTACGCCCGTCAACAGCGGAAGAGGAGTACGCAAGGGCCGTGCTGGGTGCTGGACCGCCAAGCGACGGCGGCACACGCATCGGATACGACCAAGAGAAGTCGCCCGATCCTCCGCCAGACGCCCAGGTCGACGATGCCTGCAGCTGAGTAGCGCCATAGTCACCGGCGGCGGACGACGAGTCAGCCAGCAGCGCGACGACGGTGGAGGACCCCGGACGGCCGGCTCGGCCGGAACCGCCCTCGCCGATGGTGATCTCCGCGGTCACCCGCTGATCACCGACGTGGTTGCGGGAGGCCAGCGGGCGTGCACCGCAATTGGCCGCAGCCGGATCGGTCAGCGCGCAGGCTGGTAGCTCGACCAACCGTAGCCGGGTCGACCAGTCCGCGCCGAAAGCGCTGGCGAATCCGGAGTAGTCCACCGAGACGACCACTCGACTCGACCCAGCCGTCCCGTCGATCTGGCTGAGTCGCATCAGGACGCCGGCCCGATGCCAGTCTCGCCGGGTTGTTGCCCGGTCGAGCAGATCGACTCGAATCGGCCCCGGCTCGGCAGTCTGGCTGCCTGACGCCGGGACAGGAGTAAGCCAGACTGGGGCTTCGGGCACCCGCACCTGGGTCGGCCTCACCGGCTGGCCCAGCCGCCGAGCCTGTTCCCGGGTCATCATCGCACCGGCCAGGTCGACCTCGCGTACGCCTGGCTTTGGCCAAACTACTGGCGTTGGCTCGTAGCGTTCGTTGCTGGATCGGTCCTCGCCGTCCTGGCGGGCCGGAACGGCGAATGTGTCCACCACCGACAGCTGATCCGGTTGCAGATTTACCGACGCAGCTGCAGCCGCGTCGCGCGCCGGGGGTGCGACGGCGACCAGTGAAACAGCTACAGCCACTGCGAGAAGCGCCATTCCCGTCTGGCGCGCCCGATGCCGGCGTGTCGCTGGGCGAGGCAGGGTGGTTGACACTACGACCTCCGATACAAGCCGATGTCGGAAGGAGGGGAGTCGGATCATGAGGTGGCGCCGTACAGATTGCCGACCTCGCGGGCACTCACGCTGCCTGCGTAGACCGACACCTGGTCGATGCTTCCGGGGAAGAAGTTGCTCAGGGCCCCGTTCCAGCGTTCCCTGGCAAGCGTGAGGGCACCGGTGGCAGACCACGTCATCGGCGCGCTGAGCTGAACTGGTCCGGTGGTCTGCCCATTGACATAGAGGCTGATGGCACTGGTGCCTGCGTCGTAGACGCCCACCAGATGGACCCACTCACCCGGCACTGGCGTCACCGGCGAGGTCGCCAACGCCAAGGCCGGGCTGTCGGCGGCGTCGCTGCCCCGCATCCAGAAGCCCCATTGCTGGTCACCCGCGTCATAGCCGAGCACGAACGCTTCTACCTGTGCCCCGCCCTGGGCAACCGCAGCCGCGTTCTCTGTCGGCAGCGGATCGGACGGATCGCCGTCGAGTTGCACCCATGCCGAAACAGTGAACGACTGATCGGTCCGGACGACCGGTTGCTCGATCAGGGTGTAGGGGTCGGCCGTGGTCGCATACCCGGAATCGCCGTCGAACCAGGCGGCGTCGTCCTGATCCTGACCGTCAGTAGTGAACGCCGATGATGGTGGAGCAGCGTCCCATCCGCGCAAATAGATGTTGCGGCCCCAGTATTCCAGGTCAAGCGCCTGGTCACACCAGCAGTCCGCAGTGCCGGAAAAATCCCAGAACCCGACCCTGGGCGGGGACAGTACGCCGTTGCTGAACGGGACGCCCGCAGTCGGATCCTCGTTCGTGCCGTATAGATCGTCCGGAACCACTACTCGGTCCCAGATCCGCAGATCTGTGACCTCGCCACGCCAGGTGTCGGTCGGCGCTCCGTACCACAGCGCCCGACCTACCACGAGTGAACCTACAGCCGTCCACGGTGTCGCGGCTCGGCTGGTCTCCGCCGCCAGTTCACCGTTTACATAGAGACGCATGATGCCGAGCTCAGCGTCGTGGACGGCGGCAAGATGCGTCCATTTCCCGACGTCCGCAGCGGTTATCGGCACTACCGAGTCCGCTCGATGGTTGGAGCCGGTGGCGGGCGAATCGCCCATCATGAACGACCAGTATGGCACCGGCGGACTACCGAGATAACGGATGCCGAGATAGAAGCCGCTGAAGTCACTGTCGTCCTGACTGACCGCCGTGCGGTTTCCGGTGGTGAGTGCCGACGCTCGTACCCATGCCGTGACACTGAACGACTCAGCGGTATCCAACTCCGGCACGTTCGCCGTCGCGGTGCCATATATGTTGGTGGGCGACTCGGTCACGCTGTCGAAGAACGGAACACTCTCGCCGATCAGTCGGGTGTCGCTCGGCCATGTAACGTCACCCGCAGCGACAAGATCGCCGGAACTTCCCGTGATGTTGCTGAGACCCCGGTTGTTGATGGTATCCATCGGCCAGTGCCCGATAGGCGTAGATGGTGCCCCGACTAGGAACGAGTAAACGCTAGTCGGGCTCGGTGTGCCGGCGCTGTCCTTGCTGTAGACGTGTAGGGCGTTGTAGCCGTACCGGGGTGGCGTGAGCGTGAGTGTGTGGGAGGCACCCGGGGAAACTGAGACAGTTGTTCCAGGTGGGTTACTCCAGCCATAGACATAGGTGGTCACGTCTGTGGCGCCGGCGGTGAAGGTGAATGTGCCGGATTCTCCGGGACCGCCGTGCGCTGTCGGCCCGGACGGGTAGGTGGTGGAGCTGATCCCCGGGGCTGGCGGCGCGCTGGCGTTGACGGTGAACTGGCAGCTCGTGGACCAGTCGGAATCGTCATGACTGTCGTTGGCGCGCACTCGCCAGGCGTACGTTTTGCCTTCGGCCCCCGCCCCGAGATTGAGGGTGACCTCGCCGAAATTGTTTGCTGGACGCGACGGGCCGGTGACTAGGGTGGCTCCGCCACCCACTTGTCTCCACTCGAACGTGCCGACCAGGGTGTCCGATCCGTCCGAGTCGCGATACCGGGCACGCAGCGTCGGCGACGTCGTGCCGACGATACCGTTGCAGGCGACCGCCGACGTGGTCAGTTCGGTCGGGGTACCCGGTCGGGAGTTGTAGTTGACGATCAACCAGCTCTGGTCGACGTAGAACCTCTTCCACCTGTCCTGGTTCCACTCATACTGCCCAGAGGGGTTACAGGCACACAGTCCGACGGTGTAGCCGCTCCACTGCTGGTTGACCGAGTACTGCACGTCGTTGGTCACGGCGGAACCGCCGAACTCGACGTTGACGTCGTCCTGGATCACGCCGCACCCGCCGGCCTCGTTCGCGTTCGCGTCCTGCGCCCCGAGGTAGGCCGACGTTGGAAGTGGACGTGCGCCCCAGGACATCCGCGGTGTGTTGTTGATCCCTGCTGTCCGGAAGAGATGCACCCAGGTTGGCGAGCAGGACCAGGAGTGGTCGAGGCGCATACGCACCTCGGCGGAGAGGATCTGCTTGCTACGAACTGGCCAGATGTTGAAGCGGAAGTAGGACCGGTAAAGGACGTCGTCGTACGGATTCCGCCCAACCCACGCCTGGTTTTCCACATCCCAGTTGTTGTTGCTGTTGTTCGCGTACGCCCATGAGGTGCTCTTGTTGTCGAATGCCGGATCGATGAACACCGGGTAGGTCGTCTCCGGGCCGTTCAGCACCGCCGGGTCCGGCAGGACTTCCAGGTCGCCAGCGACAACGTCCACGTCGATCGCCGCCTTGGCGGCGGCCGGACCGGGGCCGGCAGCGGTCGACGGCTCCGGAGGTTCTGCAGCAGCAGTAACGGCGCCGCGTCCGCCGTCGGTTACCTCGCCGCCGTTTGCCGGGTCGACCGACGAGTCCCACATCGACGCGGTCGGGGTGACCCCGACCGTCCGCCCTTGGGAGTTGGCAAGTCGGAGCCCGCCATCGGGCAGCGGCTCCGGAGCAATGTCACCACCGAGGATGTAACGCACTCGGGCCAAGTCCGGGTGGGCTGCCGCTTGAGCGGTCTTGACCTCCAAGACGTGCTTGAAGCCTGTCGCCGTGGCCATCACATGCAGGTCGACGTCCGGTAGAACCGAGGCGTACACAGCCGTGTCAGCTTGCACGGTCGGCGTAGGAAGCGGATCAGGCCACGACAGGGTGAGGTCTTCTCCGTCGACCTGCAGGGTTACCAGCGGGGCCGTTCCGCCACCGCTGAATGTCACGTCGGCAGTCGTCGCCGCCGGGGCGAGCCGGCCATCCGGCTGCGCCACCAAATCGGTCGATACCGGCGCCCACGAGTCGGTCCCGGTCCGGATCCGCTGAGGCACGACGGCCGACTCCAGCGTGCGGGTGCCGTCAGGTTCCACGTAGACCTGGGAATACTCGTCACGCTCATCGAGGGCCTCGACACGGGCGGCACAAGCACGCGCGATCCGCTCGGCCTCAGCCGACGTGGCGACCTGGTCCACGCACTGGGGCTGAGGCGGTTCGGCTTCCGCAGGCGTAGACGAGAGCACAACCACACCAGCCAGCATCAGCACGATAGCCGCCAGGGTCCGCACCCAACGTCGGTGCGGGGTACTCGAACGGGTCAGGACAGGCGGTGTCACGCTGGCATCCACTAAGACTCCCGTGACTTGATCGCGGTCTTGGGCAAGTTCTGATCGAGGCAGCATCGCTACCGCTGATGCGCCGAAGCGGGCTACGTCAGTGGATGCGGTTCGGTGTCAACCAGGCCCGGACGGGGACCTGAGTCGGCTTCGATTCGGCTCAGCGTCAGTGCGGCGGCTGTGGCTGCTGCGGTGGTGGTGGCCAGGCTCTGTGGCCAGCGATGTCGTGGGCGGCTCGGACGGATCGGCGGCGTCTGGGCAGCATCCACTAGGGACCCCCGTGGCTATGTGACATGTACGTCCGACCCTAGAGATCCACGTCCGTATCTGTAAAGGGGGTATCACGATCCGCTACCACAAACCCCCCTCACCGGACATCGAACAACACAGAGTCATCAGTCGGGTACGACCGGCCACGCGTACAACTCTGACGAAAACCCGTCGACGTTGAGCCGAGCCACCCGTCCACCGATCGACGGAGTTCATAAGTCCACTAGTGACGGCAGGATGGGTCGGGTCGAGCATCCCAGGAGGTGGTAGCCATGTCCCCGTCCGTGCTGAACTCGTCCGTACCGCGCCGACGACTGGGCCGGGAGCTGCGTCAACTGCGCGAGCGGCTGACCCCGCTGCCGCAGACGTCGGTCGCCAGCGAGCTGGAGTGGTCGGCGACGAAGCTGTGGCGGATGGAGTGCGGCGAGGTCCCGATCCGCTCCGGCGACGTCGTGCTGCTCTGCGAGTTGTACGGCGTCGAGGAGGAGACCACCGAGATCCTTGCCGCGTTGGCGACCAAGACCCGGGAGAAGGGCTGGTGGCACGACTACGCCAGCCTGCCGTCCTGGTTCGAGCTGTACGTGGGCCTGGAAGAGGCCGCCAGCCGGATCCGCGTCTATCAGAGCCAGCTCATCCCGGGCGTGCTGCAGACCCGGGAGTACGCCACCGCAGTCTTCACCAAGGACGTCGACGGCGTGCCCCGTCACCAGATCGCCGACCGGGTCGCGGTGCGGCTGGGCCGGGCCCGACTACTGACAGAGATGATGGAGAAGAGCACCTCCCGCCGAGGTCTGACCCAACCACTGACTGACCTCGGGTCCTCATCGGGATCTGTCGACCTCGGTCGGGAGG
>Ga0207773_100058_pt1 | contig 119099 bp, 113 predicted proteins | sample TtaePargueraPR_2_FD_187281 | JGI IMG/M metagenome (GOLD analysis project Ga0207773, IMG submission 187281) | Aerobic enrichment media microbial communities from Bioluminiscent Bay, La Parguera, Puerto Rico - Tt and M1 (3) (SPAdes) | ecosystem: Environmental > Aquatic > Marine > Unclassified ... | reverse complement strand
CCGTGTTGTCGACCTTGAGCCCCTCGATCGGCTCGTCGGCGTCCGGCCGGAACCGGTTGACGCCGATCACCGGCTGGCGGCCGGAGTCGATTCGGGCCTGGGTGCGGGCGGCGGCCTCCTCGATCCGCAGCTTGGGCAACCCTTCGTCGATCGCCCGGGCCATGCCACCGGCGGCCTCCACCTCCTGGATGTGCTGCCACGCCCGGTGCGCCAGGTCGTGGGTGAGCCGCTCCAGGTAGTAGCTGCCACCCCACGGGTCGATCACCCGGTTGGTCCCGGACTCCTGGGCCAGCAGCAACTGGGTGTTGCGGGCGATCCGGGCGGAGAAGTCGGTGGGCAGGGCCAGTGCCTCGTCCAACGCGTTGGTGTGCAGCGACTGGGTGTGCCCCTGGGTGGCCGCCATCGCCTCGACGCAGGTGCGGACCACGTTGGTGAACACGTCCTGCGCGGTCAGCGACCAGCCGGAGGTCTGGCAGTGGGTACGCAGACTCAACGACTTCGGGTTGGTGGCGCCGGCGTCGCGGACCAGCCGGGCCCACAGCAGCCGGGCGGCCCGCAACTTGGCGACCTCCATGAAGAAGTTCATCCCGATCGCCCAGAAGAACGACAGCCGGGGCGCGAAGGTGTCCACTGCCAGCCCGGCGGTCTGCCCGGCCCGCAGGTACTCGACGCCGTCGGCGAGGGTGTACGCCAACTCCAGGTCGGCGGTCGCCCCGGCCTCCTGGATGTGGTAGCCGGAGATGGAGATCGAGTTGAACCGGGGCATCCGTGCCGAGGTGTAGGCGAAGATGTCGGAGATGATCCGCATCGACGGCCCCGGCGGGTAGATGTAGGTGTTGCGGACCATGAACTCCTTGAGGATGTCGTTCTGGATGGTCCCGGTGAGTTTCTCCGGCGGCACGCCCTGTTCCTCGGCGGCGACGATGTACAGCGCCAGGACCGGCAGCACCGCACCGTTCATGGTCATCGACACGCTCATCCGGTCCAGCGGGATGCCGTCGAACAGCTGCCGCATGTCGTAGATGGAATCCACCGCGACCCCGGCCATCCCGACATCTCCGGCGACCCGGGGGTGGTCGGAGTCGTACCCCCGGTGGGTGGCCAGGTCGAAGGCGATGGACAGGCCCTTCTGCCCGGCGGCCAGGTTGCGCCGGTAGAAGGCGTTGGACTCCTCGGCGGTGGAGAACCCGGCGTACTGGCGGATCGTCCACGGTTGGGTGGTGTACATCGTCGGGTACGGTCCGCGCAGGTACGGCGGGACGCCGGGCACCGTGTCGAGGAAGGTCAGGTCGGCGGTGTCCGCCGCGGTGTACAGCGGCGCGACCTCGATCCCCTCCGGCGTGTGCCAGGTCGGCCCGGGCGGCTGCGCCCCCGATGCCGCGGCCGGCCCGCCGACGCCGCCCCGACCGTCCTGCGGCAGTAGCGTGGCCTGCGAGAAGTCCGGGATCATCGGGGGACCTCCAGGTCGTCGAACGTGGCGTCGAGGACGGCCGTCGCGTCGCAGCCGGTGTACAGGTAGCCGTCGACGTGGTCGTGGCCGGCGGGCCGGCCGGCCAGCCAGACCCGCCGGGCCCCGGCGGCGGTCAGCGCGGCGGCCAGCGGCCCGGCGGCCGCCGGGTAGCTGGCGTCGGTGCCGCAGATACAGGCCACGGTGGACGGGTCGGCGGCGAAGGCGGCGGCGATCGCCGCCGGGTCGTCGGCCGGGTCGCCACCCCGGGTGGTGGCGATCCCGCCGGCGGCGAAGAGGTTGCCGGCGAACCCGGCGCGGGCGCTGTGCGCCGCGAGTGGCCCCAGGGTGGCCAGGAAGACACTCGGCCGGGCGCCGGTGGCCGCCAGGTACGCGTCGGCCCGGTCCCGCCGGGCCTCGAACGCTCCGGCGTGGAACCGTCGGGGCAGGCCGCCGCCGGGCGGTACGGGCGCCGGGGTACGGGCGGGCAGCCGCTCGTCCAGATCGGGGAACTCGCTGACCCCGGTGACCGGGTCCCGCCGGTGCGCCAGATTGTCGGCCCGGCGTTGCCAGGTCGCGTCGATGCGGTCGGCGATCAGCCCGCCGGACAGCGCGGCGGCGGCACCGCCGGCCCGCTCGATCTCGGTGAACCAGTCCCAGGCGGTCGACGCCAGGTCGGCGGTGAGCCGTTCGACGTACCAGGAACCGCCGGCCGGGTCCAGCACCCGGCCGAGGTGCGTCTCGGCGAGCAGCACCGACTGGGTGTTGCGGGCGATCCGCCGGGCGAAGCCGTCCGGCAGCCCCAGCCGGGCGTCGAACGGCGCGACGGTGACCGCGTCCGCCCCGCCGACCCCGGCCGCGAAGCAGGCGACTGTGGTGCGCAGCATGTTCACCCACGGGTCCCGGGCGGTCATCATCGCTGCGGAGGTGACCGCGTGCTGCCGCTGCCGACCCGCCTCGGGTACGCCGCAGAGCTGCCCGACGCGGGCCCAGGCCTGCCGCGCAGCGCGCAGTTTGGCGATGGTGGCGAACTGGTCGGTGGTGGCGGCGAAGCGGAACTCCAGCTGCCCGAAGGCGGCCGGCAGGTCGAGCCCGGCGTCGGTGAGCGCCCGGAGGTAGGCCAGCCCGGTGGCCAGGGCGCAGCCGATTTCCTGGGCGTCGCTGCCACCGGCGTCGTGGTATGCGGTCACGTCCACAGTGACCGTGCGCAGGCCCGGTGACCGGGCGGCGTACCCGGCTAGGACGCCGAGCTGCGCGAGGTCACCGGGCTGGCCGGTGCGGGCCTGCCAGCCGAGCGGGTCGGCGCCCAGACAGCCGGCCAGAGCGCCGCGTTCGACGCCCCGGTCGTCGGCGAGCGTGAGCAGCGCCTTGGCCGCGGCGACGCTGTCCGCGCCGGCGTCGAGCACCACTGGGGCCAGCTCGAGGTGGACCCCGTCGAGCACCTCCGGCAAATCGGTCGGGTGCAGGCCACCGGCGGTCAGGTCGATCCAGACCGAGGTGCAACCGTTGGCGAGGTCGGTCAGCATCGCCTCCCGGACCGCCTTCGGATCCGGGTCGGCGTACCGCTGCCGGACGTCCCAGCCGGCCACCGTCTCGGCCGGGTCGGTGCCGCCCGCGCCGCCGCCGTCGCGTCGGGCCTGGGCCCCGCGCACGTACGGTGCGGTCCCGGGCACCCCGACGTCCGGTGGGGCCGCCGGCCGGGTGTGCAGCGGGGCGAGGCGGACGCCGTCGTAGGTGGTGGTGGCCAGCAATTCGTCCACATGCTCGGCCGGGGTGTCCGGGCCGGCGGCGCCCGACTTGCGCAGGACGCCGAGCGCGAGCCGTCGCCAGTCGTCCGGCGTGGCCGGCGGGAATCCAACGGCCGGGTCGAGGCTCTCGGATGGCACCGTCATGCACGGGATGTTAAGGGTGCGTCGCGCTGATGCTCGGACCCGTACCCGGACTGTGACCACATCCACCGAACGTGGTCGACTGAGCGTGTCTGCTCGACTACGACGATTCCTGGGTGGGGTGGCCGGGTTCCGTCGCGACCGGGCCGAGCCAGGATATTTCGTACCCGTCCGGATACGTGGGTGTGCGGATACCGTCGGCGAACAGCGGGGTCCGACGCGGTCGGCCGGCCCAGCGCAGCAGCGCGGCGCGCAGCAGCAGCCCGGCGTGCAGGCCCGCGCGCACCGCCAGGTTCGGCGCGGCCACCCCGGTCGCGGCCCGCAGCCGTTCGTCGTACAGGGCGGCGACCAGCGCGTCACCGACCGGCGCGAGCGGTCGCGGGATCTTGCCGCGCAGCAGCGCCCGGGTGGCCCGCTCGATCGACGCGGCGTCGTCGTTGTAGCGCAGATGCGTCCGGTCGTGGTCGTCGAACCAGGCGGCGAACTCGTCGAAGGAGCCCGGAATGTCGCGGATGCCCATCCGTCGACCCAGCTCCCGGTAGTAGTGGTAGGCGGCGGTCCGCTCGTGGCAGCAGGGCCGCCGCCAGCCGTACCGCTCCAGCCAGCGGATCGGGACGACCACCAGGCAGCCGAGGACGTAGCGGTAGTCGTCGTCGGCGATGTCGTAGTGGCGGTGGATCTGATTGGTCCGCCGGATCGCGTCGCGACCGCGCGGGGCGTCGAGACCGTGCAGCATCATCTCGTACATCAGCAGTCCGGTGTCGTCGATCCGCTTGCGGGTGCGGTGCAGCAGCTCCCCGGTACGCACGTGCAGGGCGGCGACGCGGGGCAGCGAGAAGGACCGGTTGAACGCCAGGTTCAGGCCGAGTTTGCTGTCCCACGGAAACTCGTAGCGCACCATCGTCTGATAGATCTCGAGGTAGTCGCGCTGCGGGTCGAGGGCACGGATTCGCCGCAGGTTGGCGTATCGGTTCCGCCGGAGGTCAGCGTAGCGGTGCGGCTGCACGAAGGCCCCGTTCACGATCGGTGTGGCGGCGATGGCGCGGGCCGTGGCTCGGGCGACGACGCGGCGGCGGCCAGCACCTGCTCGACCAGCGGGGAGCGGCTGAACCACTCGGCCACCCGACCCAACCAGGCGACCTCGCCAGGATAGCCGTTCGGCGGATCGTGCGGCTCGGAGAAGTCCGGCTCCCGCACCGGCCCGCCGGTTGCGGCCTGCCGCGCTCCGGCGGCGATCATCGCCGCCTCGACCAGCGCCGCACGGTCGGGGCCGGTCAGGCCGGCGGCTGCGGCCAGCCGGTTGGCCGTCGGCGCGATCCGGCGGTCGATGTACGGGCGCAACGCCAGCCGGCCGTCCCGGATCTCGGTGATCCGGCGGTGCAGCGCGTAGTCGATGTCGCGCAGCGCCACCCGACGGTGGTGGGCCCGGTCGTCGAGAACCAGGTGCGGTTGCGCCCTGCTGACCGCCCGCCACAGTGGCGCCAACCGGTGCCACGACCGGTGCCGCCGCAACCAGGCCCGCCCAGTGTCCACGGTGGGACCCCAGGTCGGCAGGGTGAGACCGATCAGCATGCTGAGCGCGCCGACGGTCACCAGGACCGCCGCGATCTGCGGCTCGCCGGCCGGTTCCCGGCCGACCCGGTAGGCGACCAGGTAACCGGCCTTGGTGGCGCAGTACAGCAGTGCGGCGGCCGCGCCGAACGCGGTGATCCGCAGTCCACGGCGGAGCCACCGACGCGGCGTGACCAGGGAGAAGCGCCAGCAGAGCCGGGCCAGGTCGGCGGCGTAGCAGACGAAGACGATCAGGTAGACGACCAAGTAGCCGGCGACCGCCGGATGAGCGGCGTCCTCGACCACCAACCGGACCGGTGCGGCACCGGCCAACGTGGTCGCCCATAGCACGGTGAGCAGCCCGAACGCGGTCATCGAGGCGGTCACCCGACGCCGGACCCGGCGGGCCGCGACCGCCGGCGGCAGGGCCAGGAACAGCAGCAGGATCTCGGAGTTGGCCGCGACCCCCATCACCCCGGCGTGCGCCAGCAGCTTGGCCAGGTTCGGCAGCCCGGTGGCCCGGTCCACCGCCTCGGCGACCGGGCGGACGGCGACGGTCACTCCGGCGGCGAACGAACAGAACGCGTACACCATCGCCCGCAGCACCCGGTTGTCGCGGTCCCGCCGCAGATCACCCAGTTTGTAGCCGAAGGCGAGCCAGCCGGCGGCCGCGCAGACCGCGTACAGCGGAGTGTCCATCGGCGCTCACCGGGGCGGTGGTTCGAGCCCGTGCCGTAGCCGGGCCTCCAACGCGGCGTCGGTGACCGGCCCGGCATCGTCGCGGGCGGGTGCCGATCCGAGGTCGGTCTCGCGGGCGGCGGCCTCCAGCAGGATGGTCGCCATCATCTCGGCTTCCTGCTCCTCGCCCCGGCTGTACACCCCGGTGCGGGCGAGTACCCGGTGCACCAGGGTGGGGCGCAGCGCCGGCATCAGCAGCTGGCTGGCCTGCTGGTCGTCGAGGGCGAGGGCGCGGTGGCCGAGCAGGATGTGGCCGATCTCGTGGGCGATGATGTGGTCCCGGTGCACCCGGCTGGTGCGTTCCTCGTAGGCGACGACGTGACCCGCGTCGGTGAAGAAGGTCAGCCCGAACGGCGCACCGGCGGGCATCGGCACGCCGACCAGCGTGATCCGCTGGCCGAGCACCGCACCGACCCGCTGGCACAGTTGTGGCGCGTCGAACGGCCGGGGCATCCGCAGGCCCTGTTCCTCGAGCTGACGCAGCCGGTCGCGGCAGGTCCGGCGCAGCGGGGATGACTTCATGTCCGTGCTTCCCTCAGCTTGGTCCGTCCGTCGCCACTGCATGACGATCACAGGTTCTGCCGTCCGTCGGCGCCGTGGCCGCCCTCGGCGTGACGGTTCTCCAGCGCCTGGACCACTCGGTCGAGGATGTCGCCGACCGCGTCGAGTTGCGCCTCGGGCAGCGCGCTCAGCCGGGTCGCCACCGCGCGTACCTTGAGGTTGCGCATCGCCTGCAGCGCATGCAGGTCCCGCTCGATCTCGCCGGAGCGGCGCCGGTCGAAGAAGTACGCCGGGTCCACGTCGAAGAAGTCAGCGAGCGCCTCCAGATGCTCCTTGGTCGGGTTGGTCCGCCGCCCGGTGCGCAGCTGCCAGATGTACACGTCGGAGATGGAGCCGCCCCGGTCCCGGATGGCGTCGGCCACCTCCCGTGAGGTGTACGGGTCGCGGCGGGCCGGCCGGACCGTCTCGAAGAGCAGGTTGAGCTTGTCGGCCAGGCTGGATCCCGATCCGCCAGGGGGGGTGGTGCCGCCCGTCACGGCTACCTCCGTCGGATGTGCAGCTGAGATCTGGGGAACTACAGCTAAGATCTGGTTGGGAACTACAGCTAAGATTAGCCACGTTGGCGCTGTCGGTTAATATCGGTTGACGACCATACGCCGAGTCAGTATACGATCACGACTTGAGGTTGACCAACCCGTTGGAGTGGCCGACCTCGATGCCGCTGGTGCGGTGAGGGGCGCGGAACGGGGGCGCCCCTCACCCCACCAGCCAGCGGTCGCCCTGGACGGCTGTCACATCGCCCGGGCCACCGCGATCCTGGTGCTGCCCCGCTGGCCGGCTTCGTAGAACATGTACCACCGGCCGCGGTCGGTGCCGAACGCTGGCGCCGCCGATCGGCGGTTGTCGGGTGCGCCGGTCAACGGTGCGTGGAACACCCCGAGGTGGATCTCCCGGTCGAAGTTGTTGCCCACCTCGGTCAGGTGCATCCGGCCGGACCCGCCGTGGTACACCACGTACGTGGTGCCGTTGCGGTGCAGCAGGTGCGCGCCGCTCAGGTCGCTCTCGCCGTCGCCGGCCGGGCTGATCAGCGGCTGCGGGTCGAACTGCCATCTGCGGCCGTCGGCCGACCAGCCCCAGAAGATCTTCCGGTAGCCCGGTCGGACCTGGTGGTATCCCATGTAGACCATGACGTACCGGCTGCCCAGGGCGGGAATGCTGTGCTCGAAGACCCGGGCGTACGACGACTCGGTGATGTTCGGGACCATCGCCGTGGACAGCACCACCCCGTAGTAGGTGAAGTGCACGCCGTCGTTCGAGATCGCCAGCCGGGTGGTGTCGTTGTCGCCGTGGAAGTAGAGGTAGAACTGCCGGGTCGTGGTGTTCCACAGCACGTGCGGTGACGAGACGTGCTCGACCGAGTAGTGCGGTGACCAGTCGCGCCGGACGATCGGGTTGCCGGCGTACTCGGTGAACGGGCCGGCGAGTGAGTTGCCGTAGGCCAGGCAGATCCCGCCGGGCCTGTCGTGCGGGGCGTAGTAGAGGTAGTACCGGGCCAATCCGCCGCTGATCCGGTCGTACACCCCACGTACGCAGGGGAAGATCAGCTCACCGGTCGGGTTGTAGCGCAGGTTGGCGTGGTCCAGCGGCTGTCCGAGATAGGCGTAGCTGGGGAATCCGGCGGGCGCGGCGACCGCGGGTCCGGCGGTGGCGGCGAGCGCGCCGACGCCACCGGACAGGGTCGCGGCGCCGAGCAGGCTCGCGCCGCGTAGCAGCCGGCGTCGGTCGATGCCGCCCAGGTCTGGTGGTGTCGACCCGGGCGAGGCTTGCGGGTGAGGGTGCGGACGCATGGGGTGGCCTTTCCGACACGTGGGCCGTGGACCGGGGGAGTCCATGGCGTCGTTACTGGCAGTCAGGTGAGGCGGGACGGCCGGCCGGGCCCTCGGGTGGCTTGAGTCTGGTGTGGCCTGCGGTGTGGCGTCAAGGAGCTAATACGAATTATCACCGCAACTTCGATACTCGACGATCTGTTCATCAGGGGTTGACGTGAGCGCATGGCAGGGTCCAGGCTGTGACCCACGACAGCCGCTAATGCGTATTAGCAGAGAATGGGCGGATACTCAACGTGACCGGATCCCGTAGGCGGGTGACCCAGCAGGACATCGCCCGGATGACCGGCGTCAGCCAGGCGACGGTGTCCCTGGTCCTCAACGGCCGGGCCGACGCCGACGTGCGCATCGCCCCGGAGACCCGCGAGCGGGTACTCGCCGCCATCCGCGCTACCGGCTACGTCGCCGATCCGGTCGCCCGCCGGCTCGCCGACCGGCACAACCGAATCCTCGGCGTGTTCACCTCCGAGCCGGTCTTCCCCAGTAGTACGGGCGACTTCTACCACCTGTTTCTGCTCGGCATCGAGCAGAGCGCCGAGCACCTCGGTTGTGATCTACTGCTGCTCACCAGCGCGCCGGTCGTCGACGGGCGCCGTCGGCTGCTCCACCAGGACAACCGGCTGCGGCTGGCCGACGGTGCCATCCTGCTCGGCCGCCAGCTCGACCGAGCCGAACTGACCAGGTTGCTGGCCGACGGGCCGCCGTTCGTCTCCGTCGGCCGCCGCGACGACGCCGGCGGCCCGGTGCCGTGTGTCGGCGCCGACTACCCCGCGGCCACCGCCGGGCTCGTCCGACGTGCCGTTGCGATGGGCCACCGCCGGTTGACCTACCTGGGACAGGGGGAGGGGCCGGAATCGCACGCCGACCGGATGCGCGGTTTCCGTGCCGCCGCCGTCGCCGCCGGTGCCGAATGGCGGCACGAGCAGACCGCCGGCCGCGACCCGGGTGCCGTGCTCGACACGGTAATGGCCGGCACGTCCACCGCGGTCTTCGTCGAGGAGTACGCCGACGGCGTCGCGATCGCCGCCCAGGCCCGGCACCGCGGTCTGGACGTTCCGGGTGATCTGTCCATCGTCGCTCTCGGCGACCCGACCCGCCCGGCCAGCACCGACCTGGACCTCACCGGTTTCCGGATTCCACGCCGGCAGATGGGCTGGCAGGCCGTCGAGGTCCTCACCGGACTGATCGGCGGCTCCAACGGTTCCGGTCCGGTGCAGCGGCTGCTGCCCTGTGAAGAGGTACCCGGCGCCACCCTGGCGCCGCCAACCGGAAGGAACCCGGCACAGTGACGGAACACGGCTGCGACATCCTGGTCGTCGGCGGCGGACTCGGCGGGGTCGCCGCCGCGCTCGGTGCGCTGCGCGCCGGCCGGACGGTGCTGCTCACCGAGGAACACGACTGGCTCGGCGGGCAGCTGACGAGCCAGGCCGTCCCGCCGGACGAGCACTCCTGGGTGGAACGGTTCGGGGTCACCGCCAGCTACCGCGCGCTGCGCGACGGCATCCGGGCCTACTACCGGCGGCACTACCCGCTGACCGAGGCGGCCCGTGCCCACCCCGAACTGAACCCTGGCGGGGGTCACGTCAGCCGGCTCTGCCACGAGCCCCGGGTGGCCGTCGCGATCATCGAGGCGATGCTGGCGCCGTACCGGGGATCCGGACAGCTGCGGGTACTGCAGCCGTACCGACCGGTTGCCGCCGACACCGACGGCGACCGGGTCACCGCGGTCACCGTCGCACACCGCGACGGTGGCGGCGAGATCACCCTGACCGCGCCGTACGTGCTGGACGCGACGGAGACCGGTGAACTGCTGCCACTGACCGGCACCGAGTACGTCACCGGCTTCGAGTCGCGGGCCGACACCGGCGAACCCAGTGCCCCGGACGTGGCCGACCCGACCAACATGCAGGCCGTGTCGGTGTGCTTCGCCATCGACCACGTCGACGGCGACCACACCGTCGACCGGCCGGCCCGGTACGGGTTCTGGCGCGACTACCAGCCGCCGTTCTGGGGCGACCGGATGCTGTCGTGGCGCTCACCCAACCCCCGTACCCTGCAGATCGGGCAGCGCAGCTTCACCCCGAACCCCGACGACGACCCGCTCGCCGTCGTCGCCGACCAGCGGCTCAGCCCCGGCGACGGCAACCTGTGGACGTTCCGGCGGATCGCGGCGCGTCGGATGTTCCGCCCCGGGGCGTACGCCAGCGACATCTGCCTGGTCAACTGGCCGATGATCGACTACTTCGAGTCGCCGGTGATCGACGTGCCCGACCCGGCGCACCACCTCGCCGCCGCCCGGGAGCTGTCCCGCAGCGTGCTCTACTGGCTGCAGACCGAGGCACCCCGCCCCGACGGCGGCACCGGCTTCCCCGGGCTGCGGCTGCGCGGCGACGTCACCGGCGGCACCGACGGCCTCGCCCAGGCCCCCTACATCCGGGAGTCCCGCCGGATCCGGGCCGAGTACACCGTCGTCGAACAGGATCTGTCGCTGGCGGTACGTGGCGACAAGGGCGCGGTGCGCTACTCCGACCCGGTCGGTGTCGGCATGTACCGCATCGACCTGCACCCCTCCACCGGCGGTGACAACTACGTCGACGTCGCCGCGTGTCCCTTCGAGATCCCGCTCGGCGCGCTGCTCCCGCAGCGGATGCGCAACCTGCTACCGGCCGGCAAGAACATCGGCACCACCCACATCACCAACGGCGCGTACCGGCTGCACCCGGTCGAGTGGAACGTCGGCGAGGTCGCCGGCGCCCTCGCCGCGTACTGCCTGGACCGGCGGGTCGAGCCCCACACGGTGCGCGCCGACACCGACCTGCTCGCCGACTTCTCCGCCCAGCTGGACGCCGCCGGTGTCGAACGGCGCTGGCCGGACGTGACCGGCTACTGACCTCACCCGTCACCTGAGGAAGGACCCCACGACATGAGGAACCGGATAGCGACCGCGGCCCTGGCGGCCAGCCTGCTCGGCGTCGCCGCCTGCGGTGGCGGTGACACCGACAGCTCCGACGGGCCGGTGTCGCTGCGGATGACGATCTGGTCGGCCAACGAGGCGCACCTCGCCCTCTTCGACGAGATCGCCGACGCCTACCTGGCCGACCATCCCGACGTCGCCGAGATCAGTTTCGACCCGCTGCCGTTCGAGAGCTACACCACCACGCTGACCACGCAGATCGCCGGTGGGAATCCGCCGGACCTGGCCTGGATCTTCGAGAGCTCGGCACCGGACTTCGTCACCTCCGGCGCGCTCGCCTCGCTCGACGACGTGGTCACCGACGCCGACGACCTGGTCGACTCGGCTACCGCGCTGTGGCGCGACGGGGACACCCTTTATGCGTACCCGTTCTCGACGTCGCCGTTCGGCGTGTTCGTCAATCGCGACCTGATTTCCGAGGCCGGTCGGCCCGACCCGGCCGCGCAGCTCGCGGCGGGGGAATGGACCTGGGCCAACGCGATCGACACCGCCGCCGCGGTCAACTCGGCCACCGACCGCGCCGGTCTGGTCATCCGGGACTTCGACTACCAGGGCTGGGACAACCTGTCGACGCTGTGGACCGGCTGGGGCGCCGAGGCCTGGAGTGACGACGGGCGCGAGTGCGGCTTCACCGACCCGGCGATGGTCGACGCGATGACCTTCCTGCACGAGGCGATCTTCACCGCCGACGCGCTGCCCGGTCCGGGCACCAGCGCGGACTTCTTCGCCGGGGAGGCCGCGCTGACCGTCACCCAGATCTCCCGCGCCTCGCTGCTGGAGGACGACGGATTCGACTGGGATCTGCTGCCGTTGCCCGCCGGCCCGGCCGGCGAGTACGCGGTGATCGGCCAGGCCGGGGTCGCGGCGCTGCAGCGCGGTCCCCACCCTGAGGTCGCCGCCGACTTCCTGGGCTTCCTGACCAACCCGGAGAACTCGGCCAAGTTGGCGCAGTTCTTCCCGCCGCCCCGGCAGTCGCTGCTGACCGCCGACACCCTGGCGCAGACCAACCCGCTGCTCACCCCGCAGCAGCTGCAGCAGGTCGTCATCGACGGCATCGCGGACGGCGTGGTCAAGCCCAGCCACACCGACAGCGCCGAGATCAACCAGGCGGTCCGCTCCGCGCTCGACCCGATGTGGCAGGCCGACGCGGACGTGGCCGGCGTCCTCGCCGGGGTCTGCACGGCGATCGAACCATTGCTGGCCGGGTGATGCCGGCCCGGTCGACGGCGGTGGCCCGGCCCGCCTGGTGGACCACCCGGCGTCGGGACCAGGCGGCCGGCTACCTGTTCGTCACCCCGCAGTTGATCGGCACCGCGCTGTTCGTGCTGGTGCCGTTGGGCCTGGTCGGCTGGTACAGCCTGCACGAGTGGAACGTGCTGGCCGGCACGTTCGAGTTCACCGGAGCGGCCAACTACCGGCAGCTCGCCGACGACCCCGGCCTGCCCGGCGTGCTGCGGGCGACCGTGCTGTTCTCGGTCGGCCTGGTGCTGGTCAATCTGAGCCTGGCGCTGCTGCTCGCGGTGCTGCTCAACCAACGGCTGCGCGGTACCGTCGTGTTCCGGACGCTGTTCTTTTCGCCGGTGGTGGTGTCACTGGTCGCGTGGACCATCGTCTGGCGGTTCCTGCTGCAGGCCGACGGCGGCGTCAACGGTGTGCTCGACACGGTCGGCGTCGACGGGCCCAACTGGCTGCGTGGCGAGGCCACCGCGATGATCGCGGTGATCGTCGTGCAGGTGGTCAAGAACGTCGGACTCAACATGGTGCTGTTTCTGGCCGCGCTGCAGGGCGTGCCGGGCGAACTGTACGAGGCCGCCCGAGTCGACGGCGCCAGTCAGTGGACCCGGTTCCGGCGGATCACCGTACCGCTGATCAGCCCGACCATCCTGCTCACCTCGATCATCACGGTGGTCGGGTCGTTGCAGGTGTTCGCGCAGATCGCGGTGCTCACCCAGGGCGGGCCGGGCAACTCGACCACGGTCCTCGTCTACTACCTTTACCAGCAGGCGTTCCAGTTCCATCACTTCGGCTACGGGGCGACCCTGTCGGTGCTGCTGTTCGGCATCGTGCTGGTGCTGACCGTGGTGCAGTGGCAGATGCGCCGCAGATGGGTGTTCCATGAACAGTAGCCTCTCGCCACGGGCGAAGCTCGCCCTGTACGGCGTACTGCTGGTCCTCGCCGTGCCGTTCGTCTTCCCCACCTGGTGGATGGTCACCTCGTCGGTGAAGCCGGTGAGCCAGATCTTCGCCTTTCCACCGGCGCTGTGGCCGACCGACATCAGTTTCGCCGCCTACCGTGACGTGTTCACCCTGCAGCCGTTCGCCCGGCAGTACTGGAACAGCGCGTACATCGCCGCCGTGGTCACCGTCGGCACCCTGGCTGTGTCGGCGCTGGCCGGCTACGCGTTCGCCCGGATCCGGTTCCGGGGCCAGCACGGGCTGTTCCTGCTGGTGCTGCTCGGCCTGCTGATCCCCAGCGAGGTGACGATCGTCCCGCTGTTCCAGATGTTCAACCGACTGGGCCTGATCGACACCCACTGGCCGCTGATCCTGGTGCCGATCTTCGGTGCACCGAGTGTGCTGGCCACCTTCATCATGCGGCAGTTCTTCCTGGCCCTGCCCGGGGAGTTGGAGGAGGCGGCCCGGGTCGACGGGCTCGGCCGGTTCGCCACCTTCTGGCGGATCGCGCTTCCGCTGGCCCGCCCGGCGTTGGGCGCGGTGGCGATCTTCACCTTCCTGCACAGCTGGAACCTTTACCTGGAGCCGATCGTCTTCCTGTCCACCCCGGAGAAGTTCACCCTGCCGCAGGCGTTGACCCAATTCGTCGACGCGTACGGCGGCCCGATGTGGAACGTGCAGCTGTCGGCGGCGTCGCTGACCGCGATCCCGGTGCTGATCGTGTTCGTCATCGCCCAGCGGCAGTTCATCGAGGGCCTGGCACACACCGGCCTCAAGGGGTGACAACGCCAGGTTTCGATCCGACACTGTTACCGGACCGAAACCGGCGGTTCGGCAACGACGAGCGCGCCGGGACGTTGATCGAGACATGGGCGGATCACCGTCGAAGATGCTGAGTCGGCTGCTCATCGCGACCCTGCTCGCCACGACCCTGGTCGGCGCTGTCGCGGTGGCGTCGCCTGGACACGCCGCCACACCCTCCAGCGGCGAGACCATCCAGACCGAGGTGCACGACCAGGTGGGCAGGCGGCTGGCTGGGATCTGCGTCTTCGCCACCCCGTACCCGGTCTTCGAGTTCCCGGACTTCTGCCCGGCGCGCAGTGATCCCAGCGGGGCGGTGAGCGTGCCGGTGCCGGGCCCCGGCACGTACAACCTGTTCGCGTTGCCGGATTCCGGCAGCGGGTACGGCGCCCAGTGGGTCGGCCAGCACAGCGGCACCGGGACGCAGAAGCAGGCCCGGCGGATCACCGTCACCGCTGGCGAGACGAAGCAGGGGCCGACGATCCACCTGGACCGGCGCGCCATCATCACCGGCAGGGCGGTCTCCGGGCCGCTGGGCAACGGCACCGTCGGCATCGTCGGTCCCGACCCGGACGGCCGTCGGGATCCCCGGTACTCGCCGCTGGCCACTGACGGCGCTTTCACCATCGACTGGCTGGGTCCGTACGCTTGGCCGCTGATTTTCCAGGCAGACGGGTACGCCTACCAGTGGAGCGGTGGCGTCGGCAACCGGTTGCTGGCCGAGCTGGTCCCTGCGGCCGTCGAACCGACGTCGACCTACTGGTACCGGCTGCGGCGCGGGGCCGAGGTGACCGTCGTCATTGCTGATCAGCCCGGTCCCGGCCGGCTGGTGGTCCGCAACGTGGCAACCCAGGATCCGGTTGCGCTCATCAACCATCACAACTGGGCTCAGGGACTGCAGTTCCGGCTGCTCAGCGGCCAGCAGGTGAAGCTGCAGTGCCTGTGTGGTGGAGTTGACCGGTGGCACGGCGGGACCGACTTCGCCAGCGCGACGGCCGAAGTGGTCCGGGACAGCGGCTGGCCGGAGTTCACCTTCATCCCGGCGACCTGACCTCGGCGGCCGGCGCGACCGGTCGCGCTGCGGGTGGCGTCCGTCCGGATCTCGGCGGGGCTGCGGTTCAGGAGCTCTCCGGCAGGCCAAGGTGTGTCCGGGCGGCGACGATCGCCTCCGGGGTGTCGGGAAAGACCCGGCCGAGCCCATCGAGTCGCGACAGCATGCCGAACGCGGTGAGCGCCTTGCGATGTTCCGGCCGGACGCCGGACAGATAGACGGCGGCGCCGCGCCGCTCCAGCCGTTCCACCACGTCACGCAGCACCAGTGCGCCGGAGGCGTCGATGGTGGACACTCGGGACATCCGTAGGATCACCACCCGCACGTCGGCGACGTCGGCGAGTTCCAGCAGGAACCGGTGCGCGGCGACGAAGAACAACGGCCCGTCCAACCGGTACGCCACGATGTGCTCGCCGAGTAGCGCCCGCTCCTCGGCGCTGTGGTCAGCGGTGTCCAGCGGCACCCGGTCCAGCCGTACCGCCTGGGCGATCTTGCGAAGGGCCAGTCCGCCGGCCACGACCAGCCCGACCAGCACGGCGGTGATCAGGTCCAACAGCACGGTGGTCGCCGCGGTGAGCGCCATCACCAGTCCGTCGGAGCGCGACGCGCGGGCCAGCGCCGCCAGTGCGCTGACCTCGACCATCCGGATGGCGGTGGCGATCAGCACCCCGGCCAGCGCGGCCAGCGGTATGTGGCTGACCAGCGGGGCCGCCACCAGCAGGATCAGGGCGAGGATGAGCGCGTGCGACAGCGCGGCCAACCGGGAGCCGGCCCCGGCCCGGACGTTGACCGCCGTCCGGGCGATCGCCGCGGTGGCCGGCACGCCGCCGAACAGCGGCGTGACCAGGTTGGCCACGCCCTGGCCGAACAGTTCCCGGTCCGGATCATGTCGTTGCCCGACCGACATGCCGTCCGCGACGGTGGCCGACAGCAGGCTCTCCAACGCGGCCAGGGCGGCGACCGCGATCGCGGCACTGGCCAGCGCTGGCACCGCCGCCGGGTCCAGGAACGCCAGCGACGGCGCGGGCAGGGTGGCCGGCAAGGCGCCGATGGTCGCCACCGGTAGCCTGGACAGGACTGTCGCGAGGGTCACCACCGCGACCGCGAGCAGGGAGAACGGCACGGTGGGGCGCCACCGTGCGCCGGCCAGCATCGCGGCGGCGACGGCGAGGGCGATCAGCAGGGACGGCCACTGTGGTTGCCTGACGAACGCCGCCACCGCCTGCCCGGCCAGCGTCAGCACCCGTTCGCCGTGGACGTCCACGCCGAGCGCCGTCGGGATCTGCTGCAGCAGGATCACCCCGGCGATGCCGGCCGTGAAGCCCTCGATCACCGGGGCCGGAAGGTAGCGGACAGCCTGTCCGGCTCTAGCCAGGGCCAGCACGATCAGGATCAGCCCGGCCAGTAGCCCGACGGTGAGCACCCCGCCCGGACCGAACTGCGCCACGATCGGCACCAGCACCACCGTCATGGCCCCGGTGGGTCCGGAGACCTGCAGGTTCGACCCGCCGAAGACCGCCGCGAGGGCACCGGCGACGACAGCGGTGATCAGCCCGGCGGCGGCGCCCAGCCCGGAGGCGACACCGAAGCCGAGGGCGAGTGGCAGGGCCACGACTGCCACGGTGAGTCCGGCGAGCAGGTCCCGGCCCGGTTGCCGGCGGACCGCCCGCCAATCGGCGGCCTGCGGCAGCAGCCGGCGCGCCCCGGCCACGGCGCTCATCCGCGCCCCGACGGGGCGTGGGCCGACGCGTCCCGCAGTTCGGCCAGCAACTCGGTCTGGTCGACCAGCATCTCGGTGAGGATTCGCCGGGCCGCCCGCATCAGGTCCGCGACGTCCGGCCCGGCCAGGGCGTAGGTGACGGCGGAGCCGTCCCGGCTGGAGACCACGATCCCGGCCCGGCGCAGCACCGCGAGCTGTTGGGACAGGTTCGACGCCTCGACGTCGATCTCGGCGAGCAGTTCCCGGACCTGGCGGGGGCGCTCGCCGAGTAGTTCGAGCACCCGGATCCGCACCGGGTGGCCGAGCATCCGGAAGAACTCGGCCTTCTTCTGGTACAGCGGTACTGGCATGTGTGCAATTGAAGACTTCTTCAAGTCATCATCCCCTGCCGGGGGTCCGCGCTGTGCGAGTCGTCACGTCGGGTCCGGCCTGCCGGGTGCGCCGCGAGGCTCAACCAGAGGGACGCGCTATGAGTGAAATGGGATAGGCGTGTATCGATTAAGTTGGCCTACGGTGAGCGATACCAGTCGATACCGACCGGTATCGCGGCCCGTTCCCAAGGAGCCATGCCATGCCGAGACAAGGCGCCGTCCGGGCGATCCTCGCGACGGTCACCGTCATCCTGTCGCTGGTCGGTGTCCAGGTCGTGGCCACCGCGCCGGCCTCGGCCGCGGTGACCACGATCTACTACGACGCCAGCCGCGCCGGCCAGTTCGCGACCAACTTCGCCCAGGCCGCGCAGATCTGGAACAGCAGCGTGGACAACGTCCGGCTGCAGCCGGGCAGCCCGGCGTCGGTAGTGGTCTACGTCGACAGCGGCTGGCCCCGGGCGTACGTCACCTGGCTGGGCGCCGGCCGCATCTACATGGGTACCCAGGCGGTGGACCAGGGCTACGACCGGACCCGGATCGCCACCCACGAGTGGGGACACATCCTCGGGCTGCCGGACCGGCGTACCGGGCTGTGCTCCGACCTGATGTCCGGCAGCAGCGCGCCGATGTCCTGCCGCAACGCCTACCCGAGCGCGACCGAGGCGGCCCGGGTCGACCAGTTGTTCGCCCGAGCCGCCGCGACGGCCACCGACGCCTCCGCCGCGGGCCGGTCCTACGTGTGGGCCGGCAACTGAACCGACGACCTGCGGTCCCGCCACCGGCCCGGCCGGTAGCGGGACCGCCGCCGATCAGGCGCCGAGCGGGAACCGGTCCAGCACGACCGGTGCGACATCCGGGGTACGCATGTCGTAGCGGTAACTGGTCACCTCGCCGGTGCCGGTGTCCAGGACGCTGAACACCGAGTAGTCGTTGCTCTGCACGAACGGCAACGGCGTACCGGCCGGGTCGGTCAGCGGCGCGACCGTCGGCACCTGCGGCTCCAGCCCGCCCGGGTTGCCCTGGGCCAGGTAGTTGTCCGGATTCCACGGCGCGGGCGGGACCGGCCGGGACCGGCCCGACAGCGGGTGGAACGCACCGTACGAGTTGCCCACGTTGGAGGTCTCCAGGTAGTGGGTGCCGGAGGCGGCGGTGAACCGGTTCCACAGGTGTGAGTGACCGTTGAGCACCAGGTCCACCCCGGCGGACTCCAACAGCGGGGCGACGTCGCGGGTCAGCACGTTGTCCGCCCGCGGGTAGTCGTACCGGACCAGGGTGTTGCCGGCGGCGTCGGTCTCCTCGGTGCGCACCGGGTCGGTGAACGGCGGGTTGACGTTGTCACCCAGCCCATGCGGGCCCTCGTGCAGCATCACCACCGTGTACTTCGCGTCCCGGAACTGTCGGCTGGCCACCTCACGCTGCAACCACCGGTACTGCCGGCTGCCGACGCCGATCTCCTCGAAGATGTGCGAACCCCAGCCCTGGGCGAGCAGGTCGTCGGTGGTCGCCGGAGCCTCGGTGTAGCGGGTCCGCTGCCAGTTCGCCGGGTCGGCGGCGATGCCGGTGCCCCGCCAGATCCGGGTGGCGTACAGCGAGATCAACCGGACGTCGCCGACGGTCGTCGCGTACCAGCGCTCCCCGCCGGGTCCGCTGGTCGGCAGGGAGAAGATCTCCTCGTAGGTCTCGGTGTTGAACGAGTTCTCCAGGATCCAGCGTTCCTTGATCTTGCGGTTGTTCCGGGGGTTCACCTGCCGGGCGACCCTGCGGTACGCCGCCTCGGCCACCTCACGCGGCACCGGTGCGTTGAACGACTCGTTCAGCGTCGGCAGGCCGCTGCGGCCCTGCACCTCGTGGTTGCCGATCGCCGGGAAGATCGGCGCGTGCTGCAGGATCTCACCGCCGGTCCAGGTGACCCCGTTGACCGTCCGCGACGCCCGCCCCTGCAGCGCCGGGAAGAACGCCCCGCCGCGCTGGTCGTCGAACCACTCCGAGGCCCGGTCCGGGACGTTCACCAGGTCGCCGGCGAGGAACACCGCGTCGATCCGGCCGACCGTTTCGACCGCCTTCTGCAGATTCGCCGGGGTGTTCGGCATCGACTGGTGGTCGCTGGTCAGCAGGATCTGCTGCGCCTGGCCGGGGGCGGCGGCCGGTGCCAGGGTGTACGTGTCGGAGGCGACCAACGCGCCACGCTCGATCGACACCACCCGGTACGGCGTCCGGCTGCCCACGCCGAGCCCGCGTACGGTCGCCTCGTGCCGCCAGATGTGCCGCCGGGTGATCTGCGTCGGCGGGTCCGGGATCTGCGAGGCGGTGTCCTCCGCCACCCGGGACAACTCGCCGGTCCGGGCCCGGAACACCCGTACCCCCCGGATCTTGCCGCCGGTGGCGGCGGCCCGTAGTTCGGCCCGGTTGAGTTCGCCGGCCCGGTGGCCGACCACCACGACGTGGTGCCGACCGGCGAACTCGGTCAACCAGACGACCCGGACGGAGTTCTTCGCCGGGGTCTGCAGGAACGGTTCGGTGAGCAGGACCGGGTCGGCGCCGGTGCCGGCGCTCGCCCCGGACGGCGCCGCCGCGCCCATCAGTAGGGTCAGGACCGCGACGATCGCGGTGAACTGCCAGATCGGTCTGGACACGATGCCTCCACGCTGCGGGGATCAGACGAGCCGGAGCATCGCCGGCACAGGTGAACAGCACCGTCGAGGGACGCTGACCAGCGGATGAACGCCCGTACCCGGCGGGTCAGCGGTGTACCAGCCCGCCACCGACCTCGATCACCTGACCGGTGACCGCACCGGAGTCGGGGCTGGCCAGGAAGCGGACGGTGGAGACGATGTCGTCGGGGTCGAGTCGGCGCTGCACCGCCTGCCGGTGCAGGATCGCGGCGTCGACCGCGGCCTCGTCGACCGGGGCGTCGCCGGCGAGTTCCCGTTCGCCCTCGGTTCGGATCGCGCCCGGCGAGATCGCGTTGACGGTGGTGCCGTCGGGCCCGAACGCGCGGGCCAGCGAACGGGTGAGACCGACCAGCGCCGCCTTGCTCGACACGTACGACGGCCCGGACGGGCCGCCCAGGCGGACCGTGGCCGAGGTGACGTTGATGATCCGGCCGCCGCCACGGTCCCGCATCCCCGCCGCTAACGCCTGGCTGAGCAGCATCGGGGCGGTGACGTTGACCGCGAACGTCGCCTCCCATTCGGCCAGCGGCAACTCGTCGATCCAGACGTTGGACGCCCGTGCCGCGTTGTTGACCAGTACGTCGACCGGCCCGGCCGCCTCGGCCAGGGCCAGCACCTCGGCGGGGACCGACAGGTCCGCCTCGACGATCCGGGCGTGCGCGCCGGCCGCCCGGCACCGTCCGGCGACGGCCTCCGCCTCGTCGGCGGCGGCCAGGTGGTGCAGCACCAGGGTCGTCCCCGGCGCGGCGAGACCGGTCGCGAGGGCCGCGCCGATGCCGCGTCGGGCCCCGGTGACCAGGATCGTCCGATTCATGAGCTGATCCTGCGGCCGGTCCACTGCCACGTCAACGACGACCGTCTCGCGTCGCTGTTGCCGGCGTCGTCGATGATCAACAGCATGTTCCTGAAGGGCCGGGCGAACGCCCGAAAGAACCGCCGCCGGCAGCGCAGGTCGACCCGCTCCCGTAGCGTCGACGGCTGCTGGGACGGCTGCGACTGTTGCGACCTGGGACTGTTCTCGACCCTGTTGACCGTCGGCGCGCTGGCGGCGGCCGCCACCCGGGCACCCGTGCTGGACCGGGCGGGGGAGGCGGCCATCCGTGGCTACCGCCGTTGGCTGTCGCCGTACTGGCCGGGCCGCTGCCGGTTCACGCCCAGCTGCAGCGCGTACGGCCTGGCTGCGGTGCAGTTCCACGGGCTCGGTGCCGGCGGCCGGCTGGCCGCCGCCCGGCTGCGCCGCTGCCGCCCCGACGTGCCGTACGGCACCGTCGATCCGGTGCCGTGCGGCACCCGCTGACGCCGCGTAGGACCGGCCAGCTGAACGGTGCCGCCGGCCAGCGGGTCAGCCGACGGCCGGGCCGGCCGAGGCCGCCGCGCGGGCGGCCGCCGCGTCCGGCGCGGCCAGCGCGGCCCGGGCCAGCCGCTGACAGTCCTCCAGGGTGTGCGCGGCGAGCGCGGCCCGCACCGCCGGCACCGACCGGGCCGACATCGACAGGCTGGACACCCCGAGCCCGGTCAGCACTACGGCCAGGGCCGGGTCAGCGGCCGCCTCACCGCAGACCCCGACCGGTTTGCCGGCGGCCGCACCGGCCCGCGCGCAGGCGGCGATCAGCTCCAGCAGGACCGGCTGCCACGGGTCGAGCAGGTCGGCCAGGTCGCCGCAGAGCCGGTCGGCGGCGAAGGCGTACTGGCTCAGATCGTTGGTCCCGATACTGAGGAAGTCGACGTGCCGCAGCAGCGCCTCGGCCCGCAGCGCGGCCGCCGGGACCTCCACCATCACGCCCACTGTGGTTAGCCCGACCGCGCGGGCCAGCTCGGCGAACTCGGCCGCCTCCGCCGGCGTGGTCACCATCGGTGCCATCACCCACACCTCGGTGCCGGTGGCCCCAGCGGCCTGTGCGATCGCGTCGAGCTGGGTGCGCAGCACCTCGGGGCGGCGCCGGGCGGTCCGCAGCCCGCGTACGCCGAGCGCCGGGTTCGGCTCTTCGCCGGCGTGCAGGAACGGCAACGGCTTGTCCGCACCGGCGTCCAGGGTCCGCAGCACCACCTTGCGGTCACCGGCGGCGGTGAACACCTTCGCGTACGCGGTGACCTGCTCGTCGTGACCGGGCGGCTCGGCGCGGTCCAGGTAGAGCAGTTCGGTGCGGAACAGGCCGACGCCTTCCACGTCGTCGACGAGGTCGGCGGCGGAGCCGACGTTGGCCAGCAGGGTCACCGGATGTCCGTCGGCGGTGCGTCCCGGGCCGCTGGTCGCCGCCAGTTCCGCCCGGCGCTGCTGTTCCCGCCGGCGGGTCTCGGCGACGGTGTCGTCGTCGACCCCGGCGGTGACGTCGCCGGTGCTGCCGTCCACGGTGACCAGGGTGCCGTCCGGTACGTCGAGAATGCCCGGGCACCGTACGACCGCCGGCAACCCGAGCGCCCGGGCCACGATGGTGGTGTGGCTGGTCGGCCCCCCGGCTGCGGTGACCAGGGCGAGCACCCGGGCCGGGTCGAGCCCGGCGGTGTCGGCCGGGGCCAGGTCCCGGGCGCTGAGGATGAACGGCACGCCCGGGTCGGGCACGCCGGGCATCGGTTCGCCCAGGCAGACCGCGACCGCACGGTCGCGCAGGTCGTCCAGGTCGGCGACCCGTTCGGCGAGGTACCCGCCGGCGGCGGCGAACGCCGCCCGGTGTTCGGCGAGCGCGGCGTCGATGGCGTGCGGCGCGTCGGCACCCGCGGCCACGCGGGCCCGTGCCGCCTCGTGCAGCACCGGGTCCTCGGCCATCATCACCTGCGCCCGCAGGATCTCCGCCGCCGTCGGGTCGGTCGCCGTGCCGGCCCGCCGACCCAGTTCGGTGGCGACCGCCACCAGGGCGGCGACCGCCCGGTCCGCCTCGGCGGCCGGGTCGTCGACCGGCACCGGCGCGGGCAGCCGGGGTGCCTCGGCCACCCGGTGCACCGGGCCGGCGGCCAGCCCGGTGCTGACGCCGAGCCCGGTGTGCAGCTCAGCCACGACCGGCCGCCGTGGCACCGGCGCCGTCACCGCCGGGCTCGGCGTCGAGGTCGCGGGCGAGCAACGCGGCAAGCTCGTCGAGCGCGGCGTCGGCGCCGTCACCGTCGGCTTCCAGGGTTACCTCGGTACCCTGCTTCGCGCCGAGGGAGAGCACCGAGAGCATGCTGCGGGCCGGCACCGCCGGCCGACCGGCGGTGCTGATCATCACCGGCACCGGCGCGGTGGCGGCGGCGGCGACGAACAACGCGGCGGGCCGGGCGTGCAGTCCGCTGGCGGAGCCGACGGTGACGGTACGGGTAGGCATGGCTGCCTCCTTTGTCCCTGGTGGGGGTCAGGGCTCGATGGATTCCTGGGTCAGGGCTCGATGGTGACTTTGATGGCTTCGCCCCGGGCGACCACGTCGAAGGCGTCGAGGGCCCGGTCCAACGGCAGCCGGTGAGTGATCAGATCGGCGACCGGTACCGCGCCGCTGGCGATCAGGGCGAGCGCCTCGGCGTTGTGCGACGGGCTGGAGCCGTTGGCACCGACGATCGTCAGCTCCCGGTAGTGCACCAGGTTGGAGTCGCAGGCGATGACCGGCTTGTCCTTGGGTAGACCGCCGAAGAAGCTGATCCGGCCCTGCCGGGCGGTCATCTGCAACGCCTGTTCCTGGGCGACACCGGCGGCGGTCGCGGTGATCACCACGTCGGCGCCGCGTCCGTCGGTCAACTTCTTGATCTCGTCGATCACGTCGGTTTCGGCACCGCAGACGGTGGCGTCGGGATGCACCAGCGCGGCGGCCAGGTCGAGCCGCTCCCGGTTGACGTCGACCAGGAACACCCGGGCGGCGCCGCGCGAGCGGGCCAGCCGTACGTGCAGGCAGCCGATCGGTCCGGAGCCCATGATGACGACGTCGTCGCCCGGGCCGACCCGGGCCAGGTTCTGCCCGTTGAGTACGCAGGCGAGCGGCTCGGCCACCGACGCCTCGGCGTAGCTGACCCCGTCCGGGATGCGGTTGAGCCCGTCGACGGCGAGCACCTTGGCCGGGACCACCATGTGCTCGGCGAACCCACCGTCGTAGTGGTAGCCCATCGACTCCTGGTTGGGGCAGACCGTCATCCGGCCGCGCCGGCACTCGCCGCAGGTGCCGCACGGGATCGCCGCGATCACCTGGACCCGGTCGCCAGCCTGCCACCCGGTGACCTCGGCGCCGACCTCGACGACCTCGCCGGCGATCTCGTGGCCCATCACCCGGGGCGGGGCGATGTGGTGATGACCGTAGTTGCGGATCTTAACGTCGGTGCCGCAGGTCGAACAGGCCCGGACGCGGATCAACACGTCGCCGGGGCCGGGCTGCGGCTGCGGCGCCTCCTCGATCCGGACGTCGCCGGGGGAGTGGAACCGGACGACCTTCATGTGGAGCTCTCCTCTCCTACCGGCGCGAGCAGCCGGAGCACGTCGTCGATCTCGGTGGCCTCCCGCAACTCGCGGGCCTGTTCCGGATCGAGCAGGATCTGGGCGAGGGCGGCGAGCAGCTCCACATGGCCGTCGCCGCGCGCCGCGATCGCCACGCAGACGGTGACCGGGGATCCGGCCCAGTCCACCCCGTCGGGGAAACGCAGCACGGCGAGCGCGTCGCGGCGTACCGCTTCCTTGCCGGCCAGGGTGCCGTGCGGGATCGCCACACCTTCCCCCACGTAGGTGGAGATGGACTGCTCGCGCTGCAGCATCGCGGCGACGTACTCCTCGGTGACCGCACCGAGCTCGACCAGCACTTCGCCGCAGCGGCGCACGGCGGCGACCCGGTCGCCGGCCTGTTCGGTCAGCCGGACGGCCCGGCGCTCGAGCAGAGCGCCGGGGTCCGATTGCGGTTCAGCCATCGAGTTGGCCGCCCTGCTGCACCGCGGCCACCAGCCGGGCGACGGCCGGGTCGCCGAGGAAGATCTGCACCGGGACGACCACCTTGCCGGGTGCGCTGACGCGGGCCCGGTCGGCCAGCCCTTGGTGGCAGACAATGACGTCGGCGTCGGCCGGAATGGAGTTGACCGGGGTGTGCTCGACGGTCACCTGCTGCTTCTTGAGCTGCTTGCGCAGCTGGCTGGCGAGCATGACGCTGCTGCCCATGCCGGCGTCGCAGGCGACGACGACCTTGCGGATGCTCTGGGCGTCGATGGTGGCCATCGTCATGCCTCCGTGGCGGTCGGCCGGTGGGTACCGGCGGTCGGGGTGGCGTGGTACGCGTGCGCACCGGCGGGCGTGTCCGTGGTGACGGCCTGCGGGCCGGTGTTCTCCTCGACCGGTTCCTTGCCCTCGCCGCGGCCGAAGCCGAGCAGCACCGAGGCGACCGCGAAGGTCACCGCCGCGGAGATGATCACGCCGAGCAGGACACCGAACCAGCCGCCCCGGGGAGTGACCGCGAAGTAGGCGAAGATGCTGCCCGGCGACGGGGTGGCGACCAGACCGGCACCGGTGACCATGAAGGTCCAGACACCGGCCGCGCCGCCGGCGATCATGGCGAGGATCAGCCGCGGCTTCATCAGCACGTACGGGAAGTAGATCTCGTGGATGCCGCCGAGGAAGTGGATGATGATCGCTGCCGGGGTGCTGGCGCGCAGCAGCCGGGGCCCGAACATCAGGAAGGCGACCAGCAGGCCGAGACCCGGGCCGGGGTTCGACTCGATCATGAACAGGATCGAGTCGCCGTCGGTGGCCGCCTCGGCGACGCCCAGCGGACCGAACACGCCGTGGTTGATCGCGTTGTTGAGGAACAGCACCTTGGCCGGCTCGACCAGGATCGACACGAACGGCAGCAGGCTGTGATTGACCATCCAGTCCACCGCGGATCCGGCGGCGTCGGTGACGGTCTGCACCACCGGGCCGATCACCCAGGTGCCGACCAGCGCCATACCACCGCCGATGATGCCGGCGGAGAAGTTGTTGATCAACATTTCGAAGCCGGCCGGGATCTTGTCCTCGATCAGGCCGTCGAAGAGCTTCAGCAGGTACGCGGTCAGCGGGCCGATGATCATCGCACCGAGGAACATGGGGATGTCGGCGCCGACGATTATGCCGACCGTGGCGACCGCGCCGACCACCGCGCCGCGCTGGCCGTGCACCAGCCGGCCGCCGGTGTAGCCGATCAGGACCGGCAGCAGCGTCAGGATCATCGGGTCGACCAGTTCGGCCAGGGTCGCGTTGGGGATCCATCCGGTGGGGATGAACAGCGCGGTGATCAGACCCCAGGCGATGAACGCGCCGATGTTGGGCATCACCATGCCGGCGAGGTAGCCGCCGATTCTCTGGATCGTGGCCTTTACCCCGGTGCCCTGCACCTGGGGTGTGTAGTCGGTGGCCATGGTCTGCTGCTCCTTCTATGTGCGGGGGTAGGGAGTAGGCGATCGGTCTGGGGTATCGAGGTGACGGGTCATCCTTGGGTGACGAGTTGTTGCAGGTCATCCGGTCGGGGGTGCAGTCGTACGGTGTGCCGGCGCAGGTCGGCCGGCCCCGGCATCCGGCTGCCCGGCAGGCTGACCGCCGCCGCCCCCCAGGCCAGCCCTTCGGCGAGGGCGTCCGGCCCGCTGGCACCGGCGGCGAGGAAACCGGCGAGCAGCGCGTCACCGGCGCCGACCGTGCTGCGCGGCTGGTCGACGGGGGAGTCGCCGGTGCGCACCCCGTCGGCGTCGACCAGCACGGCACCCTGCGCTCCGAGGCTGGCCAGCACGGTGCCGGCACCCCAGGCGCGGACCTGTCGGGCGGCGTCGACCACGTCGCCGAGGCCGTCCAGCGGCCGCCCGACGGCCTCGGCCAGCTCCTCCCGGTTGGGTTTGACCAAATCGGCTCCGGCCTCGGCGGCGGCCCGCAGCGGTGGGCCGCTGGTGTCGACGGCGAGCCGGAGCCCGGCGTCGAGCAACTGCCGGCACAGCGCGGTGAACCCGTCCACCGGCAGCCCCGGTGGCAGACTGCCGCAGACCACCACCCAGTCGGCCTGGTGCGCGGTGTCCAGCAGCCGGGCGGTGATCGCGTCGAACTCGTCCCGGCTCAGGGTCGGCCCGGGCTCGTTGACCTTGGTGACGGTGCCGTCCGGCTCGGCGAGGGTGATGTTGGACCGGGTCCGCCCGGCGATCGGCACGGCGACCACCTCGACCCCCTCGGCGGCCAGCAGCCGGACGAGTTGACCGCCCTCGTCGCCGCCGCAGGGCAGCACGGCGACCGACGGTACGCCGTTGGCGAGCAGCGCCCGGGACACGTTGACGCCTTTGCCACCGGGGTCCAGGCGGGCACCGGTGGCCCGGATGACCTCGCCGCGGACCAGGTCGTCGATCTCGACGGCGCGGTCCAGACTGGGGTTGAGGGTGAGCGTGAGGATCATGCCCGTACCACCCGTGGCCCGGCCGCTTCTACCTCGGCGACGAGGTCCGCGTTGAGGCCGTTGTCGGTGATCAGTGTGTCGATGTCGGCGAGCCGGCCGAACCGGGCCAGGTAGTCGTTGCCGATCTTGGTGTGGTCGGCCAGCACGACCGACCGGCGGGCGGCGCCGATCATGGCCCGCTTGACCGCCGCCTCGGCCGGGTCCGGTGTGGTCAGGCCACGCTCGACGGAACAGCCGTTGGTGCCGATGAAGGCCACGTCGACGTACACGTCGGCGAGCGGACGAAGCGCCCAGTCGTCGACGGTGGCCATCGTGCGACCGCGTACCCGGCCGCCCAGCAGCAGGACGTTGAGGTTGCTGCGGGCACCGAGGACGGTGGCCAGCGCCGGCGAGTTGATCACGACGGTGAGTTCCCGGTCGGCCGGCAGGATCGCGGCCAGCCGGGCGGTGGTGGTGCCGGCGTCCAGGATGATCGCGCCCTCGTGGGGCAGCTCGGCCAGCGCGGCCTTGGCGATCCGTTCCTTTTCGGTGGTCAGCACCGCGTCCCGGGTGGCGAGCGCGGGCTCGAAGCCGATCCGTTCGACCGGGATCGCACCGCCGTGCACCCGACGCAGCACACCGGCCCGCTCGAGGGTGGTGAGATCGCGCCGGATCGTCTCGGCGGTCACGTTGAGTGACTCGGCGAGCGCGGTCACGTCGACCCGCCCGTCGGCCCGGGCCAGCCGGACGATCTCCTGCTGCCGTTCCTCGGCGTACATGTGGTTTCACCGCCGTTTCGTTTTGCTTCAGGTTTGTTTACGCCCGACCTTGTGGGATGTCAAGAGGGGCGTCGAACGAATTTGGATCTTGGCCGCTCGGCTGACCTGCGGAACCGGCGGTGCCGCTCCTTGGCCGGTAGGTCGGCCGCAACCGGGAATCCGCTCATCCACCGGCCGTCCGCCGGTCGCCCACCCGAACATGGCTGTCTGCCTGGCTGCGCCGGCCGCAGCGAATGGGGTAGGTCTGACCGGCGACGCCGGTCGGCCGGGGTCAGGCCGGGACACCGGCGGGCCAGGAGGTCAGGCTGAGGTGCCGGCGGGCCAGGCTCAGGTGCCGGCGGGTCAGGCTCAGGTGCCGGCGGGCCGGGGGGTCAGGCCGGGTCGCCGTGACCTGTGCCCGCCGGGGCGGGGCCGGGCCTGACCAGGTCGGGCCGGGTCGCCTCCAACGCCGCCGCCACGGCGAGGACGGTGCGGTCGTCGCCCGGCCGCGCGCCGAGCTGCACCCCGATCGGCATCCCGGCGTCGTCGCGCCCCCAGGGCAGACTGATCGCCGGCCCGCCGGTCACGTTGAACATTCCCACGAAGGGCGAGATCGCGAAGATCTCCCGAAACAGCTCGCCGGCCGGCCGGTCGGTGCGCAGTTGCCCGAGCGGTGGTGCCGGCCGCGCGGTGGTCGGGCTGAGCAGCAGGTCGACGCCGTCGAGGACGGCAGCCAGCTCACCGGCGAGCCGGCGCAGTGCCATCGTCGCCCGGACCTGGGTACGGGCATCGGCCCGCCGGCCTCGCTCGACGAGGTCGAGCACCGCCGGTTCCAGAGTGTCCGGCCCGGCGTACCGTCCGGTGGCGGCGCAGATGTCGTCGACCGCGGTGGCCAGGTGGCCGGCGATGACCGCACCGAGCACCGGCCCGAGCCGGCCGGCCGGCTCCACCGGCCCGACCGGGACCACGCGGTGACCGGCGGCGGCCAGCTCGGCTGCGACGGACTCGGCGGCAGCCCGGTACGCCGGATGTACCGGGGTGCCGTCGGGTGCCTCGGTGAGCAGCCCGACCCGCAGGGCCCGGCCAGGGCCCGCCGAACCGACCGCACCAGTCCACTGGACACCGTCCACCGGGTACGGCTCGCCGGCGGCCAACCCGCTGCTGACGGCCAGCAACAACGCGGAGTCCGCGACGGTGCGGGTGATGGCGTGCTCGTGGCTGAGCCCCGACCAGTCGTCCACCCGGTACGGCCCGGCCGGGTTGCGGCCTCGGGTCGGCTTGAAGCCGATGACGCCGCACCAGGCCGACGGGATCCGGATGGACCCGCCGCTGTCGCTGGCGTGCGCCGCCGGCACCATCCCCGCGGCCACCGCCACGGCCGCGCCGCCGCTGGAGCCACCGGCGGACCGGTCCGGCCGCCACGGGTTGCGGGTCGGCCCGTGCAGCACCGGCTCGGTGGTGATGTTCAGCCCGAACTCTGGCGAGTTGGTCCGTCCGATGATCAGCGCTCCGGCCTGTTCCAGGCGGCGCAGCAACGTGCTCGTACCGGCCGGTGCCAGGCCGACGGCCAGCCGGCTACCCCGGGTCAGCGGAAAGCCGGCGACCTCGGCGTGCAGGTCCTTGACCAGGTACGGCAGCCCGGCCAGCGGTCCGACCGGTCGGCCACCGGCGGCGGCCAGGCGACGCAGCGCCGGTCCGGAGTCGACCGCCACCACCGCGTTGAGCCCGGCGTCACGCTCCTCGATGCGGCGTACCGCCGCCTCGACGACCTCCCGGGCGTGCACCCGACCGGACCGTACGGCGGCGGTCAGCTCGATGATCGACCCGTCCAGTAGCTCCAATGCCCCGCCTCCCGTTCGAGCCCCACCCGGTCGATGGGTGGTCAGTCCGCCGCCGCCTCGACCAGCTTCGCCGCCAGCGACTGCGGATCGGTGAACAGGACCTCGTGTGAACCCGGCATCTCGACCAGCCGGAACTCGCCGAGCCGCTGCGACTGGCCGGGATGCCAACGGAACTCGTCTGGCGGGAACGCGACGTCGTCGACCGCGTACAGGTACGAACGGGGGACCGGCAGGTCGGCGAACCCGGGCAGCGCGACCGGTTCCGCGGCCCGGGCCAGTGGCTCCGGGGTCAGCCGCGCGTAGGCGGCGCGGGCGGTCTGCTCGTCGGCGTCGCTGATGAACGCGCGGAACGCCTCGTACGGCAGCATCAGGGTGCCTTCCGGGGTGGCCAGGCTGGTGAAGGCGGCGGCGGCCGATGGCGGCACATGCTGGAAGATGGTGTCGCCATCGGCGAGGACGTACGCGTTGTGCAACACCAGCCGGCGGAGCCGGTCCGGTACGGCGACCGCGACGGCCTGCACGACCGCACCGCCGAGGCTGTGTCCGACGAGCACCACGTCGCGCAGGTCGGCCCGCCTGATCAGTTCGGCGACGGCACCGGCGGTGCGGGCGAAGGTCACCGTCGGGTCGGCGGCGGCGCCGTTGCCCGGCAGGGTGGGCGCGTGGACCTCGTGTCCGGCGGCGGTGAGTACCTGCCGGACGCCGTCCCAGCAGCTGCCGTCGTGCCAGGATCCGTGGACGAGAACGAAACGCATGTCGGGTGCCTCCGTCGCGGTCGGTGGGCCCGACGGTAGGCCGGCCGGCGCACGGCGGGTTATCGCCGTCGCGCCGGATCGCTGTCGGGATCCTGCCCGCTGTGGCCGGCCGGTCGGCCGGCGCGTTGCTCGCTGCGCCACCGCGCGGGCGGGGCGCCGTACCGGGTGCGGAAGAGCGCTCCAAGATGCGACGCCGACGCGAAGCCGTACCGGTGGGCGAGCTGCGCGACCGGGACGTCGGACCCGGCGAGCGCGATGGCGCAGGCGTCCAGCCGACGCTGCTGGATCCAGCGGTGCGGGGTGGTGCCGTCGGCGGCGAACGCCCGGTGCAGCTGCCGCGGGGACACCGCCAGCCGGCGGGCCAACCACGGCACCGACAACGCCGGTTCGGCCAGCGAGTGCTCGATCAGCCGTTCCGCCGCGGTGCGCAGCGCGGCCACCGGGTCGGCGTCGACAGCGACGCCGGCACCGTGCAGCGTGGCGGTGAGGGTGGTGTCGACCATGGCGGCGACCGCTGGCCGCTGCCCGGCCCTGGCGGCTGCGGCAGCGTTCATCAGGTGCGGCAACTGCCGGCACAACGCCCGGCCCACCGGGTCCAACGCCGCGGAGCGCACCGGCCCGTCAAGGCCGGGGAAGCGGGCCGTGACGAGTGCGCGGGGCAGCGCCACGAACAGCACGTGGGCCGGTGCCGGGTAGTCGACGTCGAACGCCTCCGAGCCGGGGACGACGACCAGCCGGTCCGGGCCGATCGGGTCGGTGCCGCCCCGATGCGTGATGCTGCCGGTGGCCCGCTGGCCGAGTAGCAGGAACACCCCGTCCGCGGCGTCGGGTCCGGTGGTGTCGTGCGGTCGGCGGGAGGAGTGCAGCGCGGCGACCGCGGCGGAGATGAGCCGCAAGGGTCCCAGTGGCACCTCGGTGATGCGGGCACGGAACCGGCTCGGATCGCGGATCGTGACGGTCTGCTGCACCAGGGTGTGTCGCAGCGCGGAGTTGAACTCGCGCAGCCCGGCCGGCCCGTCGAAACCCTGGCGTCGCAGCGGCACGCGTCCTCCCTCTGCCGGCCCGGTCGGTGCTGCTGACCTGCTGACCTGCTGACCTGCGGACCAGCTGACCTGCGGATCAGCGTACCGGTCCGGGTCCCATGGTCACTCGAGCCGACGGCAACGACTCAACCAATGTTCCGATTTACGGCGAACGACACGCTTGGTCGTATTCATTCTGTTACAAAGCTTTTGTCAGTTGAGTAGCTACTTCTGGAGGCCCGTCCATGACCTCGCCAGCGGCCTGCCTCGCAGCCGAACCGACGATGCCGACCAGTCGTCCCCGCCGCTACGACCGGGTCAAGCGGGTGTTCGACGTCGTGGGCGCGGCGACCGCACTGGTCGTCGGCGCGCCGCTGTTGGCGGGGGTCGCCCTGCTCATCCTCGCTACGCTGGGCCGGCCGGTGTTCTTCCGGCAGGTGCGACCCGGCCGGGACGGCGAACTCTTCGAGATGGTCAAGTTCCGCACCATGCTCAAGGTGGATCCGGCCCGCGGCCTGGTCACCGACGCCGACCGGCTCACGCCGGTCGGCCGCTGGCTGCGCGCCAGCAGCCTCGACGAACTGCCCGAGTTGTGGAACGTCCTGCGCGGTGAGATGAGCCTGGTCGGCCCGCGTCCCCACCTGGTGAAGTACCTGGAGATCTACACGCCCTGGCAGGCCCGACGGCATGAGGTGCGACCCGGAATCACCGGCCTGGCCCAGGTCCGCGGCCGCAACGAGCTGGCCTGGGAGGACAAGTTCGCCTACGACATCGAGTACGTGGACAATCGCAGTCTCCGGCTCGACCTGCGGATCCTGGTCGAGACCGTCCGGGTGGTGCTGCGCAGGGAAGGGATCGCCGCGCCGGGGGCGGTCACCTGGCACGAGTTCACCGGGACCCCGCCGCCGCCGGACCCGGTCCCGGCCGCCGCGCCCGACGGTTCGGCAGCAACCTCCCGTCGACCCCGCGGTGACCTGGCCGGCCGGTGCCGCAGTTGAGCCGGACCAGGATCCTGCTCTTCGGCTCCACCGGACTGCTGGGCCGGCAGATCCACGCTGCGCTCACGGCGGACGCGGTGGTGACCGCACCGACCCGGGCCGACTGCGATCTCGCCACGACGGGCGTGGCCGAACTCGCCCGGCTGCTCGCGGCCGTCCGGCCGGACGTCGTGGTCAACTGCGCCGGCCGCACCGTTGGTGACAACGCCGAGCTGATCCGGATCCACCTACAGGCTGTGGCCGCGCTCGCCGAGGCGATGGCCGACGTCGTTCCTGGCACCCGGCTGGTGCGGATCGGCTCCGCCGCCGAGTACGGCGTCGTGCCCAGTGGCCGCCCGGTGGGCGAGGACGATCCGGCCAGGCCGGTGAGCCCGTACGGGTTCAGCCACCTGGCCGCCACCCAGTTCGGCGAACTGGTCAGCACCGACGGACGGGTCGAGGTCGTCACGTTGCGGGTGTTCAACCCGGTCGGGCCGGGCCTGCCGGTGGACAGCGCGCTGGGGCGGGCGGCCGCTCTGCTGCGCTGCGGCGGGCGGTCACCGCTGGCGGTGCGGCTGCTGGACACCGTGCGCGACTTCGTCGACCTGCGCGACATCGCCGCCGCGGTCCGTGCCGCCGCGCTCGCCACCCGCCTGCCGCACCGGCTGTTCAACGTGGGCAGCGGGCGGCCGGTCGGGGTCCGGGACGCGGTCACCTGTCTGGCCCGGGCCGCTGGTCACAGCGGCGAACTCGGTACGGGGGAGTTTTCCCCGACGGTGAACCGGTCCGCCGCCGTCCCCTGGATGTGCGCAGACATCAGCCGTGCCCGGCAGGTGCTCGGCTGGTCACCCAGCTACGACCTGACGGACTCGGTGAAGGCCCTGCTTGCGGATCACCACGACGGCGGCCCCCACAGCCGCAGATAGCGGCTGACCATCGCGTTGGTCTGCCGCGGCACCTCGAACTGGAAGAAGTGGCCCGAGCCCACCACCTGGCCGATCACGGCCTCGGGCATGAGCTCCCGCAGCCGTCCGTAGTCGGCGAATGGTGCCGGACCACCGATGTAGAGCAGCCGGCGTCCCCACGCGGTCAGCGCGGCGTCGCCACCGGCCTCGACGAAGTCGGCGAGACCGTCGAGGGTGGCGGCGGCGACGGTGTCACTCGGCCGCAGCATCTGGTCGATCGTCCAGTCGACCAGCCGGGGGTCCGACTCGGGAATGAAGAACGACCGGATGATGTCGATCCGGGCCTGGCGCGGGTCCGCGCCGCGGATGGACTCCGCCAGCGCGGCCACCTGCTCCGTGGTACCGGGCGGCACGGCCACCGACGCGTCCAGCAGCAGCAGCGCCGCGACCCGGTCGGTCGCCTGCGCGGCCGCGGCCAACGACCAGACCCCGCCCATGCTGTGCCCGATCAGCACGACGTCGTCCATCTCGAGTTCGACCATCAGGTCCCGCAGGTCGGCACCGAGTTCGGGAACGCTGAAGCCGCGGTCTCCGGCGGGGCTTGCACCGTGTCCCCGCATGTCCACCGAGATGATCCGCCGCCGCCAGCTGGCCAGATGGGCGGCGAGTGGCTTCATGAACCGGTGGTTACAGCACCACCCGTGTACGAGCAGGACATCCTGTCGGCCGCGGCCGGTCTGCCAGTAGCGCATCCCGGCGGCTGTGCGGTCGTGACTCACGTCGTTGGCCTCCTTCGCTTCGGCACATGCCGTGCCCCCGATACGGCCTGTAATCATTGTGCCTCATCTGGTTACTTTCAGCATCCGGGGTCTCCCGGCCGTCTCCCGTCGGTCACGGATCACCCGCACCGGGTGATCCCTCGCCGGTGGTGGACGGGTCATGCTGGCGCCAGGTGGACCGACCGAGGACGACCGAGAGGAGCGGCGATGACCGACGTGATCGGTCAGTTCTTCGACGGTCTCGAAACGCGCGGCGACGGTCGGCTGCCGCCGCCGGCCAGTGGCACGATCCGGTTCAACCTCACCGCCCCGGACGGCGGTATCCGTAGCTGGTCAGTTACTTATCATGACGGGCATGCCGTGCTCGATCGTGACCCGGAGCAGGCCGACTGCACCATCGACACCTCGGAGGAGACCTTCCAGGCACTGATCGAGGGCCGGGAGAACAGCATCTCGTTGCTGCTGCGCAACGGCGTGTCGGTCCGGGGCGATCTGCCGCTGTTCCTGACCTTCCGCCGCCTGCTGCCGCTGCACGCGGACAGCGCCGGGGCGACGTCGAGGGCCCGGCCGGTCGCCGAGCCGGTCGGCGCCCGGTCGGCCACCGCGAAGCCGGTCAGCATCCTCTACGGAAACATGTTCATGGTCAGTGACCGGCGGGGAGACATCGAGCCGGTGCCGTCCGCGCCGTTCGGATTGTTCTTCTACGACACCCGCTTCCTGTCCTACTGGCGGCTGACCGTCGACGGGCAACGGATGAACACCCTGTCCATCGACGACCTGCAGTACTTCGAGTCGCGGTTCTTCCAGGTGCCGGGCGAGCCGACGCACTACGTGGACGCCACCATCTCGGTGTTCCGGCACCGCTGGATCGGCGACGCGTTCACCGAGCAGATCGCCGTGTTCAACCACCGGGAGGAGCCCGTCCGGCTGAGCCTGCGCATCGACGCGGGGGCCGACTTCGCCGAGGTGCTGGAGGTCAAGGACGGTTACCACACCGAGCGCGAAATCGAGGTTACGGCCGAGCCTGACGCGCTGCGGTTCCGCTACGAGCGGGGCACCTACTTCCGTGAGACGATCCTGTCCAGCAGTGTGCCGGCCAGCATCGATCCCGGCGGCTTGACCTTCGAGCTGGCCCTCGACGCCCACGACACCTGGTGCACCGATCTGACGGTGAAGACCTTCGTCCGTGGGGCCGGGAACCGCGATCTGCGCGAGAGCCTGCGCAGCTACGCCGAGCGGCCCAAGCCCGAAGTGCACCGGGAACTCGACGAGTGGATGGCCCGGGCACCGAAACTGACCTGCGACCATGAACCGCTGCGGGAGGCGTACCAGCAGAGCGTCGTCGATCTGGCGGCGCTGCGCTACAAGGGCGTCAACTTCCGTGACATGCTGCCGGCGGCGGGGATGCCCTGGTTCATGACGTTCTTCGGCCGGGACAGCCTGATCAGCTGCCTGCAGGCGCTACCGTTCCTGCCCGCCACCACCGTGCCCGCGTTAGCGATCATGGCGCTCGCGCAGGGCACCCGCGAGGACCCGTTTCGGGCCGAACAGCCCGGCAAGATCCCCCAGGAGAGCCGGTACGCGGAGGCCGCGCTGTTCAACGAGGTCTCGCACGCCTCGGACTTCTCCGCCGCCGACACCACCCCGTTGTTCATCGTGCTGCTCGACGAGTACGAACGGTGGACCGGCGACACCGCACTGGTACGTGACATGGAATTCGAGGCCCGCGCGGCACTGAACTGGATCGACCGGCACGCGGATCTGGTCGGCACCGGCTACGTCTGGTACGGGCCCCGGCCGGCCCGCACCGGGGAGCTGAACCAGAGCTGGAAGTGCTCGCCGGGCGCGGTCAGCTTCCAGGACGGGCGGGAGGCGACCTTCCCCCAGGCGACCTGCGAGATCCAGGGCTACGTGTACGACGCGCGGTTGCGTGGCGCCCGGCTGGCCCGGACCTGCTGGGGTGACCACGCCTTCGCGGACCGGCTCGAACAGCAGGCGGCCGAGCTGCGGGACCGGTTCAACCGGGACTTCTGGATCGCCGACCGCGGCTACTACGCCCACGCGCTGCAGGCCGACGGCAGCCGGGTCGACGCGCTCACCTCCAACATCGGTCATCTGCTGTGGAGCGGCATCGCCGAACCCACCAAGGCACGGTCGGTCGTACGGCATCTGATGAGTCCGCAACTGTTCGGCGGCTGGGGGATCCGCACCCTCGCCACCGAGGCGCGGCGGTTCAACCCGGTCGGCTACCACACCGGCTCGGTCTGGCCGTTCGACAACTCGCTGATCGCCTGGGGACTGTGGCGGTACGGCTACCGGGAGGAGGCGGCCCGGGTGGCCGGGGCGGTGCTGGAGGCGTCGCAGTACTTCGGGGCCCGGCTGCCCGAGTGCTTCGCCGGCTACGACCGGTCGTTGACCAAGTACCCCGTCCCGTACTCCGCCGCGGGCAGCCCGCACGCCACCTCGGCCGGCGCGACGCTGCTGTTCCTGCGGGTGCTGCTCGGTCTCGACCCGTACGACGGCGACCTGATCATCGACCCGGCCGTTCCGGAGGGGATGGGGCACATCGAGCTGCACGACATCCCGGGACGCTGGGGCCTGCTCGACGCCTTGGGTCGGGGCCGGCGTGACCTGGCCCGGCCGCGTCGCCGCACCCGCCGTCCCGGTGATCCGCTGCGGGCGGCGCTATGACCTCGCCGCCCGTCACCGCTACCACGACCTGGCGCAACTGGTCCGGTGGGTTGACCTTCGAGCCGGCCACGGTGGCCCGGCCGGAGTCGGTCGCCGCGCTGTGCCGCGTCCTGCGCGCCGCCGCCGAGCAGGCGGTGACGGTACGGCCGGTTGGCGCCGGGCATTCGTCCGCGCCGCTCGTGCAGACCGGGGACGTCCTGCTTAGCCTGGACCGGCTGCCCGCCGGGGTACTCGAACCGCCGCACAACCGGCAGATCTGGGTCGGTGCCGGCACCCGGCTGCACGACCTGGGCCGCCAGTTGCGCCACCACGGACTCGCGATGCCGAACCTCGGCGACGTCGACACCCAGGCGTTCGCCGGTGCCGTCTCGACCGGTACCCACGGCAGCGGCCTGGGCCTGCCGAACCTGTCCGCCCAGGTGACCGGGGTCCGACTGGTCACCGCGGCCGGACAACCGGTGCAGATCGACGCCGACAGCGACCCCGACCTGTTGCCGGCCGCCCAGGTATCGCTCGGCGTGCTGGGTGTGTTCACCGCGCTGCGGACCCGGCTGGTCCCCGCGTTCCAGGCCCGGCGGCGGGAGTGGGGCCTGCCGGTGGAGGCGTGCCTGGCCACGTTCGAGGAGCTGCTGAAAATCAACCGCAACGTCGACTTCTACTGGTATCCGCGGCGTGACGACGCGCACCTGCGGACAGTGAACCCGGTTACCGACGATCCCGGCCCGGACACGCTGCCCGGCAGCGGCTGCACCGAGGAACGGATCGGCTCCAGCGACGCCGCGCTGATCAAGCGGCGGTCCCTGCGTTTCCACGAGATCGAGTACTTCGTTCCGGCCGCGGCCGGTCCGGCCTGCTTCCGAGAGGTCCGGCACCGGATCCGGACCCGGCACCGGGAGCACGCCGCCTGGCGGGTGCTCTACCGGTATGTGGCCGCCGATCAGGCGTTCCTCAGCCCGGCGTACGGTCGGGACAGCATCACCATCTCGGTGCACCAGAACGCGACGCTGCCGTACCGCGAGTTCTTCGCCGACGTGGAACCGATCTTCCTGGCCCATGATGGGCGGCCGCACTGGGCGAAGATCCACCGGCTGGAAGGCCGGGATCTGCTTGCCCGCTACCCGCAGGCGGACCGGTTCCTCGCCGTCCGTGAGCGACTCGATCCCGACGGGCGGTTCCTCACCGACTACCTGCGTCGGCTGCTCGGCCTGTGACCGAGCTGCTGGGCCGGTGACCGGGCTTGCGGGTCCGGCCCCTCCGGCGGGCCTAAGATTGCCCCGTCCCGCAACCGGGTAGCAGGGGCACCGTCCGCCGCATCGACGGGCCACAAGACCCGCCGCGCCACGGGCGGGCAGGAACTGGAGTGGGGAGCCGTGCGACCGACCGCAGCCAGCAACGAATCGTCCACCGACCTGCCGGGCGGCACGCCACCCGGCACGCCACCCGGCACGCCACCCGGGACGTCGCGCCGGGCGTTGATCGCCGTCGCCGTCGTCGCCGCCCTGCTGGTGGCGGCGACGATCGTGGCGGTGGTGGTGAACGCAGTGGGCTCACGCCCGGCTACCGACGGCGACGTGGCGTGGACGGTGCAGACACCGCGCAAGGGGTGGACCGAGGCGCGGCTGGAGATCCCCGACGGTGCACCAGAGATTCAGGTGGTAGCCGCCGACCTCGGTGATCAGCTGCTACGGGCGGAGACTCCGGTCGGCGGTGCGGCCGCGCCGGAGGTGACCATCTCCGACGGCGTGGTCCGGGTCGGACTGACCGATACCGGGTACGACGGTGCCGGCGAGCTGCGAGTCACCGTCCACAGCGATCTGCTCTGGTCGGTCCGGGTGCTGGGCGGGGCGACCAGCACCCGGGTCGATCTGACCGGTGCCCGGGTCTCCCAGGTGGACGTCGCAGGTGGCGCCAGCGCGTTGGACCTGGCGCTGCCCGAGCCGTCCGGCACGGTCGTTGTCCGGATGTCCGGCGGCGTCAGCACCTGGCGGATCGAGTTGCCGGAGCGGACGCCGGTGCGGATCCGGCTGGGCTCCGGCGCGGGCAGCGTCGACCTGGACGGCGAGCGGCGCGACGGGGTCGCTGGCGGCGAGTCGGTGATCTCGACGGACTGGGACGAGGCCACCGACCGCTACGACATCGACGCCGTCGCCGGGGTCGCCGACCTCACGGTGACCCGACGGTAACCAGGGTTCCCCCGCCGGCCGGGGCGCCGCCTTGGTGAACGGCGCTGGCCGGCTCAGCGGCGCGTCGGAAGGTCCTGTCGTTCAGCGGCATGCGCGCCGAGCGTCGGTGCGCCGCCATGCAGGAGCGCCTGAGCGGTGCGGACGGCAGTCTCCGGGGCCTCCTCCGGCGCGGGGAACGCCGGCAGGTGCCGGTCGGCCCGGCCGGCGAACAGCGCCACCTCGTAGGCCACCGAGTCCATGTCGGAGCCGGCGTCGAAGACGGCTGCGATGATGGCACCACCGGGTGTCGCGGCGATGAACAGGAACGCCGTACCCATCTGGACGACGATCTGTCGAACCCGGCCGGTGTCGGCGTGCTGACCGACCGCGACGGCGAGGGCGCGCAGACCCGCCACCAGGCCGGACAGCTGTTCGCCCAGCTCGTGGTCGACCCCTTTGGACCAGGCCAGGAGGATGCCGTCGGGGGACAGCGCCACCGCCTGTTGCGCCTGCGGCACCCGGTCCACCAGGTCGTCCAGCAGCCGGGAGACGTCACCAGTGGTGACCACGGGGTATGCCATGGAGGGTCTCTCTTTCGGTCGGTGCGCGTTCCCGGCCAAACAGTACCCTCGACCTGACCCGTCAGTGCGTAACGGCACGAATCACCGGAATAGATTTCTGATCCATGGTGGAGGCGCGGGCCGCGCCTGCGGCGAGTGGGACGACGAGCGGGGTGCCGCTGGCCGGGTCCTCGATGACCATCACCCGCAGCCCGAACACCTCCCGGACCAGCTCTGGAGTCAGGATCTCGCCCGGTGCGCCGCTGGCCAGCACCTGTCCGTCCTTCATCGCGACCAGGTGTCGGGCGTAGCGCGCGGCGAGATTGAGATCGTGCAGCACCATCACCACGGTGCGGCCGCCCTCCCGGTGCAGCCGGTCCACCAGTTCGAGTACGTCGATCTGGTGCGCCAGGTCGAGATAGGTGGTCGGCTCGTCGAGCAGTAGGATGTCGGTGCCCTGGGCGAGCGCCATGGAGATCCAGGCCCGTTGCCGCTGGCCGCCGGAGAGCGTGTCCACCGGATGTTCGGCCAGGTCGGTGAGGCCGGTCCAGGCCAGTGCCTGGGCGACGACCTCCTCATCGGTGCGGGACCACTGGCGCAGCCAGGTTTGGTGCGGCTGGCGGCCACGTGCGACCAGGTCGGCCACGGTGAGCCCGTCCGGCGCGGTCGGAGCCTGCGGCAGGATGCCGAGTCGGCGGGCGACCTCCCGGGTCGGCAACCGCTGGATCCGCTCGCCGTCGAGGAGTACCTCCCCGGCGGTGGGCCGCAGCAGCCGGCCGAGGGCGCGGAGCAGGGTCGACTTTCCGCAGCCGTTCGGCCCGACGATCGCGGTGACCGATCCGTCGACGATGTCCAGGTCCAGGTGCGGGACGACCACCTGGTGGCCGTACCCGAGCCGCAGGGCCCGGGTCCGTAGCCGGGGTGCATTTCCGGTAGGTCGGGTTTCGCGCGGTTCGGGTCCGGGCACAGTCACCGGCAGTTCTGCGAGGTCGGTCATTTTGGCTGCTCCTCGGCGTCGGTCGGCGAGTCCCGCGTTCCATGAAGGGTAGCCTTACCGAAGCTCTGGTTCCACATCGAGGCCGGGTGGTGCATCTCCACCGGCTAGGTACTCTCGGTAGTGGCCCGTCGAGTTTCTGTGACGTGCGGTGGCCTGAACTGGGCATTTGTTTCCCGTTTTGACTACTCGAGGTGACCTTCGTCGGTCGATGGGCTCCGTTCGCCGGCCTGGTCGCACCCTTGACGCGGATCTGGACACGACACCGAGCTCGACGACTACGCGACCGTACTGGCCGGTGGACAGTACGCGCGGGTGAGCGCGACACCACGTTGCGAGGTCGTCGCATGACCATCGCGGTACGGCAGGATGGGCGACGGAGACGCCCGTACCGCGACGACGACTGCCGGAGACGCCGTGACCACCGACACCCGCCCGCAGACCGCCACGCCGGACCTGTTCGCCGTACCGGCCGGCCTGGAGACTCCCAATCTGCTGCTCGACCTCGACGTCCTGGAGCGCAACCTCGATGAGATGGCCGGGCTGTGCCAACTGCATCAGGTGGGGTTGCGGCCGCACGCCAAGACCCACCGGGTGCCCCGGCTTGCGTCGATGCAGCTGGATCGTGGGGCGGACGGCATCTGTGTGGCGAAGCTCGGTGAGGCCGAGGCGTTCGCCGCGGCCGGGGTGACCCGGATGACAGTGGCCTATCCGCTGGTCGGCCGGGACAAGGCCGAACGCGCCGTACGGTTGGCGCAGGGCTGTGAGCTGACCGTCGGCGCGGACAGCGTCGCCGGTGCCCGGACGCTGGGGGAGGCGTTTGCCGCTGCCGGGCGGCTGTTGGACGTACTGCTGATTGTCGACAGTGGTCTGGGCCGGTGTGGGGTGGCGCCGGCGGATGCCGCGCGGATCGCCTGGGACATCGCCGAGCTGCCCGGCGTCCGGTTGACCGGGGTGATGACGTACGAGGGATCGGTGTACGCGGCGACTGACCGTGCGGATCTGACCCGGCGGTCACAGGAGGCGGCCGGTGTCATGGTGGATACCGCGGCCGCGATCCGGTCGGCCGGGCTGACCCTGTCGACGGTGTCGCTCGGTGCTTCCGCTTCCGCCCGGACCGTGGTGGCCGAGCCCGGGGTGACCGAGATCCGGCCCGGCATCTACGCCTTCAACGACCTGGGGCAGATCGCGCTCGGTAATGCCACCGTGGCGACCTGCGCGGTGCGGGTCCTCGCCACCGTGGTCAGTCATCCGGAGCCGCACCGTGCCTGCATCGACGCGGGGTCGAAGACGTTCGGCCAGGACGGCCTGCCGGCGTCGGCGCATCTCGATGCCTACGGCGGCCACGGGCTGCTGGTGGGGTTGCCCGGGTGGCGGATCGACCGGCTTTCCGAGGAGCACGGTTGGCTGCGGTGGGCCGGTCCGGGGCAGCCGAGTCCGCTCACGGTCGGGCAGCGGGTGCAGGTGGTTCCGAACCACGTCTGCATGGTGTTCGCCGGTCTTGGCGAGGTGACGGCGGTACGCGGCGGCGAGGTGGAGGCGGTCTGGCCGACGATCGGGCCGGGCGCGTCGAGGTGACCACAGGTAAAAGCAATCGACATGTAGTTGCGAATCTTTGGCAATAGCGCATACTGGCCGGGACCGCTGAGCCCGCGACCGGAGGGTGGACGATGGCTGTCTACACCTTGCCTGACATGCCGTACGACTACGGTGCCCTCGAACCCGCCATGTCGGGGGAGATCCTCGAGCTGCACCACGGCAAGCACCATGCCACGTACGTCAAAGGCAGCAACGACGCTCTCGACCAGCTCGCCGAGGCGCGCGACAAGGGTGACTTCTCGACGTTGGTCGGCTTGGAGAAGACCTTCGCGTTCAACCTCTCCGGCCACGTACTGCACTCGATCTTCTGGAAGAACCTGTCGCCCGACGGCGGTGACCGTCCGGACGGCGAGTTGTCCGCCGCGATCGACGAGCACTTCGGCTCGTTCGAGGCGTTCGCCGGGCAGCTCTCCACGGCCACCAAGGGGGTGCAGGGTTCGGGCTGGGGCGTACTCGCCTGGGAACCGATGAGCCGTCGGCTGATCGTCGAGCAGGTCTACGACCACCATGGCAACGTCGGCCAGGCCACTACTCCGGTCCTGGTCTTCGACGCCTGGGAACACGCCTACTACCTGCAGTACCGCAATGTCCGTCCGGACTACGTCGACCGCCTGTGGGATCTGGTCGACTGGAGCGACGTCGCGGCCCGATTCGCCGCCGCCAGCACGGCAGGCAGCCCGATCGACCTGCCATGAGCGGCGGCGACAGCCGGGCCTTCGCCGAGTCGGCGTTCGTGGCCGCGCAGCGCGCCGCCGGGTTCATCGCCGCCCGCCAGCGCGGCGATCACGACGGCGCGGCGGCGCTGCTGGCGGAGTTCCCCGACGAGGCGACCCGGACCGGCGGCTTCTGCCTGCTGGCCGAGTTGGCGTTGGCGCTGGTCCGGGTGCAGACCGGGCAGAGCATGGACGACCTGGTGCAGGAACTGTCCCTGCACCTGGCAGCCACGGTGGCCGACCCACCGTCCGAGCCACCAGCGGCGGCCTGACCAGCCACCAGATCAGTTCAGACCGCCCCGGTGGACCCGTTGTTGCTGACGATCGGGGTGCCGGGCGGGTCGTCCGGCGAGGCGAGGCTGCCGTCGCTGTCTGCGGCGAGCAGGTCGGCTCGGGCAGCGCCACGCTGCCGACGCGCGCCGACCAGCGGCCGGTGCGGCTCGCAGAGCGCGGCCAGCTCGTCGACCAGATCGTCCGGCCGGCCGTACGGGTCGAGCAGATGCACGTGCACCGGGTCCAGCGCCGGCACCGGGACCTGGGAGATCAGCGGGTGCAGTGGCCGGTTGTCCGGCTCGCCGGCACCGAGCAGGTCCTCGTGCAGCTTCTCGCCGGGGCGCAGCCCGGTGTAGATGATCCTGACCGGATTGTCGTACTGCTCGGCGATGCTGCGGGCGACGTCGGCGATCCGTACCGGATCACCCATGTCGAGCACCAGTGACTCGCCGTCGCGGCCGATCGCGGCTGCCTGGATGACCAGTTGCACCGCTTCCTGGATGGTCATGAAGTACCGGGTCACGTCCGGGTCGGTGACGGTGATCGGCTTGCCGGCCGCCGCCTGGGCGAGGAACGCGTGCAGCACCGAGCCGCGGCTGCCGAGCACGTTGCCGAACCGGACACTGAGGAACGTACCCTGGTTGGCGCCGGCCGCGAAGGCGGTGAGCCGCTCGGTGATCCGCTTGGAGAAGCCGAGCACACTGGTCGGGTCGGCGGCCTTGTCGGTGGAGATGTTCACGAAACGCTCCACACCGGATGCGGCTTCCAACAGGGTCTGGGTGCCCCACACGTTGGTCTTCACGGCCTCACCCGGGTGACGTTCCAGCAGCGTGAGATGTTTGAGCGCGGCGGCGTGGAAGACCACCTCGGGGCGACGGGCGCGCATGATCTGCCGGATCGTGTCGCTGTCGCGCAGATCGGCGAGGATCAGGTCCGGGCTGTCCAGCAGTGCCCGGCCGCGCAACGACAGTTGTACGGCGTGCAGCGCGGACTCGTCGCGGTCGAGCATCATCAGCTCACCGGGCTGGAACCGCTGAATCTGTCGGCACAGCTCGGAGCCGATCGAGCCACCGGCCCCGGTGACCAGCACCCGTTTGCCGGTCAGATAGCCGGCGATCGAGTCGAGGTCGGTGTCGATCTGGTGCCGACCGAGCAGGTCACTGAAGTCGGGGTCGCGCAGGTCGGTGACGGCCGGCTCGTTCTCCAGCAGTTCGCCGACCGACGGGACCACTTTGAACCGGGCACCGGCCTGGTTCGCGAGGTGGCGTACTTCCCGGATCAGCGCGGCGTCGGCGTTGGCGACCGCGGCGACGACGGTGGTGGCACCGGTACGGGCGGCGACGGCCGGGATGTCTTGTCGGCTGCCCAGTACCGGTACCCCGCTGAGCCGTAGCTGCCGCTTCGCCGGGTCGTCGTCGAGCAGCCCCACCGGCAGGTACCGCCCGCTCGGCTCGTCCAGCATCGCCCGGAGCAGCGACTGCCCGGCGGCACCGGCACCGAACAGCAGCACCCGCTGGATGTCCCGGCCGGCGGGTCGGCGGCGGCGTTGCCGGTGCAGCCGGCGCAGGTACCGGACGCCGAGCATCTGGACGAGCGCCAGGCAGCCACCGACCAGCGGTGCGCTGGCCGGCACCGGCCGTTGCGGTGCGGCGAGATCGAGCAGCAGCAGCAGGAGCATGGTGGCCAGCACACAGCGGGACACCACCCACACCTCGTCGAAGCTGCCCAGCCGGTACCGGTCCCGGTACAGGTAGCTGAGGTGACCGGCCACCGTGTGCAGCACGATCGCGGCCAGCATGACCAGGACCAGACCGTTGAGGTGCGCCCCGGCGAGGGCGAACTCGTAGCGGGTCCAGACGGCGACGACCAGGCCGGCGCACCAGGCGCCGAGGTCCACCAGCCACATCGGTGCGACGGCGCGTTCCCGGTTGCGGCGGGTGGTGGTGTCTGCGGGTCGGGTCGATGTCTGCATTCCAGCCCCGTTCAGTCGGCGTACGGGCAGCCGCCGGGTACGGCCGGCGGCGCCTGCGGTCTCGTCCATTCGGTGTGGAGACTGCGGTAATGCCACTATTTGACCAGAAAACCTCCTTAGCCAGTGCAGATTGGTACAAGATGGTGCTGACCATGACGGAGCAGGATTTTGGAGGCCGTACCGATGGAACTGCGTGACTACTTCGACGCGGTGCGGAAGCGATGGCTCTGGGTACTCGCCGCCGTGACCGTCGCGGTCGGCGCCGCCGTGCTGATCAATGTCCGGACCACCCCGCAGTACGCCACCTCGGTCACCTTCTTCGTCTCCACCTCCAGCAGCCAGGGGGTGACCGACGCATACCAGGGCGGACTCTTCTCCCAGCAGCGGGTCAAGTCCTACAGCGGCCTGCTCACCAGCAGCCGGCTCGCCGAGACCGTGGTCGACCGGCACAGTCTCGGCCTGACCGCCGGGGAGGTGCAGTCACGGGTCAGCGCCCGCCCGGTGCCGGATACGGTCCTGCTGCAGGCGACGGTGACCGACAGCTCACCGAACCGCTCGGAGCAGGTCGCCGAGGCGATCGTCGCTGAGTTCGTCCGCCTGGTAGAGCAGTTGGAGACCTCCCCGGGTGCCGATCAACCGGCGATCAAGGTCGAGGTGATCGCCGGCCCGCTGCTCAACCCGGCGCCGGTCTCGCCGCAACCGGTGCGCAACATCAGCCTGGGCCTGTTCCTCGGGCTGCTCAGCGGGGTCGGCCTGGCGCTGCTGCGCGGGATGCTCGACAACACCGTGCGCACGGTCGATCAGATGCGCGACGTCACCGCGACCGGGGTGGTCGGCACGATCCCGTTGGACAACGCGGCCCGGCGCGACCCGCTGATCATCGGCCGGCAGGCGCACTCGCCACGGGCCGAGGCGTTCCGCCAACTGCGGACCAACCTGCAGTTCGCCGACGTCGACAAGCCGGTGCGCAGCCTGGTGGTGACCAGTGCGATGCCCGAGGAGGGCAAGACCACCACCGCGACGAACCTGGCATTGACCTTCGCCGAGGCAGGCAACTCCGTGCTGCTGGTGGAGGCGGACCTGCGCCGGCCTCAGGCCACCTCCTACCTGAACATGGAGGGCGCGGTCGGGCTGACGAACGTGCTCGCTGGGCAGGCCGAGCTCGACGACGTTCTGCAACCCTGGGGGGACAGCGGCATGACGCTGCTGCCCAGTGGCTTCATCCCGCCGAATCCGAGCGAGCTGCTCGGCTCACAGCAGATGGCGGACCTGCTCGCCACGCTGCGCGCCCGGTTCGACGTGGTCATCGTGGACACCGCGCCGCTGGTGCCGGTCACCGACGCGGCGCCGATCGCCGCCCAGGTGGACGGCGTGGTCGTGGTGGGACGGTGCGCCAAGACCACCGAGACGCACCTGCGGGCGGCGGTCGCCGCGCTACGCGCGGTGGACGCTCGGCTGCTCGGCTGCGTGTTGAACATGACGCCACACCGCAGTGGTGCCTACAACTACTACTACCACGAGCACGGCCGTCGGCGTCGGTCCGCGAACCCGGCCGGTCCGGCCCGGCAGCGTCAGGCGGTCGCGGTTCCCGACACCACGAAGGCCGCCGAGGATCAGGCGACGGCGGACGTTGGCGTACCGGTCAAGACTTCGTGATGACGTCCAGCAGGATGTCGATGGTCTGGTCGATCTGGCCGGCGCACATCCGGAAGTCCCCGACCGGCCGCAGCACCGGGTCGGCGAGGTCGTCCTGCTCAGCGGAGACCGGCTGTACCCGGCTGCGGGCGGCCGCTGCGGCGGCCACCAGCGACCTGGCCCGGCCGGCGGCGTCGGGTGCGGAGGTAGCCGGTGGCAGGAGTGCGGCCTGGGCCAGCCGTCCGAACTGGCGGACGGTGAAGGTGCGGGTCAGCGCGGCCGGGGCCAGCGCGACGCAGTACGCCCGGTGCCGGCGGCTGGCGGTCAGCACCAGATCCGCGCGGGTCAGCATGGCGGCATCCACCTGCCGGCTGGCGAACCCGTCCGGATCAGCCTGGCGTTCTCGCAGGACCTGCTCGGTATACGGATGCATCGGCCGGCCGGTCAGCGCTTCGATGCCGGCGCTGTACGCGGCGACGTCGGCCCGGTCCGCGCCCAGCCGGGTCTGCACGGCGTACCGGGTCAGCCGTTCAGCCAGCGGCGAGCGGCAGATGTTCGCCCGGCACACGAACAGGATGGTGAACCGATCAGTGGTCATCAACGCCAGCCAATCCGATGTCTCCGCGACCGGCCGCCGAACCGCGCCGGCCAGTCGGTCGCAGCCACCGACCCGGCCACGACCAGGTCAGCCTAGCCCGCGACCAGGACATTTCTCCGGAGCCGCGCGATGACCCAGCAGATCTACCTGTCCCCGCCGGACGTCGGCGTGCTCGAAGAGGAGTTCCTGGTCCGGACGCTGCGCTCCGGCTGGGTCGCCCCGTCCGGCCCGGAGGTGGACGCCTTCGAACAGGAGATGGCCCGACGGGTCGGCGTCGCTCACGCGGTCGCGGTCAACTCGGCGACCGCCGGCCTGCACCTGGCCCTGCTGGCACTCGGGGTCGGCCCGGGACAGGCGGTGGCGGTACCCACCCTGACCTTCGTCGCCACCGCAAATGCCATCGTCTACACCGGTGCCCAGCCGGTTTTCGTCGACTGCGACCCGCAAACCGGCAACATCGACGTCGATCTGCTGGCCGAGGTGCTCACCCGGCGGGAACGCGGTCAGCCGCCGGTACGCGCGGTGGTGCCGGTCGACATGTTCGGCCGCTGCGCCGACTACGACGAGATCGTCCCGTTGTGCGCGGCGTACGGCCTGCCGGTCGTGGAGGACGCGGCGGAGGCGCTCGGTGCCGGCCTGCACGGTCGTCCCGCCGGCGGCTTCGGCCAGGCCGGGGTCTTCTCCTTCAACGGAAACAAGATTATGACGACCTCGGGGGGCGGGATGGTGGTCACCGACGACGAGGCGATTGCCCACCGGTGCCGCTACCTGGCCAGCCAGGCACGCCAGCCGGTGGCGCACTACGAACACACCGACATCGGCTACAACTACCGGCTGAGCAACCTGCTCGCCGCGCTGGGCCGGGCACAACTGCACCGTCTCGACTCGATGGTCGCCCACCGCCGGGAGACCCGCCAGCGGTACGCGAAGACCTTCGCCGGCGTTCCGGGGGTGCGCCTGCTCGGCGATCTCGGTGACGAGGCGGACCTCGGCGGCAACGCCTGGCTCACGGTGATCATCGTGGAGCCGGCCGAGGCCGGCTGGGACGCCGCCGAACTGGGCCGCTACCTCGCTGATCAGCGGATCGAGACCCGGCCGGTCTGGAAACCGATGCACCGGCAGCCGGTCTTCGCCGCCGCGCCGCGGATCCTCACCGGGGCGGCGGACCGGCTCTTCGCGACCGGACTGGCCCTGCCCAGCGGCTCGTCGTTGACCGACGAGCAGATCGGCCGGGTGCTCGCGGCGATCGAGGCGTTCCTCGACGGACACCGGATCGGCCGATGAGCGCCCGGGACCTGGTGATCGTCGGCTGCGGTGGGCACGGCCGTGAGGTGTTCGGCATCGTCGAGGCCGTCAACCGGGCCGGTCCGGCACCGGCGTGGCGGGTGATCGGATTCGTCGACGACGATCCCAGCCCGGCCAACAAGGACCGCCTCGACCGGCTCGGTGCCGTGCTGCTCGGCGCCGTGGACTGGCTGATTGGGCAGGGCGACCCGCCGGCGTACGTGATCGGGATCGGCCTGCCGGCGTACCGCCGGGCGGTAGGCCGGCGGATCGACGCCGCCCGGCCGGCGGCGGAACCGCTGGTTGCCGCCACCCTGATCCATCCCAGCGCCACGGTCGGTCTGGACAGCCGGATCGGCGCGGGTTCGGTGCTGTTCGCCGGTGCCCGAGTGACCACCAACGTGACACTCGGCCGGCACGTGCACATCAACCAGAACGGCGTGGTCGGCCACGACACGACCGTCGCGGACTACGGCTCGGTCGGACCGCTGGCGGCTGTTTCCGGATCCTGCACGTTGGACGAGGCCGTCCTGGTGGGGACAACCGCGGCGGTTCTTCAGGGCCGCCGGGTCGGGGCCGCAGCCACGGTCGGTGCCGGCGCGTGCGTCGTGCGTGACGTGCTGCCCGGCGCGGTGGTCAAGGGGGTGCCCGCCCGATGAAGGTCCGTTGGCGGTCGCGACGGGTGCCGCCGGTATCGAGGGAGGCGTCAGACATGCGGGTGGTCGTGATACTCAAGACAGCCGAGGGCGGCCGGTGGATCGTGCCCCAGGTCGAGGAGCTGCGTCGGCGCGGCAACGAGGTGACGGTCGTGCTGCCTGCCGGTCCGGGCCGGTTGCGCGAACAGTTGTACCGGGCCGGGGTGCCGATGATCGACTCGCCGTTCCAGTTTCGGTTCCGTCCGACGTTGGCCACGGCCATGCAGCTGTGGTCGCTGCGTCGGCTGCTGCGTCGGCTGCGGCCGGACGTGGTGCACTACCACCACTACCACGCGGCGCTGGCGGTCCGGTTGAGCCTGCTCGGGCTCGACGTCGCCAGGGTCTTCATGGTGCCGGGTCCGCTCTTTCTGGAGTCGACGCCGATCCGCGCCGCGGAGCGCCTCCTGGCCCGGCTGGACGACCTCGTGATCGCCGGCAGCACGCACACCGCCGACCTCTACCGGTCGATGGGCCGTCGTGGTGACGCGCTGGCGGCCGTGCCGTACGGGGTGGACACCCGGCTGTTCCGCCCGTCGGACGCCGCCACCCGGGCCGCCGCACGTCGCCGGCTGGGTCTACCGGCAGACGTCTTCGTGGCGGTCATGGTGGCGTACGTGTACGCACCCAAGTCGATGGTGCACCGGGGGACCGGTATCAAGGGTCACGACGTGCTACTCGCGGCGTGGCGGTCGTTCGCCCGGGACTGTCCCCGCTCCCGGCTGATCCTGGTCGGTGGGGGTTGGGACGCGTCCGGTGAGGAGCACCGGCGGGACCTGCTACGACGTTTCGACGTGACGGCCGATCCGACGGTCGACTGGTTCGCCGGCGTCATCGACGTACGGCAGTATTACGCTGCGGCTGATGTCAGTGTCAGCCCGTCGCGGTCGGAGAACCACGGAGCGGCGCTGGAAGCCGGAGCCTGCGGGGTGCCCTCTGTCGTGTCCGACGCCGGCGGACTGCCGGAGACAGTCAACCGGGACAGTGGTTGGGTGGTCCCGACCGGTGACGTCGAGGCACTCGCCGCCGCGCTGCGCGGCGCATACGCGGAGTTCCGGTCCGGTCGGCTCGCCCGGCGTTCACCAGCGGCACGGGAACACATCCAGCGGCGGTTCGACAGCGGTGACTGTGCCCGGGCGGTGGCCGACCTGGTCGAGACGATCGGCGGGCGCCAGCCGGTGTCTCGCCGCCGGTCGGCCGCAGCGCCGGTCGGCTGACCGGCGCGGACCGCTGCCGACCGGCGCCGCGCCGGCACCCTGACTCTGACTACCGCTTTGTAGGGAGCACAGTGGAGATCTCGCCAGGTTCCGCGATGGGCACCGTCGCGGTCAGTACCCAGACCCGGTTCCAACGCACACCGGACGGCGCCGTGTGGACGGTGATCGGGCCGGCGCACGGCTTCTGGACCCGGTACCTGTCGGCCTTCGACCGGGTCCGACTGCTCGCTGAGGTCACCGACGTACCGCTACCGCCGACCGGCGCCGCCCGGGTGGACGGCGCGGGAGTGGAAGTCTGGCCGCTGCCGTGCGGTCGCGGGCCCCGCGGCCTGCTGCCGGGTCGTGCGGCGCTGCGCAGGTCGTTGCGGTACGGGGTGGACGACGTCGATGCCGTCATCCTGCGGAGCCCGTCACCAGCCGCCAACCTGCTCGCACCGATCCTGCGGCGCTCGCACCGTGGCTACGCGGTCGAGGTCGTGGCGGACCCGCAGGACATGTTCGACGGCCCGGTGGCGACGTACCCGGTGCGCCGCTGGCGCGCTCACCGGGCGGCGCGCCAGCTGCTGGAGCAGTGTCGGGACGCTACCGCCGTGGCCTACACCACCGGGACATCGCTGCAGCTGCGATGTCCGCCGGGTCCGCACACCGTCGCCGCCGACTACCCGGACGTCGACCTGCGGGCCGACGCGTTCGTCTGCGAGCCACGTGAACCGGCGGCGTCCGGCGGTCCGGTGACACTGATCTCGGCCGGGACGCTCGACCGCTCCCGGCACGGCGTCGACGTCGTCCTGGCGGCGATGCGTCGGCTGGCAGATGACGGCATCCGGGCGGACCTGGTCCACCTGGGCGACGGCCGGTCCCGGCCGCAGCTCGAACGCCGCGCGGCCCGGCTGGGACTGACCGACCGGGTCGTCCTCGCCGGTGAGCGTCCCGCCTCCGAGATCCGGTCCTGGCTGGACGCCGCCGACATGTTCGTGTCGCCGACTCCCGCCGACGCACACTCCCCGGTAGTGGTCGAGGCGATGGCCCGGGGCCTGCCGGTGGTCGCCGTCGCGGCGGTGGGCCCGCCGGACCTGTTCGAGGCGGACTGTCTGGTCAGCACCGGTGATCCGGCGACGCTGGCCGAGGTGGTCCGGCGGCTGCTGACCCAGCCGCAGCGGATGGTCGAGGTGGCGGCGGCCGGTCTGGTCCGGTCCCGCGGCTACCGCACCGAGCTCGTGGCGCCCCGGCGGGCGATGTTCTACCGTGTCGTCCGGATGGCCGGTCGCCCGATGCCGGTGGCACCGGCGGCCCGGGCGCGGGAACACGCCCCGACGAGCTGACACCGTCAGCGCCCCGCCGCTCAGGTAGGCGGCGGGCCGGTCACAGCAGTTCCGTGCCGGCGGTGGCGGCCAGCCTCCGGCGGGTGTCCAGCACCAGTGGCGCATCGCTGAGCAGGGAGTAGTCGATGCCGTCGTGGTCGGTCAGCACGACCACCGCGTCAGCGGCTTCGACCTGGTCGACGGTGAGTGGCACCGCCCGTACGAAGGCTGGCATCTGCTCCGGGCGCAGGTGTGGGTCGACGACGTGCACCTGCGCGCCGGCCAGGTGCAGCAGTTCGGCGACGCGGACAGCCGGGGACTCGCGACAGTCGCCACTGTTGCGCTTGTACGCCAGCCCGATGAGCAGCACCCGCGCGCCCCGCAACGCCCGGCTGCGCCGGTTCATCGCGCTGGTCAACCGTTCCACGACGTACATCGGCATGTAGTTGTTCACGTCGTTGGCGAGTTCGACGAACCGGAAGTTGCGGCCGAGGGTCCGCTTGACCTCCCAGGACAGGTAGGACGGGTCGACCGGCAGGCAGTGTCCACCGACGCCCGGGCCGGGGGTGAACCGTAGGAAGCCGAACGGCTTGGTGCTGGCGGCGTCGATCGCCTCCCAGATGTCGATGCCCAGCATGTGCGCGTACACCGCCAGCTCATTGACCAGGGCGATGTTGACGTGTCGGAAGGTGTTCTCCAGCAGTTTGGTGGTCTCGGCCTCCCGGGTGCCGGCGACCGGCACGGTCCGGTCCACCAGACCGTCGTAGAAGGCCTGCACCGACCGCAACGACTCGGGGGTGATCCCGGAGACCACCTTCGGAGTGTTGACGAAGGTCCATTCGCGGTTGCCCGGGTCGATGCGCTCCGGGCTGTACCCGAGGTGGAAGTCGAGCCCGGCCTGCAGACCGCTGCCTTTTTCCAACAGCGGCCGGAGAAACTCGTCGGTGGTGCCGGGGTAGGTCGTCGACTCCAGGATCACCGTCGCGCCGGGAGTGAGCTGCTCGGCGAGCGACCGGGCCGCCTGCTCGATGTACCGCAGGTCGGGTGCGCCGTCACGCAACGGCGTCGGCACGGTGATCACCGCGGTGTCAAATCCTGCGGCTGCGGCGTAGTCGGTGGTCGCGGTGTAGCGGCCGCTGCCCAACGCGGCGTGCAGCTCGGCGTCGGTGACATCCTCGACGTACGAGATGCCCGCGCGCAGCATCCGGATCCGCTCGGCGTCGGTGTCCAGCCCGACGACCAGGTGTCCGACCGCTACGGCGCGCATCGCCACGGGCAGGCCGACGTACCCCTGGCCGACGATCACCACCGGTGTGTTCGCCATGTCTCCCACTTTCTAAAACCTAATAACCGACATAAGCATTCAAGCATCCCAAGCTGTCCCTATACGCCCAAATCCGGTTTTGCCGGGTCGGCTGAAATTCGCTCGTGCCGGCGTGGCGGCCTGCCCGACAATCGCCCGATGACAGCGACCACCGAGATTCCGTCACTTCCTGCTGGATACACCCAGCGGCCCGCCGGGCCCGATGACGCACCCGCCGTCTTCCAGTTGATCGCCACCTGCAACACCGCGGTCATCGGCCGACCCGACTACACCCTCGACGAAGTCGCTGACGAACTCGCCGAACCGGACTTCGACCCGACGCGGGACGGTTGGCTGGTGCAGGACCCGGGTGGCGGGACGGTCGGCTGGGGTTGGGCGTGCCGCAAGGGGAGTAGCGACACCATCGACATCGATGCGTACCATCTCGACACCGAGCCGGCGGTCGGCGACTGGCTCTGGTACCAGGCCCAACGTCGCGCCGTCGCGATCGCCGCCGAACTGGGCCATTCCCGGGCCGTGCTGGACGTCGGCTGCTACCGGGAGGACACCGCCACGGCCGGACGGCTGGCCGAGCTCGGCTTCTCGGTGGCGACCGTGTTCAACCGACTGTTCGTCCCGCATGACGCGGCGAGCCCGAGGGCCGACCCCGGGGAACCCGACGGTGTGCGGATCCGCAGTACCGGTGACGATCCCGAGGTCCGTCACCAGGCATGGACGGTGCACCAGGCCGCCTTCGCCGACCACTTCGGTTTCGCGGCCAAGGCCTACCCCGACTGGGTCCGGCATCTCGAGTCGCACAGTGACCACGACTGGTCGCTGGGTGAGGTCGCATACCTGGACGGCGTCCCGGCCGCGATCGTGTTGCGGTCGCATGCCTTCGTGGCCGACGAGCAGAGCGGCTACATACGGCTGCTCGCGGTCCGACCTGAATGGCAGGGGCGTGGCCTGGGTCGCCTGCTGCTGCGCCGGGCGTTCGCCGCCGACGCCGCCGACCAGCGGCGGGGCACCTTCCTGCACGTCGATACCGACCCCCGGCGGCCGGCGCTGCGCCTGTACCTTTCCGAGGGCATGCGGCCGGTGCAGATCATCGACGCTTGGCGACGGACCGTCCCGGTGACGCCCTGACCGGGTGACGTACCCGACTCGACAGGCTGGACCCGGCTCACCGCTCGGCCGCCAGCGCGGCCACCGTCCGCTGCATGGCCTGCTCGAACAGCTCCCCGTCGACGACGGCCAGCGACGCGGTCATCGACACCACGACCAGCGTGGTGTCGACCTGTATGACAGCCAGTGCGGTCGTCGCGGTGACCCGTCCGGCACCGCGGCCCAGCGTCCGTACCAGATCCATCCGCCAGGCGCGATCGCCGACGGCCGGCGCCGCGCGGGGCAGCGACTGGACCCGTAGCCCGGATCGTCCGTCGGTGAACTCCCGACAGGCCGCGCCGGCCCGTTCGACCGCGGCGAAGACCATCTCCACCGGCCGCGTCGAGGACATCGCGTCCGGCCGGTACGACACGACGTCGATCTGCAGGGTGGTCCGGCCGAGCCCACCGCCGCCCGGTGCGGCGAGCGTCGCGTAACGCGCCACGCCCCGCCCGGTACGTCCGGCGGCCGCCCGGCGCAGATAGTCGTTGACGATCGACGGCTGACAGCCGGCCGGTCGACTCCCGGCCGGTGGTGGTGCCGGGAGCGGATCCGCCCGCCACGCCGGGCCGAGCACGGGCTCGACGGCTCGGGCGGCCCGGTCCGCCGCGGTCGTGTCGATCGGGACGGGACCGGCGGTCCTCGGGCCATCCGGACGGGCACGGCGGGCGCGGTCCAGGTCGGATCCGCCGCGCGGGTCGGAACCGCTGTCCGGGACGGCGGGCGACGGCTGGACCAGCAGCGGCGCGGCGAGATTCGGCGCGGCCGCGGTGCCCACCGGGAAGGCCAGCAGACCGGCGACTACTCCGGCCAACATCGCCGGGACGGCAGCTGTGCCCCGCGATCCGGTCGCGCCGGGCCGTCCAGCGGTCAGCGCCGGCAGCAGGCCGGCCAGGACCAGCAGAGCGGGTGCCAGTGCGGCGCCGGCGACCAGCCGATCTCCCGCGGCGGGTGCCAGGTGCCACAGGACGGACGCCCCGGCCTGGCCCCCCGCACCGGCGACCACCCCGGCGGCTGGCACGGCGCACCACGCCACTGCCCGGGCGCCGCGCGTTCCGCCCGGGCCGCGGCGTAATCCGACAGTCAGGACGGCGACGGCGGTGGCCAGCAGCAGCACGCGGGTCGTCGACCCGGCAAGCGGGCCGGGCCCTGGTCCGGTGAACGCGGGTCCGGTGAACGCGGCCGCTGTGGCCAGTGCGGCGCTCACCGAGGCCAGTAGCCACGGCCAGCCGCGCAGCACGCTGCGGCGAGCGCTCTGGCCGGAGGCGATCCGGTCCAGTTCGGCGCGGACGAGCGGGTCGAACACCACCGGAACCAACGGCTGTCGGACCGCCGCCGCCGGCAGCACGACCGCCGCCCGCTGGCCGGGACCGGCGATGCTGTCCGTCCGATGGCCGCCGATCCGCAACCGGGGCCGGTGGGAACCGACCAAGCTGTGCTGCCGGCAGAGTTCCTCGAAACGCGCCTCGGCCGTCGGATGGGCCGGGGGTAACCGGGCGATCCAGCGTTGGGCGCGCACCGTCGTGACCAGCGTCCCGGCCAGACCACTGCCGAGCGCGATCGCCGCACCGGAGGCCATCAGGGCGCCGACGGCCCAGGTCACCTCGTTCAGGCACATCGTCTGGTCGCTGGCCGAGTGCGGGCAACGGGTCAGCACGTCCAGGTACGCCAGCCCGATGGGACGGTACGCCAGGGCCAGCATCCCGCCGGTGGCCGCGCCGAGCGCGGCGAGTGCGACCGCGACCAACAGCAGCGGCCACGTCCGGCCACACCTGGGCGTCATGCCGACGGACCCCCTTGACGTCCTCTTCTTGAAGGAAGAGGAATCCGGTCTGCTGCATCCCCGGAGGGGTGCCACGACTGCAGCAACACACTGAACCCTTTCCACCCGATCAACCCGATGATCATGCCAACGGATGGGTTCCAGCGGGTTTGGCCATTTTCCACCGGAGTCCTGAAGACCGGAGCACTGGCCCGCTTACCGGTAGCCAGCTCATCCGTACCGGATCGTGTTCCGAACGTAGCCATGATGGGGGATTCTGGCCCGCTGGTCCAGCGTGACCTGCGGAGACCGTCAGATGGGGTAGCCTCGGAAACACTGTGGAAGGCGGCGACGGGGTCAGCAAGCGGGCCGGTGACGAGCGGGTCGGTGACGCGCAGCGCAACCACGTCGTCGAGCTGCTCGCCCGGGCGCTCGGTGAGGGCTATCTGGACCTCACCGAGTACGAGCGGCGGCTGGTCGAGGCGACCGCGGCGACAACGTCGGGCGAGCTCGTCGCGCAACTGGCCGATCTGCCGCGGCGGTTCGCCTGGGACCCTGGTACGCCGGTCGTCGGTTCGTCCGTCGCCGACCGGGCCCGAGCCCGGCGTACCTCTGCTGCGTTGATCATGGCCGTCGCGTCGCTGCCGTTCGCCGCCTGCTACGGCGCTGGCGCGGTACCGGCTGTCGCAGCGATCGCTCTGGCGGGTCCGGGCCGACGGGTTCCAGACCAGCGGGGCAGGGCGCTGGCAGCGATCGTGATCGGCTCGGTCGGCGTGGTCGGGTCCGTGCTGAGTGTCCTCCTGCTGCTCGTCGTCGGCTGATCGCCCGGCCGTCTCCCGGTAAAGTGCCATCTATGGGCCGGCCGGATCCGGTCGTCGCGGACAGATGTGATCGTCGATGGCATGCGCCCGTCACGAACGGCCCTACATGCCGGGGTCCTCCTTGTTCTGCTGCTGTGTCTGACTGCCTGCAGCGCGACCAGCGCGAAATGCCGAAACAACAGTTGTACGGTCGCCGTCAAGACAACCGAAACTGCAAGCGTGGAGATTCTCGATCACCAGATGGAATTCCGGGATCTCGTCGCCGGATCGGTGACCGTGGTCTACGCCGGACAGCCCTATTACATCCCGGTCGGGCAGACGGCGGCGGTCGGTCCGCTGACCGTGACGGTGACCTCGGCGGAACCGGGTCGGGCGCGCCTGGTCATCGCCGCGGACCAGCACAGCGGCGCGGATGCCGCTCGTGGTCACCGTTGAATCCAGAGACGCAGTTCCTGTGGGTCGAGGCAGGCCAGTACCGCTTCATGCAGGATCATGCTGGCCGCCCGCGCCAAGGTGAGGTCGAACTGTCCGGTGCGGCCGTCGGGTAGCCGCAGCGCGACCGTGCCGGTACGCCGGTCCACGGCACAGCGCAGCGGTAGTTCGGCAGGCCGGCCACCCGGCGATCGGACCAGGACCCGCAGCTCGACCACGCCGTCGGAGACCCGTCGATCGACCATGGGCCCGCTGGCTGGTGGGGCGGGTCGACCGGCCGGCTGAGGCCGGACGCGTGCCGCCGGTTGGCGCTGGGGACGCCGGGGCGGATCGCGTTCCGGACGGCAGGCCGGTGTCGTGGCGCGTCCGTTCGGTGGGCCCGGCACGGTCGCGGGCCTCGCCGCTCGGGCGGCACGCACGGGTTCGGGTGGTGGCCGCCGGTCGGCGCGGGGTGCCAGTTCGGGGCGGCCGAGCACCACGGTGTCCACGCCGGTGCCCTCCGCGCCGGTGACCCGGTACCGGACGGTGACCGCGGTGTCGGACAAGGTGAGCACAACTCCGGGCCGCCAGGCCCCGGTACGGTGGATCCAGATCGGATCACCTCGTCGGTACGCCGTCACGGTACCCGCCGCACCGGCTGGTGGCAGGCGCGAGCTGCGGCCCGTGCCGCTCACCGGAACTCGTACCGCATTATTGGGAACTGCCTCTGATCGCCGGGACAGGTTGTGACGTTGCTCGGCCGACGATACTTCCCCGGTGACCGGGCGCGGCAGGGGTCGATGCCTGGTGCCTATTCGGATATTGCGGACCAGGAGGTGGGAGATGCCGAGTCGCGTCGTCTTCCCGACGATCAGGGAAGATGTCGGGCGCTCCGCCGGATATCGTAAGGCTCCTGCCGCGTTGCCGAGGACCGGATCGACATGACTCGGTGTGAACGCGCTTTCGAGGCTCATGCACTGTCGCGTTTCTCCGAACCGCTGTGACCTCGCCGGTGGCGTGCGCCGATGTACCGGCTGATGGTTGATCGTGCGACCGGTACCGCCCCGATGAAGTGGTCTGGCGACTCTCCGTGACGTTTCGTGGGTGGCTGACGCCGGTCAGGCGGAGTTCGCTGGTCGAGGAGGGCGGGCGCGTACGGCATCGGCGGGCACGGGCATGTAAACCAGCCTCCTAGGACGCTCTAGGGACTGTGTGCGCGGCCATCCCCATCGGACACGAACGTCCATCAGATACTCACCATGAAAAGTGTCCGCAGTGGAACATCAGAGCTGGAGCGGCCGACCGGCGGCTGAGGTGCAGCGGCTGGGCGGGAGCGTTGCTCAACCACCCAGTAGACCGCGGTGCATCGCCGGGCCGGCCGTGGCGCCGCTGATCAGCGGCGTGCGGCGATGCCGTCCAGGAAGAGGGTGGTGCAGTCGGTGATGAGCCGGTTCAGCGAGTACTTGCCACCCGGCCTGAACCATCGCACGGTGAGCCAAACCGCATCGCGGGTGAGCCGGTAGAAGGTTTTTGGGTCGATGTCGGAGCGCAGGGTACCGTCCCGGCGTCCGGCGTCGATGACGGTGAGCCAGACGCTCTCCACCTCCTTGGCCACGCCCTTGAGATAGCCGAACCGGGGCAGGCCACGCAGGTAGTTCGCGTCGTTCTGGTAGATCTCGGTGGCGTGCGGGTGGCTGGCGGCGCACTCGAGCGAGGCCCGGATGAGTTGCCGCAGCTGGTCGTCCGGCCCGTCCGGCCCGTCGAGGATCTGCTGGTAGCGGGCGCGTAGGTCGGCGAGGTAGCTGGAGATGATCTCGTCGACCATCGCCTCTTTGGACTCGAAGTGGTGGTAGAGGCTACCGGACAGGATGCCCACGTCGTCGGCGATCTCGCGGACGGTCGTGCCGGCGACGCCTCGGCTGGCGAACAGCGCGCCAGCCCGGTGGAGTATGTGCTCTCGTCGGCTGCGGGAAGTCACCATTGTCTCCCTGGTCGTGTAGCGGTGAAGCGGACACTTGCTTGGCACCTTCCGCGACGAGCCGGCCTGGCGGATCCAGCCGGATTCGGCAGTCAACCATGGTGGCTCTCTGACCAATGTGATCGGTGACCGGGTGGTCATCTTGAGGGGCGGAGGAGGTACGTCCGTCAGTCTAGGACCCAGGCAAGACGATTAACCGTATGCGTCGTGAACTAGTCCAGTGTGTCCTGATCGGCGCTTGCGACGCTGTCCTGAGACTCAGGTGTACGGTCAGCATGGACGGTCGGATCCGGGCGGCGTCCGCCGCGACCGCGGATGGGCACGCCTGAGAAGTGCAGTCGCCGGTGCACGTAGCTGTACGACACGCCGAGCTCGGCAGCGATGCGCCGGATCGGCGCTCCGGCGAGGTACCTGCTGACGATCTGGGCGCTCGTCGGACGCTCGGCGGGCGGGGTGGCCGGCATGACTGCTCCCTGGCCGTGGCGGGACGGTGGTGTCGTGCGGATGTCTCCCGGACGAAGCCGGACGCTGGTCCGTCGTCACCATGTCCCGCCAGGGGGAGCGGAGGTTGTCCGGCCGGGTTGTCAGATCAACGGCACCCGGGCCGACGGGTCAGGCCGCCCGGTCCCGGCGGCGGCGGATGCTGGCCACGCCGCCCCGGAGCACCCGCAACGGTGTCGGGTTGGCCGCCGGTGGTTCGTCGTCGAGTTCGACGCGCCAGCGTGACCGGGTGCGACCAGCGTCGCCCGGTGACGTGTCCGGGTCGCCACCGCGTCGGCGCAGCGCCAGGATGAGCAGATATCCGGCGACGACCAGGCCGTGGCTGAGCAGCCGCGGATAGTCGACCCGCCCGGTGATCACGTCGTTGACCGACAGCAGCGCCAGCACCGCGACGAACGCGGTCAGCGTCGGCAGCATCCCGGCCGGCCGGGTGCGCCGGACGGCGATCCACACGAAGCCGGCGCCGAGTGCGACGTTCCAGGCCGCGGACTCGTGCCACAGGTGGTTGGGGGCGGTTCCACCGACTGGATCGGGCACATGCAGATGGCCGTCGGCGACGCCGCCGATCTGGGCGGCGCCGAGCAGGAACTGCGCGATTCCGAGCACGCCGAGGGCGTACCGCAGCAGCAGGGCGACCCGGGCCGCGGTCAGCCGTCGGGGTGGCGCGAGTGCGTCGAGCACCGACTCGTCGACGGTGCCGACCGGTTCCGGGCCGGTACGCCGGGCGAGGTTGGTGACCATGTCGGCGTCGGCGTACCAGGCCCGGCACCCGGCGCAGCCGGTCAGATGGTCCCGCGCCGCAGCCGACTCGGCGGCGTCGGTCTCCCCGTCGAGTTCGGCCGACAGCAGCTCACGAAAGTCCACGCACCCCACATGTCAATAGTCGGCCCGCCCGCCGGGACGGTTCCCACCGGGGTGGCGGCCGGACGGGCAGGCACCGGCGGGCGGGGCGGACTACGGCGGGGGAGGCTTCCCGGATACCCTTTCAGTCATGCCGCACGCCGCACCGGACGACGCCCAGATCACCCGTTGGGCCCTGGCGGCCCGCGACGGTGACCGGGCGGCCGCCACGTCGTTCGTCCAGGCCACCCAGGGTCAGGTGCAGAGGTTCCTCGCGCATCTGGTGGACGCCACCGAGGCGGAGGACCTCGCCCAGGAGACGTTCCTGCGGGCGATGCGGTCGTTGCCGCGCTTCGCTGGGCGGTCCAGCGCGCGTACCTGGCTGCTGTCCATCGCCCGACGGGTCGCCGTCGACCATATCCGGGCCGTCGTGGTGCGGCCCCGGGTCGCCGACCTGGCCGACTGGCAGGCGGTGGCCGAGGCCGCGGTCGCCGGCCCACGCTTCGAAGAGGCCGTGGCGCTGGGTCAGCTGCTGGCCGGCCTGGACACCGACCGCCGGGAGGCGTTCGTGGCGACCCAGGTGCTCGGGTTGAGCTACGCCGAGGCCGCCGAGGTCTGTGACTGCCCGGTCGGGACCATCCGGTCCCGGGTCGCCCGGGCCCGGGAGGACCTGGTCGCCGCGATGACCGAGTCGGGGCGGCGGTCCGCCCGGCACCTGCGGGCGATCAGCTGACCTGTCGTCGCCCGGTCCCGTCCGCCGGAGCCGGTTGACCGGTCGCGGAGTCGGCCGTCGCGTCGCCGTCAATGGCCGCGGGCGATCCATTCGTCGAGGTGCGGCCGTTCGGTGCCGATCGTGGTGCTGTCGCCGTGTCCGGTGTGCACGACCGTGTCGTCCGGCAGGGTGAACAGCCGGTCGCGGATGGACGCGACGATCGTGCCGAAGTCGCTGTACGAGCGGCCGGTGGCCCCTGGTCCGCCGGCGAACAGCGTGTCGCCGGTGAACACCGCGCCCAACTCGGACGCGGACAGGCAGCAGGCACCGGGGCTGTGCCCGGGGGTGTGCAGGACCCGCAGCGTGGTGCCGCCGACGGTGAACTGCTGACCGTCGGTCAGCGCGGCGTCCGGGGGCCGCTGCGGGTGGACCTGGTCCCACAGCACCCGGTCGGCCGGGTGCAGCAGCACCGGTGCGCCGGTCTCGTCGGCCAGTCGTGGCGCGACCCGTACGTGGTCGTCGTGGGCGTGGGTGGCGATGATCGCCCGGACGGTTCGTGCGCCGACGACGGTGCGGATCGCCTCGACGTCGTGCGGGGCGTCGATCACCACGCATTCGGTGTCGTCGCCGACCACCCAGACGTTGTTGTCGACGTCGAAGGTCTGCCCGTCCAGGGAGAACGTCCCGGATGTGACGGTGTGGTCGATGCGGGTGGTCATCAGAACACCACCACCGAGCGGAGCACGTCGCCGTGGTGCATCTTGCCGAATGCCTGCTCGACCTGGTCGAGTGGGATCTCCTCGGTGACGAAGGCGTCGAGGTCGAGCCGGCCCTGCCGGTACAGTTCGGTCAGCATCGGGAAGTCGCGCGACGGCAGACAGTCGCCGTACCAGCTGGATTTGAGCGCGCCGCCGCGACCGAACACGTCCAGCAGCGGCAGTTCGACGCGCATCTGCGGGGTCGGGACGCCGACCAGGACGACGGTGCCGGCCAGGTCCCGGGCGTAGAACGCCTGTTTCCAGGTTTCCGGGCGGCCGACCGCGTCGATGACGACGTCGGCGCCGAACCCGCCGGTGAGTTCCTGGATCCGTTCGACCACGTCGGTCTGCCGGGCGTCGATGGTGTGGGTGGCGCCGAAGCCGCGCGCCCAGTCGAGTTTGCGGGGGTCGGTGTCGACGGCGATGATGGTCGTCGCGCCGGCCAGGGCCGCCCCGGCGATCGCGCCGTCGCCGACGCCGCCGCAGCCGATCACCGCGACGGAGTCGCCGCGCCCGACGCCGCCGGTGTTGATCGCGGCACCCAGGCCGGCCATCACTCCGCAGCCGAGCAGGCCGACGGCGGCCGGCCGGGCAGCCGGGTCCACCTTGGTGCACTGACCGGCGTGCACCAGGGTCTTCTCGGCGAAGGCGCCGATGCCCAACGCGGGGGAGAGGGCGGTGCCGTCGGTCAGCGTCATCTTCTGTGCGGCGTTGTGGGTGGCGAAGCAGTACCAGGGTCGGCCCCGGACGCAGGCCCGGCAGGTGCCGCAGACGGCCCGCCAGTTCAGCACCACGAAGTCGCCGGGGGCGACGTCGGTCACCCCGTCGCCGACCTGTTCGACGGTGCCGGCCGCTTCGTGGCCGAGCAGGAACGGGTAGTCGTCGCTGATGCCGCCGTCGCGGTAGTGCAGGTCGGTGTGGCAGACACCGCAGGCCTGTACCCGCACCACCGCCTCGCCCGGGCCGGGGTCCGGTACGACGATCGTGGCGACCTCGACCGGCGTGCCGGTGCTCCGGGAGATCACACCCCGGACGTGTTGGCTCATCGGAACCCTCCTGAAACGTCGTTGTCACACAGGTCCGGTCCGAACTTACCGTCGGGCGGGCCGGTGCGGAACCGTCCCCGTCGGCTGTGTCCCCTGGTGGTGACGACGCCCCGGGCACCAACCTGGCCGGCGAACCCCGGGACCGGGTCGCCCTGCGGGGCTGCGTACCACCGCGGGCCGGTCACCACCCACACGGCGTCCCATACCCTGGGCACGGTGGTCGCCGACGGCGGCGACCTGTGGCAGTGGGTCGTCACCGACCGGAGCAGGAGCTGACATGCAGACCGTTTCGTTGCGTACCGCCGACCATCCGGGCGTGCGGGTGCTGACGCTCGACGATCCCGACCGGCGTAACGCGATCGGCGCCGTGATGAAGCGGGAACTGGCCGAGGCGGTGTCGGCCGTCGCCGCTGACCGCGACGCCCGGGTCCTGGTCGTCACCGGCGCCGGCACCGCGTTCTGCTCCGGTGCCCACCTCGACGAGATCTTCGGCGGCCCGGTCCGGCCGGTCAGCCAGACCCGCCGCGACCTGGAGGACATCTACCGCAGCTTCCTCGCGGTGCGCGAGCTGGACCTGGTGACCATTGCCGCCGTGCAGGGACCTGCCGTGGGCGCCGGCCTCAACCTGGCGATGTGCTGCGACCAGCGGATCGCCGGCCCCCGGGCCCGGTTCGGGGCGACGTTCACCCGGATCGGCCTGCACCCCGGCGGCGGCTGCACCTATTTCCTGGTCGACGCGCTCGGCCCGCAGCGCGCCATGCAGATCCTGCTGGACGGCGCGATGCTCGACGCCGCCCGGGCCCACGAGCTCGGCCTGGTGCTCGACGTGGTCGACGATCCGCTGGCCGCCGCGTTGGCCGCGGCGCACCGCTACGCCGACCTGGACCCGCATCTGGTACGCCACGTCAAGCAGAGCGTCCGGATCGCCGCATCGTCCGGCCTGGACGCCTCGGTGCAGTACGAGGCGTGGGCCCAGGCCGCGTCGGCCAGCGACCCGGCGGTGCTGGCCACGCTGCTCGGCGACAGGCGTTGAGGCGGACCGCCGCCCGGGGCGTCAGGCCACCCCGATCGGTCCTTCCCTGGGCCCCTCCTCCTGCGCCGGCTGCACCGCCAGCGACGGGAAGTCGGCCAGGTCGCCGTCCGGTTCGGCATCCCACTCCGGGAACACCAGCTCACTCTGCAGGTAGAGGCAGAGCAGCTGGGTGAGGTGCCGCAGCCCTTCCAGGTGGGTGCGTTCGTGTCCGTGGGTGGCGTCCACCCCGAAGCCGAGCAGTGCCACCCGGGCGTGCGCGCCGGCCTCGACCGCCGCCGCCACATCCGACCGGTAGTAGTCGAAGACGTCGCGGACCAGGTCCACGCCGTGATCGGCGGCAAGCCCGGCCAGCTTGCGCGTCAGGTGGTAGTCGAACGGGCCGACACCGTCGCCCATCGCCAGGGTCGCGGCGTCCTCCCGGGACTGCTGGCCGGGGGCCACCACCGCGGCGTCGACCGAGACGATCTCGGCCACGTCCGGGTCGAGCCCGTGGCTGGCGCCGTGCCCGACCTCCTCGGTGCAGGTGATCAGCAGGTGGGCGGTGACCGGCGGCTGCTGGCCGGCGTCGACCATCGCCTTCACAGCGGTCAGCACCGCCGCCACTCCCGCCTTGTCGTCCAGGTGCCGGGACTTGACGTATCCGCTGGGCGTGATCGTCGGTGCCGGCAGCATCGCCACGAAGTCGCCGACATCGATGCCGAGCGCGCGGAGCCCGGCGATGTCGGTGACCGGCTCGTCGACCCGCACCTCGACCTGCTCCCAGCCGACCCCCTGCAGGTCGACGTCCTCGTTGTAGCGGTGGCCGCTGGCCTTCAACGGCAGCACCTGGCCGGTGATCACCCGGTCCAGGCTGTCGGTGTAGACCCGCACGTGGGCGCCTTCGGCGAACCGGGCGCTGTGGGTGCCGATCTGCTTGAGCTCCAGCCGGCCGTTCTCCTTCAACCGTTTGACCATCCCGCCGATCGTGTCGGTGTGCACCACGATCGCCCGGTCCGCGCCGGTGGTCCGCGGCCCGCACAGCGAGGCGCTGAGCGCGCCCCGCCGGGTGACCGTGAACGGGATACCGAGAGCGGACAGCCGTTCCCCGACGTACTGCTGCACGTGGTCGGTGCGACCGGACGGACTGGGGATGTCCAGCAGCTCCAGCATCACCTGCTGCAGGTAGTCGAGGTCCAGTTTCAGGGGGGCGGGGGGGTTCGGGTCGGCCGGCATGCCAAGACCGTACCGTCGCCGATCACGGCGTTGCCGGCGCCCCGCCGGGACCGGGCGGACTCCACCGCCGCTGCTGCGCGCTGGTGCCCGGGAACAGCAGGTCGATGAAGCGTTCCGCAGTCGGCTGCGGCTCGTGGTTGGCCAGTCCGGGCCGTTCGTTGGCTTCGATGAAGACATGGTCGGGCTGATCAGGAGCGGTCACCAGCAGGTCCATGCCGGCCACCGGGATGGCCAGCGCCCGGCTGGCGGCCACGCACGCCGCCGCCAGATCGGCGTGCAGCCGGTCGGTGACGTCGTGGATCGTCCCGCCGGTGTGCAGGTTCGCGGTCCGCCGTACGGTCAGCACCTCGCCGGCCGGCAGCACGTCGTCCATCGTGTGCCCGGCCTCGGTGACCACCTCCCGGGTCAGGTCGTCCAGCGGGATCTTCGACTCGCCGCCGGTGGCCGCGGCCCGCCGCCGGCTGTGTCGCCGGATCAGCTCGGCCACCGTGTGTACGCCGTCGCCGGTGACTGCCGCCGGGCGGCGGACCGCAGCGGCCACCACCTCGTGGTCGATCACCAGGACCCGCAGGTCCTCCCCCTGGTGCCGCTGTTCGATCAGCACCTGCGGGCAGTGCCTGCGGGCCAGGTCGACGGCGGCCCGCAAGGCGGCCGGGTCGGTGACGCCGACGGTGATCCCGGTGCCCTGTTCGCCGCGGGCCGGCTTGACCACCACCTCACCGACCTTGGCGAGGAACGCCTCGTCGTCGGCGTCGCCGGTGGCGGTACGGCCGTGCGGCACGGCCAGCCCGGCGTCGAGCAGCACCCGCCGGGTCACCCGCTTGTCGTCGCATCGGCTCATCGCCACCGCCGAGGTCAGCTCCGACAGCGACTCGCGGGTGACGATGCTGCGGGCACCGTTGGTCAGCCGCAGCTCGCCCCAGGACGCGTCGATCACCTCGACCCGGATGCCGCGGCGCATCGCCTCGTCGGCGACGATCCGGGCGTACGGGTTCAGATCGTCGTAGCCGTCCGGCATGCTGGCCAGGAAGAGCCGTTCGTTGATCGGGTTCTTGCGTTTGACGCACAGCGTCGGCGTGCGTTCGAATCCGAGCCGTTCGTAGAGGCGGATCGCGCCGTCGTTCTCCGCCAGCACGGACAGGTCGACGTAGACCCGGCCGCGGTCGGCGAGCCGGCCGGCGAGCTCCAGCAGCAGCGCCTGACCGGTGCCGGGCGGTGCGTGCAGCGGGTCGACGGTCAGGCACCACAGGCTGGAGCCGTTGTCCGGGTCGTCGAAGACCGCCACATGGTCGATGCCGGTGATGGTGCCGACGACCTGCCCGGTGACGTTTTCGGCGACCAGGTGCACGAAACGTTCGGTCGCGGCGTTGTCGACCAGGATGTCGACCGGGGCGGTGACCATCCCGTTGTGGGCGTATATCCGGTTGACCGCGTCGGCGTCGGAATCGTCGCGCAGCGGCCGGATCCGCAGCCCCGGTTCCGGCGGCTGCGGCTCGCGTACCTCGGTGAGGTCCAGCCGGAAGGTCAGCGACGGGTCGATGAACAACTCGTCCGGCAGCCGCGACACCAGCACGTGCGGGTCGGGCAGGTAGATGCAGATGTCGCGGGAGCCGGCGGCTTCCGAACGCAGCACGTCGGCGACGTCGGAGGGGTCGGCGAACGTCTGACCGAAGACCAGCCGGCCCCAGCCGCACTCCAGGATGACGTCGGCGCTGTCGGTGGGTTTGGCCGGTGGATCGCCCGGGACGACCGGGTCGCCACCTGGGCCGATCCGTTCCCGCCGGGGGGCGGGGGAGTCGGGGCGGGGCAAGCTCGCGTCGTCAGTCAATGCCATGGTTCTGCAGCCACATCTCCAGCAGTCCGAGTTGCCACAACTTGTTGCCCCGCAGCGGGGTGAGTTCGGCGTTCGGGTCGCGCAGCAGCCCGTCGACGTACCCGTCGCGGAACAGCCCGCGCCGCCGGGCCGGCGGCGCGTGCAGGGCGTCGCGCACCCGGTCGAGCAGCTTGCCCTCCAGGTGGGTCAGCCCGGGTACGGGGAAGTACCCCTTCGGCCGGTCGATCACCTCCCAGGGCAGCACCCGACGGCCGATCTCCTTGAGCACCCCCTTGCCGCCCTGGGCCAACTTGAGCTCGGGCGGGCAGGTGGCGGCGAGTTCGACGAACTCGTGGTCGAGGAAGGGGACGCGGGCCTCCAGCCCGTGCGCCATCGTCATGTTGTCGACCCGTTTCACCGGGTCGTCCACGAGCATCACCGTGGTGTCGATCCGCAGCCCCGCGTCGACCGCGTCCTGCGCGCCGGCGCGGCCCAGGTGGGCGGCGGCGAACTCGCGGGCGGGATCACCGGCGGCGAGGTACTCCGGGTTGAGCACCTGGGCGAGACCGGCGGCGTCGCGGTCGAAGAAGGCCGTGGCGTAGGTGTCCAGTGCCTGGTCCCGGCCGACCCGGGCGAGTGGCGGGTACCAGTGGTACCCGCCGAGGATCTCGTCTGCGCCCTGGCCGGACTGCACCACCTTGAGGTGCTTGGCGACCTCCTGACTGAGCAGGTAGAACGCGACGCAGTCGTGACTGACCATGGGTTCGCTCATCGCCGCGACGGCGGCCTCCAGCGGCGGCACCAGGTCACGGGCGGCCACCCGGATCTGATGGTGGTCGGTGTCGAACCGCTGCGCTACCAGGTCGGAGTAGACGAACTCGTCGCCCTCCCGTCCACCGACCGCGTCGAAGCCGATCGAGAAGGTGGCCAGACCACGTTGGCCCTGCTCGGCCAGCAGCGCCACGACCAGCGAGGAGTCGAGCCCACCGGAGAGCAGGACGCCGACCGGCACGTCGGCGACCATCCGGCGCTGCACCGCGGTGGTCAACGATGCGAGCAGAGCGTCCTGCCAGTCCTGCTCCGACCAGTCGGCGCGGCGCGGGTCCCGGCCGAACGGCGGATCCCAGTAGCGGCGCTCGTCCACCCGGCCGTCGGGCTGGTAGACCCGCACGGTGGCCGGGGGCAGCTTACGGATGCCGTTGAGGATCGTCCGCGGCGCGGGGACCACACTGTGGAAGCTGAGGTAGTGGGCGAGGGACACCGGATCGATGCCGGTGTCCACCCCGCCGCCGGCCAGTAGTGCCGGCAGGGTGCTGGCGAACCGGACCACACCGGGGCGCTCGTCGACGTACAGCGGCTTGATACCCAGCCGGTCGCGGGCCAGGACCAACCGGCCGCTGTCGCGCTCGGTGATCGCGACGGCGAACATGCCGACCAGGTGGTCGACGAAGTCGACGCCCCACTCGGCGTAGGCCTTGACGACGACCTCGCTGTCGCCCGAGGAGAAGAACGTGTGACCCCGTGCCTGCAGTTGCTCGCGCAGCTCACGGTAGTTGTAGATGCAGCCGTTGAAGACGCCGGTCAGGCCGGCGGCGGAGTCGACGATCGGTTGGTTGCTGGCCGCCGACAGGTCGATGATCTTCAGGCGCCGGTGTCCGAAGGCCACACTTCCGTGTGACCAGGAACCCCCGTCGTCGGGCCCCCGGTCACTCATTGTCGCCGCCATCCGCTCCACCGCGCCGATGTCGGCGCGGGAACCGTCGCGGCGCAGCTCACCCGCAAGTCCGCACATGCGTACCCATCCTGCCAGACCGTTGCGGCATCGCCCAGTTGACGGCCGGATCCGGTGTCCCGACCAGTGCCCCGGAGCACGGACGATCCCGCTCGGTGCCCTGTGCCGGGTCTCGCTACGCTGACCCGGCGACAGGGCGGTTGTGTGACTAATCAATCAAATAGTTGGTGGGTGCCATCGTGGCCCCGGAGTTCGTCCCGACGTACGGTTCGCGGTAACGTTTGGTCGGGTTTGATGGCTGGACGGTGGATAGCTCCATCATCCGGCTGGCGTGGGTGCTCCGTCCCGGTTCGAGACGGATGCCGACCGGGGAGGGCTAGTTGCTGACCACGCTTGAGGGACACCACCTGCGGGCCTGCGTGCTCGGCCAGTCCTGGCTCATCCGTCAGTTGGAGCGCCGGGGCGCCGGCCTGGATCCGATCGCCCTGTTCGGGGTGGTCGAGGGGACCTTCGTGACGGTCGTCGACCAGTTGGGTCGTAGCGGGTTCCCACTGACCGAACTGCGCTGCTTCGCCGACACCGCGGTACGGCTGACCGCCGCCGGCCGGGAACCGGTCTCCGCCGACGAGGTGATCCGCATCGTCGGCTACCAGTTCGGGGAGCACGTCGACGTCGCCGACATCGAGGCCCGCCGTGCCGTGCCGGTACGCCGGGCGGTGATCGGTACGGCGGTTCGGCGGTTGCGGCTCACCCTGCACGATGTGGACAACCTCCTCCGTCGAGGGGAGAGTCTGGCCTCCCAGTGGGGGTTCGCCGCCACCACCTACCACCCGGGTCCGTTGACCGCCTGCTACCTGCGGGTCGCGGAGGCCCGGTGGGCGAGTCGGCAGTCGCGCCGCAGCCGGCACACCCAGCTGGGCCGGGTGCTGTGACCGTACGGTCAGTGCCCCACCGGCAGGTCGGTCGGCGTCGCGTGGTCGGCGGGGAAGCCGAACAGCCCGAGTAGCCCGGTCGCCCACAGCTGCCGTCGGGTGAAGCTGCTGATGTTCTCCAGCTCGAGCCGGCTGCCGCTGACCCCGGCAGCCTGGTGACAGGCGACCAGGCTGCCGATCCCGGTCGAGTCGATGAAGCTGACGCACGTGAGGTCCAGCACGATCCGCTCGGGTGCGGACCGGGCGAGCAGCGCGGTGACCGCGTCGCGGACCTCGCCGGCTGTGGCGAGGTCGAGTTCACCGTGCAAGGCGAGTCGTACCGTGGTGCCCTGGTAGCTCCTGGTGATGACGAAATCCACGTCGTACCTCCGGTCGGGTGGCGACGGGTGCCGGGGAGGGAGGATCCTGAGGCATTGGCATGTGCCGATATCCGCTGATGCGCGCGGTGTGTGAGCCGTCACGTTACGGTATGTGCGGCTGATGTGCCAGCCCCGTTTCGGACTGTGCACCAACCCGGTCGACCACTGTGAGCGATCATCTCGTCCGGGCCCGCCGGTGCGGTCGTCCCGGTCCGACCGCACCGGCGTAGGGCCCCGGTCCGGGTCAGCTCTGCGCCGGCAGGGGCGTCTGCGGGCTGACCGTCGGCGACGGCAGGGTCGGGTTCACCGTCGGCTCGGGCGTGGCGGTGCCCGGCGTGGTCGGGTCAACCGTGGGGCTCACCCCGGGACTCGGCGAGGTCGGCAGCCCGAGCTGCGCCGCGAGGCCCTGCAACGCCGCGTACAGGTCCTCGAGCACCGGTCCGGCCTCCTGCGCCAGGTTCACCACCCGTTCGTCGGAGCCCTGCGCGATCTCGGCGTTGTTCACCTCGATCGCCTGGGCGTACCCCGCCAGCTGGCTCTCCACGAACGCCGTGTCGAACTCGGCACCGGACAACCCGTCCAGTCGGGTGACCACGTCCCGCTGCTCCTGGGTGGGCGAGTCGGGCAGGGTGACGTCGACCTCACCGGCCACCCGGGTGACCTCCTCGTCCAGCCGGGTGTGGTCGGCCACCATGTCACCGCCCAGGTCCTTCACCGCCTGGTCGGCATCCTGCTTGTCCTGCGCCAACTGGCCGATCTGCACAGCGGCCAGATTGACCTGGTGGATCGTACGCAGGTAATCGCTGTCCTGCTCGGACGGTGCCGTCGCGTGCGCGGCCGCCGGGATCAACGCGACGGCGGTCAGCCCCGCCAACAGCCCCAGCCGGGTCACTACGGTCCTTCTCATCGTGGTTCCTCCTCGCTCAGCGCTCGTCGGGGCACCGAGATACCCGGCCCCCCGGACGCCATGCCCGCCGGCCGGGATGAGCGCCGCCGGCCGACGGCGGATGATCCGCCACCCTCGGCCGGGCTAGCCCGACCCGCCGCCGGCATACCGCCGCCGGTACCGGGTAACCGGACGATGACCGACCAGATCACCGGGAGGCATCGTGACCAACGTCCAGCAACCGGAGATGCGTCGCAGCGGGGACAACCCGCTGGTCCAGGAGAGCAAGGGTCCCGACGGAGCCGACCGCCGGCCCGGGCGCCGTGGCGGCGGCAACCGGCCCGTCCCGGCCGGCCAGGTCTCGCCGTACGGTCCTCACCCGCCGGTCGCCGACGACGACAGCGAATCCGACGACCAGCCGGACTGACCACTCCGGTCGGCCCCGGCACCATGCAGACGTTCCTGCCGTACCCGGACTTCGCGGCCAGCGCCGCCGTGCTCGACGCCCGACGACTCGGCAAACAGCGCGTCGAAGCGTTGCAGGTGCTGCGCGGCCTGACCGTGCCCGGGTACGGCTGGCGTCACCATCCGGCGGTCCGGATGTGGCACGGCCACCTGGAGGCACTGGTCCGGTACGGACTGACGGTCTGCGCCGAATGGACCCGGACTGGCCGGGCCGACACCGTCGCCGACACCCTGCGCCGTGAATTCACCGCCGCGACCGGCCGCACCCTGGTCCGCGACCAGGCCGAACTCGGCGCCGCCACCGCGCTGCCGGCCTGGCTCGGCCGAGCCGACCTGCACCTGTCGCACCGCGCCGCACTGGTACACAAGGACCCCGATTACTACCGTCCCCGGTTCGGCGACCTCGCCCCCGTACCGTACGTGTGGCCGTGCCCACCGGCGGTACCGCCGCCGATCGCCCCCGCCCCGTCCGGCGAAAAAGGTCCGTGGTCGGATTGAACCGTTCGGCCTCGTCCGCCGAACCCCTTACCGGTGGATCAGGATCCGGCGGCAGCGGCCGCCGACGTACGGGAGGCGAGGCTCATGGTCAACTGTCTGCGCGCGAACGCCGTCCGGATCGGCGCGGTGCTGTCCGGTCCGGTGCTGGCGGTCGCGCTGTCCGGGCCGGCGGTGGCCGCGGCCGGCATCGGCCTGGAACCGACCCAGGCACCCCGTGGGGCCGGCATCCAACTCACCTTCGAACTGCCGCAGGAACGGCCGGACGCACACACCACCGAGGTGCGCCTCGACCTGCCGGCGGACCTGCCCATCGCCGAGGTCTACCCGATGTCGGTCGACGACTGGGCACCCCGGATCATCAACCGGACCCTGCCGGAGCCGCTGCCCGGCCTGCACGGTGGCCTGATGACCGAGGCCACCGAGAGCATCATCTGGCAGTTGGTCGCCCCACCCGCCGCCGAACCGGCGCCGGTGCTGCTGACCGTGTCGGTCGGACCGCTGCCGGACGCGGACCGGATCGACTTCGCGGTGACCCAGACCTACTCCGACGGCACCGTGGTCCGCTGGGGCGGCCCGGACGCGCAGCGGCCCGGCCCGGTGCTGACCCTAGGGCCGGCCGACCCGGCGGCGGCCGGTCACGGAGCCCAGCACGGCGGCCCGGCACCGGCCGCCGCCCAGGACCCACCGGCGCAGGCCGCCGCCGCGGGCTCGGACGACGCCGCCGGCACTGGGATGGGACTGCTGCTGGCCGGCCTGGCCGGCGGAGCGGCGATCGGCGCGGCCGTCGTCTGGTGGCGCAGCCGCCGCCACCACCGCAGCGTCCCGGCGGACCCGACCGGGGCCGGCACCGCCGACGAAGAGGGCGAACTGGTCGTGACCGGCGGCGCGACCCCCTGGCGGCTCACCGAACAGTGACCGCTGCCGTCCCAGGTGTTCTTACCACCGTACCGGCCCGCCGCCGATCAGCGCACCGGCACGGTGGTACGCACCGTGGCTTGGTCGATGTCGGACAGCCGGATGGTGAAGCGCAGCTCCCACTCGCCCGGCACCGGAAACGCGACCGCGCCGACCGCGTGGTTGTCGTCCACCCCCAGCAGCAGGGTGGTCACCGGTTCGACGTCCTGTGCCGGCAGCGAGGTGGTCATCGTCCACTCCTCCACCCGTACCGGCGCGCCCTCCGGCGTGTACACGTAGGCGTGCACCGTGTTGTGCTCGCCGAGCTGTACCGGGTAGATGTCGAACTGGAGGGTGTACAGCGAGCTGGTCAGCGTCTGGGCGAAGGTGTCCTGCCCGAGGGCCTGGGCCTCGACGACGGCGGTACGGGCCGGTGTCGTCTGCACCAGTACCGCGCTGGCCCCGAGCGCCACCACGGCCACCGCGACCTCGACACCGACCAGGCCGGTGAGTCGCCGCACGTGCGACGCCCGCCATCGCCCGACCAGCCGTCGCGCGTATCCGGCGGTCAGCAGCAGAACCGCCACCAGCGCGATCTTCACCAGCACCAACCGCCCGTACGCGGTGCTGGCCAGTGCGGTCGTGCCGCCGGTCTCCATCAGCGCCTGGACGGCACCGGCCAGCAGCAGCCAGCAGACCGCCACCGTCGCCCACCGGGACCAGACCGGCAGGATCCGGCCCAGCACGCGGGGGTGGGTGCGGCGCAGCAGGACCGCGCCGAGGGTCACCAGCCCGCCGATCCACACCCCGACCGCGGCGACGTGCACGGTGTCGGCGGCGATACTGACCGGCGGCACGGGCGCAGCCACCGCGTGACCGGTCAGCGGCCAGGTGACCAGCCCGGCCAGGCCCAGCCCGACGAGGGCCAGCCCGCGACGGGTGCCGCCGACCCCGGCGAGGGCCGGTGACACCAGTGCCGCCACCGCGGCCAGGACCACCAGCCGGCCGAGCAGCGCCAGCCCGTACCCGCTGTCCACGACGGCGGCCAGGTCCCCGGCGGAGACCTCCAGCAGACCGCTGCCGGTCGAGTACGGCGCCTGCAGGTACAGTCCGGCCACTGTGGCCAGACCGATCAGCCCCAGCCCGGTGCCGACCAAGAGCTTGCCGGGCCGGCGGCTCAGCCGGGGCGGCCACAGCAGCGCCAGCAGCAGCGCGGGCCCCACGGCGAGCACCACCCCGGCGTAGCCGACGTACTTCGCGGTGGTCACGGCGACCGCGACCGGCAGCCGCTGTCCGCCGTCGCGCGGCTCGGGTACCGTCGCGGACGGCGCTCCCACCGAGTACGTGTAGCCGCTGCCCACCGGGTGGCTGTCCGCCGAGATCACCCGGTAGCTGACCAGGTAGGTGCCGAGCGGGCGGTCGGCGACCCGGACCGGGATGGTGACGGTGTTCCCGTTGGTTCGCGGCGTTCCGTCGTCGATCCGTTTACCGTCCGGCGCCAGCACCTGCAGGCGCCCGGTGACCGGGCGGACCGGTTCGCTGAACGTCAGCACCACTTCCCGGGGCGAGTTACCCAGCACCGATCCGGGGGCTGGCTCCGCCGTGACCAGCACCGCGTGTGCGGCCGCCGGGCCGGCGGGGGCGACCATTACCAGCATGCCGCCGAGTAGCAGTGCCGCGACGCCGGCTGCGGCGTGCCGGGCCCACCGGGCGGCTCGTCGTTGTCTCACCCCTGGTAGTTCGGTGCGGACGGGGCAACGGTTCATCGCGATCGACTCCGGGCGGGTGGTGGGCGTACCGACCGCCGGTGACGTCGGTCGTTTCGTGGGCCGAGCGCCAGGAACGGACGCGTGCGTGCCGGGAGGAATCGTGGTCGACCGGGCCGGACGTGTGCAAGCCGACCGCCGGTGGCCGTCCGGTCCACCCCCGGTCAGATCCGGATGGTCGTCGATCGGGCCCGACCCGCCGGGTCAGGGCAGCGGTGCCAGCGGGGTGCCGTCGGCGTCGCGGACCAGAATCGCCTCGACCGGGCATGATTCAGCAGCGTCGACGACGGTGTCGGCCGGGTCGATGTCGGACGCGGTCGGCCGGGACACCCCGTCGACCAGGCTGAAGTGTCCCGGGGCGGTACCGGCGCAGATGCCGGACCCGACGCACCGTTGCCCGTCGACGCTGACCTGCCAGGACCGCTGGTTCATCGGCACCTCCGGGGAACAGCCACGGCACCGGCCGCAGGGGACTGGGACGGCTCATCTTCGATGGACGGCACGGTCGGGACGGCGCGGCCCGCGTCGGGCCCGGGAAGGAGGATCACCCCCAGGTCACCGGCATCGCGCTCAGCCCGCGCACCAGCAGGCCGGTCTTCCACACCAGCTGATCCTCGGGTACGGCCAGCCGTAGCTGCGGCAGCCGCCGCACCACCGCCTCCACTGCCACCTGCAGCTCCATCCTGGCCAGTTGGGCGCCGAGACAGTGGTGTACGCCGTGACCGAAGCCGACGTGCGGGTTGACGGTCCGGGTCAGGTCCAGCCGGTCCGGGTCGGTGAAGACCTCGGGGTCGCGGTTGGCCGCCGACAACGATCCGATGACGGGTTCACCGGCCCGAACGAGTACTCCGCCGACCTCGACGTCCACGGTGGCGTACCGAGCGAACGAGGAAGCGGCGCCGAGCGGAACGTACCGGGTCAGCTCCTCGACGGCGCCCGCTACCAGGGCCGGGTCGGCCCGCAGGGCGGCGAACTGGTCCGGCTGGGTGAGCAGGACGTAGACGAAGTTGGGGATCTGGGTCACGGTGGTCTCATGGCCTGCGGCCAGCAGCCCGGCGGCGAGCTGCACGAGTTCGGCCTCGGTGAGCCGGCTTGCGTCGGTGTCCCGGGCGTGGACCATGGCGCCGAGCAGGTCGTCGGTCGGGTGCCGGCGGCGCTGTTCGACCAGTCCGGCGATGTAGCCGTGCAGGTTTTCGAGATACCCCCGTACCTGGTCGGGGGAGAGCGACGTGGTGGAGACGACGGCTTCGCTCCAGGTATGGAAGTGTTCCCGGTCGGCGTAGGGCACACCGAGGAGCTCGCAGATGACCCGGACCGGCAGCGGGGTGGCGAAGTGTTCGACAAGGTCCGCCGGCGGCCCGTCGGCGATCATGTCGGTCAGTAGTTCGTCGGCGAACTGCCGGGTCCGCGGTCGGAGCTGTTCGACCCGCCGGGCGGTGAACGCCTTGGCGACCAGCCGCCGTAGCCGAGTGTGTTCCGGCGGGTCCATCGACAGAATTCCGCCCTCGATCTGTCGGGGGGTGATCCGTGGTTCGTCGCGGCCGACGCTGGCGGCGCGGGAGAACCGGGCGTCGCCGAGGACGAACCGGACGTCGGCGTGCCGGGTGGCCAGCCAGGCCGGTTCCCCGAACGGCAGCTGGACCCGGACCAGCGTCCGGTCCTGCTGCAGCTGCCGGTAGGTGTCGTCGAGGTGGAGGCGGTCGGGCGCGGAGAAGGGGTAGCTGCGGGGTTCGGCGGCCCGGAGCTCGGACATGGTTTCACCTCCTGGCAGCCGGGCGCCCACCGAAGACGACGACCGGCACGGGACATTCCGATACTAGAGAAGTCTCTCGATTGATCGCAGCCCAGCGGCGTTTCCGGACGACTCAACCTAGCGTCCTAGCCTGCTCTAGGGAGTGTGTCGACCCCTCGCACACAAAACAACCCCCACGAAGTCACGGGAACCGCAGCAGTACCTGGTCAGCTCCGCCCGGCGGCATCGTCGGGCTGGGCATGGGAGAACAGCACCGGGGTCACCGGTCGGGCCCGGGAAGGCTCGGGGGTCGTCGGCGGAGGGTTGCTCGCCCGGGACTCCGCCGGATGGTGTTCGCCGGTGAGTACCAGCAGCTCGTAGGCCCGTTCAGCAGGCAGCCGGCCGGTGACGATCGCGATCCGCAACGGCACCGGTGGGGTTCCGGCGACGACGGCGACGGGCAGGTCGAGCACCCTCGGGTCGACCTGCCGGCCGGCGAGGTGCCCGGCGGCCGCCGGGGGCAGGTCGCGCCAGGGGCGGACGGTCTGCTCGGTGAATCCGTGGCTGGCCCACTGGTCAGCCTCCGCGTTGACTCGGTCGGCGACGTGCTGTGGCACCACGTCACGACCGCCGAGGTCGTCGCTGAGCAGGGCTCGGGCGAGCGGGCTGAGCTGGTCGACCGGGTACCACCGGGTCCGCTGCGTACGACGGCGGGAGATCTGGCCGGGTGAGGCGTCGGCCGTGGACCGGTCACGCCGGGCGTCTGGGTCAAGGTGGGCCGGCATGTCCACCATCCAAGCATGATCGACTGCCGTCCCATGGCAAGGGGTCGCAGGTAGCGGGGATGTCGGACCGGGTGGGCCGGGGTTTGCCGGCGACCCGTGCGGGTAGCCGGGCCGGGTGGCCGAGCAGCGGCAGGCGGTGGCACCGACGGCGGGCGTCGGGTCACCGCTCGACGAACGTTGGGAGTACGGGTACCTGTACTTCGTGCAGACGGTGGCACCTGCCGAAGGGGATAGGCAGCCGGCCGCTGGGCCGACGGTCACCGTAGTCGCTGACGGCGCGGGGCACCGGTGTCAGGTGTTGACCGGCCGACGGCTGGAGGTGCTCAACGAACTGGGTGGCCAGGGCTGGATCGTCAGCGACGGCTTGTGGAGCCCGGAGCGGGCCCGGTGGCTGGCTGAACTGGTGGACGGGGTGGACGGGGTGGAGCGGATGGTCGGTTACTGGCAGTCGTTCATGCGTCGCCGGGTGGCTGTCGGCGGGGGCGGCCACGGTGAGTCGGCAGGTGATGGGTGAGGGGCGCGTTATAGTGGCGCTCGCCAGGTGACAGTGCCCCTTGGGGGACCGTCGGGCTCGTTCGCCGCCGCTCGTTTCCGGTCCGGTGGGACAGGCCGGTCGGAGCGGGGGAGAGGAAGTGTCGGTGTCGCGTCCGTCCGCGCAGTCCGCGTCGACGCGGACCGATGTGGCGAGCCAGGTCTTCACCATTCCTAATCTGATCAGCTTTGTCCGTTTATTGGGTGTACCTCTGTTTCTGTACCTTTTTCTGGTGCATCGTGCTGATATCGCGGCGCTACTGGTCCTGGCCGTCGGCGGGACAAGCGACTGGGTGGACGGGTTCGTCGCGCGCCGGATCCGTCAGGTGTCCCGGCTCGGTGAACTGCTGGATCCACTCGCCGACCGGCTGTACATCCTGGCCACGTTGCTGGCGTTCACCGCCCGCGAGGTGATGCCATGGCAGTTCACGGTGGCGTTGCTCAGTCGCGAAGTGCTGCTGGCCGGCTGCCTTGTCGTGTTGCGCCGATTTGGCTACGGACCACCGCAGGTGCACTATGTAGGAAAGACCGCGACTTTCGTACTTTTGGCGGCGTTTCCCATTCTGTTGCTGTCGGCAGTGCTGGGATTCACCACGGCGGCGACGGTGGCGGCCGCGATCGGATGGGGTCTGGCCTGGTGGGGTCTGGTGCTGTACTGGATCGCCGGCCTGCTGTACGTACGGCAGACCGCAGCGTTGGTCCGGGCCGCCGGGGCAGAAACGGAGCGGGCATGAGCGAGGCGGACCGCAGCGGTCCCGGCCCGCACCGTGGATACGCGCCGGACTTTCTGACCGAACTGTTCCGGGCGCCGCTGGATCCCGGCTACACGGACGCGGCGGCCCGCCGGTCGGTGACCGGACCACCGCAGGGTTGGCGGCGGGTGACGGCACGGGCAGCGATGGCCCTGTCGATGGCCGCGGTCGGCTTCCTGGTGGTGCTCGCCTACCAGAAGACGGTGGCGGACGAACCGAGCCGGTCGCAGGCACGGGCCGGCCTGGTGGAGCAGGTGACCCAGCGCCAGACGGAGACCGACGAGCTGCAGAACCGGGTGGACGCGTTGCGGGACGAGGTGGCCCGGGAGCGCGACACGGTGCTGGACGGGGCCCGGGCAGCGGACCTGCGCGACCTGGAAGCCGCCGCCGGGCTGGCCCGGGTGACCGGGGACGGAGTGGTCGTCGAGTTGGCGGACGCGCCGGAAGTGGTGGATCCGGTGACCGGTGAGGGCTCGGTCAGTGAGTTGGGTCGGGTGTTGGACCGGGATCTGCAGGACGTGGCCAACGCCTTGTGGAGCGTCGGCGCCGAGGCGGTCGCGGTCAACGGCAGACGGCTCACCGCGACCTCGACGATCCGGGCGGCGGGCAGCGCCATCCTGGTCGATTTCCGGCCGGTGACCGGCCCGTACGAGGTGTCGGCGATCGGCCCGGAGTCGATGGTCGACGCGTTCAGGACCAGTCAGGCGGCCGCGGTGCTGCGGGCGGTCTCGGCTGATCACGGGTTGTCGTTCGGGGTCCGTTCGGCTGATGATCTGATGTTGCCGGCGGCGAGCGAGCCGCAGCTGCGGTACGCCCGCGCGCCGTCGGCGTCGGCCAGCCCGTCCGGGACGGGTGGCGCTGCCCCGTCCGTGACCGCCTCGGGAGGAGGCCCTCGATGATCGCCGTGTTGGCGCTGCTCGCCGGAATGCTGCTGGGGATCTACTTCGACCCGGTGGTGCCGGCGGTGCTGCAGCCGTACCTGCCGATCGCGGTGGTGGCGGCGTTGGACGCGGTGTTCGGCGGGGTCCGGGCCAAGTTGGACGGGATCTTCGACGACAAGCAGTTCGTGATCTCGTTCATCTCGAATGTTCTGGTGGCCGGTCTGATCGTGTATCTGGGCGACCAGTTGGGGGTGGGCGGGCAGTTGTCCACCGGTGTGGTCGTGGTGCTCGGGGTGCGGATCTTCGGCAACGTGGCGGCGATCCGACGGCATCTGTTCCGGGCGTGAGGCGTGGCTGATGGTGAAACGTAGGAGTACCGGTACGGGCTGGCCGGACGCGGTGCCGACGCGGTCGCCGGGTGCGGGTGGGCGGGTTCCGGCCGGGTCCGGGGAGCCGGTGGACACCGCCGGGGTGCCAGCCGCGGACGGTCCGGAAGGTCTGGGCGCTGGGGTCGACGGTGGCGTGGCCGGGTCGTCGGGTGCCGGCGCGGGTCGGGGTTCCCGGCGGGTGTCCACTGCCGGGCTGATGATCGTGGGTCTGCTGGTGCTGCTCGGGTTCACCCTTGCCGTTCAGGTTCGCAGCACGTCGACGGATCCGACGTTGGCGGCGGCCCGCCAGGAGGATCTGGTACGGATTCTGTCGGATCTGGAGGCCCGGGAGGAGCGGCTGCGGCAGGACATCGCGGAGTTGGAGGCGAGTCAGCGGCAGTTGACCTCTGGTGCCGAGGGCCGGGCGGCGGCGTTGGAGGAGGCGTCGCGTCGGGCGGACGAGCTGGGGGTGCTGGGCGGCAGTCTGCCGGCGCAGGGGCCGGGCCTGCGGGTGCGGTTCGTCGCCGGTCGGGAGCCGATCCGGGCGTCGGAGCTGTTGGACGCGGTGCAGGAGCTGCGGGGTGCGGGCGCCGAGGTGATGCAGATCAGCGGCGGGGACGGGCGGTCGGTGCGGATCGTGGCGAGCAGCTACCTGCTGGACGTCGACGGCGGTGTGGAGGTGGACGGCGTGCGGTTGACCGGCCCGTACGAGGTGCTGGTGATCGGGGAGCCGTCGACGATGCGGACGGCGTTGAACATTCCGGGTGGGGTGGTGGCTTCGGTGTCCGGTGACGGCGGTACGGTGATCGTCGAGGAGCGCGACGTGGTCGAGGTGTCGGCCTTGAGCGATCCGAGCCAGCTGCGGTACGCCCGCCCGGTCTCCTGATCGGACGGGGGTGTCGTCGGTGGGCGGGTTGTCAGTGGTGGTGAGTGGTGCACAGACCGAAGGACCGGCCGTGATTCCAGAGGATCTGCGGTATACCGCGGAGCATGAGTGGGTGGCGGGCGACGCCGCCGGTCCTGTGCGGGTGGGTGTGACCCATTTCGCGCAGGAGGCGTTGGGCGACATCGTGTTCGTCGAGCTGCCCGCGGTCGGCGCCGAGGTGACGGCGGGCGAGCCGTGCGGTGAGATCGAGTCGACGAAGAGCGTGTCGGAGATCTACGCGCCGTTGACCGGCACGGTGGTGGCCCGTAACGAGGCGCTGGTGGACGCACCGGAGACGGTCAATGCCGACCCGTACGGTGCCGGCTGGCTGGTGCAGTTGTCGCCGGTGGATCCGCAGGCGGTGAGCGGGTTGCTCGACGCCGCGGCGTACCGGGAGCTCACCGAGCGCTGACCCGGCGGGGGCGGCGAGGTATCGTGTGCCCGCGAGTCTTGTTGACCCTTGTTTTCGGCGCTGGCTAGGCTCGCCCAGTCGACCGAGAAGCCAACAACAGTTGAGCGTTGCGGAAATTGCCGTCCTGGCACGGGGGAGCTTGCGCCTTGCGATCGTTCAAGGTCTGGTGGCCGACCCGACACACCCGACGCCGACCGAACAGATCCGTGAGGTGGTCCATGACGCGCCCAGACGACGAGTTCCCCCCGCTCGACGTCACGTCGACGTTGAACCTCGGTTCGCTCGACGAAGTGCTGGAGGGGCCGGACGCCGACGTGGTGCCGAGCCGGATGTCGGGTTCGTTGCCGCCGGGGATGGCGTTGCTGGTGGTGCGGCGGGGCCCGAACGCGGGGGCCCGGTTCCTGCTGGACCATGATGTGACGACGAGCGGCCGGCATCCGGACAGTGACATTTTCCTGGACGACGTGACGGTGTCGCGGCGGCATGCGGAGTTCCACCGTGACGGCGGTACCTTCACGGTGCGCGATGTGGGTAGCCTGAACGGCACCTATGTCAATCGTGAGCGGGTGGAGGCGGCGACCCTGAGCAACGGTGACGAGGTCCAGATCGGTAAGTTCCGGCTGGTCTTCATCGCCGGTCCGCGGCCGGACGAGGAGGCCGGCCGCGGTTGACGTCCGGGGCGCGGACGGAGGTGGCTTCGTGCGCGGTGTGTGGCTGACGCCGGTCGGTGAGCCGGGGGTGTCGTGGTGAGTGAGCAGGCGGCGGCCCGGGAGGACGTGGCCGGTTCGTCGTTGATGAGTATCGGCGAGGTGCTGGCCCAGCTCCGCCCGGAGTTTCCGGACACGACGATTTCGAAGTTGCGGTTCCTGGAGGCTGAGGGCCTGGTGGAGCCGCGGCGGACGCCGTCGGGTTACCGCAAGTACAGCTGGGACGATCTGGACCGGTTGCGTTTCGTCCTGACGGCGCAGCGGGACCAGTATCTTCCGCTGCGGGTGATTCGTGAGCAGCTGGCGGCGCGGGACGCCGAGTCGGCGGCGGGCCGGTCGCGTCCGACGTTGGTGGCGGTCGGTCCGTCCGGTGAGGTGCCGGGCCGGTCGCCGGTGCCGGCGCAGGGGCAGCCGGCGCAGTCCCGGTTGAGCCGTACGGAGCTGCTGTCCCGTAGTGGTCTCGAGTCGGTGACGTTGACCGAGGTGGAGCGGCTGGGTCTGGTGGTCGCGGTGGCGCCGGGCTGGTACGACGCCGATGCGCTGGTGATCGCCACGGCGGTGGCGGGGCTGCTGCGGCATGGCCTCGAGGTGCGTCATCTGCGGGCGGTACGGGCGGCGGCGGACCGCGAGTCGGGTCTGTTCGCCCAGTTGGTGGCGCCGTTGGCGCGGCAGAGTGATCCGGCTGCCCGGGCTAGGGCGGCGGAGACGGCGCGGGAGCTGATCGGGTTGTCGCAGCAGCTTCACGCGGCGCTGGTGCGGGCGGGTCTGCGGGGGGCGCTCGGCCGGTGAGGTGACTGGCGGGACCGGACGGTGGCGCTGTGGTCCGTGTACCGTGCAGGGAGGGCCGGAGCGGGTTTGGTGACGACGACACGGAGGCGGCGGTGCGTGAGCTGAGCGTGGTCGGGGTGCGGGTGGAGTTGCCCACCAACCAGCCGATCGTGCTGCTGCGTGAGGTGGACGGGGACCGTTACCTGCCGATCTGGATCGGTGCGGTGGAGGCCACGGCGATCGCGTACGAGCAGCAGGGCGTGAAGCCGGCGCGGCCGTTGACGCATGATCTGTTGCGGGACGTGCTGGCCGCGGTGCGGGCGCCGCTGCAGGCGGTGGAGATCACCGAGTTGAAGGACAACGTCTTCTACGCGGACCTGGTCATCGGTGACAGTGTGCGGGTGTCGGCGCGGCCGAGTGATTCGATCGCGTTGGCGTTGCGGGTCGGTGCTCCGATTCGTTGTGCTGAGCAGGTGCTGTCCGAGGCGGGCATCCTGATTCCGGATGAGCAGGAGGACGAGGTCGAGAAGTTCCGGGAGTTCCTGGACCAGGTGCGTCCAGAGGATTTCGCGGGCTGACCGCTGCCGGCGGGTGTCATCCCGTGGCGTGGCAGCCCGTACGCGGCGTGTCGCGGCCCGGGTTGCCTGGTACGGCCCGCTGCCGGCGTTAGGCTGGTCCTGTCGATCGGCTCATGTTCCGTCCTGGTGTGGGCCGCCCTGACGGGGAGGTTTCCGTATGCCCGCACAGCGAGAGCCGGAGCCGGGGTCGTCTGACGATGTGGACGGTGCCGGTTCGGACGCCGACGCCGTCGGCTATCGCGGAGTGACCGCCTGCCACGCGGTGGGGATCAGTTACCGGCAGTTGGACTACTGGGCGCGGACGTCGCTGGTGGTGCCGAGCGTGCGTGACGCGACAGGTTCGGGTTCGCAGCGGCTGTACTCGTTCCGCGACCTGGTGGTGCTGAAGGTGGTCAAGCGGCTGCTGGACGCCGGTGTGTCGCTGCAGAACATCCGTAGGGCGATCGAGACGTTGCGGTCCCGCGGGGTCGGGGACCTGGCGGGGATCACCCTGATCTCGGACGGGACGACGGTGTACGAGTGCCGGTCCCCCGAGGAGGTCGTCGACCTGTTGCAGGGCGGCCAGGGGGTGTTCGGGATCGCGATCGGCGGGGCGTTCAAGGAGATCCAGGGATCGTTGTCGCAACTTCCGGCGGAGCCGGCGGTGACTTCCGAGCCGGAGGTGGTGGCGCCGGTGGCCGGAGGCGACGAATTGGCGGCGCGGCGGGCGCGCCGCCGCGCCGGCTGAACGGCGGCGCTCGGGTCGACACGGCCGGGGCGGGCTTCGTGATCGACGTCACCGCCCCGCAGGGCGGGTGCTGCCGGTAGCGTGGAGACCGCCGTACATCCCGTGTGGGAGAGACCGTCCGCTACCCGGTGGGCGGCGCCGAAGGGGCAAATCCTCCCCGGAACCTCTCAGGCAGAAGGACCACACGGGTTGGCGACTCTGGAGGCGGCGGCGCCGACAGAGGGGGAGGTTGCCTGCCGACCTCGTCCCGGGAGCCGCCTGGTGAGTGCCTCGTCCCTGTTCGTCGACCGTCACGTCGGCGCCGATCCGGTCGCCCAGCAGCGGATGCTGGATGTCGTCGACTACGCCAGCGTCGCTGACCTGATGGATGCCGCCATTCCCGAGGTGATCCGCTGGCGGGGCCGGCTGGATCTGCCGGAGCCGGTCAGCGAGCCGGAGGTGACGGCCGCGTTGCGGCGGCTGGCCGACGCGAACACGGCGGCGGTGTCGATGATCGGGGCTGGCTACCACGGCACCCACACGCCGGCGGTGATCCGCCGCAACGTGCTGGAGAACCCTGCCTGGTACACCGCTTACACCCCGTACCAGCCGGAGATCAGCCAGGGCCGGTTGGAGGCGTTGCTGACGTTTCAGACGATGGTGTCGGATCTGACCGGGCTGGCCACGGCGAACGCGTCGATGCTGGACGAGGCGACCGCTGCGGCGGAGGCGATGACGTTGGCGCGGCGGGCGTCGAAGGCGCGCAGCGACGTGTACGTGGTGGACGCCGACACGTTGCCGCAGACGGTGGCGGTGCTGCGGACCCGGGCGGAGCCGCTGGGTGTGCAGGTGCGGGTGTGTGACGTGCGGGCCGGCCTGCCGGACGAGTTCTTCGGGCTGCACCTGCAGTTCCCGGGCGTGTCGGGGCGGCTGCGGGACGACGCCCCGCTGGTGGCGGCGGCGCACGCGGCCGGGGCGCTGGTGACGGTGGCGGCGGACCTGTTGGCGTTGACGCTGCTGCGCCCGCCGGGGGCGTACGGTGCGGACGTGGCGGTCGGCACCACGCAACGGTTCGGGGTGCCGATGGGGTTCGGCGGTCCGCACGCCGGTTACCTGGCGGTGCGTTCCGGTCTGGAACGGATGCTGCCGGGCCGGCTGGTCGGGGTGTCCCGGGACGTGGCCGGTGACCGGGCCTACCGGCTGGCGTTGCAGACCCGGGAGCAGCACATCCGCCGGGAGCGGGCGACCAGCAACATCTGCACGGCGCAGGTGCTGCTGGCGGTGATGGCCGCCATGTACGCGGTGTACCACGGCCCGCAGGGGTTGACGGCGATCGCGCAGCGTACCCATGCGATGGCGGCCCGGTTGCGGGCCGGTCTGGCCGCCGGCGGGGTCGCCGTGGCGGACGGGCCGTTGTTCGACACGGTGACCGCGGCGGTGCCGGGTGGGGCCTCAGCGGTGGTGGCGCGGGCGGCGGACCGGGGGGTGAACCTGCGGCTGGTGGACGCCGACACGGTGGCGGTGGCATGCGACGAGACCACCACCGAGGAGCACCTGGCGGTGGTGTGGGCGGCGTTCGGGGTGCCCGCGTACGCGGGGGAGACGCCGGCGCTGATTCCGGCCGGGTGGCGGCGCACCGGGGAGTTCCTCACCCACGAGGTGTTCCACGCGTACCGCAGCGAGACGGCGATGTTGCGGTACCTGCGGCGGCTCGCCGACGTCGACTACGCCCTGGACCGGGGGATGATCCCGTTGGGGTCGTGCACGATGAAGTTGAACGCGGCGGTGCAGATGGAGCCGGTCAGCTGGCCGGGGTTCGCCGACGTGCACCCGCTGGCGCCGGCCGGGCAGACGGCCGGCTACCGGCAGCTGATCGGCGAGTTGGAGTCTTGGCTGGCGGAGGTGACCGGCTACGACGCGGTCAGTGTGCAGCCCAACGCCGGGTCGCAGGGGGAGCTGGCCGGTTTGCTGGCGATCCGCGGCTTCCACCGGTCCCGGGGGCAGGCGCGGCGGGACGTGTGTCTGATTCCGTCGTCGGCGCACGGCACGAACGCGGCGAGCGCGGTGATGGCGGGCATGCGGGTGGTGGTGGTCGGCTGCGACGCCGACGGCAACGTCGATGTCGACGACGCGGCGCGGCTGATCGCCGTACACGGTGACGACCTGGCGGCGATGATGGTGACGTATCCGTCGACGCACGGCGTGTACGAGGACGGCATCGCCGAGTTGTGTGCCCGGGTGCACGACGCCGGCGGGCAGGTGTACGTCGACGGGGCGAACCTGAACGCGTTGCTGGGGTTCGCCCGGCCGGGCCGGTTCGGGGCCGACGTGTCGCACCTGAACCTGCACAAGACGTTCTGCATTCCGCACGGCGGTGGCGGGCCGGGGGTGGGTCCGGTCGCGGTGCGGGCGCATCTGGCGCCGTTCCTGCCGGGTGATCCGGTCGGCGGCGACGACGCCCGGCCGGTGGTGTCGGGCGCCCGGTACGGTTCGGCCGGGATTCTGCCGATCCCGTGGGCGTATCTGCGGCTGATGGGTGCCGACGGGCTGGTGCGGGCGACCGGGGCGGCGGTGCTGGCGGCCAACTATGTGGCGGCGCGGCTGCGGCCGTATTTTCCGGTGCTGTACGCCGGTAACAAGGGCCTGGTGGCGCACGAGTGTGTGCTGGATCTGCGGGCGTTGACCCGGGCGACCGGGGTGACCGTCGAGGACGTGGCGAAACGGCTGATCGACTACGGGTTCCACGCGCCGACGATGTCGTTTCCGGTGTCCGGCACGCTGATGGTGGAGCCGACCGAGAGTGAGGACCTGGCCGAACTGGACCGGTTCTGCGACGCGATGATCGCGATCCGGTCGGAGATCGACGACGTCGCGGCCGGCCGGTGGCCGGTGGCGGACAGCCCGCTGCGGCAGGCGCCGCACCCGGCGGCGCTGGTCACCGCCGACGAGTGGGCGCTGCCGTATCCGCGGTCGGTGGCGGCGTACCCGGCGGGGCCGGGGCAGCGGACCGGAAAGTACTGGCCGCCGGTACGGCGGGTCGACAGCGCCTACGGGGACCGGAATCTGGTGTGCGCGTGTCCGCCGCCGGAGGCGTTCGCCGCCGGCTGAGTACGGGTCGGGTCGGCTCGACGGTGAGCCTGCGGTGGCCGCGGCCGGTCAGGCGGCGAGAGCGTGCCGGGCGGGGCCGCGGTGCGGGGCGATGCTGCTGCCGTCGGGAAGCAGCTCACCGGTGTCCTCGAACACGATGACACCGTTGCAGAGCAGGCTCCAGCCCTGTTCGCGGAAGCAGGCGACAACGCGGGCCGCTTCCCGGTCGACGGCGTCAGCCGAGGGACAGATCGGTTGGTGCTGGCACATCGGGATCTCCGGGAAACTGTGGGGGGTGCTGTGTCATGGTTCACATGACCAGTGATGAACGTTACCAAGCCGAACGACACCGTTCCGGGCAGGTGACGGCCTGCGGGACCAAGAATCCTCCCTTCGGCCGATACATGTCCGACCGGTTGGCGTGGAAACGCTCCCACACATCCTAGGCCCCGGCCGCCACCCGCCGCCGGCTCCGACGAACCCCACCACCCGCACACCCGGCCCGCCACCCGCGACCCGCACCAGCTCCCCGGGTAGCCTGACCGCCATGACCATGCGCCCGATCCGGATCATCGGCGACGCCGCGCTGCGCACCCCCGCCGAACCGGTCACCGACTTCGACGACACCCTGCGCGCACTGGTCACCGACCTGATGGACACCCTGCTCGGCGCCCCCGGCCGCGCCGGCGTCGCCGCCCCGCAGATCGGCGTCAGCGCCCGCGTGTTCGTCTACGACGCCGACGGCCACCGCGGCCACGTCGTCAACCCCCGACTCGAACCCACCGGCGACCTGTCACCCGACGACACCGACACCGACGACGAAGGCTGCCTGTCCATCCCCGGCCTGTACTTCCCGACCACCCGGGCCCGCCGCGCCACCGTCCACGGCGTCGACCAGCACGGCGAACCCGTCACCGTCACCGGCAGCGGATTCCTCGCCCGCGCCCTGCAACACGAAACCGACCACCTCGACGGCCGCCTCTACGTCGACACCCTGCGCGGCGACACCCGCCGCCGGGCGCTACGTGAGATCCGCGCCGCCCGCTGGGCCCGGCGCTGACCTTCAGCCCGACCCCGGCACCGTCACAACCGGCCGGCACCGTCACACCACCACCATCCGCGGGTACGGATGCCGCAGAAAATCATGATGCGAAATGTCCCACCCGTACGCGCCGGCCCGGCCGAACACCACCACGTCACCCACCCGCAGCCGCCCCACCACCTGCCCCCGGCACAGCACGTCGCGCGGCGTACACAACTCACCCGCCACATCCACCGCCACCGCCGCCACCTGCGGCCGGGCGAACGGATACGGCCACCGGTCCACCGGCACCACCCCGAACGGATGGTCGTACCCCCACGCCGCCGGCAACCGGAAATGGTGCGTACCGCCCCGCACCACCGCGAACCACCTGCCCTGCGTCCGTTTCAGATCCACCACCTGCGCCACATACCAGCCGGCGTCCGCCACCAGCAGCCGGCCCGGCTCGAACACCAGCCGCACCCCCGACGGCACCGCCAACCCCGCCAACCCGGCCCGAAACGCCGCCACCTCGAACCGCCGCACACCCCGGTAGTCCACCCCGAACCCGCCGCCCACGTTCACATACTCCAAGCCCACCCCCCACCGCCGCGCCGCCGCCACCGCCCAGCCCACCGCATCCACCACGAACCCCGCATGCGCCACCGCGTCCACGTTGTTCGACACCGCGTGCAGACTGAACCCCACCAGCCGCACCCCCGGCAGCTCCGCCGCCACCCGCACCACCGCCCCCAGATCGGCCTCGTCCACCCCGAACTGCGTCGCCGCACCCGCCATCCGGTGACTACCCGCCAACCCGCCACCCGGCCGGTTCACCCGCAGCGCCGCCACCGCAGGCACTCCCGCCGCCCGCGCCACCAGATCCAGCCGCCGCAACTCCAACACGCTCTCCACGTTCACCACCGCACCCGCCGCCACCGCCGCCGCCAACTGCCCGTCCGTCTTCGCCGGCCCACCGAACACCAACTGACCGGCACCCGCCGCCACCGCCGCCGCCAACTCGCCACCCGACGCCACCTCGACCCCGTCCACCGCCGCCGCCAACTCCGCCACCACCGCCGGATGCCCGTTCGCCTTCATCGCGTACAGCAGCACCGAACCCGCCGGCAACGCAGCCCGCACCTGCGCCGCCACCGCCCGCAACACCGCCCGGTCGTACACGTAGGCACACACCGGCTCGTCACCGGCGGCCAACTCCGCCACCACCGCCGCCACCCGCGGCGGCACCACCACCGCCGGCACCGTCACCGCGCACCCACCGGCGGACCACCATCGAACCCGGCGTCACCGACCGGGTTCCGCACCGGCACGTACACGTCCCCGGCACCGGTCAACCGCATCCGCACCAACGCCTTGTGCGCCACCATCGGCGCCGTCCACGCCCGGTGATCGTCGGCCGCCCACCCCGCGGCGACCCCACCAGCCGACCGCAACCCGTCGTACACCTCGTCCACCACCTCCCGCACCACCCGCCACGCCGCCGCCTCGTCCACCCCCCACCCGGACACCAACCCCAGCACCACCTCACCCAGATGCGCCTGCAACGCCGTGTACCCCAACTTCGCCCGCATCACCGCCGCGTCGTCGGTACCCACCACCGAACCCGCCGCCAACCCCACCTCGACCCCCGCCCGCGCCAACCGAGGCAACAACAACCGCAGACCCGCGAAGTCGCGCACCGCCAACCGGAACGGCACCCCGTCACGGAACGTCGGCAGACAGTTCTGCAGATGCGCCTCCAACGCCACCCCGAACCGGCTCGCCAACCGCAGCAACGGCGGCAACACCACCCGCGCGTACGCCCCCAGGAACCCCAACCCGGCCGCCGCCCCCACCAAACCCCGCACCCCACCGAAATCCGCCACCCGCCGCCCCAACTGCGCCGCCGTCACCAACGCCACCCCCGGCACCGCCACCTCACCCGGCACCAGCCGCCCCGCCAACCCGTCCCGCACGATCACCGACATGTCCCGCCCCGACCCCACCCGCACCGCCGCACCCGCCACCTCCGGCAACAGCACCAGCCGCCGCGCCGCCACCTCGTCGGCCGCCACCAACGACGCCAACACCGTCGACAACGCCGGACCGTTACGCACACTCGCCACCGAGATCGTCCGCCGCGTCGACGTCACCTGAATGTCCACCGACATCTTCAGATAGCGCCGCGAACCGTCCCGCCCCGCCGGCAGCAGCACCGTACGCACCGCCGCCGTCGGCACCGCCGGCACCACCTGCGGCAACAACCGCACCACCCCCCGGTCCAGCAGATCCGCGTACCGCGACGACACCACCGCCCGCTGCCACACATGCACCGGCTGCACCACCCAGCCCGGCGGCGCCACCGGCACCTGCGGATACCAGCGCGCCAACTCCGCCGCCACATCCTCACCCACATGCAGATCCCGGCGCACCGCCACGAACCCGACCCCCGTCGCCGGCGACTCCACATCGTGGGCCACCACATCCGCCACCGACCACCCCAACCGGGTACGCCCACACGGGTGCAGGTTGTGCCCCGTCACCGCCAGCCGCTCGGCCCACACCCCCCAGCCGTCCGGATCATCCGGACCCCGCGCCGGACCAGGCCGCGCCGCCGCCACCGCCAGATTCACCACCGCGTCGGTCAACTCCGCCGCCAACGCCCACCCCCGCCGCCGCGCCAGCACCGACACCGGCAACACCGCCAACGGATCCGCCACCGACCCCGCGTCGGCCACGAACCGGTCGAACCCGTGCCACCGGCCCGCGCCCCGCCACCCCCGGCGCACCCCACCCACATCCTCCCGGCACAACGCGTCCACCAGCCGCCCACCGACCACCCCCGCCGCCCACGGCACCGCCTCCCGGAACCCCGCCACCAGCTCCGGTGCCACCCGCCCCAACCCGGCCACCGCCGACGCCCCCGCAGCGTCCACCCCGACCACACCCAACCCGCAACCACACGACCGGCCACCGGACAGCACCCCCACCGCCGACCCGACGCCGCTCACAACGCACCCGCCAACGGACTCGCCACCCACGCCCACCGCGGCGTCAACGGATCCGACGCCAACCGCATCGACAACATCGCCTTCACCGGCCACCGCCCACCCAGCACCGCCGACGCCACCGACCCCCGCACCGCCGCCGGCAACCCCGCCACCACATCCCGCGCCACCACCGCCACCGCCCGCCACAACACCTGCGGCTCCACCCCGAACTCCCGGGCCAGCACCGCCACCGGCTCACCCAACGCCGTCCCCACCGCCGCCACCGCCATCACCGCCACCTCCGCCGGATCCTCGGCCACCACATCGCCGTACACCGCCGGCACCGGCACCCCCGCCGCCGCCAGTCGCCGCACATCCAACCGCACCCCACCCACGTCCCGATACCACACCCGCACCAGCCGGCCGCCGCGCCACACCAGCAGAACGTTCTGCCCATGCGCCTCCAGCCCCACCCCCCGACCCAGCAACTCCACCACCGGCCCCAGCACCACCCGCGCCAACCGCGACACGAACGCCACCGGATCACCGCCGTACCCCGCCCGCACCAGACCCGCCACCACCGACGGACCACCCGGCACCCCCACCGGCGCCGCCAACGCCGCCACCGGCATCACCTGCACCCCCGGACCCACCCGCGGCACCCGCCGGCGCACCACCGCCAACGACCGACACAACCCCCCGTCGACCACCACCGCCCCCGCAGCCACCTCCGGTAACACCCACAACCCCGGCACCCGCCGCGCCAACCGCGCCACCAACGCCGTCACCACCGGACCGTTACGCACCGCCGCCTCCGACACCGTCCGCACCGCACTGGTCATCTGCACATCCACCGCCGTCTTCCACTGCCAGCCCCCGCCCGACGACACCGGCTCCACCGTCCGCAACGACAACAACGGCCGCACCCGCACCACCCGGCCGGTACGCCGCAACCACCCGTACCCACCCAGCACATGATCCCGCTGCCACGGATGCACCGGCAGCAGCGGCGGCAACCCCGCACCCGAACTCACCCACCGGTCACCCGGCACCGCCACCAACTCAACCTTCACCACCGGCCGATGCTCCGGCGCGTACGCCAGCACCTCCTCCGTCGACATCCCCACCCGGGTCCGGCACCCCGGATGCACCGGATGCCCATCCACGACCGCCTGCTCCCAGCCGAGCGCCGACCGGACCAGACCCCCGCCGCCGACCGCCACCGCCCGCGCACCCCGCGCCAACGCCAGATTCGCCACACTGTTCGCCAGCTCACCGGCGACCGCCCCACCACCGGGCCACCCCAGCACCGACAACAACTCCGCCGGATCCGCCACCGCCCGGTCACCGGCCGGCCCCACCACCGACACCCGCAGCCCCGGGCCCGCCGCCGCGAACAACTCCGCCGCCTCCGCCGGCCCCACCACCCGCCGCCCGTCGACCAACCCCAGCACCAGCCGTCCGTCGACCACCCGACGGTCCGTCACCTGAGGCACCGGTTCACGGCCCAACGCACCCCACAACCGTGCCAGCACCGCCGCCCGTGCCCCCGGCACCGCCGCCGACACCGCATCCACCAGCTCCGGCCGGCACCGCCGCACCGCCGCCACCGTCGCCGCCACGTCCGGACACTCCACCGACGACACCGCACCTCCCACGGACCTCGGCCTGCACCGCCCACAGCCAACCGGCACACCACCGGCACGGCCGGCACGCCTCACCGCCCCCGACGCCGCCGCAGCCACACCCCGCACCAGCCCACCGCCACGAACACCAGCGCGCTGCAGCACAACGCCTTCACCACCATCCCGCCACCCTGCCACACCACCCGCACCCCGTAAGGTGCCCGTGTGCGCATGGCCACCTACAACCTGCTGCACGGGCGGTCACCCCACGACGGGCACATCGACCCCGACCGGATCACCGCCACCATCGCCGACCTCGACGCCGACATCTGCGCCCTGCAGGAAGTCGACCACGCCCAACCCCGCAGCGGGCACCTCGACCTGACCGCGCTGGCCGCCGCCGCGCTCACCGCCGGCACCCACCAGTTCGCCGCCGCCCTCGTCGGCACCCCCGGCAGCACCTACCGGGTGCCCCGGCACGACCACGACGGACACGACGAACCCCGCTACGGGGTCAGCCTGATCAGCCGGTACCCGGCCCGGCACTGGCGGACCGTCCGGCTCGGCCCGGCTCCCGTACCCGCACCGGTCGCCGTCGGCGGCCCCGGCCCCCGGCTGCTGCTCCTACGCGACGAACCACGGGTGCTGCTCGCCGCCGTCCTCGACACCCCGCACGGCCCGGTCACCGTCGCCGCCACCCACCTGTCGTTCGTCCCCGGCTGGAACCTGCGTCAGCTGCGGATCGTCACCCGCGCCCTGCGGGCCATGCCGCCCCCGCGGCTCCTCCTCGGCGACCTCAACATGCCGGCCGGGGTGGCCGCCGCGGCCACCGGCTGGCGGCCACTGGGCCGACTGCCCACCTACCCGGCCGCCCGGCCCCGGATCCAACTCGACCACATCCTGCTCGACCCGCGTGACGCGCCGCCCGCGCTGACCGCCGTGACCGCCGTCGCCGCACCGGACGTCCCCGTCTCCGACCACCGCCCACTGACCGTCACCGTCTCGACCGCCACCCGGTAGCCGCGCTGGCCCCGACCGGTTCGGGGCCAGCGCAGTCACCGCCGGTTCAGGCCGGCCCGACGACTTGGCGCAGCGACCGGTTCGACCGGTTGGCCCGCGCCGCCGCCCGCTGCTGGTCGGCCGTCACCTCGATGTAGTTCTGACTGGCCGTGAGGCTCGCATGGCCCAGCAGCCGCATGATCTCGGCGGCGTTCGCCCCGTCCTCGGCCAACCGGGTGGCGAACGTGTGTCGCAGCGCGTGCAACTGCGCACCCCGCGGCACCCGCTCGGTGATCCCGGCCCGCCGGAAACACGACCGCACCAGGTACTGCAGGCCGCCGCGTCGCAGGGCGGCACCGCGCCGGTCGACCAGCAGCGGACCTCCGGGGCGTACCGACCGGGGGCCGAACCGTCGCCGCCGGCTGGCCAGGTAGCCGTCGACGACGACGTCAACGGCCGCCTCCACTGGGACGGTCCGCAGCCGACCGCCCTTGCCGGCCACCTCGATCCGGCGTTCACCGGGACGTCCCGCGACCGAGCCGACCCGCAGCCCCAGCAGCTCGCCGAGCCTCAGACCGGCGCACAGCGCCAGGGCGACCACCAGCAGGTCACGCTCCGGCCACGGGTCGCGCTGGCGGGGGTCGGTCCGCGCGGCGGCAGCCAGCAGCGTCTCCGGGGTCTCCTCGCCGCGCAGCGGCTTCGGTAGTGGCACCGGGGCCCGGGGGCGGCCCACGGCGGGCATCGGGTTTCCGGCGGCGATGCCGTCGGCGACCAGGAAGTTGAACCACGAGTTCCACGTCGACCAGGCCCGGTGCACCGACGCGGGGGAGCGGGGGGCCGCGAACCGGGCGAACGCGGCGCGGAGCCGTCGTTGGTCGAGCGCGTCCAGCGGTACGTCGGTCCAGGGCAGGGGAGTCGGTTCGGTGGAGTCGCCGATCAGGCGTAGGACGGCGACGAGGTCGCGGCGGTAGGCGTCCAGGGTGTGCGGGGAGGGTTTGCGGGAGGCGCGGTCGGCGAGGAAGTCCTCGACGAGCCGTACCGCCACCAGATCCACAAATTGGTGCATAAGGCATATTATGCATGTTTCTCGGATTGACGCCAGAGCTGTCCGAGGGCTGTGGCCGGCAGGGGAGGTCGACCAAAGGAGCGGATCGGGCGTCCCGTCATCCGCCAGCGCCCGTACCGGTCGGATGACACCTCGGGCGCGAGGCTGAAAAGCGGACGTGTCACCGACGGCGCGCCGGTCGCGTCGCCGCCCGCAGGGAGTGACGGACGTCCCGGTGACGGGGGGTACGGGAAGAATGCACCCGACCCCGGCGAGCTCGCTTCAGGTCGAACCGAGCCGGCCAGTCGTCTTCGCCCAAGCCTCTAGTTGACATAATGTATATTATCGACCCGGCGGCGGAGAGGTTCTGTAGTCCCGTGTCCTGCGACGGAGACCCAGAGTTCGTCCTGCACGCCTGCCCCGGTGCCGTTGCGCCGGTCGCGTCGACTCACAGTCCGCCGGCGACGCGGATCACCGTCCCGGTGGTGTACGACGCCTCGTCGCTGAGCAGCCACGCGACGGCGCCCGCGATCTCCTCGGGCCGCCCCGCCCGGCGCAACGGCACCGCCGGCGCGATCCGGGCCGGTCGGTTCGGTTCGCCGGACAGGGCGTGGATGCCGGTCAGTACGGTGCCCGGCGCGACGCCGTTGACCCGGATGCCACGCGGGCCGAGCTCCTTGGCCAGGCCGACGGTCAACGTGTCGGTGGCGGCCTTGACCGCGGCGTAGTGCACGTACTCGCCGGGGCTGCCGAGGGTGGCGGCGGCCGACGACACGTTGACGATGGCGCCGCCAGCGGACATCCGACGGGCAGCCTGCTGGGCGCACAGGACGTAGCCGACGAGGTTGACGTCGACGACCCGGCGCAGGTCGTCAACGGTGAGGTCGACGAAGGGGCCGATCCGGCTGGTGACGCCGGCGTTGTTGACCAGTCCGGTGACCGGTCCGAGTTCGGCGGCCGCGTCGAACAGGGCGGTGACGGTGTCGGGGTCGGTGGTGTCGACGGCGACGGTGACGGCGCGGCGGCCGAGCGCTTCGACGTCGTCGCGGACCGTTTCGGCGGCGTCGGCGTCGGTCCGGTAGCCGATGACGAGGTCGTGTCCGGCGGCGGCGAGGCGGCGTACGGTCGCGGCGCCAATCCCCCGGCTTCCGCCGGTGACCACGGTGACCGGTGTCATCCGGCGCTCCTCTCCCCTGCTGCGTCGTGTCCGGGCCCGCCGGTGACGTTACCGGCGGCGGTGGCGGGCAATAGACACGGTGTGGCGGGTACGCGGGCGTTGGTGCTGGGCAGCGGCGGGGTGACCGGGGTCGCCTGGCAGATCGGGGTGTTGTCCGGGCTGGCGCGGGCCGGGGTCGAGCTGGGCGGGGCCGATCTGGTGATCGGGACGTCGGCCGGTGCGGTGGTGGGCGCGCAGTTGTGTTCCGGCGCGGACCCGGCGCGACTGTACGCGGGGCAGCTGGTTCCGGGTGAGTCGTCGTCGGACCGGATGGGGCCGGGCGCGGTGTCGTGTCTGTTGTGGTCGGCGGTGGCTGCCCGGGACGGCCGGCGGGCGCGGGCGAGGATCGGCCGGTACGCGGTGTCGACGGCTGGGTCGGGGGTGTCGCGGCGGCCGGTGTTCGAGGAGGCGTTGCCGTCGTGGTCGTGGCCGCGGCGGCGGTTGTGGGTGACGGCGGTGGACGCGGACTCGGGGGAATTCGTGGTGTTCGGCGGTCCGGGGTGCGGGGCGGATCTGGTGGACGCGGTGTCGGCGAGTTGTGCGGTGCCGGGGGTGTGGCCGCCGGTGCGTGTCGGTGGTCGGCGGTTCGTCGACGGTGGGATGCGGTCGGCGACGAACGCGGATCTGGCCGCCGGGTTCGCGTCGGTGGTGGTGCTGGCGCCGATCAGTTGGGGGCTGGGTCATCTGCGGCCGGTGTCGCGGCAGGTGGCGGCGTTGTCGGCGGATGTGGTGGTGGTGTCGCCGGACCGGTGGGCGCGGCGGGCGATCGGGCGGCGGCTGCTGGATCCGGCGCGGCGGCCGGGGGCGGCGCGGGCCGGGTACCGGCAGGGTCTGTTCGTGGCTGACCGGGTGCGTGGGGTGTGGGGTGGTGTCGCCGGGTCGGGGTGATCGTGGGTGGTGGGGTCGCGGTCGACGGTGTCGGCGGTGGCTGGTAGGAAGGTCAGCACTCAAACAGGTGTACGGAAAGGGTGTCATGGCTGCCGCGGGTGCTGTTGCGGGTGGGTTGTCGGATGAGGAGCTGGGGGTGATCCGGGAGGCGGTGTCCGCCGGCCGTAAGCCGAAGGTGATGTTCACCGAGTCGGCGGGGCAGATCGCCGGTCAGGTCGGTCAGGTGGTGGGTCTGGGTGACCCGGCGGTGTCCGACGAGTGGGTGGTGGTGCGGTTCGGCCGTGACGAGTTGCCGTTCTCCCCAGCTGATCTGGTGGTGGCGCCGCGGGGCGCGGCGGGTCGGCGGGCGGAGTCGAAACCGGAGCCGGAGCCGGTGGAGCCGGTGGCGGAGCCGGAGTTCAAGTTGGGTGAGCCGCCGCCGGTGCCGCCGGTGGCGCGTCGGGAGGACACGGAGGGGTCCACGGTGGATGCTGGTACGGAGAAGCCGGTGCGGCGGGCGGCGAAGGCGGCCAAGCCGAAGCCGCCGGCCGGGTTGACGGTGACGTTGGCGTACACCGACGGTGAGTGGACGGTGGCGGCGACGCAGGGGGCGAAGGCGTTGGCGAAGCCGTACGTGGTCCGGCCGGCCGAGGCGTTGAAGATGGTGGCGTTGGTGGACGTGCCGGGTGTGCATGAGGCGGTGGAGCAGATCCTGGCGGCGGAGCGGGCCGAGGCGCAGCGGCAGGCGGAGAAGTTGCGGGCGGAGCTGGCTGAGGTGGAGGCACGGTTGGCGGAGTTGCCGGAGGTCGGTTGACGTCGCCGCGCACCGTCGGTGCCCGCTGGACCACTGTTGTGTCGAGCGGGGCGCCGACGGTGCGCGGCGGCTTCGCCGGCGACGGGGCGATGTGGTGCGGGTCAGTGGCTGGGTTGGTCGGTGACGCTGACGCGGCGGCGGAAGATCCAGTAGGTCCAGCCCTGGTAGAGCAGGACGACGGGGGTGAGCGCGGCGGCGACCCAGGTCATGATGGTCAGGGTGTAGGGGGTGGATGCGGCGTTGGTGGTGGTGAGGGTGCCGGCGGGGTCGGTGGTGGAGGGTAGGACGGTCGGGAACAGGGTGGCGAACAGGGCGGCGACGGCGAGGCCGATGGCGGTGGCGGTGCCGGTGAAGGCCCAGCCTTCGCGGCGTACCTGATTGGCGGCCAGCCCGGCGACGAGGGCGAGCGCCGCGGTCACGGCGAGTGTGACGGCGGTGGGGTTGGCGCGGATGGTGAGGGTCCAGGCGAGGAAGGCGCCGGCGAGGGCGACGGCGGCCAGGCCGGTCCAGCTGGCGACGCGGCGGGCGCGGTGGCGCAGGTCGTCGGTGGTTTTGAGGGCGAGGAAGACGGCGCCGTGGGTGATGAACAGGGCGGTGGTGGTGGCGCCGCCGAGCAGGGCGTACGGGTTGAGCAGGGTGAGCAGGGTGCCGGTGTATTCGTGGTCGGCGTCCAGTGGTACGCCGGCGACGATGTTGGCGAAGGCGACGCCCCAGAGTGCGGCGGGGATGACGGAGCCGGCGAGGATGGCGTTGTCCCAGCGGGTGCGCCACTGGGTTTCGGGGCGTTTGTCGCGGTATTCGAGGGCGACGCCGCGCAGGATGAGGGCGATGAGGATGAGCAGCAGCGGTAGGTAGAAGCCGGAGAAGAGGGTGGCGTACCACTCGGGGAAGGCGGCGAACATGGCGCCGCCGGCGGTGATCAGCCAGACCTCGTTGCCGTCCCAGACGGGTCCGATGGTGCTCAGCGCGGCGCGTCGTTCGGGTTCGGTGCGGCCGATGAGGCGGGCGAGGACGCCGACGCCGAAGTCGAATCCTTCGAGGATGAAGTATCCGGTGAACAGGACGGCGATGAGCCCGAACCAGACGGTGGTGAGTTCCACGAGGGGTCTCCGGTGGGTGGTCAGTGGGTGGCGGCGAGGGGCCGGTCGGTGGTGGTGTCGTCGGTGTCGTCCGGTGGTGGTGGGTCGGTGAGGTCGGGTAGGCCGTTTCGGGCGTAGCGGATGAGGAGTTTGACTTCGATGACGGCCAGGGCGGCGTAGATGACGGTGAAGGCGGTGAAGGAGGTGATGACTTCGGTGAGGGAGACGCTGCGGCTGACGCCGTCGCGGGTGAGCATTTCGCCGAAGACGATCCAGGGTTGGCGGCCCATTTCGGTGAATATCCAGCCGAAGGTGTTGGCCAGTAGGGGTAGGACGGGCAGGGCGAGGCCGGCGCGCAGTAGCCAGCGGCTGGTGGGGGTGCGGCCGCGGCGGGTGGTCCAGAGGGCCCAGAGGGCGATGGCGGCGGCGGCGAGCCCGAAGCCGATCATGAAGCGGAAGCTCCAGTAGGTGACGGGGATGATCGGGGTGTAGCTGCCGGGGCCGTACTGGGCGGCGTACTGGGCCTGCAGGTCGTTGATGCCCTGGACTTCGCCGGTGGGGTCGCCGGTGGACAGCCAGGACAGCAGGTACGGGATCTTGAGGGTCCAGATTTCGCGGCTGCCGTCGAGGGTGCCGACGGTGACGACGGAGAAGGACGCGGGGCTTTCGGTGGTGTAGAGGGCTTCGGCGGCGGCCATCTTCATGGGCTGGACCTGGGTCATGATCTTGCCTTGGATGTCGCCGGTGCCGATGACGGCGGCGGTGGCGAGCAGGGTGGTCCAGGCGCCGAGTTTGGTGGCGGTGCGGAAGGCGGGGGTGTCGGGGCCGTCGGGGTGGCGGACGAGGTGCCAGATGGCGACGGCGAGGACGAGGGCGCCGGCGACCATGAAGCAGCCGGCGAGGGTGTGCGGGAAGGTGATGAGGGTGACCTTGTTGGTGAGTACGGCGATGAAGTCGGTGAGTTCGGCGCGGCCGGTGTCGGGGTTGATGCGGTAGCCGACGGGGTTCTGCATCCAGGAGTTGGCGGCGAGGATGAACCACGCGCTGATGATGCTGCCGAACGAGGCGAGCCAGATGGTGGCGAGGTGCAGTGCCCTGGGGAGTCTCCCCCAGCCGAATATCCAGAGTCCGAGGAAGGTGGATTCGAGGAAGAAGGCGAGGAGGGCTTCGATGGCGAGTGGTACGCCGAAGATGTCGCCGACGAAGCGAGAGTAGTCGCTCCAGTTCATGCCGAACTGGAATTCCTGCACGATGCCGGTGACGATGCCCATGGCGAAGTTGATGAGGAAGAGTTTTCCGTAGAACTTGGTGAGTTTGAGGTAGCGGTCGTCGCCGGTGCGGTGCCAGGCGGTCTGCAGGATGGCGACGAGGAGGCTGAGCCCGATGGTGAGTGGGACGAACAGGAAGTGGTAGACGGTGGTGACACCGAACTGCCAGCGGGCTATGTCGAGCGCGTCCACGGCTCCCCCATCTAGATACTACGAAGCGTAGTACATACTACAACCTGTCGTTCTGGCGGCCAGGGTCGGAGGTCCCCTCTCCCCCGGGACGTCCGTCCCGGCCGCCGTCACCCCGCCCGCGCCGGTGTCCCCGCACAGCGGGGCCCACCGGCGCGCCCCGCTGTGCGACGATCGACGGTCGATGGACGACACCGCCGCCCTCCCGCCCCGCTGGCGGGCCCCGCTGCTGTGGCGGGTGCTGCAGGCCACCGCCCGGCTGGTCGTCGCGCTGGTCGCCCGGCTACGGGTCAGCGGCGACGTTCCCGACGAGGTACGCGACGGCCCGCTGATCCTGGCCGCGAACCACATCAGCCCGTTCGATCCGGTCGTGCTGGCCGCCGCCTGCCGGGTGCGGCGGATCGCGCCCCGGGTGCTGGCCACCGGTGGGTTGTTCCGGGCGCCGCTGGTCGGCGCGGTGATGCGCCGGGCCGGGCACATCCGGGTGGACCGGCGGACCAGCACGGTCGCCGAGGCGTTGGGGTCGGCCGCGCGGGCGGTGGCCGACGGCTCGGTGGTCCTGGTGTACCCGGAGGGGCGGATCGGGCTGGACCCGCAGATGTGGCCGGAGCGCGGCAAGACCGGCACTGCCCGGCTCGCGTTGGCAAGCGGCGCGGTCGTGGTGCCGGTGGCGCAGTGGGGGGCGCACGCGGTGCTGCCGTGGGCGGCGCCCCGTGGCCTGGTCCGGGCGGTGCTGCGGTCGATGCTGCGCCGTCCGGTGGTCACGGTCCGGTTCGGGCCGCCGGTGGACCTGTCCCGGATCGACCCGGCCCGCCCGGGTGCCGCGCAGCGGGCGACGGTGCGGATCGTGGACGCGATCACCGACACCCTGGCCGGGTTGCGGCCCGACGAGCCGGCGATGCCCCGGCATGTCGACCCGACCCGGCCGGTGGACCTGAGCCGGCGGCACCGGCGCGGTCGGGTTGACGTGGTGCCGGACGGAGCGACCGCCGATGTGCTGGCCGCCGACGACGCCGACCAGGCCGATCCGGCGCCGGACGCGACGTGACGCCGGACGCGACCGGCCACGAGTTGGCGGTGGCGGTGGCGGTTCAGCGTGCGGGTCGTTGCCGCAGGTAGGCGAGGACGGCTTCGCGGGTGGTGCGGACCCCGAGGGCGGCGCGGGCCTGGGCGATGCGCCGGTTCGCGGTACGCAGCGACAGGAACTCGGCCGCCGCGGCGGCGGCGATGGTCTCGCCGTTGGCGAGCCGTTCCAGCAGGGCCCGCTGCTCGGGTATGAGGGTGACGGTGTCGGTGGCTACCGCGTCCGGTGGTTCGGCCTCGGCGTGGCGCAGTACCGGCCCGAGGCGGGACAGGTCGTCGAGCAGGGCGCGGCCGAGGTCACCGGCCGGGTCGCAGATGGCGACGACGGCGGCGCCCCTGGCGGCGGCGAGGACCACCAGGGCGACGGTGTCGGTGTCCGGGACCCGCCCGTACAGGGCGAGCCGGGCGGTGGTGAGGTCCCAGGTGGGGTCGGTGACGGCGAACCCTTCCCGGGTGGTCCAGCCGTCGCGGGCCAGCCGGCGCAGCACCGTGGTGGCGTCGGCGGCGCTGTCGAGGACGTAGCGCGGCGGGTCGCTCATCGGTCGGGCTCCATCGCCAGGGCCGCAGCCTCGGTGCGGGTACGGGCACCGAGTTTACGCATTCCGGCGCGGACGTGGGTTTCCACGGTCTCGGTGGAGATGCCGAGCTGGTTGGCGATCCGGCGGGTGGGTTCGCCGCGGGCGACCAGCCGCAGCACGTCGCGTTCCCGCACGGTGAGCAGGTCGCCGCTGCGGGGGCCGCGTTCGTCGCGGCGTACCGCGTGCCGGCGCAGGGCGCGGCGGACCCGGCCGAGCAGGACGACCAGTCCGGCGTGCTCGGCGAGGGACTCGGCGGCGAGCAGGGCGGGTACGGCCCGAGCGGGGTCGGGTTCGTGCAGGCCGTGGGCGAGCAGGCAGCGGACCTGTTCGCGGACGGCGACGTCGCGCCAGGTGTCGGCGGCGTGGGCGAACTGTCGTGGATCGCCGGCGGTCCAGGCGGTGACGGTGGCGGCGGCCGGCGCCGGCAGCGTGACCGGTGTGGCGGCCGGCGGTGTGGCGGGGTCGGCGCCGTCGTGGGCGGCCCAGTGGGCGGTGATCCGCCGCAGTCCGTCGACCAGCGGCGGTACGGGGACGTGGGGTTCCCCGGCGGTGGCCTGGTCCGGTTGGCCGTCGAGCCAGGCGGCTTCCCGGGCCACCCAGTCCAGTGCGGCGGTGGCGGTGTTCGGGGTGCCGGGGCCGCCGGCCAGTCGGGCACGGGCCGGGGCGAGCAGGCCGCTGTCGGCTTCGAGCAGGCCGGCGGCGGCGACGGCGTAGTCGTGGGCGGCGGCCGGCAGGGTGCGGTCGGTCAGGTCGGCGGCGGCACGCAGCAGGGCGTCCCCGGCGGCGGGCAGCGGGTCGCTCTGGTCGGCGGTCTGCGCGCCGGTGCCGGCCGTGGCCGGGCCGGTCGGGTCACCGCGCAGCGCCAGGCACCACAGCCGGGCGGCGGTGAACCGGACCTGCCAGCTGTAGGCGAGGTCGGCGGCGCAGGCGGTGGCGGCCGCCACCGCGGCCTGCGTGGCCTCGGTGAGCCGTCCGTCGCCGGCCAGGGTCTGCACCAGGTGCCAGGCGGTCCACCGGGCGGTGAGCAGGTCACCGGCGGCACCGGCGGCCGCCGCGGTGCCGGCGAGGGCGTACTCCCAGCCGGGTCGGCGGCCGGCGGCGGCGGTGGCGGCGAGGGCGGCGCGCAGCCCCAGGTGGGCCGGTTCGGGTCCGTGCCGGCGGGTGATCGTGGTGGCGCGGGTGGCGGCGGAGGTGGGGTCGGTGGCCAGGTCGGCGAGCAGCAGGACCCGGTCGCGGGCGGCGACCACCGGTGGTGGAGCGTCGTCGGGCACCGGTGCGGCGGCGGTGCGGGCGGCGGTCGGGTCGCCGGCCTGCAGCAGCGCCTCGGCGCGTAGCACGGCGGTGTCGGGGGTGGGCAGGGCGGTGCCGGTGAGCAGGCCGGCGGCGCGGCGGGGCCGCCCGGCGGTCAGCGCGGCGCGGGCGGCGGCGAGGCGGACCGGTTCGGTGGCGTCGGGTTGTGCGCTGGCGAACAGCAGCAACTCGGCGCGGGCGCCGCCGGTGGCGGCCGTGTCGGCGGCGGTGACCGCCCGCTGGTAGGCGGCGCTGGTGTCGCCGGCGGCGGCGAGGTGCCGGGCGGCGGCCAGCGGGTCGGTGACGAGGTCGGCGAGGCGGCGGTGCAGGGCGCGGCGGGCCGGGTCGTCGAGCAGGCCGGCGGCGACGGTGGCCTGGTACGGCGAGGTCGGGGTGACCAGTCCGTCGTCGCCGGTGTGGACCAGGTCGGCCGCGGTGAGTTCGGTGACGCCGTCGCCGAGCAGACTCGCCGGGGCGCCGTGGCCGAGCAGGCCGAGGGCGGCCAGGGCGGTGCGGGCGGGGCGGGTGAGGGTGGCCAGCGCGGCGGCGACGGCGTAGCCGACCTGGTCCAGTTCGGCACTGCCCGGGGTGCCGCCGACGGTGGGTGGGGTGCCGGTGCGGGCGGCGTGGCGGGCCAGCGCGGTGGCGGCGAGCGGGTTGCCGCCGGCGTGGCGGGCCACGGCGGCGACGGTCGCCGGATCGAGCGTGGGTGCGGCGCGGCGGATCAGGTCGGCGAGGGTGTCCGGGTCGGGTGCCGGCACCGTCAGCCAGAGGCCGGTGTCGCCGCGCAGCGGGTCGAGGGCGGTGTCGGGCAGCTGGTGCGGGGTGCGCAGGGCGACGACGACCCGGCAGTGCCGGGCGATGCCGGGCAGGGCGGCGACGGTCGCCGGGTCGGCCCACTGCAGGTCGTCGAGGACGAGCAGGCCGTGGCGGACCCGGGAGCGGACGGCTTCGGCGAGCAGCGCGGTGTCGTGGCCGGGCAGCCGTACCCGCAGGGCGTGGCTGAGGGGGAACGCCGGGACGTGGCCGAGGGCGGCGAGGCCGCCGCCGGTGTGGACGGGCCCGGTGGTGGCGGCGACGACGCGGCGCAGCAGGGTGCTGCGTCCGCTGCCGGGTGGCCCGGTCAGTATGACGATCCCGGGGCGGGTCAGCCGTTGCGTGGCGGCTGCCACGGCGTCGGCGACGGTCCCGGTGGGGACGCCGCCGCCGGCGGTGGTGCCGTCGGGTCGGGTGCGGGCGGGGTGTCCGCCGGCTGGGTGCCGCACTTGTCCTCCTCCCCCGCTACGGCTCGTGGCCCCGCCGGGCGAGGTTGGCACGAACATGGGATCCTGCGCCGGTGAGGATATTCGTACGGTGGATGCCGGTGGTGGGCGCACCACCGCATGCCGTGCTGTCGGGAGGTCGACCAGCAAGATGAGTGTGTGCCGCCGTCGGATGCCCGTCGTCGCCGTTGACCGGGCGGCGGGGGGTCGGCTGTGAACGCCGGCCCGTTGAGTGGCCGGGTCGCCGCGTTGTGTGACGAAGTGGGTCCCCGGGTGAGCGCGGCCGCCGGCGGTGAGGTGCTGCGGGTGCGGCGGCGGTTGGACGAGCCGCTGCGGGTGGCGATCGCCGGCCGGTTGAAGGCCGGCAAGTCGACGCTGGTGAACGCGTTGATCGGGCGGCGGGTGGCGCCGACCGAGGTGGGTGAGTGCACCCGGGTGGTGACCCAGTTCCGGTACGGCACGGCCGACCGGGTGGACGTGGTACGCCGGGACGGCACCCGGGTGAGTCTGCCGCTGGACGCGACGGGGGTGATTCCGCAGCGGCTGGGGGTGCCGCGGGCGCAGGTCGCGTTCGTCGACGTCACGTTGACCAGTGACCGGCTGCGGGAATTGACGGTGATCGACACGCCGGGGTTGTCGTCAACCAGTGCCGGGGTGAGCGAGTCGGCGCGGCGGTTCCTGTTCGCCGGGGCGGGCGCGCCGGCCGGTTCCGGGGGCGGCGGCCCGGTGGTGGACGACACGGCGCCGTTCGACGCCGGTATCGACGACGACTCGGTCGGCGCGGTGTCCGGGGCCGAGGCGATCGTGTACGTGTTCACCCAGGCGGTACGCGACGACGACGTGCGGGCGTTGGAGGCGTTCCGGTCGGTGTCGGCGCGGCTGTCGAGCAGTCCGATCAACTCGGTGGGCCTGTTCAACAAGGTCGACAAGTTGGTGGCCGGTGGGGCGGATCCGTGGCCGGTGGCGGCGCCGTTGTCGGCCGACCAGACCCGGGTGCTGCGGCGGGTGGTGTCCGACGTGGTGCCGACGGTGGGGCTGTTGGCGGAGACGACCGAGGCGGGCCGGTTGACGGCGGCCGACTGTGAGGCGCTGCGGGCGTTGGCCGGGTTGCCGGCGGCGCAGCGGGCGGTGCTGCTGGCGTCGGTGGACCTGTTCGTGTCGCGGGAGGCTCCGGTGCCGCGCGAGCAGCGTGAGCGGCTGCTGGCGTTGCTGGACCTGTACGGGGTGGGGTTCGCGGTGGCGCAGCTGCAGGCGTCGCCGCAGTTGGCGTCGGGGGACCTGGTACGGGCGTTGTACGCGGCGTCGGGGTTCGCGCGGCTGCGGCACACGTTGGACGAGGCGTTCCGGTGGCGTACCGACGCGATCAAGGCCGGGTGGGCGTTGTCGTGTCTGGAGAAGGTGGCCAGCCACACGGCGCATCCGGGTGACCGGGAGTTGTTGCGGGACGCGGTGGAGCGGCTGCTGCACCAGCCGGAGTACCACCGGCTGCGGCTGTTGGAGGTGGCGCAGCAGGTGACGACCGGCGCGGTGGAGCTGCCGGAGCCGATGGAGCGGGAGTTGACCCGGTTGGCGTTGTCGGCGGATCCGCGCTGGGTGCTGGAGTTGCCGGCGGCGTCGGCGCAGGAGTTGTCGGCGGCGTCGGTGGAGGCGGCGACCCGGTGGCGGGTGTTCGCGGTCGCCGGGGCGTCGCCGGCGCAGTCGCGGGTGGCGTTGGTCGCCCACCGGGGGTTTCATCTGCTGTCGCAGCAGGTGCGGGCGGTGTCGCGGTGAGCGGCGGCCCGGCGGCGTTGGGTGCGCTGTTGTCCGGGGCGGTCGACACCTGTCTCGGGTTCGTCCGCACCATCGACGCGGAGGCGGCGGCGGAGATCGACGCGCAGCGGCGTCGGGAGGTGGCCCGGCCGTCGGTGGTGGTCGTCGGTGAGACGAAGCGGGGCAAGAGTTCGCTGGTGAACGCGTTGATCGGGGTGACGGGTCTGTCGCCGGTGGACGCGGCGGTGGCGACGTCGGCGTACCTGGAGTTCGGTCATGGGGCGACGACGTCGGCGCAGGCGTTCGCGCCGGGCCGCGACGAGCCGGTGCCGGTGCCGGTGGACCGGTTGGCGGACTGGGCGACGGTGTCGGCGGCGCTGCCGGACGGGATGCGCCCGCCGCGACGGATCGCGGTGACCTGTCCGGCGCCGCTGCTGCAGTATCTGACGCTGGTGGACACCCCGGGTGCCGGCGGGTTGGATCCGGCGCACACCGAGATCGCGTTGGACGCGGTGTCGCGGGCGGCGGCCCTGCTGTTCGTGGTGGACGCGTCGACGCCGTTGACCCGGCCGGAGCTGGACTTCCTCATCGAGGCGAGCAAACGGGTCGACGTGGTGGTGTTCGCGTTGACGAAGGTCGACGCCTATCCGGGGTGGCGGACGATCCTGGCTGACAACCGGGCGCAGTTGCAGGCACACGCCCCGAGGTTCGCGTCGGCCGCCTGGTTCCCGGTGTCGGCACGGCTGGCCGAGTTGGCGTTGACGCTGCCGGCGGAGGCCGCCGGTGAGCTGGTCGGTGAGTCGCGGGTGGCGCCGCTGCAGCACGCGTTGGTGGGGTTGGCCGGCAACGGGCATCTGCTGGCCCAGGCGAACGTGCTGCGGACGGTGCGCAGCGAACTGGTCCGGCTGGATCTGGCCGCCGGTGAGCGGGTCGCCGCCTGTGACCCGGATCCGGCGGAGGTGGAGCGGGCGAAGCGGGACCGGGCCGGGTTGGCGGCGCGGAAACGGACCGAGGCGCGGCAGTGGTCGTTGGCGTTGAACACGGAGACGCAGCGGGCCCGGGTGGAGGCGACGGGGCGGCTGCGGACCGCGGTCGGCGGGCTGCAGGAGCAGTTCCTGACCCGGATCGACGCGGCCCGCGGGGACGCGTTGAAAGCGCTGCCGGCCGAGGTGGACCGGGCGTTGCACGCGTTGTCGCTGCAGCTGTCGTACGATCTGCGGTTCCGGTTCCACAAGGTCGCCGAGCGGACGTTGGCGCAGGTGTTCGCGCCGGCCGAGCTGCAGTTCGTGCTGCAGCGGATCAACGGCACGTTGCGGCACGCGTTGGCGACCCGGCCGCGGCGCGACGGCGGCGGCGGTGACAACGTGATGGTGGCGTTGTCGGCCGGCGGGATGGCGTTCATGGCCGGCCGGGGGGTCGCGGCGGGCGCGTCGGCGTTGGGTGCCGGGGCGCTGGTCGGCGGTGGGCTGCTGATCCCGGTCGCCGGGCTCGGTCTGGGGTTGGCCGCTGGCGCGTTCATCCTGTTCCGGCGGCGGGTCGCCAGCGACCGGCAGCAGGCCCGGGTGTGGCTGCGGGAGGTGCTCGGCGAGGCGCGGGCGGCGTTGACCGACGAGTTGGCGCAGCGGTTCACCGACCTGCAGTACGCGTTGACGGTGGCGTTGGACGACGCCGTGGAGCGGCGGTTGGCGCAGTTGGACGCGCACATCGCCGACATCGACGCGGCGTTGGCGCGGGACAAGGCGGACCGGGCGCGGCGGCGGTCGGCGGCGCAGGCCCGCCGCGACGCCGTCCGGGCGCGGGTGAAGCAGGTCGACGAGGTGCTGGCCCGGGCCCGGGTGTTGACCCCGACAGCGGAGGCGGTGCCGCGATGACCAGCGAGTTCGGTGACTGGACCGGGGACGACCCGACCGGTGACGACGCCGACACCGCCGATCTGGGTGGTCCGGTCGACGACGGGTCGGGCGGCCCGGCCGTGGAGGGGTTCGGCGCCGCCGACCCGGTGGAGGGGTTCGGGGCGGCCGACCCGCCGGACGGCGACGACCTGACCGGCGACATCGCCGACGACGGCAAATACGGCGACGGCGGGTACGGCGGGGGTGACGCGGTGCCGGCGCTGGGCTACGGCGACGACCTGTCCGGCGCGGACCCGGCGGAGCCGGTGGACGCCGGGTTCGGGGCGGAGCCGGCGGCCGAGCAGGGGTTCGGGGCGGCGGACCCGCCGCCCGGCGTCGACCCGGACGCGCCGGCGGGGGCCGACGAGTGGCCGGAGACGCAGTTCCCGCCGTTACTGGACCCGGCGGGGGTGCCGACGCCGGTCGACGGCTGGCCGTGGGCGGACCCGCAGCTGCTCGGCGACGGCGGCCCGGTCGGTGCTGTGTCGCCGCACGTCGACCCGGTCGACCCGGTCGACCTGGCCGGCTACGCGGGGGTGGACGCCGTCGGCGGTGACCTGTGGGCGGTGTTGCTGGGCAGCGACGACCCGGCGACCAGCGCGCTGGCCCGGTTCTGGTCCTCGGAAGCTGACCAGGCGGGATCAGGGTGTCGCCCGGCCCGGTAGCTGCCCGGTTGGCCGGCGGGGCGGGGTCAGTGCGTCGGTGCCGCCGCCGGCGGCACGGCGCAGGCGGCGGTACCGCCGGGCAGCCGGTGCCGGTTGTCGGCGATCCACCGGTACACCGGCCAGGCCAGGGCGGTGACCGGGCGCAGCCCGAGGACGGCGCCGGCGGCCCGCCACAGCGGGTTGCTGGTGCGCAGCAGCGCGGCGATCGCCGCCGGGCCGGCGGCCGGGCCGGCGGCGTCGGCCGGCACCCACTGCACGGCGGTCACCGCCTGGTCACGGGTCAGCCCCAGCGCGGCCAGGTCGGTCCACTGCCAGGGCACGACGGTGGCGTCGTTGGGCACCCGACGTTCGATGAACCGGACGCACATGGTGCAGAACGCGCAGTCGCCGTCGTAGACGAAGGTGCCTGAGGGTGCGCTGGCGTCACTCATACGATCATTGTCCCGCGTCGGCGCCAGCCGGTGCCACCGGATGTGTCCGATCCCGCACAGCCGACGCGTCGGGGCCGGCCGGCCCGCGATCGTGGCCGCCGTCACCGTCCGGGCGGTCCGGGCCGGGGGCCCGGCGGCGGCCGGCCAGCCGCCGCGCCCACACGATCGGCCGGACCCTTTCCAGCGGCAGGAACGCGCCCATCGCCACCAGGTGCGGGGCGAACGAGATGGAGATCGTCGCGAACGACAGCAGATGGAACGAGTAGAAGAAGCCGATCACCGCGTACCGCAGCCGACCCCGGGTCAGGAAGACCAGCGGGCTGAGCGCCTCGAACACGACGATGCCGATCTGGGCGGCGATCAGCGCGTACGGCACGGCGGCGATCAGGTCGGCGAGCTCCGAGCCTCGACGCAGGAACGCGCGGGCCAGGACGCTGCCGGTCAACCAGCCCCAGCCACCGAAGCGGACCTTCGCGTACGCGGCGAAGAAGTAGGTGCACACCACGGCGATCTGGATCATACGCAGTGACCAGCCGGCGGCCTGGCTGGGCCGGTTGTCGCCATGGCGGGCGGCGCCGACGGTGGGCAGCACGGCGAGCGCGAGCAGGAACGCGAACCGGTCGTGGTCGACCTTGCCGTAGCTCATCGCGACGACCATCCACGCGAAGTAGAACGTGAACACGGACCAGCCGAGTGTCCGCGGGAACCGGCCGGTCGCCGCCAGCGGCGCCAGCAGCAGCAACGACCACCAGATGAGGTCGACGGCGACACCGGTCGGTGCCGGCAGGTGCAGGAAACGGGCGAACGCCAGCGGCTCGTACAGGTCGGCCGGCACGTCACCGCGGGTACGCACCCACGACGAGTAGACCAACAGGTCGAACACGATGAACAGGTAGGTGACGGTCCGCAGCGCGGCGACCCAACCGAGTGGGACGGCGGCGAACAACCAGCGGCTGATCACGGCCGCTGCCAGACGGCGCGGGTCTCGTCGTGCCACCGCCCGGTGAGGGAACTGTTGCGGATCTCGTGGAGCCGCACGATCACGGTGACCCGGACGATCGGCGGGGCGTCGGGGTTCATCCGCGCGTAGCTGTCGGCGATCAGTTCGAGCCGTCCCGGGTCGTCGACGTAGGCCGCTTCGAGTCCTTCCACCTCGGCGCGGCGTACCCCGGCGTTGTGTTCGTTGAGCACCAGGGTCCGTCCGGTGGCGTCGACGCCTTCGACCCGGGTGTCCGGCGCCGGGTCGTTCGGGCCGTTGACGCCGGCGTACATGCTGAACGGTCCAAACGGGAAATGGTCGTCGGTGCCCCACAGCGTGCCTGCGGTCAGCAGTGCGAACACCACGACGGTGGCCGACGCACGGACCAGACGGCCGGTCGCCGTCAGGGTGTCGGTCTGCACCGGCGCACTGTACCGGACCGGCCGGGGCGGCCGGGGCCGCGCGGGCGGGGTGTCGGTCTGCCCGGCCGCCGGAGCGGATCCGCGCCTACGGGGGAAGCGGTGGGGACGTCACCGGGCCGGCCAGTGGTCGGGGCGGGCCAGCGTCGACGGTAGCCGGGTGCGGGGGTCACCGGCGGCGGCATCCAGCTGCGGCTGGGTCAGGAACAGAGCGTCGGTCAGGTCGGCGTTGGCGAGCCGTGCCCCGCGCAGGTCGGCGCCGGCCAGGTCGGCGTGGGCGAGGACGACCCCGCGCAGGTCTGCGCCGATCAGGATCGCCCCGCGCAGGTTCGCGCCCCGCAGGTTCCGCTGACGCAGGTCCCGGCCGGCGAGGTCCGCGCCGCTGTGGTCCGGGCCGGTTCGGCCGTGGCGGCGACGCAGCGCGGTGCTGGCCCGTCGCAGCAGCGTAGCCATCTGCCGCCAGTGTCCGGGCAGGTCCAGGCCGCGCAGCGTCGCCGGGTCGGCGACGGTCAAGGCGGTGGTGTGGTCGGCGGCGGCGCGCAGGTCGTCGCGCAGCGGTCCGGGCGGGCAGCGGACGGCTGCCTCGGTGAGATGCCACAGGGCTTCGTGGAGTTGGCGCTGCACCGCGAAGACGGCGAACATGTCGGCGGCGATGTCCGGGTGCTGTCGCCAGTCCCGGCCACCGAAGGTGACCTGCACGGTCTGCTGCCCGGCGCCGAAGCAGTCGTACGTGGTGCAGCCGGCGAAGCCTCGGCGTCGCAGGTCACGGTGGATACCGCAGCGGAAGTCGGCGTGCAGGTTCGGGCACGGCCGGCCGGCCGGTTTGTCGACGGCGAAATCGGCGGAGGCGGCGAACGCCGGCGCGGTGCAGCACAGCGCGGCGCAGCGTGCGCAGTCGGCGCGTAGCGCCGGCTGCGCGTCGGAGGGGTTCGTCATCGGTGTCCTCAGAGTCACAGCAGCAGCACGACCATGACGACGACGGCGATGCCGACCATGGTGGCCAGTGCGGCCACCAGGACCGGGCCGTGTTCGTCGTACCAGGGACGGCCCGGCGCAGCCGCCGACGGCTGCGCCGGCATCGGCATCAGGTGTGGTGACACCGGTGCCGGCGACGCCGGTGGCGGCATCGGCGGTACGGCCGGCGAGGTCGGCCCGGCCGCGGGTGTCCCGGCGATGCGCGGCGGCGCGGCGGCGGCACGCGGCAACCCCGCCACCGCCGGTGGACGCGGGCCGGGCAGGCCGGTGCGGGCGGCGGCGCCGACCCGTAACGCGCCGTCGGCGACGACGGTCTCCGGCTGCTCCAGGGTGGTCGGTGCCACCCCCAGTTCGGTGTGGATCAGCTGCGCGGCGAGCGGGATCCGGCTGGAACCGCCGACCAGGAACACGCCGACCAGGTCGGCCGGGGTAAGACCGGCGGCGGCGACCGTCTGCGCCAGGCACGTCACGGTACGGGCCAGATGGTCGCGGATCAGCGACTCCAGTTCGTCGCGGGTGACGTGGGCGGCGATGTCCAGCGCCGGCAGGTGCACGTCAGCGCTGACCGTACGGGACAGCATCTCCTTCGCGCCGCGGACGTCGTCGTAGAGCAGGGCGCGGGCCCGCCGCGACCCGGTGTCGGCCGGGGCGACCAGACCGTTCCACACGCTCGTGCGGCTGGGTGAGTAGACGCCGCCGAGATGTTCGACCAGCGCCTGGTCGAAGTCGAGACCGCCGAGTTCGGCCAGGCCCTGCTCGGCGAGCACGTCGAACCCGGTGGCGGTACGTCGGACCACGGCGGCGTCGAAGGTGCCGCCGCCCAGGTCGTAGACGGCCAACGCCCGACCGGGCGGTACCGCCGCGCCCAGCGCCGACGTGTAGTAGGAGGCGGCGGCGACCGGTTCGGCGATCAGCGTCGGCCGGGGCAGCCCGGCGGCGTACGCGGCCTGGACGAGGACCATCCGCCGCCGCTCCCCCCACCGCACCGGATGGGTCAGCCGGACCTCGTCGACGCCGCCGAGTTGGCGGCGGGCCTCGGTGGCGACGTGCCGCAGCAGGGCGGCGACCAGCTGCGGTACCGGAACGTCGGCGTCGCCGAGCAGCACCGTGCCGTCGTCGACGCGGCGTTTCGGGTTGGGTTCGAACCCGGACGGGTCGATGCGGGCGCGGCGGTGCGCGTCCGCGCCGACGAGCAGCCGCCCGTCGGCGTCGCGGTACACCGCCGACGGCAGCAGCGGGGTGCCGTCGAACAGCAGCGGCCGCACCCGGCCGTCGCCGCCGCGTACCACCGCCACCGTGTTCGAGGTGCCGAAGTCGATGCCGAGTGCCCGCATGGGGGCACCCTACTGCCGGCGGCGCGGCGGCCCGCACCGGTCACCGGTCGACGTCGCGCAACCTGCCGTACGCCCGCAGGTTGCCGGCGGCGGGCATACTGCGCTGCGTGTCGCACCGGTTCGCGTACCTGGACTCGCCGGCTCCGATCGCGTTCGCGCACCGGGGCGGTGCGGCCCGCGGTGACGAGAACACCGCCGAGGCGTTCGGCCGCGCCGTCGGGCTCGGCTACCGGTACGTGGAGACCGACGTGCACGGCACCGCCGATCAGGTGGCGGTGGTGTTCCACGATCCGACGTTGGACCGGGTGACCGGCGACAAGGGCAGCATCGCGCGGCTGCGCTGGGCGGACCTGGCCACGGTGCGGGTGGGTGGCGCGTCGGTGGTGCCGCGGCTCGACGACGTGCTCGACAGCTGGCCGCAGGTGCGGTTCAACATCGACGTGAAGGCCGACGGCGGGGTGCAGCCGACGCTGGCGGCGGTCGACCGGTGCGCCGCCGCCGACCGGGTGCTGCTGGCGTCGTTCTCCGACCGGCGGCTGCACCGGCTGCGGACGTCGACCGGCGGCCGGGTCGCGACGTCGCTGGGCATGCAGGCGGTGACCCGGCTGCGGGTCGGGTCGTTGACCGGCCGGCGGCTGCGGCTGCCGCCGTCGGTGGTGGCCGCGCAGGTGCCGGTGCGGTTCAACCGGGTACGGGTGGTTGACGCCCGGTTCGTGGCGTACTGCCACCGGCTGGGGTTGCAGGTGCATGTCTGGACGATCGACGAACCCGCCCAGATGCACGAGTTACTGGACCTCGGCGTGGATGGCATCATGACCGATCACGTCGAGGTGTTGCGTGACGTGTACCTCGCCCGTGGCCACTGGCCGCCCGACCGGCGGGTCGACGCGGACCGTGCCGCCCACTGACCGACAGTGAAGGATTCGATGGCCGACCCCACCGAGCCACCCAGCGTGCCACCCACCGGGCCGGCGCCCGTACCGCCCGCTGCGGCGCCGCCCGGTGCCGCGCCGTCGAGCACCCGGCGGGAACGCACCGGCTGGTACTTCTACGACTGGGCGATGTCGGCGTTCTCCACCACCGTCATCACCGTGTTCCTCGGGCCGTTCCTGACCACGGTCACCAAACAGGCCGCCGGCTGCGCGGCCGACGCCGACGAGTGCACCGGGTCGGTGTACCCGCTGGGCATCGAGGTGGCGCCGGGGGCGTACTTCCCGTACCTGGTGTCGCTGTCGGTGGCGTTGACGGTGCTGGTGCTGCCGGTGATGGGCGCGCTGGCCGACCGGTCGATGCACAAGAAGCGGCTGCTGGCGGTGTCGGCGTTCGTCGGCGCCGGGGCGACCGTCGCGATGGTGTTCGTCACCGGGGAGCGCTACCTGCTCGGCGGCGGGCTGTTCGTCCTGGCCAACATCGCGTTCGGCGCCAGCGTGGTGGTGTACAACTCGTTCCTGCCGCAGCTGGGCGGCCCCGACGACCGGGACCGGATCTCCAGCCGCGGCTGGGCGCTCGGCTACCTCGGTGGTGGGCTGCTGCTGGCCGTCAACCTGGTGGTGGTGCAGTCGTTCAGCGTCGACGGCGACGCGCGGCGCACCCTGGACCTGGCCCGCTGGTCGATCGTGTCGGCCGGGGTGTGGTGGGCGGTGTTCACCCTGGTGCCGCTGGCCTGGCTGCGGGAGCATCCGGCGGTCGACGCCCGGCCGGGCGGCAACGTGCTCACCGACGGGTTCAAACAGCTGGGCCGTACGGTGCGCGGGCTGAAGGCGTACCCGTTGACGTTGTTCTTCCTGCTGGCGTTCCTGGTCTACAACGACGGCATCCAGACGGTGATCGCGTTGGCCAGCCAGTACGGCACCGAGGAGCTGCGGCTGGGCCAGTCGACGCTGATCGTGACGATCCTGCTGGTGCAGTTCCTGGCGTTCGGTGGGGCGCTGCTGCTCGGGGCGGTCGCCCAGCGCATCGGCGCGTGGAAGACGGTGCTGGGCAGCCTGGTGCTGTGGACCGGGGTGATCGTGGCGGCGTTCCGGCTGCCGGCCGAGGCGCCGGCGCAGTTCATGGCGCTCGGCGCGGCGATCGGGCTGGTGCTCGGCGGCTCCCAGGCGTTGAGCCGGTCACTGTTCAGCCAGCTGATCCCGGCCGGTAAGGAAGGCGAGTACTACGGCTTCTACGAGATCAGCGACAAGGGCACCAGCTGGCTGGGGCCGTTGGCGTTCGGGCTGGTGTTCCAGCTGACGAACTCGTACCGGGTCGGTCTGGTCTCGTTGTTGATCTTCTTTGTGGTCGGGTTCGTGCTGCTGCTGGCGGTGCCGATGCGCCGGGCGATCGTCGCCGCCGGCAACACCCCGCCCCGGGTGCTGTGACCCGGGAGCGGGGCGGGGTGTCGCGGTGGCGTCACAGGATCGGCTGCGTCGCCTCGATCTGCGTGATGGCAGTGCGGGTGGCCGCCACGAAGTCCCAGAACAGCGTGTTGGTGGTGTTCTTGCGCTGGGAACGGGTGTTGGTGCCGAACATCGCCGCCCGCAGCGGCGTGGTCAGCTCCAGCTGGGCGCCCATGCCGAGCAGCGTCCGGTTGACGATGTTGTCGGTCGACGTGCCGGCGATCGCCGGGATGCCGGTGGCTTCGAACGCGCTGATCCCGGCCGCGGTGTAGGCGGTGATCAGCGCGGCCCTAAACGCCGCGTTGCGTCCGCCGACGGCGACGGCCTGCGCGTTCGACGGCAACCCGGCCGTGCCCGGGGTGCAGCCGTGCAGGGTGACGACGTTCAGCGCGCCGGCCGCCACCGACAACGCCGGGACGTCGTCGCAGTGGCTGGCGGTGACGTGCAGTTCGGCGTTGCCGGACGAGCGGATGCCTTCGAACATCCAGTAGTCGTACGTCGGGCCGGCCGGTGGGGTCGCTGCCAGGTTCGCCGGGTGGTAGCCGGCGATCGCCAGGCACAGCTCCGAGGTGCCGCCTTCGATACCGCCGCCGTGCGGGGCGATGATCGCGGTACGCGGCAGCGGCGTCGCGGTGGCGTCGGAGTTGTCGAGCAGCGGATGCCGGCGGTAGCGGCGGGCGTAGTCGACCCCTTCGGCCAGGTTCGGGTCCGAGTACAGGTCGGTGTTCGAGGTGTAGATGTCGGCGGCGGCCGCCGGGGTGGCCGGCAGCGTCGCCAGGGGTCCGGCGACCGCCGCGGTGGCGAGCAGGCCGAGGACCGTCCTTCTGCTGGTGTTCACGAGGTGTCTCCTCAGGTGTGGTTGCGGTTCGCCCTCCGGTGTCGGGCGAGGCACACCGTGTCACGGCCGCCGGCAGCGCCGCGAACCATTTGCCGACCAGGTTTCCGTCCGTGCAGGCCCTGTCCGGCTGAAAAATGCAGCGGTACGGTGCCATTTGCGCCGAAGAATCGTCGGATCAGCGACACATTCGGTGTTCGTGACCCGACATCGACAACAGGCCACCAGTCAGCGACTGGCCTTGCCGTACGGAGTGGCTCAGACGGTGAGCCGGACCGGTCAGCCCGCGAGCCCGACCGCCAGGGCGACCACACCCAGCAGCGGCGGCAACCCCTGGATGAGCGCGGCGCGCAGCATCGCCGGCCGGGAGACCACCAGGACCAGGCTGGCCGCGACCATCATGCCGGCGCCGGTGAACACCAGGGTCGCACCGACGGCGGTGGCCCCGGCCGCGACCACGACGATGCCGGCGACGACCGCGACGGCCAGGAACAGGTTGTAGAAGCCCTGGTTGAAGGCGAGGGCCCGGGTGGTCAGGGCGTCCTGCTCGCTGCGCACTCCGAACACCGCGCGGGTACGCGGCGCGGTCCACACCACCGACTCCAGGTAGAAGATGTACACGTGGATCAGGGCCGCCACACCGGCGAGGACCAGTCCTGCGACAACCACCGCGTCCCCGCTCCCCCGCGACGTGTACCGACCAGGGGCAATCTATCGGATCCGTCAGGCCGTAGGGTGGCGGCCATGGACCGGACGCCGGAACGGCAGTGGCTCGACGCGCTCAGCGACGTGCTGCTGCGCTCCCACCTGTTCCAGCCCGACGAACTCGGCGGCGCGTTCGCCGACGTGATGGCTACCCTCGGCGTGCACGCCACCATCTACCTGGCCGATGAGGAGCAGCACACGTTGCGGCCCGTACCGGTGCCGGGGCGGGCCGACCCGCAGCCGCAACCGGTCGAAGGGTCCGTCGCCGGGCGGGCGTTCACCCTGGTCGAGTCGATCCCGGCGCTGAACGCGCCGGCGTGGTGGATCCCGATGGTCGACGGCACCGACCGGCTCGGCGTCATCGAGTACGTCTTCGACGATGCGGCCGACGCCGACGGCCCGCACACCCGCCGCCGCTGCGAGACCGTCGCCGGGCTGATCGGGCACCTGATCACCGTCACCCGGCCGAAAGGCGACCATCTGCGGCTGGTCGGCCGGTCCCGGCCGGCGACCGTCGCCGGGGAACTGCTGTCGCAGGTGCTGCCGCCGCTGACCGCCGCCACGCAGCGAATCACCGTCAGCGCCGTACTCGAACCCTGCTACGACATCGGCGGCGACGGCTTCGACTACGCCGTCGACGGCGACCGCGCCTTTCTGGCGATCTTCGACGCGGTCGGGCACAGCCTGAAGGCCGGCCTGGCCTGCACGACGGTGATCGCCGCAGTCCGGTCGGCCCGCCGCCGCGGGCACGATCTGGTCGCTCAGGGCCGCACCGCCGACGCCTCGCTGACCGACCAGTTCACCGACGCCCGGTTCGTCACCGCGTTCCTCGCCGATCTGGACCTGGAGACCGGTCTGCTGCGGTATGTCAACGCCGGGCACCCGAGGCCGCTGCTGCTGCGCGGCGGAAAAATGGTCCGCGAGCTGCGCGCCGGCCGCCGACTGCCGCTGGGCATCCCTGACACCGCCGCCCGCGTCGGCGAGGAGATCCTCGAACCCGGCGACCAGCTGCTGCTGTTCACCGACGGCGTGCCGGAGGCCGGGGTGCGCACCGGTGAGCCGTTCGGTCTGCGCCGCCTGGTCGACTTCGCCGAACGGCAGGCCGCCACCGGGCTGCCGGCACCCGAGGCGGTACGGCGACTCGCTCGCGCCGTCGCCGACCACCGGGGCGGCCCACCCGACGACGACGCCACCCTGCTGCTGGCCGAATGGTCCCGCACCGCCGCCGTCCGCGTCCTGCCCACCCCGCTGTAACAGTGCCGGCACCGGACGAGCTGCGGGCCACCGGGCTGTACGTGCGGGCCGCGCGTCAGCTCGGTGCCGACACCGCACCGGTACGCCTGGCCGGGCTGCACGCCCTGGAACGTCTCGGCCAGGCCGGCGCGGCCGACCGGCAGAACGTCACCGATGTCATCTGCGCCTACCTGCAGCTGCCGTTGCCGGCGCAGCGGCCGGACGCCGCACAGGAACGCCGGGTGCGTCTCGCCGCGCAGCACATCCTGGCCCGGCACCTGCGGCCAGGGCCGGCCGAACACGCACCGGATCCGGCATTCTGGGCGGGGGTCGTCGTCGACCTCACCGGAGCCACCGTCATCGACGCCGACTTCACCGGCTGCCACCTGCACGACGCCCGGCTCGGCGGGGCGCGCTTCGTCGGCGACGCCCGGTTCGACGAGGCGACTTTCACCGGCACCGCCGGGTTCGTCGAGGCCAGCTTCGCCGGTACGGCCGGCTTCGTCGACACCCGGTTCACCGGCCCCGCCGAGTTCGACCGGGCGAAATTCAGCAGCACCGTCGGCTTCGGCGACACGATCTTCAGCGGCACCGCCAGTTTCGCCGGGGCGACATTCGACGGTACGGCCGGTTTCGGTGACACGACGTTCCACGGCATCGCCCGGTTCACCGGTGCCGTGTTCGCCCGCGACGCCCTGTTCGGCGAGGCGGCGTTCAGCGGCACCGCCCAGTTCGCCGATGTCACGTTCGGGGTCGACGCATGGTTCACCGAGGCCACGTTCGCCGGCATCGCCCGCTTCACCGGGGCGACGTACGGCAAGGACGCCTGCTTCGACGGGGCGATCGTCGGCGTCGGCGGCCGGGACCGCGACGAATGGCCGGCCGGCTGGCACGTCGACCCCGCGACCCGCCACCTGGTACGCGCCCCGCACCACTGACCACGACCGCTGGCGGTACGGCTCTACTGTGGTGAGCCGACGACGGATGGTTTCCAGCGGACGGCGGGACACCCAGGTGATCAAGCATTGGAAGGCCGCGACGCCGGCCGCAGCGGGTGCGGCGGCCCTGCTCGCCGCCGCCGTACTGCTGCTGCCGGGTCGGGCGTGGTCGACGCTGGGTCGGCTGATCCTCGGCCACTGGCTGGCGCTGCTGCTCGCCGTGGCCGGCGTGACCGGGCTGGCCGTCGGTGGGGTGCTGTGGCGGCGGGCGCGGCTGACGGCCGAGGCGTCGGCGGCACCCA